>WNFK01032000.1_pt1 | contig 10686 bp, 16 predicted proteins | sample 5400281 | NCBI WGS metagenome assembly WNFK01 (sample SAMN13153350, study PRJNA577476) | soil metagenome | isolation source: 20 cm soil on Douglas fir-dominated hillslope | place: USA:California | collected 2013-09-17
CACGTCCGGGACGTTCGTCTCGAGGAATTCGTTCGTGAGGACGCCGACCTTCGTGTCGAGCGCGGTGCCCTTGAAGATGTCGATGTTCATCGTCAGCCCCAGCCCGACGCCGACGAGGTCGGCCGTCGCGCTGAATCCCTTCGACCCCGCGACCTTCAGCTGGCCGTTGCTTCGCTCGAGCTTCTCTATCGACTCCTCGTAGTGGAGGTGCACGCCGGCGTCCTCTGCCAGGAGCGACACCACTTTCCCGCCGGGCTCATCGAGCGAGCGCCGCAGGAACCATGGGCCCCGCTGGAGCCAGTGCGTCTCCAGCTTCCGGAACGCGAACGCCTCCGTGAGCTCGTAGCCGATGAACGAGCCACCGAGGACGACCGCGACCTTGGAATCGGGGATGCGCTCGACCATGGCCTTGGTCTCGTCGAAGTACTGGAAGTTGAAGAGGTACGGAGCATCGTCCGCGCCGGGTACTCGCAACGGGTTCGGTCGGCCGCCGGTCGCGATGAGGAGCTTGTCGTACCTCAGCTCACCACCGGGCTCGATCGCGACGGTCTTTTCCTCGAAGTTGACCTGCGTCACCTTCGTCTCGAGGCGGAGATCGATGCGGTTCCTGTGGTGCCATTCCATGTCGCGGACCTGGACGCGCTGCTCGAGGAGAACGCCCCTCAGGTAGCGCGGGAGCGACACGCGGTTGTAGAGCGTGTACTTCTCGTCGTCGATCATCACGATCTCGGCCGCGGCGTCGTCCTTGCGGAGCTGCTCGGCCGCGTAGGTCCCGGCCGCGCCGTTACCGATGATGACGAACGTTGTGGGAGAGGAGCTCACGTTCGCCTAGTGTCGCGGAACGTTGCCCAGACTGCCGCGCGCGATTACGGCACGGGCTCGATGACCGCGGCGGGCAGCATTCCGGTCACCTCCGTACGTCGCGGCCATCACGAGGAACGGCGTCACGTAGTCGCCTCCCGCCATGAGGCGCGAGCCGATGAACGCACCGAGCCCGCTGAGGATCTGCTGCGCCGCCGACCGCAGGCCGACCATCGTGCCTCGCTCACCCGGATCGAGGATCTCCATCGCGAATGCTTCCGCGATCGGACCGGCCGCGTTCGCGAGCACGCTGCGGATGACGTACGCGACGCCCGCGAGTGTCAGAACGGTCGTCACCGTCGCGAGGCTGGGGGACAGCCCGATGAGCAGGATGAAGGGGACCGCCAGCAGACGCGTGCCCACGACCGCCTGCACCTTGGTCATGCGCGCGGCGAGGAACGGAGCGGCGAGCGCGGCCAGCGCGACGAAGAACGATCCGGACGCGAAGGTCACGCCGATATCGTGGGTGTGCGCGTGCAGGCCTTCGTAGAAGAAGACGTTGAAGAGCGGACCAACGAAGCCGAAGCCGAGCGCGACCAGCCCGCCGACAGCCACGAGACGGAGCACACGGTCCGGATGGCGCACGCCCGCAAAGATCCCGCGGATGCCCGAGGGTCCGCGCTCCAGAGGACGGTCGCGGCCGCGAAGCATGAGCGCCGGGATCAACGAAAGCGCCCAGATCGCGATCCCGATGAAGATCGAAGCGCGGTAGAGCGTGACCTTGTCCGCCAGTGACGCCGCGAGGAGCGGTACGAATCCGCCGAGAAGGCTCCCGACCACCGCGGAAAGCGTGCGCAGGCCGTCCGAGACCGAGAACAGATGGACGCGCTCGCGCTGCTCGCTGTTCTCGGCCATGAAGGCCGGCTCGGATACGCCGTGCAGCGTTCCTGCGATGGCGCTGAACACACCCGTCGCGAGCAGGATGTTCTGGTCGACCGAGAAGATCGTTATCAGGTACAGCGCCGCACCGGCCCCATCGCCGATGATGAACGACCACTTGCGACCGATGCGGTCCGAGATCAGACCCGCGGGCACCGAGAACGCGGCACCGGCGATGCCGCCGAGCAGCAGTCGCAGGCCGATGAACTCGATCGGGAGCCCAACGGCGAGGAAGTAGAGGTTCACGAGGACGAGGGACGTGCCATGCACGGTGTCCATGCCGATGACGTGGACGATGAACAGCCGCGCGTTCCGACTGAAGCTTCGGACCGCTAGCGCGTACTCGGCGAGGTCGCCTCGCGCCGCCACGGCGACACTCTAGGATGACCGCCCTTGCTGCGCATAGCTCTTCTGATGTGCTGCGCGCTCCTCATCGGATGCGCGCCGCCGCCCGAGCGGGAGATCGTGGTCGCGATGACCGAGTACGGGTTCCTTCCGCCGACGATCGAGGTCACCGCTGCCGAGCGGATCCGGCTGGTGGTCCGGAACATCGGACGCCTCGAGCACGACTTCATGCCCGACGACCGCGGCCGCGCGCTCGGGTTGGCGCACGTCCACCTCGCGCCGGGTGGCAGCGCGAGCAACGACTGGACGGCGCCGGCGGAGCCCGCCGAGGTGCGGATCACCTGCACTGTCCTTGGGCACGAGTCACTCGGGATGGTCGCGCGCCTGGTCATTCGCGCTCGGGCGAGCCCGACGCCGACTTCGCCCTGATCAGCGATTCGTATCCTTAGCGAGCTGGCGTAGTCCAATCGGCAGAGACCACTCCCTTAAGAGGAGTTCAGTGCGGGTTCGAATCCCGCCGCCAGCACTGCCGACCAATTCCTACGGATTGCGATTTGTGTCTGACTTGCTGCGCCTGTTGCGGTGGATCGTCCAGACACGTAGCCTCCCGCCCAATGGCGGATCCCCGCATCAACATGCTGAAGTCCGTTCCGCTCTTCGCGGAGTGCGACGACAAGCAGCTCGCCTTCATCGCGACGCAGGTCGACGAGATCGACTTTGTGGCCGGCCGCGATCTGTGCCGCGAAGGCGCGGCGGGTGGCGAGTTCTTCGTGATCCTCTCCGGCACCGCGGAGGTGCGACGGCAGGGCCGGCACCTTCGGGAGCTCGGTGCCGGCGACTTCTTCGGTGAGATCGCCCTTCTCGACGGCGGGCCGCGCACAGCGACCGTGACCGCACTCTCGCCGATGAAGTGTCTTGTCCTCTCTCGCGGGCAGTTCCACAGCGTGATCCGTCAGAACGCCCTCATCGCCGTGTCCGTTCTGCAGACCCTGGGTGAGCGGCTGCGGACACTTCTCGCCGGGCAGGCCACGTAGGGAACCGCGACCCCAAGTCCGTCGTCGTACCTGGGGTGAGAGACCTCGTGCGTACCCTCACGTTCGCGGCTGTGCTATTCGGCCTGAACTGGGCGTCGTCGCCAGCGCTCGCATCGTGCGCCCAGACGAACGTCGCCGAGCGCGCGGCGCTGGCGGACGTCGTCGTGTACGGCACGGTCATCGGGACGCGGCAGACCTTCGCGCCCGCGAGCGGCGTCATCCGCTTCCGCCCCGAGCGATTCCTCAAGGGCTCGCTACCTGGCGAGATCGACGTCTACCTCGGCCCGACGAAGGGCGGCGCGATCACGAGCGTCGACTACGAGGCGGTGATCCGCGGTGAGGGACACACGCTCTATCTGCGGACCGCGGGCGACGGTGCGTGGCTTACCGATGCGTGCAGTGGCAGCCACGTGGGCGGTCCGATGTCGGAGGAAGCGTCCTTCTTCGGTACCGGCACGGCCGCGCCGCCGACCGTGCCGGCCGACAACATGCCCCTCGCGATCGGCGCTTTGGTCATCGCCGCGATCGCGCTTGCCGGTGCGCTATTCGCGCGCGGTCATGCGGGTCCGTCGACGTTGACGACGACCTCGCCCTGACCCGCGCGCACGAGGACGATGTCGCTCGTGGCATCGGTGGGGTTTCCCTCGCGATGGATCTCGCGCGCCGGGATGAACAGGAAGTCGCCCGGACCACCTTCGAGAATGGTCTTGCCGCCGGGTCCGCACTCGATACGGACGTGGCCCTTCAAGATGTAGATCGCCGACACGTACTCGCCGTGGTGATGCCATCCGGAGAACGCCTTCGGTGCGTTATGCGCGATGCCGGCCCACATCTTGTCGTCATGCAGCGCCTCCTCGCGGACCATCCCGCTCGTCTGGGTCGTCTGCTTGTGACGCTCCGCGACCTTCACGACGTGTGGCTTCACTCCTCGTCCTCCTCGCTCTCCCAGCGCTCGTGTTGAACGTGCAGCTGGGCGCCCTTCTTCGCGATCCAATTGTCGATGAGCGCGCGCGTCACCCGGTCTGACGGCAGATCGGTCGTCACCCGGTGGCGGTTCGCGCACTCGAGGGTCACCTTGTCAGCCGACTCGCTGACGGGGAACATCGGGAGGTCGCATTCGGGGCATTCCGCGGTCGCGTCCGGGCGCAGGGTCATGCGTGTCCCGCAAGGCCGCGCCGAACGCTCATAGGTGATGCCTCCGTCCGCCTCATCCCGTACAATGTTCGCTAACGCCGTGGTCATGTGCCACGGCACCTTTTCGCCCCGGACCAAAGGCCCGCGGCAAGCCCAGGGAAAGGAAATCGGACCGAATGCGCCCATACGAGCTCATGTATCTGCTTCCCCCGACCGCCGACGAAGAGCGGCTGACCGCTGTGAGCGACCGGCTCCAGCACACGATCACCACCCTCGGGGGCAAGATCGACAAAGTGACGCCACCGGCGCGCCGCCGGCTCGCATACGAGCTCGCGCACCACCGTGACGGTCATTACGGCGTGCTCGAGTTTTCACTTCCGCCAGACCAGGCGCGCGAATTCGAGCGCACGATCCGTCTCACGGAGGAAATCCTGCGCCACATCGTTGTGAGAAGGGACGAATAGAAATGGCTTCATTCAGCAAGATCATCATCGTGGGGAATGTTGGCCGCGATCCGGAGCTCAAGATGACGCCGAACGGCCGGGCCGTCTGCGAGTTCAGCGTTGCGGTGAACCGCGTGAGCGGTCGCGCCGAGGAGCGCGTGGAGCAGACCGACTGGTACCGCGTGAGCTGCTGGTCGAACCTCGCTGAGCGCGCGCAGCAGATGGTCACCAAGGGCCGCCTCGTGCTCGTCGAGGGGCGCTTCACGCCTCGCACTTACACGGATCGCGAGGGCAAGGAGCGCCTCAGCCTCGACATCAGCGCCAACGACTTCCAGATGCTCGACCCACGGCCGGGCCGCGAGGGCATGACCGCCCCGGTCGGTGGTGACCGTGCCGCCGACGGTGAGAAGTCGGCGCCCGGCTTCGATCCTGACGAGATCCCGTTCTAGGAGCGAATGCAGATGACGACCGAAGGCACTTCTAACCCGCAGCCGCATCCCGAGGCCACCGCCGAGAGCGGCGCGCCGCGTCCGCCCGCGCCGATGGCGCCGCGCGGACCGCGCCCGTCGTACGGCGGCGGTCGTCCGTCGTATGGCGGCGGTGGGGGTGGAGGCGACCGTGGCTCGGGTGGACCAGATCGACTACAAGGACGTCGGCCGCATCCGCCGCTACATCAGCGAGCGCGGCAAGATCGATCCACGTCGCAAGAGTGGCTCATGCGCGAAGCATCAGCGGATGCTGACGACCGCGCTGAAGCGCGCGCGATTCATGGCACTTCTTCCATACACCGCCGAGCACGTGCGCGGCCTCATGTCACCGCAGGCTCGCGCGATGGCGGGCGGCCCGCCGCCGCCCAAGCCCGAGCGTGGTCCATGGCGGCCGGCCGGCGAGTTCCGCCCCGCGGGCGAGTTCCGCCCCGCGGGCGAGTTCCGTCCAGCCGGCGACTTCCGCCCCGCTGGGCCGCCGCGGCCGTTCACGCCCGCAGCTCCGGGTGGACCGAGCGCTCCCGCGGCCGCGCTTCAGCCGGCTCCGCAGTCGTCCGCCCCCGCGGCGACGCAAGCAGCGGCCGTGCCGCGCCGTCCCGAAGGAGAAACGCCGAGCTCGTAGACGCGACTCAGCGCGTCTGGCCGGTACTCGTCAGGATCGCCGCGATGATCGGCGCGTTTCCCGCGACGATCAGCAGGACGAGCAGCGCGATGCCGATCTGGGTCCTGCGTGCCGGCCGATCGAGTGCCATCGCGACCGCTCCGCCGCTCAAGATGCCCAGGCCGAGTCCGAAGAGTAGCCCGGTGAATGCGGCGATGACGAAACCGAACGCGGCCGCGAGCGGCGTCATCGCAACATGTCGGGACCGGACGAGCCACAGCGTCCCCGCGGCGAGCAGCGCCGCCGGAAGTACGAAGAGCGCACCCGAGAGAAGGAATCCCGGCAGTGCGCTGAGGACCGTCACATCCGTCGACTGTGGGAACAGCAGCACCTCGAGCACGCCCCACATGCCGACGCCGAAGTGGAGACCGACGGCATAGACGGCGGCCTCAAGCCGCCGATCCCCTTCGCGCGCGAGTAGCCAGACCCAGCCCGGGTACAGCGCGAACGGGGCGAGGATCGCGGGAACGATGAGCGCGCCGTTCCCATACAGCGCGTAGCTCCCGAATGCGATCCGTGAGTTCTCGGCTGCCACCGCAAGGATCGAGATAGCGAGTCCCGCGATGTAGCCGGCGAGAAGCGCGACGGGTATCACGCTTTCGATGCTAGGGGCAAAGGCGGGAGGGCCGAGGGCCGGGAGCGAATCGCTCACCGCCCTCGGTCCAGGCGTGTGGTCAGAAGTAGGCGAGGTAGTACCCGTCGGTGTCGGCGATCTCGCTCGGGTCGTTGCCGGTCTCGTATGTGGGCAGGTACATCGGATCGAGGTCCACTCCGCACGCAGGGAATTCGACCTCGGATGGGTAGAGCACGGCGTCGATCGCGCGAAGGCGTGCACTGAGCCGTGAACCCTGGTCGATGACGGTCAGCGTCGACGCAGAGTCGGCATAGACCTCGCCGGTCAACTGACCAACGATGACCTGTTTCGCAGCGGCGACCGACGCCACGCTCAGGGCGAGCAGTGAGCCGACGGCCAGAGCGATGAGGATCCGCTTCACGGGGCACCTCCTTCCTTGTGGAGGAACCTAGGCGTCGCGGTCAGCGGCCACGACCTCGCACGGCACATGCGGACTGCCATGCACATCGAACCGTGAACGCGTCATGCGCGGCACTGCCGCCGCTGCTCGAGCCCTATTTGAAGAGGGGGCTATCGACGGTCGCCGCTGCGAGTGGCAGCTCGACCGCCGCGATGAGCATGATCACGACGACGAGCACGACGATGAGCGCTCGCGCACCGGGCTCTCGCCAGGCGTGCCCGGCGGCGGTTCCGGCGACGGCGCCCATCGCGGCGGGCGGGAAGAAGAGTCCGAGCGGGAGACCGATGAGGTAGCCGAGCGCGAGCGTCGGCAGCGCGACTGGCAGCTTCCCCGAACCGAAGAGCCAGTACAGGATCGACGCGATGGCGACGATCGGAACGATCCACAGCACTCCGTCCACGGCGACGATCGACACGCTCGGGTCGAAGACGATCCGCTCAGGCGTGGACGCGCTCAGGATCGAGTCCAGCGGGAACGCTGCGGCAGTCGCGAGCACGAGGCCCATCGTGTACAGCGCGAGCCGAGGTCCGCTCCGCCCCGACCACCGATCGGACACCCACGTCCAGCCCCAGAGGATGGCCAAATGAACTGCGGCGTCTCGATGCGGAAGTGTCCAGCGAGCAGGTAGAGCACCGCGACGATGATGCCCGCCACGAGTCCGGCGAGGAGGCTCACGCCGCAGATAACGCCACGGCGACATCGTCGCGCGACGCCGTCACCGCGTTGCTACCGTTCTGACGCGGCACCCGCTAGCGTCCCAGCGGTGGAGCGGTGATCTGTGGGACCGCTTCACCGTGATGCGAGAAGTGCATGTCGAGCGACATCTCCACTGAGGCTTTGCCGACGTTCGAGGTCGTTCCCGGAAGGCTGATGCCCGCGAGCCCGTCGACATCGAGCGATACCTTCACGAGCTGTCGCACGATCTGCGAGTCGTCGATGCGGATCCAGAGCTCACCCGTGCCGACGGGATTCGCGATCGGCTGCGACGACGTTCCCGCCGTCTGCTGCAGCGCGGCGATCATCTTGGCCGTGTCCGCCTGATATCGAAGGTGCCGCGTCTTGCGGCCGTCGACCTCGGGACGATCGACCTCGACCACGTCGTGGATGAAGGACATGTCGACGTTGCCCAGAGGATCGATCACGCCGTTCATCGACGATGTCTTCGCGCCTTCGGTCCACAGCCCTGTCACCGCGTCCTTCGTGTATTCCTTTCCGTCGACGGTGATCGTGTCGACGTTGAAGGACATGCCGAGGAGCGCCATCTGGACGTTCATGCGCGCCTTGTTCGGGATCTCGGCGTCGCCCGCTAGCTTGAACTCGAACGCGAAGGAGAGGCCGCTCTGCGCCTTGAGCGCGATCGAACCGATGCCATCGAGGTGCGCCGTCTTGGCGCTCTGCAGATTCGCGATACCGGTCGCGGTCAGCTGAGAGGCGCTGGGCTCGCGTCCGCACGCACCTAGGACGACGACGGCCGCGGCGAGGACGGCGAGGACGGCGAGGAAGCGAAGGCTGCGCACGCGGCGGAGGATATGACCGCCTCCGCCGCGCGCGGTGTCCTAGCTGTGTCGGTTAGGCGCTTTTCGCGGTTTCGTGCACGGGCTTCTTGTCGATCTTGAGGATCGCCAGGTCCTTCGCCGGCACCGTGAAGGGGATCACGCCTGGGATGAGCCAGTCGGTCCACATCTTGTCGACCTGCGCCTGGAAGTGTTCGACGTCCTCGTCGATGAAGTGCGCGAAGCGGCCCTGCCGCTTCAGGTACTCGTACACCGGCTTGCGCTTCTTGCGGCCTTCCGCGATCTGGCGCGTCGGACCGGTGAGGTTGCAGACGCCATCGACGACTTCGTACAGCGGCCAGATCCCGGTCTCGACCGCGAGGTGTCCGAGCTCCTGGCTGTACTGCGGGTGGTAGTCCCAACCCTTCGGGCACGGATCGAGCGTATGCACGAACGTTGGTCCGCCGAGCTCGAGCGCCTTGCGGATCTTGTTCATGAGGTCCACCGCGTACGCGGCGCACCCCGCGGCGATGTAGCGCGACTCGGGGTGACCGGCGGCGAGCATGCCGGGCACGTTCTTCTTCCAGCGCGTGTGCATCAGCCGCTTCTTTTCGCCCGACGGAGAGAACGTGCGTGAGCGTCGCGGAGATCGCGCCGATGCCCATGTCGGCACCGCCGCCGTCACCGCAGAACGCGATGACATTGATCTTTTCGTTCTTCAGCTTGCCCTTGCGCATCAGCACCTTGAGACCGGCCGCGGTGCCGAGCGCCGCGGACCCGGAAGCGCCCAGCTGCGTGTGCATCCACGGCACGACCCACGGTGTCGTGTAGTAGGTGGTGTTCGCGACGTACATGCAGCCGGTCGAGCCGAGCACGATCGTGCGCGGACCCGACGCCTTCACCATGTGTCGCATCACGAGTGCGGACTCGCAGCCCTGACAGGTGCGGTGTCCCGAGACGAAGAGCTCGTCGTACGGGACGTCCTTGACCCCCTTGATCTGGGGCAGGTTCTGGGCGGGCATGATCTCAGTCGTCATTTCTTACTCCCGTACGCCGATCCAATGGCACGTGTCGCCGGCGGCAAGGTCGCCCTTGGCCGCTGCCATGGTCTTCTCGAAGATCTCGGTCGCCATCGGTTGCTCGATCTCGCGACCGCCAAGTCCAGCGATGAACCCGACGATGACCGGACGCCTTGCCTGCGAGTACAGCGCGGAGCGGATCTCGTTGTAGAGCACGCCGCCGTAGTACGGCGAGCCGAAGCTGTAGTCGCGGTCGATCACGCCGACCGCCTTGAATCGGCTGAGGCTCTTCACGACCTCCGCGGTCGGGAACGGCCGGAACCACTTGAGGCGAACGAGACCGATCTTGAGGCCGCGCTCCTTGCGGAGCCGGCGGATGGCCACCTTCATCGGGAGTGACAGCGTGCCCTGGCCGATGACGACGACCTCGGCATCGTCGGTCATGTACTCGTCGAGGAACGGGTTCTCACCGCCGCGGCCGAAGATCTTCTTGAAGTCCGCGTGCGCCTCGCTGATCACTGTTAGCGCCTGTCGCATGGCGTTGTCGTTCTGGCGGCGGATCTCCATCAGCCAGTCCTGGTCGACCTGCGGCGCGATCGTGATCGGGTTGTCCGGTCGACGGCGGCCTGTGTCGGGATCTTCACGATGTGCTGCGAGTGGGTGAGGAAGGCGCCGTCGAGTCCGATCGCGATCGGCAGCGACACGCGCTTGTCTTCACAGACGCGCCAGGCCATGAGCGCGAGGTCGAGCGCCTCCTGCGCCGTCTCGGCCCACGGGAGGAGCCAGCCGAGGTCGCGCACCGCGAGCGAGTCGTTGTGTTCGGTGCCGAACGCGCCGGGATCGTCCAGCGCGCGGTTCCCGCAGATCGCGACGACCGGCAGACGCAGACCGGCGGTGACCGCGATGGCCTCGAAGGCGTAGAACCAGCCGACCCCCGAGGAGCCCACGAACACGCGCGACCCGACGGCGCAGGCGTGCTTCACGATCTCGAACTGGCTGTGCTCGCCGTCCGCGACGATGTACTCGACGTCCATCTTGCCGTTTGCGATGAGCTTCGCCGCGGCCTGCATCACGCCGTCGTACGGGCGGATGGGGTACGCGGCCATGACGTCGACGTCCGCGAGGCGGATGGCCTCGGCGATCGCCTCGCAACCCGTCGCGAGCTGCTCGGTCTCGACATCGCTGTGCTCCCGGGCCTTTGTCTCGATGGCCATTACTCATCACCTCCGCTTGCTGACGCGGTATCGGTCGCGCGGGTGACCTTCGGCGGTGGCGCCGCCGACACGCCGGACATCTTC
>WNFK01169175.1_pt3 | contig 10683 bp, 11 predicted proteins | sample 5400281 | NCBI WGS metagenome assembly WNFK01 (sample SAMN13153350, study PRJNA577476) | soil metagenome | isolation source: 20 cm soil on Douglas fir-dominated hillslope | place: USA:California | collected 2013-09-17
GCGCAAGGCGTCGTCATGCAGCGCAACCTCTCGCTCGGCATGGCGAAGACGATTGCCGAAGCGGCCCAGGCCGAGTGCAAGTCGAAAGGCTTCAACACCTCCGTGGCCGTCGTCGATCGCGCCGCGCAGGTGCTCGTGATCCTGCGCGACGAGCAGGCGACCGCGCAGACGGCGGACATGGCGCGGCGCAAGGCGTACACGGCGCGCATGTTCCGCATCTCGACGATGGATTTTCAGAAGCGGACGGCGGACAACCCGGGGAGCGCGGCGCAGCGCGACCTCGCCGACATCCTCGCGCTGAGCGGCGGCGTGCCGATCCAGATCGGCACCGACACCATCGGCGCCGTCGGCAGCGCGGGATCGACGCTGGAACAGGACGATGCCTGCGCGCGAGCCGGCATCGCGAAGGTCGCCGCGCTGCTCAAATGATTATCACCGACGGCAGCGTCTCGATCAGCTCGATGTCGGCCGTCGAGACCGACGGGCTGCGCTTGATCGCGTCGCGCGACAGGGTGACGTGGATCTTCGCGTTCGGTGCGTCGATCGACGCGACCGCGGACGAACCGATCAGCACGGAGCGCCCGCCGATGCGGTTGCTGGTGTCGACGACGAGGTAGCGCACGCGCCAGCTCTCGTCGAGGAGGAAATCGTCGACGTGCCCGATTTCGCCGTCCGTGGCGAGGAGATGAAAGCCCTTCAGGTAACTGGCCTTGTGCAGCACGATGGACCTCCCGCGCCGTGGCGTGCAACCCGGCTGCCACGGTGGCATTATGGGGCACCTTCTGGAGGTGGTATGCGACTGACATGTTGGGCCGCCGGCGTCCTGGGCGCCGCGCTCCTCACGACACAGGCGCTCGTCGGGCAGTCCGGTAAGCCAGCGCAAGGGCCCGCCAACATCATCATCGACGACCTCGTCGTGGCCAACCGCATTCTCGCGAACGAGAACATCCTCGACGGCCTCGGCCACGTCAGCGCGCGCAGCCCGCAGCGGCCCGACCGCTTCTTCCTCGCGCGCGACCTCGCACCGGCTCTCGTCACCGCCGCCGACCTGGTCGAGTACGACCTCGACGGCAACCCCGTGAACCCGAAGGCGCCGCAGGGGTACCGCGAGCGGTACATCCATGCCGCCATCTTCAAGGCGCGGCCCGACGTGAAGTCGGTCGTCCACTCGCACATGCCGTCGGTGCTGCCGTTCACCGATTCGACGGTGCCGCTGCGGCCGATGTATCACATGGCCACGTTCCTCGTGCCCGGCGTCCCGATGTTCGAGATCCGGAAGGTGCAGGGACAGGTCGGCATGCTGATCGACAACGAGAAGGTCGCTACCGCGCTCGCGCAGGCGCTCGGCAACAAGACGGTGGCGCTCATCCGCGGCCACGGCGCCGTCATCGTCGGCTCGAGCGTCCCCGACGCGGTGAGCAGCGCGATCTTCCTCGACGTGAACGCGCGGGTGCAGGCACAGGCGATCGCGTTTGGAGGCAATATCTCCTATCTCACACAGGCGGACGTCGCGCCGCCGACGCCGAACCAGCAGCCGACCGCGGAGCCAGGCGCGCCGGGGTACTATCCGCGCAGCTGGGGCGTCTGGAAGAAGAACGCGATGGGGAAATAGCTGGCAGTGGGCAGTGGGCAGTGGGCAGTGGGCAGTAGGCAGTAGGTATCAGGTATCAGGTGGCAGGAGGATAAGCAATGAAGTACGTGATGACGCTGCTTGCGCTGGTCGTCGCCGCGACGACGCTCTCCGGCCAGTCGGCGCCTGGCAATCCGCTCGTCGGCGCGTGGAAAGTGGACAGCGCGCAGCCGGGCCTCTATGTCTTCGCGCGGCAGCATTACAGCTTCGCGCGCGTCCAGGGCGAGCCGCTGCCCGAGTACCCGTCGAACGACAAGGCGACCGACGCGCAGAAGGTGGCCGTATTCAACACGTTGTACCTGAACACCGGCACCTACACGGTCACCGGTAACACGCTCGCGACGAAGGCGGTGGTGGCCAAGAGCAAGTTCGCCATCGGCGGCGCGGGCAATCAATACGAGTTCGCGATCGCGGGCAACTCGCTCACGCTGACGCAGAAGCCGTCGGGCGCGGTGCTCAAGCTCACGCGGCTGGAATAGCCGGACTGGGTGATGGCCCGGTTTCTTGCCGCCGTTGCGGCGTGGCTCGCTGTCGCCACGAGCGGCTCGTTCGCGCAGAACACCAATCCGCCGCCGCTCTCGATCGCGCGGCAGGGATACGTGTTCGCGGGCGGCACGTACTCGACGGTCAACGGCCGCCGCGTGCTCAGTGGACACCTGTACGCCGAGTTTCAGATCCCGAGCCGGCAGGTGCACCCGTGGCCGATCGTGATGGTGCACGGCGGCTCGCAGTCTGGAACCAACTTCACGGGGACGCCGGACGGACGCGAAGGGTGGGCGCAGTTCTTCCTGCGGCAGGGGTACGCCGTGTATGTCGTGGACCAGCCGGGACGAGGCAGGGCGGCGTACGAGGCCGACGTCTACGGCAAGGCGACGAAGCTCAATCCCGACACCACGCAGCAGCGCTTCGTCGCGCCCGAACGCTATCGCCTCTGGCCGCAGGCCCGCCTGCACACGCAGTGGCCGGGGAGCGGGGCGCCCGGCGACGCCGTCTTCGATCAGTTCTTCGCGTCGCAGCTGCCCTCCATCGAGGACTACGCCGAACAGCAGGTGTTGAACCGCGACGCGCTGCTGGCGCTTCTCGAGAAGATCGGGCCTGCGATCCTCCTGACGCACTCGCAGTCGGGAGCGTTCGGCTGGCCGGTCGCGGATGCGAAGCCCGGTCTCGTCAAGGCGATCGTTGCCGTGGAGCCGAACGGACCGCCGTTCTACGGCGTCGACAACATCGGCGCACCCGACTGGTTCCGCGATGTGCCGATGATGGTCAACGTGTGGGGCATCACGGCCGTGCCGCTCGCATACGCACCGGCAGCCGCGAAGGCCGCCGACCTCGCCATCGTGCGCGAGGCCAGGCCGGACGCCCCCGATCTCGTCCGCTGCTGGCTGCAGCAACCGCCGGCGCGGCGTCTCCCGAACCTGTCGAAGATTCCGATTCTCGTCGTCACGTCGGAGGCGTCGTATCACGCGCCGTACGACCACTGCACGGTGAAGTACCTGCAGCAGGCAGGCGTGCAGCCGGCGTGGATCAAGCTGGCCGATGCCGGCATCCACGGCAACGGGCACATGATGATGCTGGAAAAAAACAACATGGACATCGCCGCGGTGATGTCCGGCTGGCTCGCGAAGGCGCTGCCGGCCGATTGATTACCGGCGACTGCTCGCCGGCTGGAGGCGGACCATGCTGTCCAGACGAGAGATGCTCGTGACGCCCGTGGCCATGATGATCGCCGCCGAGGCGGCTGCCGCGGAGAAGATGTCGCTCGCCATCCACCAGAACACCTCCGCGGCCGCGGGGTATCGCCCGTCGCTCGAGGGGTGGGCGCGCGCGGGGATCAAGAACGTCGAGATCACCGCGGGGCAGCTCGACGCGTTCCTGAAGAACGATTCGCTCGCCGCGGCGAAACGCGTGCTCACCGACAACGGCCTCACCGCGGTCTCCGCTGCGTGCGGCGTCGGCGGTCTCTGGGAGCCGGGCCCGAACCACGCGGCCGCGCTCGACAACCTGAAGAAGCGGTGCGAGATGCTCGGGGAGCTGGGGCTGACGCACATCTACGCGCCGGTCGGCGGCGGGATGCAGAAATTCACCGAAGACGATTACAAGACGGGCGCCGACAACATGCGGCAGGCCGGCGACGTCGTGCAGCAGTTCCGGATGCGGATCACGGCCGAGTTCACACGGGCGTCGCCATTCATCTCCACGCTGACGACGATGCTGAAGGTGACGCGGGCGGCGGGGCATCCCGCGGTCAAGCCGCTGGTCGACCTCTACCACTTCTGGTCGGGCAACAACAAGCTCGAGGATCTGGATCTGCTCAAGCCGAACGAGATCGGCCATATGCATTTCCAGGACGTGCCCGACATGCCGCGCGAGCTGCTCGACAACACCACGCGGCTCATCCCGGGCGACGGCATCAGCCCGCTGACGACGATTCTCCGCAAGGTCAGCGACAAGGGATACTCGGGATCGCTCTCGGTCGAACTGTTCCTCCCGAAGTACCAGCAGGCGGATCCGTTCATGCTCGCGCAGGAAATCCGCCAGAAGGCGGAAGGCGTGATGCGCAAGGCCCGCGTGCTGTGATGCGGCGCGCTCTCAGCGCGCTCTTCGCGGTCTTCCTCGTTGCCGGTGGCTGCTCGTCGAGCGGGCAGCCATCGTCACCCTCGACAGTGACACAGCCGCCGGCCCCCGCCGCCACGCCGCGCGTGCTGATGGTGACCACCACTGCCGGTTTCAGGCACGATTCGATTCCAACGGCTCGCCAGGTGATGGCGACGCTGGCCGCCTCGACCCGCGCATTCTCCGTCACCGCCACCGAGGACCTCTCGACGCTCGGCGCCGAGAATCTTCGAGGCTACGACGTCGTCATGTTCGCGCTGACGAGCGGCGAGCTGCCCGGCGTGCACAGCGCGACCGACACGCTGTACGAATGGCCCGATTACGGGCGGCTCGTCGGCGCGTACTTCAAGGAGCACCCGTGGACGCAGCAGGGCACCGTGGTCGTCGAAGACGCGTCGCATCCGGCCAACGCGGGCATCGGCGATCGGTTCTCGCTGGTCGAGGAGTTCTACACGTTCCAGGACAACCCGCGCGGCCGCGTGCAGGTGCTGCTGCGGCTCGACGCGGCGTCGGTCGGCGCGGCCGGAGACTATCCGCTCGCGTGGGCGCAGTCGTTCGGCGCGGGGCGCACGTACTACAACGCGCTCGGTCATTTTCCGTCCACGTGGATGGACCCGCGATTCCAGCGGCAGCTCGCCGGCGCGATCGCATGGACCGCCAGCAGGTAAGCTAGGCGCTTGGCCGCGTCCATCTGCACCGCCGCGGGCTTCAATTCCCGCCGTCCAATCGCGAGCTGACGAGAGCGGCGGGTCCGTCACCGGATGGATTGAGACCGGCGACGGGACCCGCCCCACGTACGTAGGCCGGGTTCCGCAGCGCGAATGGAGCCACCGTGCTGCGGACCCGGCAACAACTTCGCTTGACAACCACTCCGATAGGCGTATCGTTAGCGCCCCGTTCCCATAACAGGTTTTCGAATTCGGCTCCCCGCGTGCGCCAACGCACTGGGACGCGCTGTCGTCCGCGAGTTGCACGAAAAGGAGTCGGTCATGACCAGGAAATTCAAGGGACCCTTGATTGCGGCCGCGCTGGTCGTCGCGGCTATCGCTCTCGCCGGCATCGCCCTCGTGAACCGCGCAGGCGCGCAGGCGCCGCAGCCAACCCCGGTGCGCATCCAGGTCACTGTCATCCAGCTCAAGCCGGACATGATGACCACCTGGGAGGATCTGCAGAAGAACGAGCTGATCCCCGCGCAGAAGAAAGCGGGCCTGCCCTGGCGTCAGACGCTCGCCAACGGCGCATCAGGACAGGGTTTCACGCGCATCACCATCGTTCCTCTGGCCAACTACGCCCAGCTCGACATGCCGGGATTCATCCAGCGCGCGGTGAGTGCGGAGGCGAACGCGAACTATAACGCGAAGCTTCGCACGACCATCCTGAGTCAGCACGCTGTCATCGCGACGCTCCAGCCGGACCTGAGCATTGACAGCAATGCGACGACGCCGCTGGGACTCCAGGTCGTGCAGACCGTGGAGCTGCTTCCGGGCAAGGGCGATGCGTTCGCGGCCAGCATGAAGGAGGATTACCTGCCGGCGTACAAGAAGGCCGGCGTGAAGGACTACTGGGTGTTCAACACGAACCAGGGCGGCCCCGGCGGCGAGCGCACGCTCGTCCGGCCGATTGCGAAGTACGCGGACCTGGACCAGCAGGGACTGCTCGCGAAGGCTGGTCTGACCGAGGAACAGCAGAACAAGATCGGCGAGCGGCGCAACGCGACGCTGGCGAGCGGGATCAAGACCGAGGTCTTCCGGTTCATCCCCGAGTTGAGCTACGCGACGGCGGCGCCGGTTCGTTCGACGAACTGAATCAGTCGGCAGTGGGCAGTGATCGTAGGGCCGACCTTAAGGCCGGCCCTACTCGGGCAACTACTCCGGCAGCGCGAACACGTACAGCGCGTTGCCAGTGGCGGGCGAGTGAATCTCCGGCGCAATGGTCGCCGGCACGTTGCGCGGGCTGCCGCCGCCGTTGCCGGTCGTGACGGCGACATACTGCTTGCCGTCGATGCTGAAGGTCAGCGGGAATCCCTGCACGGACGTCCCGAGCCGCGTCTCCCACAGCACGGTCCCGGTCTTCACATCGAGCGCCCGGAACCGGCGGTCGAGGTCGCCGACGAAGACGACGCCGCCCGCCGTCGACATCGCCGCCGTCAGGAACGGGGCGCGCTGCGTGTACGACCACTTCTCCTGCATCGTCGATACGTCGAAGGCGGCCAGCTTCCCGATCTTGCCGTCGGTTCCCGGCATCTCGAAGAAGCGCCTGGCCGCACCGTTGCCGCTGCCGCCGCCTTCTTTCAGCTCGACCTTCTGCCCGTTGATCTCCAGGCAGCTCTGACTCAGCGGGATGATCAGCTCCCTGGTCCCGGCGTGATACGTGGACGCGGGCCAGTTGTGGCCGCCCTCCGTGCTCGGGCATCCCTGGATCCACTGTCCGAGCTGCTGTTCCAGGATGTCGAGCCGGTACTGCGGCCGGCCCGTGGACTCGTTCCATGCGGACCAGACGTTCTGAAAGAGCGTCTCCTTGTGTCCCAGGTACTTGCCCGTCTGCCGATCGAGCTTCCAGAGGACGCCGTCCTTGCCGACCGTGAAGACGAGCTTTTGATTCCGATCGTCGACGAGCACCCGCTCGAACACGACGTCGAGATCGAGCGCTTCGGCCGGCGCATGCTGGAAGTGCCACTTCAACGTGCCGGTGTCCGCGTCCAGTGCGAGCGTCGAGCTCGAATAGAGCGCATCGTCATCCATGGACATGCCGCGGCTGACCGCCATCCAGGGCTTGGCCTGCGCGGTGCCCCAGTAGGTGAGATTCAGATCCGGATCGTAGCTGCCGGTGATCCACGACTCGGTTCCCGCGCGGAACATGTCCGGAAGCCTGCCCCATGAATCGCCACCGGTCTCGTTCGAGCGCGCGATCGTGTTGAACTTCCACACCATCTTGCCGGTCGCCGCGTCGTACGCGCTGATGAAACATTTCTCGTCTTCGCGATACGTCGCGCACGAGTTGAGTCCCTGCGGTTTCCCACACCTGCTTGCCGGTCCGCGCGTCGAAGGCGATCAGGTGCGCCTCGTCCGTCGTGACGAACACCTTGTCGTCGTACATCGCGATACCGCGCATCGCGGCCGCCGACGGCCTGGTCCCGTAACGGTTCTCCCAGATCACCTCACCCGTCCTGCCGTCGAGCGCCTGGACGATGTTGCCCGCGTTATTGAGATAGACGATGCCGTTGTGGACGAGCGGCGCGGGCTGGCTCGTGCCGCCCTCGTTCATCGCCCACGACCACACGAGACGGAGATTCTTCACGTTGCCGCTGGTGATCTGCGTCAACGGACTGGAATTGGACGCGCGGTAATCGTGGCGGAGCATCAGCCAGTCGCCCGGATCCGGGTTGCGGAGCATGGCGTCGGTCACCGGCACGTAGTTCTTCACTTCGCCAGCGACAGTGACGCCCGCCGGACGCGCGGGCGCCGCTGCGCCGCCGCCTCGTCCGCCGCCACCTTGCGCCGCGCCGCCGGCCCGGCCTCCAGCCTGCTGGGCGCCGGCGGCTGCAGGTTGCCCGGTCGCGATCGAGTCGATCGGCACGCGTGCGTTGTCCGTCAGCGCCTGATTGCCCGCTCGAGCCCCGTTGGACTGGAGCACGAATGCCGTGATGTTCGCGTAGGCATCAGCCCCGAGCGCGCCCGGGCTCGCGGGAGGCATCGTGAGCTGCATGAACGTGAGGAGATCGCGCGTCGTTCGCGTTCCCCACCCGCCCAGAAACTCCGGACCGGCAAGGGCCGGCGCGGTCCCTTGCCCTTTCAGATCGGGCTGGTGGCAGGCGGCGCAGTTCGCCTGGTAGGCGACGGCGCCGGCGGACGCTTGCGCCGCCGTGAACGGGCCGGCGCCCTGCTGCTGGCCGGCCATGCTGATCGTCGTGAGTGCGGCGATCGCGATTGCGACCACAGCAAGCCGATTCATGAAAGCGGACATCGGTCCTCCCGTGAACTGCTGCACTGGCTCCGGCACCCGATCCTGCTACCTAGTACCTACTGCCTACTGCCCACTGCCGACTGCCGACTGCCCACTGCCGACTGCCCACTGTTCAGCGGACGAACCAGCCCCACAGGTTGCCGTCGGGAGCTCGCTCGCTCGAAATCAGAAGATAGACGCGGCCTGCCCGAAACGCCTGCACCTGCGCCGGCGTCAGCATCACAGACCCGGACACCGTGCCCTTGGCCGCCGTGGAGACGGTGAGATCGGCAATCGACATCCCGCGCAGCCCCATCGCCGGTCCCTGGTGGAGACGCGCCGTCGTCGCGGGAGAGCGAAGCCCTTCGAACGTCCCGTTCACGGTCAGCATCGCGCCCTTCAGAACGGCGGTCGCGGAGCCGATGCCCGCGACCGTGCTCCGCATGGCGATGTCGATCGGCACGGGCGACAGGCGCACCTTGAAGCGCTCCTCGCCCTGCGCCGCGACGGCAATCGCCAGCGCGCATGCGATGAGCAGTGTAGCGGCCGACGTGAGAGCAGTCACACGCATTTGCGTCCTCCTGCCACCTGATACCTGCCCCCTACTGCCGCCTGCCCCCTGCGCTCTGCCCCCTGCCCCTGACTCAGTTCGCCAGCGGGTTCGGGCGGAACTGGATGTGATTCAGGTATCCGAGCTTCGTCTCGGTGAACTTCGGCAGGTACGAGTTGTAGCTCGTCCAGATGCCGCGCCCCTTCCATCCGGTGTTCGGGTTGTCGATGCGTCCGTCGAGCCCGCGCGTGTAGAAGGGCAGTGGATACGGCAGGCGGAACACCGTCCACGCTTCCGTCTTCGGATTGAAGATCAGCATCGAGTCCGACGTCGTGCCGGTGACGATGACCGTGTCCTTGCCCATGCCCAGCGTGTCGAACTGATCGACCCACATGAAGTACGGGTACTCGGTGCTGCCTGTTTCCTTGCCCGTGCCGGCGAACTTCGCGCCGGGCAGCTCCCAGTAGGTGAACTTCCCGGTCTTGCGATCGATGCGGCCCAGGTGACCACTGCCCGCCGAGAACCACACGTTGCCGTCGGTGCTGAAGTCGACGCCGTGCGCGAGGCGGCCGGGAAGCGGCAACGGATAGTCGGTGTACTTCTGCGTCTTCGGATCGAGCATGTAGATCTTGTTCTGGGGTCCGTCGACGGTCGGGACCGGCACCCAGATCGTGCCGTCGACCGGGTTCACGCCCGTCGCGTAACCGCTGGTCGGGATGACCTTGCCCGTCTTCGTGTCCACTCGCATCCAGGCCTTCTGCGCGGCGGCCTCGGTCCCCTCGACGTTGTTGCGATCGATCTTCGTCGTATCGAGCATGCCGAGCACGTCGCCGTCGCTCCAGATGCGTCCCTGCCAGTCGAATTGGAGGTGATGCGTGTTGTAGGACGTGTCCACGCCGACGAACTTGTGCGTCTTCGTGTCGAAGTACCCGAGCTGCATGCCATGGCTGCGCGACGCGAGCGCCTTGGCAGCAATGTCCTTCGCCGCCGGGTCGTTCGTGTCGAGTGCCACGGTGCTCCCCGACCATTTCGGATTGTTGTCCGGTCCCGGCGGACGAACGGGCTGCGTCATCCACAGCTCGCCCCGCTCGTTCAGCATCGGGTTGTGCGGGCTCGGCATCCACGTGCCCGGCTGGCGGACGCCGCGGCCGCCGCCCTCGCCCGGCTCGGCGGTGTCGGCGCTGTGGTAGTAGTCGATGTTCCGGTCGAGCCCCTGCGCCGAGCGTCCCTGCACCGGGAACATCTCCAGGGTGTTCTTCACCGGGTCGAGCGCCCACAGCCGGCCGCCGCCTGCGCGATCCGCGCCGTACACGATCCCGCTCGCGTAGAGCGTCGGGTTGCGCTTGTCGGTCGAGATGTTGTCGTGGATGAACGAGTCGGGCGCGGCCCAGTCCCACTGCGTGACGACGAAGTTGCGCTCGATGCCAGCGGGACGCGGTGGCGCGGGCGGTACCTCGCCGGCCTTGATGCGCATCGACCAGTCGGCCAGCGCCTTTTCGAGCACCTCGCGACCGAGCCGGTTGGCCGCGCCGTTCATGCCGCTGTTCTTCTTGATGAAGAAGTCCCACAGCTCCGGCGTCGTGAAGTTGGTCCGCATGTTCGGCATGCCGAGCTGATGGCACTGGTTGCAGCCGCCGCGCAGCGCCGCGAGCCAGTGCTCCTGGCTCTTGTACTCGTCCGGCAGCTCTTCCTTCGACGGCGCCTTGATCATCGCCGTCCAGTAGGCGGCCGGATAGATCTTCGCAGCTTCCTGCGGCGTGGCGGCGCTGGCCGCCTGCAGCTTGATCTGCGCGCCGCGCTCCGCCTTCGTCTTCGCGGAGTCCTTCAAGCCGTAGCCCCGCACCCACACGTCGTACGACGCGGTGGGAAGGTCGGGCGCGAGGAACCGCCCCTGATCGTCGGTGACGACGATCTTTCTATACGGGACGGCCAGCTTCGTTTCCGCGAT
>WNFK01210964.1_pt1 | contig 10683 bp, 9 predicted proteins | sample 5400281 | NCBI WGS metagenome assembly WNFK01 (sample SAMN13153350, study PRJNA577476) | soil metagenome | isolation source: 20 cm soil on Douglas fir-dominated hillslope | place: USA:California | collected 2013-09-17
TCGGTCGGAGGAAGCCCATGGCGGTCTTCATCAGCGTGGTCTTGCCCATGCCGTTCTTGCCGAGAAGGGCCACCGCCTCGCCGGCGTGCACCTCGAGCGAGACACCGAACAGGATGGGCGTGGCCCCGTAGCCGGCGTGGAGGTCGGTGATCCGGAACAGGGGTTCCGAACGATTTCCGTATTCGCTCGCCTCGCCTGCGGCTGCGGCTCGCCAGTCAGTCATCGACGCCCCCGAGATAAGCGTCGATGACCTGCGGGTTGGTGCGGATCGCCTCGGGCGGACCCTCGGCGATCTTCTGGCCGAAGTGGAGCACCGCGACGCGGTCGGAGATCCCCATCACGACGCTCATGTCGTGCTCGATCAGCAGCAGCGTCAGGCCCCGGGCCAGCGCCATCCGGCGGATCAGCGCCGTCGCGTCCCTGGTCTCCCCGGGCGTCATGCCCGCCGTCGGCTCGTCCAGGAGGAGCAATGTCGGCTTCGTGGCCAGGGCCAGGCAGATCTCGAGGTAGCGCTGCTCGCCGTGCGAGAGGTTCTGCGCGGCCTCGTCGCGCCGGCCCTCCAGGCCGAAGGGTGTCCGCGATTGCGCGGCCACGCGTACATTCTCGTACACGGAGATGCCGGGGAAGACATTGGTGATCTGGAACGTCTTGGCCAGGCCGAGCCGGTTGACGGACTCCGGAGCCCGTCCCGTGATCACCTGCCCGTCGAAGAGCACGCGCCCCCGGGTCGCCCCGTGCAGCCCGGTGATCACATTGAACAGCGTCGATTTCCCCGCCCCGTTCGGGCCGATGACCGAGACCACCTCGCCGGCGGAAACCGTGAGGCTCACGTCGGTCAGCGCGGCCAGCGCGCCGAAGCTCTTCGACACGCCCTCCACCTGCAGGAGCACCCCGTTCCGGCTCACGGGGAGCCGCGCCCGACGCCGTGGAGTCGGAGCGCGCTCCGGAACCCGAGCAGCCCCTTGGGCACGAACAGCACGATGAAGACCAGCACCAGGCCCACGATGATCGAGTACCACTGCACGTAGGACGAGACCTTCTCCTGGAGCACGATGAAGAAGGCCCCGCCGATGATCGGCCCGACCAGCGTTCCCAGCCCACCGATCATCACCATGATGAGGAACTCGCCCGAGATGCTCCAGTGCAGGAGATCCGGGGTGGCGTAGGCCGCCCGCCCCGGGTAGAGGGCGCCGGCCAGCCCGGTCAACATCGCCGAGATCATGCACACCCCCATCTTGTAGCGCTGCACGTCGTAGCCGAGAAAGCGCGCGCGGTCCTCGTTCTCGCGGATCGCGGCCAGCACCCGGCCGAAGTGGGACGACACCAGCGTCCGGCACCCGAGATAGGCGAAGAACAGATAGGCCACGACCAGGTAGTAGTTCCGCGCCGGCGTGTCGATGAGCACGCCGGGAAGGACGCTCGGCGCGGGCAGCCCCTGGATGCCGTCCGAGCCCCCGAAGGCCTGCGTGTAGCGGAAGACGGTGTAGACCACCTCGGCGAAGATGAGGGTCAGCAGCGCGAAGTAGATGCCCCGGCGCGTGGTGGCGAAGTAGCTCACCAGGAGCGCGTACAGGCCGACGACCACCAGGGATAGCGCGAGGCTCAGCCAGAGCGAGGCGACGCCCCGCTCGAGGAGGACCGCGGCGGAGTAGGCGCCCAGGCCGAAGAAGGCCGCGTGGCCGAAGGACACCAGCCCGGTGTAGCCGATCAGGAGATCGAGGCTCATGGCCACCGCCCCGAACAGCAGGGCGTCGAAGGCCAGCAGCAGGTAGTACTTCGACATCCACGGGGTCAGCGGGAGCAGGGCGAGCGCGGCGAATACCAGCGCGGCCCGGGGCGAGAGCGGGTTACTCAAGGACGCCCTCCCGGCCGAAGAAGCCGCGCGGGCGCACGATCAGCACCACGATCATGATGCCGAAGATGGCGATGGCGACCCGCTGGGGATTCATCCACAGCGTGAGCAGGCTCTGGGTGATGCCGATCACGAAGGCCGCGACCACCGAGCCGCCCATGGAGCCCATGCCGCCCAGGATCACCACGATGAACGCGAGCAGGATCATCTCGACCCCCATCTGCGGGTAGACCGTGAAGATCGGCGCGAGCAGGAGGCCGGCGATGGCGGCGAGCGCGGCGGACCCCGCGAAGGTCAGCGTGAACACGCGGGGGACATTGACCCCGAGGCCGTCGAGCATCTCGGCGTCCTGGACCGCGGCCCGGACGATGATGCCGGCCCGGGTGCTTGTGAAGAACAGCCAGATGCCCAGCAGCAGCGCGGAGGCGAAGGCGAGCAGGAACAGCCGATAGTTCGGGTAGGTCATGCCCAGGAGCGGGGTCGAGCCTTCCACCGGCGGCAGGATCCGTCGCATGTCGCCGCCCCAGATCTGCCGCGCCGCTTCCCGGAAGACCATCGCCAGGCCGAAGGTCAGGATGAGGCCGTACAGCGGCTCGCGTCGGTACAACGGTCGTAACGTCGCGACCTCGGTCACCGCGCCGAGGACGCCGACCGCGAGGGGCGCGGCGATCAGGGCCACCCAGAAGGAGCCGGTCAGCCCGATCGCCGCGATCCCCGCGTAGGCGCCGAACATGTAGAGCTCCCCGTGCGCGAAGTTCATCACGCCGAGGAGCCCGAAGATCACGGTGAGGCCCAGGGCCAGCAGCCCCAGCGCGGCCCCGAACACGAGGCCGTGCAGGAGCTGCGGCAGCAGGACCGAGACCAGATACTCCAGCTTATTTCGAACTGGGGGGGAGCGACCGCCGCTCCTCCCCCAGACCCCCCCACCGGTTCACGATTTGTGCGTCGCCGGTGAATCGCTTAGGAGTGCGTGCGCGCACTACTTCTTCTTGATGTCCCAGGAGAAGTCCTTGATCGGGTCCTGACCGACCATGGCTTCGCCGATCGAGTCCTTGCCGGCCACCACCGCGATCGGCAGGTTCTTGCCGTCCTTCACCTGGTAGAGATGCATGTCCATCACGACCTGGTGGTCTTCCTTCCGGATGCACTGGCGGCCGATGTGGGTGTTGTCGACGCACATGCCCTCCTGCGCCTCCGCCACCTTGTCGGAATCGAAGCTCTTCACCTTCTCGACCGCGGCGGCCCAGAAGAGCACCGCGTCGTAGGCCCCGGCCATGATGTTGGCGTCGACGCCGAACTTCTTCTTGAACTTGGTGTTGAACGCCTGCATGTTCTTGTCCGGGTTGTAGGCGGAGAAGTGGGCGAGCTGCACGAAGCCCTCCATCGGCGCCGCGATCGCGGGCAAATCTTGCTGGAGCAGGAAGCAGTCGATCCCGGCCAGCTTGTACTTCTTGGTCATGCCGAACGAGTGGAGCTGCGTCATCAGGCGAAGCGAATCGGTCCCCGCGAAGGCCAGGAAGAGCACGTCGGGATTCGACTGGGTGATCGCGCCGAACCAGGGGCTGAAGTCCTTGGTATCGAGCGGCGCCCCCGCCACCCCCACCACCTCGCCCCCCAGCTTCTCCAGCGCGGTCTTGAACTGGCGGCCGTCGGACTGGCCCATCGCGTAGTCGGTATAGAAGATGTAGACCTTCTTGCCCATCTTCTCGACCATGTACTTGGCCAGCCCGGAGGCCTGCATGCGCGAATCCGGCTGGTTCGAGAAGTAGTACTTGTGGAACTTCGTGGTGCGCATGAACTCCGCGCAGGACACCGAGTTCCAGTGGATGACCTTGTGCTTCTTGGTCACGTCCATCACCGCCATCGTCGCCCCGCTCGAGACCGCGCCGATGAGCAGCTTGACGTCGTCCTGGAGGATGAGCTTCTCCGCCTTGCGGACGGCGGGGGCGGGCTTGGTCTCGTCGTCCTCCGCGATCACCTCGATCTTGTGGCCGAGCACGCCGCCCTTGGCGTTGAGCTCCTCGACCGCCATCTGGATCGCCATGCTCTGGTACTTGCCGTAGCCTTCGAACACGCCGACCTTGGATCCGAGGTCGCCGATCTTGACGACCTTCTGGGCGGTCGCCGGCGCGGCGAGCCACGCCAGGAGCGCACCCGACACGAGCACCGCGATGCCGAACCTGTTCCTCATGTGTTCCTCCTCTACCGCGTCATGGACGTTTCGATCAGCCCCGACAGCGTGTGCGCGATCCGCTGGAGCGGCTCGCGCATCTTCTCGGGGGCGGGCGCCACCACTGGACGTGAGGTCACCCGTCTCGACTCCGGAGCGACACTGGTTCCCGCTGAGTCTCCCGCCGGGGGCGGGGAGCCCTGGGCGTAGCCCTCCGCCTCGTCGAACGCCAGGCGGACGGCCACCGCGGCCTTGGGGTCGTACTGGCCGACCGTGAAGTCGACCAGGTTGTAGTAGCGCCAGATCGCTTCGAGGAGCTTCTGCCCGGTCGCGATCCGGGCCGGGGCGGGCTCGCGCGTGTCCGCGAGCCGCCGGTCCGCCTCGAGGGCGAGGTCGCGGATGAGCGCGGCGAAGAAGACCATGAGACCGCGCTCGGCCCGCGGCCCGTCACCGGCTACCAGGGCGGCGCGCGTCGCCTCCTCGAGACCGCTCGGGATCCGACCCGCGCGGGCGCGCATCTCGACCCGGATCGCGCCGGTCTCGAAGAGCCGCGCGGCCACGTCGAACTTCCGGGCCTGGATCGAGAACTTGAGCTGCTTGAAGTTCGCCGAGACCTCGTTGTCGCGCGGCACGTACGCGCCAACATGATGGCCCGTCGCCGGTGCCGCCGCGAGCAGGACGAGCGTGACGGCCAGGTGCTTGGCGAGGTGCAGCCGGCTGGGCGAGGTGAAGCCGAAGGCGAGCCGAGCGAATTCCAGAAATCGAGCCGAGCGGATATGGGAATCCCTCATGCCCGCCGGACCATCCCGGCGCCGACCAGGACCACGAGCCACCACGCGGCCACGATGGTCGCCCCGCCGAAGGGAATCCACACCACCCACTCCGCCACTGCCTTGCCGGCCTGGATCCCGTAGTAGGGAATCAAGGCGCTCCACAGCAGGTAGCCGAAGGGATACGCGGCACCGCCGACGGTGAGCAGCAGGATGATCGCCCGCCGCGCTGCCACGGATTGGACCAGCGTGGCCGCGGTCATGGTGGTGGCGATGATGACGAGACCCATCCCTTCCGCGTGTAGGTGGAAGAGCCGGAGGCCGGCGTCGAACTTGACCAGCGCCTCGTCGATGATCTGCTCGTCCACGTCCCGGACCCCGACCAGCCCGTGCACGGCGGGCCGCGACAGCATGACCGCGCGGGCCCCGCGCGCCAGCTCGAGCTTGAACTTGGCCATGGACGCGCCCCCGACCTCGGCACAGGCGATCAACAAGATGGCCGCCACCAGCGTGGGGAGCGGGGGACGGCGCCAGACGTCGGGAAGCGGTGACGTCACGCGTTCGGATCTCGGCCGTGGCCCGCCAGCATGAGCACCGCGAGCGCGACGAGGCCCACGATGGCGGCGCTACCGAGCGGGGTGAGGACATAGCGCTCCGCCATCTCGATGCCGGCGTCCCGTCCGCGCTCGAGCACCGCGAGCGAGTAGGCGAGGTAACCGAGGGGGAAGAGCGCGCCCAGGCCCAGGAGAGCCGCGACCGCGCCCCGGGCGAGGCGCCACCGGACCGTGCTCGCGGCCACCGTGCCCGCGAAGATCACGAGGGGACCCAGCCCCTGCGCGTGGGTGTGGAAGAAGGACAGGCCGGCCTCGGCGGCGTAGACCGCGCGCGCGGTGACCTCCGCGTCGTACTCGGCCGATCCGGCCAGCCCGTGGGCCTGCGGATTGGCCGCGACGCGCGCCCGCGCGTAGCCCGCGATCTGCGGCCGCGATCCGCGGCGAGCGTACTCGGGCCGCGTCTCCCCTGTCAACACGCCCCACAGGCGGGCCGGCGTGACCGGCAGGTCGTTCAGCTCGATCCGGAACGGAGCCAGGGCATCCGCCACCGCGTTGGCGAGCACGGCCGCCGGCCCGAGCGTGCCGCCCTCGCCGACCCCGCGCACGCCCGCCAGGTTCTCGGCCGGCTCCTCGATGTGGTGAAGGTCGAGCGCGGGAATGCCGGCCGCGGTCGGCAGCGCGTACTCCATGAAGGTCCCGGTGAGGAGCTGCCCCGCGTCGTCGTAGATCAGGTGCTCGAGGAGCGCCCCGCCGATGCCCTGGGCGATGGCGCCCTGCACCTGACCCTCGACGATCAGAGGATTGATCATCCGCCCTGTGTCCTCGACAGCCACGTAGCGGTGAATGGTGAGGGCCCCGGTCGCGGCGTCGACCTCGACCACCGCCGCCTGCGATCCGGCCGCGAACGTCCCGCGGATCGGATCGTAGAATCTGGTGGCTTCGAGGCCCGCCTCCGTGTCCGGCGGGAGCCGGTGGGTCTCGAGGTGGGCGACCCGGGCGATCTCGGCCACCGTGATCGCGCGCCCCGGTGCGCCCTTGACCGCGACGCGCCCGTCCAGTACCTCCAGATCCTCCGGCGCGGCCTCGAGGAGGTGGGCCGCGATGCGGACGACCTTCTCCCGCACGGCCCCGGGACCGAAGGGCGTGGCATCGGTGTCCCCGAGGACGACCGACACCGCGTCGAAGGGCACGCCCAGCTCCGACGCCACGATCTGGGCCACCGTCGTCTCGATCCCCTGGCCCTGCGACGTGACCCCGGCCAATACCGTCACGGCCCCTCCAGGATCCACCCGGACGGTGGCGCCCTCGTGGCCGGTGCGAAAGGGCATGCGCGGGCCCGCCGAGGCGGCCTGCCCGAGGCCGGTCAGCTCGTTGTAGTTCGCGAAGCCGATTCCCACGTAGCGGCCTTGTTGCCGGAGGCGGGCCTGCTCGGCCCGGAACGCCCCATAGCCGATCGCCTCGACCGCCTTCTCGAAGCACACTGGATAGCTCGGGCTGTCGTGGACGAGGCGAGTGGCCGCGGTGTAGGGCAGGTCGGCGGGACCGACCAGATTGACGCGCCGGATTTCCACGGGATCGAGCCCGAGCGCCTGCGCGCCGAGGTCCAGGACCCGCTCCATCACGAAGGTGGTCGCCGGCCGCGCGACGCCACGGTAGGGACCTGCCGGGGCGGTATTGGTCGCTACCGCGACCACGTTGCACCGGTAGTGCTGGAGCTTGTAGGGCCCGGCCAGGAGGCCACCGGCCATGAGCGCCTCGATCCCCGCCGTCCACGGGTACACGGAGTAGGCGCCGGCATTGCACGCGACGCGCACGTCCATCGCGAGCAGGCCGCCGGCGCGATCGAAGCCGGCCCGCACCGCATAGTGGTGATCGCGCGCGTGGGCTGCCGCCAGGAACCCCTCGCGGCGTTGCTCCACCCACTTGACGGGACGGTGGAGACGCATCGCGAGCAGGCAGAGCGCGACGTCCTCGGGATAGAGGATCGCCTTCATCCCGAACCCGCCGCCCACGTCGGGCGCCACGACCCGGACGCGATTCTCGGCCAGGCCGAGAATCCCGGCCAGACCGTGACGGGCCAGGTGCGGGACCTGGGTGCCGGACCAGAGGGTGAGCTTGCCCTCGCCCGGGTTCCAGTCCGCGACCCCGCCGCGTCCTTCCAGCGGCGCCGCGGTCTGCCGGTTCGTGCGGAAGGCGCGCTCCACCACGACGGCCGAACCGGCCAGGGTCGCCTCCACGTCACCGTTCTCGAACCGGCGCGACAGGAGCACGTTGTCCGGCGCTGCGTCGTGGAGGACGGCGCCGTCGCCGCGGGCCCTGACGACATCTACCACCGCCGGCAGCGGCTCGTAGTCGACCTCGACGAGCGCGGCGCCGTCCTCCGCCGCGTAGCGGTCACGGGCCACCACCGCGACCACGGCCTCACCCCCGAAGCGCACCTTCGGCCAGGCCAGGATCGGCTGCTCGGTCTCGACGTAGGTCGGCAGCGCCGAGAGGGCGCGCAAGCGATGCTTCGCCAGGTCCGGATCGGCGCCCGTCACCACCGCCGCGACGCCCGGAGCCGCCGCCGCGCGCGTGGTCTCGACGCCGCGGATCCGGGCGTGCGCGTGGACGCTGCGCACGAAGGCCACGTGTAGCATGCGGGGCAGCTCGACGTCGCTCACGTACCGTCCCCGCCCGGTGATGAGGCGCGCGTCCTCCTTGCGCGGGACGCGCGCCCCGAACACACTTGAGGCTCCCGACGGCCTAGCGCTGGGCACCGGCGCGCTCGGGCTCCTCACACCATGGCGTAGCCGCCGTTGACCGATACCACCTGGCCGGTGGTCCAGCCCGATAGCGGCGAGGCCAGGAGCAGGATCATCGGCGTGACGTCGTCGGGCCGGCCGACCCGCCGCAACGGATACTGGGCCAGGATCTTCTTCATGCGCTCGTCGTCGGCGCCGCCGGCGTGGGCCTCGAGGTTGTCGGTCTGTACGAGGGCCAGCGAGACGCAGTTCGCCCGGATCCCGTGGCGCGCCAGCTCCTTGGCGAGCGACCGGGTCAGGCCGACGGTGGAGGCGCGCGTGGTCCCGGTCACGAGCAGGCCGGATTCGCCCACCCGCCCCGAGTCGCCATGAGGTTGACGATCGCGCCTGCGCCCCGCTTCGCCATGCCCCGCGCCACCGCCTGGGTGATGCGCAGGGTCCCGGTGACGGTCACGTCCACCTGGGGCGCCCACTCCTCGGGCGTCGTCTCGAGGAACGGCTTCCGCTGGGTCGCGGCGGCGTTGTTGACGAGGACGTCGATCGGGCCCAGTTCGCGGTCTACCAGCTGGACGGCGGCGGTCACTGCCGCGTCCACCCGCAGGTCGGCGCCGACGGCCAGAGCCTTCACGCCCAGCGCGCGGGCCTCGGAGGCCGCGGCGTCGGCCCCGCTCGCCGATGAGTGATAGTGGAAGGCCACGTGGGCCCCTTCGCACGCGAAGGCGAGGCCGATGGCCCGCCCCAGGCCCTGCCCGGCGCCCGTGACCAGCACGACCTTGCCGCCGAGCCGGAGGTCCATGGCCTGCGATCATACCTCCGTGGGCGGCCGGAACGATGCGTCGTCTTCGCCCGGCTTGCGCCCCGCCGGAGGGGTGTGCGAGAGTCCCGCCATGCGCGGGGCGGCCCAGTATCTCGCGAGCCTCCGCGACGGGCGCGCCGTCTTCCTCGACGGGGCGCGCGTCGACGACGTGACCCGTCATCCCGCCTTCGCCGAGTCGGCCCAGCGCATCGCGGAGCGGTACGACGCGGCCCGCGAATCGGCCGAGGTCACCACCTGCGTCGATCCGGCCACCGGCAAGCGGATCGGCGCCATGTGGCTGATCCCGCGCTCCGCGGAGGATCTCGGCCGCCGGCGGGCCGTCCACCGGTTCTGGGCCGAGGGCTCGTACGGCCTCATGGGGCGCACCCCCGACCACGTGGCCTCGGTTCTCACCGCCTTCGCGGGCTGGCGCCAGCTCTTCGATCGCGGGGGCCGGCAGTATGGCGACAACGTGGTCCGGTTCTACGACAAGGCCCGGGACGAGGACCTGTACCTGGCCTATGCGATCGTCCCGCCCCAGATCGACCGCACCACGCCGGCCCATCAGCATCCGGAGCCCTTCCTGCACCCGGGGGTCCTGAAGGAGACGGACGCGGGCATCGTGATCCGGGGCGCGCACTCGATCGCCACGTCGGTGACCATGGCCGACTGGCTCTACGTGAGCTACATCACGCCGCTCACGCCCGGCGACGTGGACTATGCGATCTCGCTCGTGGTGCCGGTGAACGCGGAGGGGCTCCGGCTCCTGCCGCGCCGGCCGTACGCGACGCTCGCGACGAGCGTCTACGACTACCCGCTCTCCGCGCGCTTCGACGAGGTGGACACCACCGTCGTCTTCGACGACGTGTTCGTGCCCTGGGAGCAGGTCTTCGTCTACCGGAACGTGGAGCTGGTGACCGCCCAGTTCCACGAATCGCCCGCGCACGTGACCGCGAACTTCCAGTCGCTGGTGCGCTTCGGGGTCAAGCTCGAGCTGCTCGCCGGCCTCGCCCTGAAGCTGGTCGAGGTCGGGCGCGGGGAGGGGGACGCCAATACCCAGGCGACGCTCGGGGGCGACATCGCCACGTTCTGCGCCGCCTTCGACGCGCTGGTGCAGGCGGCCGAGCACCGCCCGCTCGTGAGCGAAGGCTACGCCCGTCCGCATCCCCAGTACATCTACGCGGGGATGAGCCTCCAGCGACGGCTCATCGTGGACATGTACAAGACGGTGCGCGAGCTGGCGGGGGGCGCCTTCCAGCACCTGCCGTCGTCGGAGGCGAGCTTCCTCTCCCCCGAGACCCGCGCCCACACCGAGCGCTACTACCAGTCCACCGTGGCGGGCGCCCGCGACCGGGTGAAGCTGCTCAAGCTGATCTGGGACTTCATCGGGACCGAGTACGGGGGCCGCCAGCTCCAGTACGAGATGTTCTACTCGGCGGCCCAGCCAGTGGTGAACCGGCGGATGTTCCGCTCCTACGACTGGGTCGCCGCCAAGGCCATGGTGGATCGCCTGATGGCGGAGTACTGAGCGGTCGTGTGGGCGCGACCGGCAGGGTGGGGGCTCGCGCCTACTCCGCCGTGGGCGCCACGGCCACGTCGCCGTCGGCCACTGGTCCGGTGCCGTAGGCGACCCGCTTGCCGTTGCGGTCGTACACCAGGAAGCTGATCACGTCGGGAGTCCGCTCGTCCTTGGCCTGTTTGTTGTCCGCGAACATGATCCAGTAGCGGCAGCCCAGCCCCTTGTCGCCAATGTCCGCCTTGCACCGGCCGGTCGCGTATGCGGTCGGGGTGGCGCGA
>WNFK01238157.1_pt1 | contig 10683 bp, 5 predicted proteins | sample 5400281 | NCBI WGS metagenome assembly WNFK01 (sample SAMN13153350, study PRJNA577476) | soil metagenome | isolation source: 20 cm soil on Douglas fir-dominated hillslope | place: USA:California | collected 2013-09-17
AGGAAGGAAAGCCGACGTTTCTCGGTTGCGAAGGAGCACGCAGACGGATCCTGGCGTTCGCCGGACCGTGGCGAACGAAGGGCGACTGGTGGTCCGAAAGCGCGTGGGCTCGCGATGAATGGGACATCCATGTGCGAACATTGCATCCGAAAGTTCAACCGGAAAGTAGCCGGAAATGTGAAGAAGAGACCGCGCTGTATCGCGTCTACAAAGACCTGCGAGCGAAGCGTTGGTTCGTGGAAGGAATCTACGATTGAAGTACATCGAGCTCCATTCTTCGTCCGCATTTAGCTTTCTCGAAGGGGCTTCGCGTCCGGAGGACTTGGTGTCTCGCGCGAAGGAATTGGAGTTACCTGCCATCGCTTTGGTGGATCGTGACGGTGTGTACGGTTCTCCACGATTCCACATGGCGGCAAAGTCTGTGGGCGTTCGTGCTCATGTCGGAGCGGAAATTTCCGTAGAAGGTTTTGGACGGCGGGCTAGCTTGCCTTCTTGGATGCCGAATGCTCCCTCGTCGCGACCGGTGCGATTGCCTCTGCTCGTGGAAAGCCGGATTGGGTATCAGAATTTGTGCCGTCTGATGACACGCTACAAATTGCGCGAAAAAGAAAAAGGAACGGGAACGGCAACGCTGGAGGAGATCGCCGAACACGCGGAAGGGCTTGTGTGTTTGACAGGCGGCGAGGAGGGCGTGCTGGCCGCTTCGCTTGCGAGCAAAGGTTTCGCCGAAGCACGCAAGAATATTGAAAAGCTGACCGCTCTCTTGGGAGAAAAGAATGTCTATGTCGAAGTGCAGCGGCACTGCGATCCTATCGAAGAGCGCCGCAACCAGGCGGCAGTGCGTCTTGCCAAAACGCTAGATCTGCCGCTTCTCGCAACGAACGGTGTTCGTTACGCGCGCGCCTCCGAGCGCGAAATCTTAGACGTCTTCACCTGCATTCGAAACCACCGCAAACTTGAAACGGCCGGGCGGCTTCTCGAACGAAACGACGAACGTCATCTCCGTTCAACCCAAGAGATGATGCAGCTTTTCTCAGATTTGCCGGAAGCGATTCACAACACCAGCGAACTTTCAGCAAGACTCGAATTCACACTAGCCGAGCTTGGCTACGAATTTCCACGCTATCCCGTTCTCGAAGGAGAAACGATGGATTCGTTTCTCCGAAAGCGCACCGAGGAAGGATTTCAAAACCGCTATGCGGTGAAACAAGACGAGGATTTGTTCGAACGTGCCAAGCGGCAGGTGCAAAAGGAATTGGCTCTGATTGAAAAATTGCACCTGGCCGGCTACTTCCTGATCGTTTGGGACATCATTCGGTTTTGCCGCGAACAGAAAATCCTCGTGCAAGGGCGCGGTTCGGCCGCCAACAGTGCGGTCTGCTATTCGCTGGGCATCACGGCGGTCGATCCGGTCGGCATGGAACTGCTCTTCGAACGGTTTCTCTCGGAAGAACGCGGCGAGTGGCCGGATATCGATCTTGACTTGCCGAGCGGGGATCAGAGAGAGAAGGCGATTCAATACGTCTACCAGCGTTACGGCCAACTCGGGGCGGCGATGACTGCGAATGTCATCACCTATCGCGACCGCTCCGCGGCGCGGGAAGTGGGCAAAGCGCTCGGATTTGATCAGCGGACCCTCGACCAGCTTTCGAGCGTCGTGAACAGCGGCGAATGGCGCGGTCCATCGGATAACTTCGAAAATCATTTTCAGCAAGTGGGCTTCGACCTGAACCATCCTCGGGTCCGGAAATACTGGGAGCTGTGCGAACGCATCCAGGATTTGCCGCGGCATCTGGGGCAGCATTCCGGCGGGATGGTGGTGTGTCAGGGCCAGCTTGATTCGGTTGTTCCGCTCGAACCGGCAACGATGCCGGGACGTGTCGTCGTGCAATGGGACAAGGACGATTGCGCCGATATGGGCATCGTGAAGGTGGATTTGCTGGGCCTCGGGATGATGGCCGTGCTCGAAGATTGCCTGGAACTCATCCCCAGACATTACGGCGAACCAATCGATTTGGCTCAGCTTCCTCCCGACGATCCTCACGTCTATGAAACATTGCGACGCGCGGACACGGTTGGAATGTTTCAGGTCGAAAGCCGGGCGCAGATGGCTTCGCTGCCGCGCAATGCTCCGGTCAAGTTCTACGATCTCGTCGTGCAGGTGGCGATCATTCGGCCAGGCCCCATTGTTGGAAAAATGATGCATCCCTACATGCGGCGCCGGCAGGGAAAGGAAGCCGTCGCTTATGCTCATCCTTCGCTCAAACCCGTACTGCAACGAACCCTGGGTGTGCCGCTCTTCCAGGAACAACTGCTCCGCATGGCGATGATCGCCGCGAACTTCACAGGAGGCGAAGCGGAAGACTTGCGCAGGGCGATGGGTTTCAAACGTTCGGAAGAACGCATGCACAAAATTGAAGCGAAGCTGCGGAGCGGAATGACTCAAAACGGCTTCAGTCCTGAAACTCAGGACGAGATCATCATGCAAATAACATCCTTCGCGCGCTATGGATTTCCGGAATCTCATGCGGCGAGTTTCGCACTCATCGCCTATGCCAGCGCGTATTTGAAATTTCATTATCTCGCGGCGTTTACGGCGGCGCTGCTCAACAATCAGCCGATGGGTTTTTATAGTCCCGCGGTGCTGGTGCACGATGCGCAGTTGCACGGTTTGCGGGTAACACCCATCAACGCGCTCCACTCGGAATGGAACTGCACGATTGAGCGCACGAGAAATAGAGAAGGCAAAGACGTTCCGTGTCTGCGCATCGGCTTGCGTTACGTTCGCGGTTTGAGGCAATCGAGTGCGGAGAAGCTTGTTTGCGAAAGGCAGAAATATCCATTCGAAGGAATCGACGACCTCGTCCGCCGCGTCCCGGAACTGCAGAAATCGGAATTGGTGACGCTCAGCGAAATTGGCGCGCTCAATTCTCTCGGAAAAGGGATGCATCGGAGGACAGCGCTTTGGCAGGTCGAACGGGCCGCCCGGCCTGCCGGTCCGTTGCTGGACGCGATTCCAGAGCAAATGGAATTGTCACCGCTCGAACAGATGACTGACGAAGAGCGTCTTGTCGCGGATTTTCATGGCTCGGGAATGAGCACGGGTCCACATCCGATGACCTACTGCCGCGAGGCTCTATCCAAGCTGGAAGTGAAACGAGCATGCGATTTGTCCCGGCTGCCGGACGGGCAATACACGCGGGTCGCGGGATGCGTTATCGCGCGGCAGCGCCCGGGGACGGCCAAAGGCTTCGTCTTTTTGAGTCTTGAAGATGAAACGGGAATCTCGAATGTGATTGTGAATCCAGACCTTTATGAGAGGTACCGCGTAGTGATCAACCGCGAAAAGTTTCTTCGCGTGGATGGCGTCCTTCAGAATCAGGACCACACCATTTCCATCAAGGCTTCCCGGGTGCTGCCCATCTCGATCACTTCAGCCGAAACACAGTCGCATGATTTTCATTAGTGCAAGCAGGGCCTCTACTCAAAGAGCGCCGGCTGAGCGGAGACATCCTCTGGTTCACGGAAGTTGCTGAGGCCGACACCCACGAGCCGGAACCTCTGCTCGGGGCGTAGACCGACACGGTCCCGCAGGGACAGGGCGATACTCGTCAACTGCTCGCAAGAAGAAGGTGGAGAGCTCGGCGTGTGGCTGCGAGTGAGAATTTTGAATTCACTGGTCTTCAGTTTCAACACCACAGTCCAGGCAACTCGTGATTCTTTGCGCGACGCGGTCCATGTTTGCTCCGCAAGCTTGCGGATCATCGGCTCTGCCTCTTTCAGCGGCACATCGTGTTCGAAGGTGTCCTCCGCCGATATGGATTGTGTTGGCCTGTTGGGGATTACTTCACTCTTGTCGATGCCGCGAGCCAGCTCGTAGAGACGCGCGCCGTAGCGACCGAACCGGCCCTTAAGTGTTGACAACTCCATCATTCGCAAATCCCCGACCGTTTGTATCTCGAAGCTCTTCAGCTTTTCTTCCGTGACCTTACCAACTCCAGGCAAACGACTCACCGGCAATGGTGACAAGAAGCCATCAACCTCATCCGGCTGGATAACGAAGAGTCCGTCCGGCTTCTTCCAGTCTGAAGCAATCTTCGCGAGGAACTTGTTTGGAGCAACGCCTGCCGATGCCGTCAAGCTCACTTCTGAGCGAATCTGTGCGCGAATCGTGCGTGCCACTTGCGTAGCGGTATGCAAGCCCAATCAGGTCGGTGTGGCGCTTGAAGATTTCGCGCACCTCGCGAGAGACCGCCCGGTAACGCGGGAAGTCCGGGGGCAGGAAGATTGCGTTAGGGCACAGGCGTTCGGCTCGAACAGCGGGCATGGCGGAACGCACGCCGAACTTTCGCGCTTCATACGAAGCAGCGCACACTACCGAGCGATTCCCGCGCCATGCGACGACGACGGGCTTGCCTCGGAGTTGAGGATCATCCCGCTGCTCTACGGACGCATAAAACGCGTCCATGTCGATATGAATGATCTTGCGAACGGTCATCTTGCAACCATCTTATTCTGCGGTCCAGGCGAGTGCGAGCGTTTGCTTATTTGTCCGGCGTTTGGTTTCCTAAGGAACGCGATGCAAAGAGCAGAGGAGAAACGATTTAGGACCTAGCGGCTTGCAGTCCAAGGGGTGAATCGCAAAAAAAAAAACGCTCTTTGTCGCTTTCCGGCACTGCTCGCTCTTCTCAGAACAACTGCGCAGCGCAATACAAAGAATATCTAGGTTAATTCCCTTCCTTGCTGTACTTCTCGAAGCTCTTTCTGTGCCTGCTCCAAGTCGGCTAGGCGCTGTTCGAGTTCGGCGCGAAAGATTTCCGCTTGCTCGTAAAGCCGGGCATTCTGAATCGCGACCGCAGCAGGAATCGCAAGTGATTTGGCAAGGCGCAAATGTTCCTGGGTAAACGCCTGGGCATGCGTATCGCCAAGCGAAAGAAGTCCGAGCACCTGTTGCGATGCAACGAGCGGCACGCATAACCATGAGCGCAGATAGGAGAAACCCTTGAAAGCGACCCATTCCGTCTCTACCGCAGTGTTCGGTATGAGCAGACTGTTCCTGCCGGCAAGAACGTGCATCAGAAACTCGCTGTCCTTTGCATCAAGGGTTGCCGGGGATTTCGGAATGCGACGATTCGTTTCGTACCCCTGCACCTCGCGTGCAAGGAAGAGACGGGTGTCGGCTTCGACTAACAGGATGCGAGCCGATTCACAAGGAACCAGTTTCAGGAGGGACTTGAGCAGCGTGTCCAGAACGTAGTCCATGCTTAGGTTCTGCGTTAACGCAAGAGTTGTTTTGCGAAACGCGTCGGCCTCCGCCCCGGCAGACTCTGCCCTGTCGAGGTTCCGAGCTATCTCCTCTTCGGCCGATTTTCGCGCTGAAACATCCTGAGTGATTCCTACAAGGCGCCGGACAATCCCGGCAGAGTCCCGGACTGGAAATCCGCGGACCCACACCCAGCGGGTTGTATTGTCCGGTCTAATGATGCGGAACTCTTCGTCGAACTGGCCGGTTTGAACTGCTTCACCCAATCGAGAAAGAACCCGAACGCGATCCTCGGGGTGTATGACATCTCCATAGGATTTGGGATCTTCCTGTAGTGACTCGCAGGAGCGGCCGGTGATTGTTTCATACGCTTGGTTGACGTAGACGACCTTCAGGTTCTCAGCGTCCAGCATCCAGAAAATCTCCTGGATGTTGGTGGCCATCTGCTGAAATCGCTCTTCACTCTCGCGCAACGCCGCTTCCGCTTGCTTCCTTCGGGAGATGTCACGGAGCACGGCGACGTGCCGCCCAGGCAGATAGTGCGCCTTTGCCGTATACTCAACGAAGATGGTTTTGCCGTCGCCTCGCAAAACCCGCGTCTCCCTGTGCTCGTGCCTGCGTTCGAGGAAGCGATTCCAGGTGTCCCTGAATTCTCCCGCAACCGCGTAGAACTTCTCGATCGGCCCTCCAACGAGATCGCCGCGGTCGACTCCAAACAAGTTCAGTGCCGCTGGATTGGCTTCGAGACAAACTCCCCGGTCGTCGAGAATGACAATGCCATCAAGCGTGCTGTCGAAGACGGACTTGTATTCGCGCTCGGTAGCATCGAGGACGCTCATCGTCTCTCGATGTTCGCGACGGGCTAGGAACAGAAATCGGGCATGTAGTGCAACAGCTATACAGAGAGCGATCAGGACGAATGTAAGCAAGATAGAGGATAGGGACCCGCTATAGAAGTGCGCTCCGAACGCAGTCGCAAGCAGAGTGAAGGCTGCAAAGGAAATGAGAATCGAACCGGCGCGCATCCAGCGTTGCGGTTTGGTCTTAGAGAACTCCGTTCGGGAAGTTTGCATCGCGCCACCGCGGTTGGGGACCGTGGCCTAACGGGCCCAGACGAGACCCCGACACGATAAAGGGCATCGAGCGGTTACGCTCCAATACCTTCACCATCCTGGCAGGATGCTATGCCCACACGTGAGGAGAGTCAATATGCCATCAGCGGTCCGAGCAAGACTGAGGACCACAGGTATGCCAGGGGCCACAGCCATCGTCGGCGATCGCAAGTTCGTTCCAAGACCATCTCTGAATCCCGTGTAATGACACGGCTGACTACTTCACTAGACAGCAGACAACCCCGGCGCTATCATGCACGTCGCGCCAGTCTTCATCACGCAGGAACGCCCACCCTCGCTCACTTACATTTCGCGTGGTAGGGCTTGAAGAAGAGGGCAACTCGACTTGACAACCCGGGAGTCTGAATCATGCGTCGTAGGGCCGCCTCCACCTTTTCTGCCGTTTTTGCTCTTGTTTCCTTGTTGTTGATCGCAGCGCCCGGTTTTCTCAAGGGCCAAGCGCCTATTCCTCCTATTCCCGCGAGCCACGTTCGCATTCATTACTTTCGTCCGGACGGTAACTATCTGGGCTGGACTGTCTATGCCTTCGGGGACACCACCGAAGACACGTCCAATTTCAACGGCGGTCCGGTAAAGGTGACGGGCCAGGACAGTTTCGGCGCCTTCTTCGATGTGGGTGTCACTTCGACGGCCCAGAACGTCGGTTTCATCATTCACAAGGGCAACATCAAAGACCCCGGGCCTAATGAATTCATCGATCCGGCAACTCAGGGTAACGAGTACTGGCAGCTCTCCGGAAGCAACGTCCTGCACACGACGCAGCCTTCCGCAATCCAGCAAACCGATCCGCCGATTCCCCCGGGCAAGGCGCGCATTCACTATCATCGGCCCGACAATGACTACGCGAACTGGAATCTCTTTCCTTTTTTCGCAACCACCGATCCCAACAGTGACTTTTGCGGAACCAATGACTTTGTCACCGCATACGACACTTACGGCGCTTACTACGATGTCGGAATCGATCCCACAAAGTTCAATGGCTTGCTGGGTTTTATCATTCACAACTGCGGCATCAAGGACCCTGGCCCGGACATGCACCTCCAACTGTCCCAGAATATCGAGGCGTGGGTGCTCTCTGGTAGCGCGACCGTCTATCTCACGCGGCCGCCGACCGAGTTCACCACGGAACCGCCGATTCCAGCGAATAAGGCTCGCATCCACTATTTCCGTCCCGATTCAAACTATGCTTCCTGGACGGTGTACGCCTTCGGCGACACCACAGAAGACACTTCCAACTTCAACAGCGGTCCGGTCTTCGTGACTGGGTATGACACCTATGGCGCGTTTTATGACGTAGGACTGACCGCAAATCCACATGACCTCGGCTTCATCGTTCACAATATTTCGCTCGGCATCAAGGATCCGGGGCCGGATATGCACCTGAATGTTGCGAAATTCAATGAGGCTTGGGTGATATCCGGCGATGCCCAGGTTTTCACAACCCAGCCGACCGCCGCCCAATTGCTTGACGCGGTCTTCTTCAAGCAGCAGGCGTTCTGGATCGATCGCGCGACCGTGGCGATCCAGGGTCAATTCCTGCAGTCCGGTTTCACCTATCTTCTGCACTATGATCCCAACGCGAATTTGCAATTGACCTCTACGGGGGTGACGGGAGGCTTGAGCATTCCGCTCACTCCCTTTGCGGGTGGCTTCACTCCCGACGAGCAAGCGCGGTTCCCGCAGCTGTCTGGCTACGCCGTCCTACACCTGCCGGACAATAACAGCACTTCACTCCTCGCGGCTGTGCTGAAGGGTCAAGTCGCGGTGTCCGCCACCGCGAGCGATGGCAGGCTTAAGTACGTCACCAGCGTCCAGACAGCCGGCGTGCTCGATGATCTTTTCTTTTTCCCTGGTGAGCTTGGTGTCATCTTCCACAACAGGGAGGAAGCCGATTCGCGCGACGCTAGCGATTGCGACGGCAGCGGAGCGATCTTGAGTCGCGTGTGGGCCCCGACGGCGCAGTCCTTGAGTCTTGAACTGTTCGAACATGCTACCGACACGACGCCAGCTAAAGTCGTTGCGATGCATGAGAAGAACGGGGTGTGGAGCGGCTGCGCCGATGACAGTTGGAAGAACAAATATTACTTGTTCGACCTACACGTCTATGTACCAAGCCAGCGCGCCATCGTGGAGAATTTCGTCACCGATCCCTACTCGGTGGACCTGGCGCTGAATGGCGTGAAGAGCCGCATCACCGATCTCAACGATCCGGACACCGCGCCGGAAGATTGGGAAGAGTCTCGTTCGCCTTGGCTCGGCAGCGTAAACGATCTCAGCATCTACGAATTGCACATCCGCGATTTCAGTGCCAATGACATGACCGTGCCGCAGCCCCATCGTGGAACCTACCTGGCCTTCGCCGACCGCCAAACTAACGGCATCAAACACCTCGCCGTGCACCTCCTGCCCAGCTTTCACTTCGCCAGCATTAATGAGGACAAGACCACCTGGCAGACCACTCCCAACCTCAGCGTCTTCCCACCTGATGGCACGCAGCAGCAGGCCGCGGTGGCTGCGATTCAGAACACGGACGCCTTCAACTGGGGTTACGACCCGGTCCACTTTTTCGCACCGGAAGGAGGCTATGCGCTCAACCCCGACAATCGCGTGCTCGAATACCGCGAGATGGTCAAGGGCCTCCACCGCGCCGGGCTTCGGGTCATCCAGGACGTCGTCTTCAACCACATCAACGCGATCGGCGAGAATCCCAACGCCGTGCTCGACGAGGTTGTGCCCGGCTACTATAACCGCCTGGACGCCGATGGCAACCAGCTATCGGGTAGCTGCTGCCCGGACACTGCGCCGGAGCACAAAATGATGGGCAAGCTCATTGTTGATGCCGTCGTGCTCAATGCGAAGAGGTACAAGATTGACGGTTTTCGATTCGATCTGATGAGCTTTCTCTTCGTCTCCAACATGCAGCAGATTAAAGACGCACTCGCAAAGCTCACGATCGAAAAAGATGGCGTGGACGGCACCAAGATTTATCTCTACGGCGAAGGTTTTGATTTCGGCGAGGTAGCCAACAACGCGCTCGGAGTCAACGCCAGCCAGAAAAATCTTTTCGGCAATGGCATTGGTACATTCAACGACCGCATTCGCGACGGCATCCGCGGCGGAAGTCCGTTTACGGACGAGCGCGTCCAGGGATTTGCCACCGGGCTGTTTACCGACTCCAGCAGCTTCACGAATCAAAGCACGGCGCCCTCCGCTCAATTGGGCACGCTGCTCGAGTATACGGACTGGGTCGAAGTCGGCCTCGCTGGCAATCTTCGCGATTGGACTTTCACCGACCACACTGGTGCAACGGTCACTGGCGCACAGGTGAATTACAACGGCCAGCCCGCGGGCTACACCGCCAGCCCCGTCGAGGATATCGACTATTGCTCAGTACACGATAACCAAACGCTCTTCGATGCCGTGCAACTCAAATCGTCTGCGGCCGACGATGTGCACGTCCGCGAGCGCCGCCAGGTCCTCGCAATGGGCCTGGTAGCGCTGGGCCAGGGCGTGCCGTTTTTCCTCGCCGGCGACGACCTGCTTCGCTCCAAAGATATGGACAACAATAGCTACGACTCCGGCGACTGGTTCAACAAGCTCGACTTCAGCTATCAGTCCGACAACTGGGGCACCGGTTTACCTATCGCCAGCCAGAACCAGGGCAACTGGCCCATCATGGAGCCGCTGCTCGCCAATTCCGCACTTACTCCGCAGCCTTCGGACATTGCGCATGCCCGTGACGCCTTCCGCGAATTCTTGGAGATCCGCGGGACCTCCGGCCTTTTCCACATGCACACGCTCGCCGATGTGCAAGCCAACTTGCACTTCTTGAACGCAGGTCCCAGCCAGACGCCTGGCCTCATTGTCATGAAGCTCGATGCCAACGGCGGCGACTTCGGTCGCTATCAGCACATCGTCGTGGTCTTCAATGCCAAAAACGCCCAAGTATCGTTTCAGAATTCCTCGTTAGCTGGATTAGGCCTGCATCTGCATCCTGTTCAACAGCATTCCACTGACCCGACCGTCGGCCAATCGTCATTCAACGCCCAGACCGGCACCCTCGTCGTACCGCGATTGACAACAGCCGTCTTCGTGACGGGGCAGCCGTAGCCCAGCTTAATTCCGACCGATCCCTGTCGTCCGCCAAAACTCCGCGAGGCCGTGAATCGCACCCGCGTGACAATATTAGTATTTGTTTAGCGTCTAGACACTTTTTCTGAAGAATGTAGTTGTCTGCATCTGTGAAGCGGTTAATTTGTCGATGTGGCAGAAGAGCATACCGCAGAA
>WNFK01215847.1_pt1 | contig 10682 bp, 13 predicted proteins | sample 5400281 | NCBI WGS metagenome assembly WNFK01 (sample SAMN13153350, study PRJNA577476) | soil metagenome | isolation source: 20 cm soil on Douglas fir-dominated hillslope | place: USA:California | collected 2013-09-17
GAACGGCTTGTCGATGTAGTGCCACGCGCCCAGCTTCATCGCCTCGACGGCGTTTTCCACCGTCGAGAACGCGGTCATGAGGATGACCAGCGTTTCAGGCGTGGTTTCCTTGATCCGCCGCAGCACCGCCAGCCCGTCCCCGTCCGGCAGCTTGTAGTCGAGCAGGACCAGGTCGATCGACCCGTTGATCTGCTCGAGCGCTTCGGCCGCGGTGCGAGCCTCGAGGACGGTGTACCCGTCGTGGACCAGGGCCTCGCGCAACGACCAGCGGACCAGGTCCTCGTCGTCCACGATCAGCAGGGTTGGGGCGCTCATGTGAACCTCGGATCCGGAAAATTCCGCGCCCACGCGAATCTTTCCGCACTCAGCGGGCGCTTTATAGGGACTTGCAGGGTTTTTGAGCAACAAGCGCGCCGGGGGCGCGAAGGGCCTGCCTCAGAGCGTGCGCACGACCTCTTCGAGTTCGTGCATGTCGAACGGCTTGTTCAGCACCGTCAGCGCGCCGAGGCTCAGCGCGCCCGCCGTCACCTCGGCCGTGCCGAACGCGGTCATCAGGATGACCGTGGCGCCTGGCGCCGCCTGGCGGATTTTCGCGAGCAGTCCGAGATCGTTCGAGTCGGGCAGCCGGAAATCGAGCACGACGAGATCGACGCCGGGTCCCCTCGCGATGGCCTCGAGCGCCGACGCCGCGTCGTGCGCCTCGCTCACCTCGTGCCCGGCGGCGCCCAGCGTCTCGGCGATCGACCAGCGGATCAACGGCTCGTCGTCGACGACCAGGACGCGGAGACAGCGCGCAGCGGCATGCATCGACCTCGACACCTTACACGATGCCTAGCCTGCATTCCTTCGGGCCTCAGCGGCCGCTGATGGCTCGCGATCCGCGGTGATTCGTCGAAGGCGACCCGGCGGCCCGGACGTATTCGCCGCGCGGCGTCTGATGAAGAAAGCCGCCGTTGACGAGCGTCGAGAGCACCAGATGACACGCGGCTGGATCGAGGTGCCACAGGCGCCGTGCCTGCGGTTCCGTCAGGCAGAGGCCCGGCATTTCCAGGTACTCGGCGCGAGCACGCTGCACGATCGGGTCTGCGGTGCCGACGCTCATGGCTCCCCATCCGGAAGACCGTGCCCTCAGCGGGCGTGGTGTTTCACGTGGTGCCGAATCACGGGACGCTCCGCGCCCCGTCCCAGCAGCTCGAGCAGATCGACGACGGTCACGATGCCCTTGAGATGATGTTGCCGGTCGAAGACCGGAAGACAGCTGACCGCACGTCCTCTCATCAGGTTCGCCGCCTGGCGAACGGTCGTGTCCGGCTGCGCCTCGACGACCTTCTCGGTCATCAGGTCGCTGACGCGCCGGCGCGCGCGAACGATCTCGCCGTTCTTTCCGCCAAGATCGCCCTCGGTGATCACGCCGATGACGTCCCCCTCGTTCCCCGAGACGACGAGGTGATGCGTGCCGTAAAGCCGCATCGATTCCCACGCGGCGCTGGCGGGCTCCGCCGCCCCGATCGTGTGAACCGGCTTGCTCATGATCTCGCTGAGCCGCATGATGCCTCCTGCACGATGGGAGGCGGCAAGAGGTGTACCTCGCGTTCGAGGCGGCGGGGCCGCCGCACCGCTGGCGGGATGCGCGGGCGCCGGTGAATCCTGCGCGCCCGCCGCGAAAGATCACGCATCTGAAGCGCGATCGTTGTGCTCCTGAACTCTAGGGTTGATCGTCGGTGCCGCCGCGTTCGTCGAAGACCCGCTCCAGCAACGGCAGCAGGGCGAGCACGACGAGCGTGAGCGTCGCGCCGCCGGCCGCCACGGTGTACAGCCCGAGACCGGTGGCCATGCCGATGGCCGCGTTCACCCAGATCGTCGCCGCCGTCGTCAGCCCGTGAACGTTCTGGCCGCTCCGAAGGATCGCGCCGGCGCCCAGGAAGCCGATTCCCGTCACCACCTGGGCCGCGACGCGATCGGGCGATCCCGCGGCGGTGCCCAGCTCGATCGACAGGATCGCGAACAGGGCGGAGCCGAGGCCGATCAGCATGTTGGTCCTGATCCCGGCCGGCTTGCGCCGGAATTCGCGTTCCAGCCCGATGGCGCCGCCAAGCCCGGCCGCAAGCGCGAGACGCAGGAACACGTCGACGAATGACGTCGGAATCATCCGACTAGAGTAGCCGCTACCGGATGATTTTCGGCACGACGTTCAGCCCGCGCGCGGCGTCACGCCGCGGCGTGGTGCGGGAACAGCCGGCCGTAGATACGATCGCGGGTCCTGAAGAGGACCGACGCGTCGACAAGGGCGTCCATCAGCGCCTCGCACGTGATTTCGTCGATGGCGAACCGGCGCTGGGCGTCGGGGATCGTCAACCGCAGTCCTGGTGTTTCGAGGAACTCACCCTCGATGCGCATCACGAGGTCCTCGATGTGGCGCTGCTGTGCCTCTTGCGTGGGGATGTCAGGCATACCAGGCGTCGAGCAACTGGCGTACCGCGGAGCTGGGAACGAAACGCCGCGTTTTCGCACGAGATTACGGCGGAAATTTCAGGCTGCGCGTAAAGATTGCTCACCACTCGCGAAGCGCGGTCCCCAAGGGTTGCGATCGTGTCACAAGGCGAGTGGGCTGCCTCTCCGCTGGCACATCCGGTGCACCTCGGTATCTGGATCGAGCCGCATGTGACGACAAGGCAGGCCTGGTATCGACGGCGGGGCATCGTGGCGTTCGCGATCGTGGCGGCCACCACTGTCGCGGCCCGCGCGCAACCCCTGCGCCCACTGACCCTTCGGGGACATGAGCAATTCCTGCACCTGTATGGACCGCCCGACGGGACGCCGGTTATCGTCTCGAGCGGCTACTCGGTCTTCGGCTTCGACACAAAGGCCTACCTGGCGGGTTTTACCGGGGAGCACTCGGCGCTGCGTCCTTCCGAGGAGCCGCGAGACTACAAGGTGCTCGCCGGCGTTGCGTCGGCCGCCACGGGGCGCAAGCCGATACTCATCGGGGTGTCCGAGGGCGCCGGCCTCTCGGTGCTCGCCGCCAACGATCCCGACACGAAGGCTGCCATCGCGGGGGTCATCGCCATCGGCCTTCCAGAGGTGAACGAGCTGGGCTGGCGCTGGAAGGATTCGCTCACCTACCTGACGCACCACCCGCCGAACGAACCGGTGTTCAGCGCGGCCGGGCTGGCGGGCGGCGTGGCGCCGCTGCCGCTCGCGCTCGTGCAGTCGACGCACGACGAGTTCGTGCCGGCCGCCGACACGCGGCGCATCTTCGACCGGGCCGCCGCCCCGAAGCAGCTCTGGGTCGTGGACGCGTCGAATCATCGCTTCAGCGACAACCTGACGGAATTCAACGCCCGGTTGCTGGAGGCGCTGGAATGGGTGCAACACTTCCAGCGACGGTGAGCGATCCGGCCGCGGCACGGCTGCGGCGAGCCGCGCCGGCGGTCATCAGCCTCGCCCTGTTCTTCGCCGCGCTCGCGGTGCTCCGCGCGGAGCTGCGGCAGGTGACGTGGGTCGCGCTCACCCGCGACCTCGTCTCGATGCCGCCGCCGCGCCTTGCCGCGGCGCTCGCGCTGACCGCCCTCAATTACGCGGTGCTCACCGGGTACGACCTGCTCGCGTTCGTGTACATCGGCAAGCGCGTCGCGCGGCGGCGTGTGGCGCTCGCCTCGCTGGTGGCCTATGCCGTCGCCAATAACGTCGGTTTCGCGATGGTGTCCGGCGCGTCGGTGCGGTACCGCTTCTACACGCGCTGGGGCGTGACGGGCGAGGAGCTCTCACGCATCGTCTTCTTCTACGTCACGACGTTCTGGCTGGGCCTGCTGCTGATTGGCGGGGTCAGCCTCGCCACGAGCCCGTTGCCGAACGACCTGCAGCTTCCAGGCCGCGTCGTGGTCGTCATCGCCGGGTGGCTGTGCGCATCGCTCGCCGTCGCGTACGTGGCCGCCGCGTGGATGTGGACGCACCCGATCCGGGTCTCCCGGCTGGAGGTGATGCTGCCGCCCCTCCGTCTTGCGGTCGCGCAGCTCGTCATCTCCACGTGCGACTGGGTGCTGGCGGGCGCCGTGCTCTACGCGCTGCTGCCGCCCGGCGGTCCGCCGCTGCTCGCCTTCCTCGGGGCGTTTCTCGTGGCGCAACTGCTCGGCCTGGCGAGCCATGTGCCGGGCGGCGTCGGTGTGTTCGAGGGCCTCATGATCCTGCTGCTACGTCCGTATTTCACGTCGGGTGCGCTGCTGCCGTCGCTCATCGCGTACCGGGCGGTCTATTACTTTCTGCCCCTCAGCATCGCGCTCGTGACGCTCGTCGCCGACGAGATCTCGCAGCGCCGCGCGCAGGCCGCCCGCGTCGGCGCGGCATTCGATTGGCTGACCGAACAGCTCACGCCGCGCGTGCTGGCGGTCTTCACGTTCCTCGCGGGGGTCGTGCTGCTGTTCTCGGGAGCGACACCGGCCGCGGAAGGTCGACTGGCGCTCCTGAACCGGCTGCTCCCGCTCGGCATCATCGAGGCGTCGCACTTCCTCGGCAGCGTCGTGGGCGCCGCGCTGCTTCTGCTGTCGCAGGGCCTTGCGCGACGGCTCGACGGCGCGTGGGGGCTGACCATCGCCGCGGTCGTGGCCGGCATCGCCGCGTCGCTGCTCAAGGGCGCGGACTACGAGGAAGCGACCATTCTCGTCTTCGTCCTGCTCGTGCTGTGGCGCGCGCGCCCGGCCTTCGACCGCCGCGCGGCCTTCTTCGACACGCGATTCGCCCCCGGCTGGGCCCTCGCAGTGGCCGGGGCGTTCGGCGCGTCCGTCTGGCTCGGGCTCTTCGCCTTCAAGCACGTGGCGTACTCGAACGAGCTCTGGTGGCAGTTCGAGCTCCACGGCGAGGCATCGCGGTTCCTTCGCGCGTCAGTCGGATCCGCGGTGGCGGTGCTGCTGTTCGCCGTCTCCCGGATCGTCTCCCCCGCCCGCCACGAGGCGGAGGACCCGACCGACGCCGACATCGACGCCGCCACGGAGATCGTCACGACGCAGACGACCGCCTCCGCGTATCTCGTCTACCTGCGCGACAAGGCGCTGCTCTTCGACGAGCAGCGGCGAGGGTTCGTGATGTACGGCGTCGAAGGGCGGACGTGGGTGGCGCTTGGCGATCCGGTGGGGCCCGCGGGCGCGCACGCACACCTGATCCGTCTCTTCCTCGAGCGCTGCGACGACTACGCCGCGACGCCGGTCTTCTACGAGATCAGGAAGGAGTCGCTGCACCAGTACGCCGACTTCGGGCTGACGTTCGTCAAGCTGGGTGAAGAGGCGGTCGTCGATCTCTCACAGTTCTGCCTGGAAGGTTCGCGCGGCAAGCCGCTGCGCCACGCGCTCCGCCACCTCGAGCATCACGGCGCGTCGTGCCGGGTGGTCTGCCCGGCCGGCGTTCCATCAATCCTCGGCCAGCTGCGGGCGGTGTCCGACGACTGGCTCGAACACAAGGCGGGCGCCGAGAAAGGTTTTTCCCTCGGCTTCTTCCGCGACGACTACGTAGAGCGCTTTCCCGTCGCGGTCGTCGAGCAGAACGGGCGCATTGTCGCATTCGCGAACCTGTGGCCGGGACCGCAGGCGATCGAACTGTCGGTGGACCTGATGCGCTTCCGCCATGACGCGCCGAACGGCGTCATGGAAGGCCTCATGGTGTACGTGATGCGATGGGGGAAACAGCAGGGGTATCGCTCGTTCTCGCTCGGCATCGCGCCGCTCTCGGGGTTCGAGCGATCGCCGGTCGCGCCGCTCTGGACGCGGCTCGGTTCGTTTCTCTACACGCACGGCGAGACGTTCTACAACTTCCAGGGGCTGCGCGCCTACAAGGACAAGTTCCACCCGGACTGGCAGTCGCGGTACCTGGCGTATCCGGGCGGCCTGACCCTGCCGCGGACGCTTGCGGACGTGGCCGCGCTGATCGCCGGCGGCTACTCCCGGATCCTCCGGAAATAACCGAACCCCGTAGAGGCGGACCTTCAGGTCCGCCTGCCGCCGTCCGAGCGTGCGGCCGTCCGAGCGGTTCATTCCCGGCCTCCAGGCTCGACGACGTGGAAAAACGCTGCGTCGGCTCGCAGACCTGCCTCGTGAGCGACGATGCAGCTTTCGATGCTCGACGGACTCGATCTCTACAGCCTCCGCTGCGTTTTACCGTCTCACGCTGATCACGTCGCTCGCAGTCGGCCGCTCACGAACCGCTCGGACGTCCCCGCCGAACCCCGTAGAGGCGGACCTTCAGGTCCGCCTGCCGCCGTCCGAGCGGTTCATTCCCGGGCTCCAGGTGGATCTCTCGGACGGCGCGTGTCGTAACGCTCGCGACGGCAAAAAAATACGGGCGCGGGGAAGGGCTCCCCGCGCCCGCCGGTGTGTCCGGGATCAGACTGAGGCGATGGGTACCAACCGTCACGCAGCAACCGGGACGGTGGTCGCCTGCGGCTCCCCTTCAACCGGCACTCGATACGGCGCTCTCGCGGCCGCTGCGGGAATGGGAACCGAGATCTCGAGCACGCCGTTCCTGAACGTCGCCCTCACCTCCTTGAAATCCACGCCCTCGGGCAGCGGCACCACCCGGTAGAACCGCCCGTAGGTCTGCTCGGTCGTGAACCACTCGTCGTTCCTGCGCTCGGCGCCGTGCGTCCGCTCGCCTTCGATGGCGAGCCCCTCGGAACTCAGGTTGACGCCGATTTCTTCCTTCTTCAATGCGGGGAGCTCGACGGTGATCACGAGCTGGCGATCGCGCTCGCGCATCTCGATCTGCGGCAGCCAGGGCACGGCCGCATACGCCTTCCGCAGACCGGCGAGCGGGAACCGCGGCTCGAGCCATGGATCGTGATCGCGGAACATCCGGCGCAGCAACGCGCCGGGCTCGGCGACCATCATGTCCCTGATGCGAGCCATCACACGCCTCCTGCAGAACCCTGGAAACCACGAACCGCTAATCGGGAGTATAGGGAGCAACACGCGTGCCTCGCGGGCCCGCGCGCATGCGAGCGGATTTCGATGCCGAGGGCGTGCCACGCCGGGGCTGGCTGCGGGAATTCCCGCGGCTCCGCTCGAACTATTCAGCAGGTGGTCAGCAGGCGACGCGCCTTGACACGCTCACGCGGCTGGCACTCCCCAGCTGTGGAGCGTCCTGATGTAGTTGGCGCGCTCGTAGGCCGCCGGGTCCCGCGTCGTCTGGTGGCTCAGGCGCCCACGCGCCTCCGCGATCGATCCCATGTCGTGCCAGTCCAGCCACTGCTCGAGCGAGGTGCGCATCGTGGTCACGTATGACGGCCCGTGGTTCAGGACCGCGGACACCATCTGCACCACGTCGGCGCCGGCCAGCACGGCCTTGATGCCGTCGTGCGGCGTGGCGACACCGCCGGTGATGGCCAGCGAGGCGTGGAGCCGGCCATGGAGAATGGCCGTCCACCGGAGCCGCGGCGGCAGCTCGGCGCTGGTCGAGAGCTGCAGGCGCGGCGTCACCTGCATGGTCGTGATGTCGATCTCGGGCTGATAGAAACGGTTGAACAGCACGAGCGCGTCCGCGCCGGCCTCGTCCACCTGGCTCGCCACGTTGGCGAACGCCGTGAAGAACGGCGAGACCTTGACCGCGAGCGGGATCTTCACGAGCGCCTTGATGTCGCGCACCATCTCGACGAGCTCCTCTTCGACGTACTCGGCGCTCGCGCGCGTGTCCGTCTGCACCTCGTACCAATTCACTTCGAGCGCGGCGGCGCCCGCCTGCTCGATCATCGGCGCGTAGGCGAGCCACGACTCGCGCGTGTGGCCGTTCAGCGAGCCGATGACGGGAATCTTCACCGCTCGCGTGACGCGATAGAGGTGCTCCGCGTATTCCTCAGGCCCGAAGCAGAAGTCGGATCGCTTCGGGAAGTACTCGATCATCTCGGCGAACCGCTGGTCGTCAGGGTTCATGTGGGCGATGCGGCCTTCACGGGCCATGCCCACCTGCTCCTCGAAGAGCGAGTGCAGAACCACGGCGGCCCACCCGGCATCCTCGAGCCGGTTGATGGTGTCGAGGTGGTAGCCGAACGGCGACGCCCCGACGATGAACGGATGCGCGAGGTGCATCCCGAGATAGGAGGTATCGAGCAACATGGTGGCCTCCAGGCGTCCGTTACGACACCTCGAGCTCGCGGAGACGTTCGGCCGTCTTCCGCAGCTCGGCATACTGCGTTTCGACGAGGTCGCGCGCGGTCGGCGGCAGCAGGCCGTCGAGCGCGGTCTCGTACACGCCGCGCGAGAACGTCTCGCCCCGCTCGGCCTCCTGGACGATGGCGATCGCGTCGTTGCGGGAGACCGCGCTCCGCAGGTCGATCCAGGTGCGGTGCAGCGCGCCCGCGGCGGTCCCGTCGTGCGCGTTCGCGCCGCCGAGCCGCTGGGCGAACGGCAGCAGGTCCGCCGCGAACCGCCCGCGCTGCGACGCGATGTCGAGGAAGAGCGACTTCACGGCCGGGTCCGACGCATGCGCCGCGACATGCCGGAACCCACGCTCGGCGTCCTTGCAGGTTTCGATCAGATGATTCAAGACCGCGCGTTCGCTTCGGCCGGTCATGGCGTTCTCCTTCTTTCCTACTCGGTCGCAACACGCGACGTCAGGGCATCGGGCACGAAGTCGACGACGACGCCGGCGTAGATGTCCCACAGCACGAGGTCGCGGGCCGCAATCCGGTAGTCGAGCTCCGCCGGGATCGGCGGCAGGCCGAGGCGCACCTCGGGCGGAATCCGGTAGAGCGGCGTCATCGTGTACGGCTCGTTGACGTCGGGATGCAGGCCGCGCGGCATCGGCTCGCCGCCATTGAGCTCGACGAGAAACGTCTCGCCGTCGCGCTCGCCGATGGAATCCGCGAGCGTCCACCGGAACAGCGTCGCGACAACCGGCGTGAAGATTTCGCCCTGCTGCGCGTACCGGCGCGCGCCGCGGATCGCCGCCGCCAGGTAGTTCCGCGTCAGGAGATTGGAGATCGGGTCGGTGCCGGTGACCGCCGGCGGCGGCGGACACAGCCTGCGGTGCAGCGACGCGTAGCTCTCGACCCGCTCCTGGAACTGCCGCAGCGCCGCGTCCTCGTCGAACACCGCATATTGCGCGCGGACGCGGTCGGCGGTTCCGGTCACCAGTGCCGCGACGAGCAGCACGAGGCCCGCCGTGATTTTCACAAAGGGTGTTGAGCGTCTCATCGCACACCTCCCTTACGAACGTTTCTGGCCTTGTCGTCGAAGTGGAACCAGAGGCTCACGGTCAGCTGGAGCGCCGACGCCGTCCCGTTCAACTTCAAGGGCAACGGATATGCCGCGGCCGCGCGATGGTCTTCCGTGCGGATTTGCGATGCGTTTGCCCCGCGACGCGCGTGAGAGGCCGGCGGCGCCTCGCGGAAAATCCCGCGGCGCGGGGAATTCTTCGCCGTGACGCGGATCGCCTAAGCGACCAACGCTAATTGGTCGCGAGCGTGTCGTGGCGCTGCGGCATCTGCAGGAAGCTGCGCATCACGTGCCACAGCTGATCGCGATTGAGGCCGAGCACCACCGAGTGTGACATCCCCGGCAGCACGATCAGCTGACGATCGCGGTTCGGCAGCTTCCGGAAGAAGCTGACGAGATCGTCCTCGGTCGCAATGCCGTCGTACTCGCCGCGCACGAGCAACACCGGCGCGTGCACCTTGGACGGATCGACGACCGGAAGATTCGCCGACATGTCGAGGTACGTCCCCGTCGGCACGCTGTCGCCGAACGGCATCTCCGCCTCCGCGAGCGCTTCAGCGACCGCGGGATCGGCGGTCCCCGCCCTGTCGCGCGTGAAGATGCTGCGAATCATGTCGCGGTCGCGCGGACGGCGGTTGTGCGTCTGGTAGAACTCGAGCTGCTTCGCGCGATCCGTGAGCGTCGGCGAGCCTTCACCGGTATAGGTGAACGCGGCGAGGACGAGGCGATCGACGCGGTCCGGGTAGGCCATCGCGAACGCGCCCGCGCGCAGGCCGCCCGACGACTCGCCGAAGAAATGAACGCGGCGCTGCCCGGTCTCCTTCGTCACGAGGTCGAGCGCGGCCTTCAGGTCCCGCACGCCCTCCGCGATGTCCGAGTTGCCCTCCGTCCGCGACGACCGTCCATAGCCCTCGAAGTCCATCGTCCAGACGTCGAAGCCATAGCCGGCGAACGTCTCCATCAGCGAGTACTCGCCGCGGCCAGGCACGGCCAGGTCGAAGGTCGGCCGCCCCGACAACGAGGAGCCGTGCACGAGGAAGAGGACCGGCAGCGGGCGCTCTCCCGCCTTCGGCGCGCTGCGCCGCTTGCGGAACATGTACAGCTTCACGCCGCCCTTCTGCGCCGAGTACTCCTGGCTCCAGGTAGGCGCACCTGAAGGTGCGCCTGTACGTTCCCGTTCGGAAGAGGCGGGTGCGCCTCTACGATCGGAGGAGGAGGACGACTGCGCGAAGGCGGACGGCGCGGCCAGCGCGGCCAGGCTACCCATCCCGATGCGCGCGAAGAACGAGCGGCGTGAGTTACTTGCCATGTGAGTGGATGTAGTTGAGCGCGAACGGCCGGAACCGATCGTTGAGGCCCAGCGCGTTGGCCTCGGTCAGCGCGCGCTGTTCGTCCCAGCCGTCGGCGAGCACGCGCTTCACCATCCAGAGCGACGCGGCGCGGCCGCCGGCGGCGCAGTGCACGTACGCGGGCTGATTGGCGGGCGCG
>WNFK01081612.1_pt1 | contig 10681 bp, 7 predicted proteins | sample 5400281 | NCBI WGS metagenome assembly WNFK01 (sample SAMN13153350, study PRJNA577476) | soil metagenome | isolation source: 20 cm soil on Douglas fir-dominated hillslope | place: USA:California | collected 2013-09-17
TTTCTAGCACATTCACTGCATGAGAATGCAGAAATCCAACCGCGACACGCCGTAGCAATTCTCTCATCACATGACTACATATCGCTCGCCGAACCGGACGGGAAACCCATGCTCACAAAGCACATCGGGATTTCAGACCCCACTCACAAGGGGGAACTTCGGACTAGTGCTCGTCCTGGTGGCGATCGGTGTCGGCTCGGTGATACTCACCCGCCGCACCAACCGGCAGTTCAACATCGGGCTTCTCGTCGCGGCGGCCGTGGTGCTGGCGGTGATCGGATGGATCGTCGTCGCGACCCGCTTGGCGGCAAGCGCCATCGAGCACAGCCGAACCGACGGCACGGCGAGGTTCGACGACCTCGCGAAGGCTCGCATCCTCGCACAACAGGCCCGGACCGACGAGACCTTGGAGCTGATCGAGCGTGGCGACATCAAGGCCGGCGAGAAGGCGTTCACCGACCACATCGACCAGCTGCGCACGCTGCTTGGCGCGGAGCCGTCGGCCGCGGTGGACGGTATCGCGAAATGGACTGAGAGTCACCGCAAGCAGGTGGAGATCTACCTGAGTGGCGATTACCTTGGCGCGGTTGCGCAGGCGATCGGCACCGAGCCGGACGGCTCGGCAGCGCAGTTCTCCGCCGTCGAATCCAGCTTGCGCGAGGAGATCGAGCGAACGCGTGCGACCCTGCGCGATCGCGTGTCCGCAGCGGGCGCATGGCTGGCGTGGAGTCCAACGGGGACGCTCGTGCTGATGGTCGTCGCCGCGGCGGCGGCCGTCGTCGGGTTGTGGCCGCGACTCAAGGAGTTCCTGTGAGAGCGCGAGTTGTGATGGCGCTGTTCGTATTTGTGCTCGCTGCGGCCGGATGTGGATCCTCGTCGACACCGCCGCCGTCGGTGACCATCGCACCGGTCGAGGTGATGCCCTCCGGTGCGCAGGAAGTCACCAGCACCGTGCCGGCGGCGGGAAGCGCCGACTGTGTCGATCGCGAAGCCAGCTTGCGCCCCGGTCCGCAGCAGCCTGCGCCGGGCGCCATGCCGCCCGGTTCGACGATGGCGGCGATCGCCGAACGCGGACGCCTCATCGTTGGTGTCGACCAGAACACGAATCTGTTCGGAGAGCGCAACCCTTCGACGGGCCAGCTGGAAGGCTTCGACATCGACGTCGCACGCGAGTTCGCGCGTGCCATCTTCGGTGATCCGGATCGCATCGATCTGCGGGTGGTCGAAGCGAAGCAACGGGAATCGGCGTTGCAGTCGGGTGAGGTGGACCTGGTGGTCCGGACATACTCGATCACCTGTGAGCGCAAGAATTTCGTCGAGTTCTCTACGACTTATTTCACCGCCCACCAGAAAATCCTTGTCGTCAAGGGTTCCGGAATCGATTCTGCCGCTGCGCTTTCGGATAAACGGGTGTGCGCGGCGACTGGCACGACCTCCCTGACAGCGTTGCTTGCGCTCGACTCCAAGCCGACTGTGATAGCTGTGACCAGCTGGACCGATTGCCTGGTGATGCTGCAACAGGGACAGGTCGATGCGATCAGCACCGACGACTCCGTGCTGGCCGGGCTCATGGAGCAGGATCCGAAGAACCTGGAAATCGTCGGTGACAGCATCGGCGACGAGCCCTACGGCGTCGGAATCAACAAGGAGCACAAGGACCTGGTTCGATTCGTGAACGGTGTCCTCGACCAGATGCGCGTCGACGGAACCTGGAAACGCCTGTACGAGGCCCGGCTGCAAAGCCTCCTCGGACCGTCGCCCGGGCCGCCGGCGGCCCGCTACCAAGACGAACCATGACCGAGCTGATCGCCGAGAAGCGGGCGAAGACCATATGAGGTGTACCGAACCGGGATGCGGTGGGAAGGTCGTCGAGGGCCACTGCGACGTCTGCGGCGCCGCGCCCGCAGCCGGGGCACCGCCCGCGTCGACGGCAGCGATGCCGCAGACTCGTCGGACCGATCAATCGGCGCGAACGGTTCGGACGAATGCGTCGAAATCCGCCAGCGCTCGCGGCCGGCTCGGTGCGGGAGTGGTCGAGATGCCACGAATACCGAAGGGTGATCCAGCCGCCGCGATACTGACCAACCCCCAGGTGCCGGAGGCCAACCGATTCTGCGGTTACCCCGACTGCAACGCTCGTGTCGGGAGAGGACGCGGCGGCCGCCCGGGACTCGCGGAGGGCATCTGCACCGAGTGTGGGACGCGATACTCGTTCGTTCCCAAGCTTTCTCGCGGCGACTTACTGAACGGGCAGTACGAAGTGCAGGGATGCATTGCACACGGCGGACTCGGCTGGATATACCTGGCGATCGACCGCAACGTGCACAACCGCTGGGTGGTGATCAAGGGCCTGCTGAACTCCAGCGACGCCGACGCGATGGCCGCCGCCGCGGCCGAAGTCTTCGCTCTTTCGGAGGTGGAACACCCCAACATCGTCCAGATTCACAACTTCGTCGAGCATGCCGACAGCGACGGCGTGCCGGTCGGCTACATCGTGATGGAGTACGTCGGCGGCAAGTCGCTGAAGCAGCTCCGCAAGGCCCGCAATGCTCCCCTCCCCCCGGACCAGGCCGTCGCATACATCGTCGAGATCGCGCCGGCACTCGACTACCTGCACACGTACGGACTCGCGTACTGCGACTTCAAGCCGGACAACGTGATGCACACCGATGAGCAGCTCAAGCTCATCGACCTCGGCGCGGTCGTCGCCATGGACGACGAGGAATGCGTCATCTACGGGACCCGCGGGTACCAGGCGCCCGAGATCGCCCATACCGGCCCCACCGTAGCCAGCGACGTGTACACGGTGGGCCGGACGCTCGCCGTTCTCGTGATGGATGTTCCGGAGAAGCATGGATGTTTCGTCGAGCAGCTGCCCGGGCCCGCCACGGTTCCGGCGCTCGCGCGCCATGAATCGTTGCACCTGGCGATCCTCCGCGCGACCGATCCCGATCCAGGGCAACGATTTTCGTCCATGGCGGAGATGGCCGATCAGCTGACCGGGGTGCTGTACGAGATCGCGGCCGCCGAAGGCGGCACTGAGTGTCCGCGGATGTCGACCTACTTCAGCCCGCAGCGCGCTGTCTATGGCGCGGGCCTGGACGTGCCGGTGGACGCCGCTGATGTGATTGCGGCACTGCCCGTCCCCGTGGTCAACCCGCACGATACCGGCGCCTCAGTGCTCGCCACGACGAGCGGCACAACCCCCGCGCAACTCGAACAAGCGCTCACCCTGGCCAGGGGTGGCACGCAACAACGCCAGAGTTCCTCCGTCGAGATCCCGCTGCGACTGGTCCGCGCGTCACTCGAGCTCGGCGCCCCTGAGGATGCCCGGACACGGCTTGCCGAGCTGCAGTCGGTGATACCCAGAGACTGGCGGCTGACGTGGTACGGCGCACAATCTGCACTGCTGGAGGGCGAATTCGACAGGGCTGCAGCTGATTTCGACGCAGTGCTGGCAAAGTTGCCCGGCGAGCTCGGCCCCAAACTCGCGATCGCAGCCACCGCCGAATTGCGCGACGCGCCCGATGACGCCGCGCGCTACTACGAGACGGTGTGGCGCACCGACCACAGTAAGGTCAGCGCCGCGTTCGGGCTTGCCAGGCAACGGGCCCGAGCGGGAGACCGGGTCGGCGCGATCGCGGCGCTGGACCAGATCCCGCGCGAGTCGGCGCATTTCACTGCTGCGGGCGCGACGGCGATCGAGATCCTGCTCGACGGCCGAACACCCGAGGAGCTGGACGAGCAGACTCTCCTCGAAGCAGCCAAACGCGCCTCGGCACTGGCTGTGGAATCGCCCGCCAAGCGGGCATCGATTCGGCTGCGGGTGCTCGGCGCGGCCTTGGGCTGGCTGCAGGCGGGGAACAAGAACACGGCCACCCGGCTGCTCGGTGCCGCTTTCGACGAAGCCGGCATCCGGGCCGGGTTGGAACGCGGCTACCGCGCACTGGCGCATCAGACGACCGGCATGTGGGAGCGCATCGCGTTGGTCGAGAAGGCAAACACCATTCGGCCGAGGACACGGGTATGAGTGGTCGATAGGCCGCGTGCCGCGTTTCGCCAAAAGGCTCGTTTTGTCTGTGTGGTGCTGTCGGCGCTCCTAGGCTCGTGGCGTGCGCTTGTCGTGGCCGTTGACCGGCCGCTCGGAAGAGATGCGTGCTATCGAGGCGGCAATCTTGGCTTCGGACGTGTCCGGGATCGTGGTCGGTGGGGCGGCAGGTGTGGGGAAGAGCCGCATCGCCCGCGAGGCGTTGTCGGCCGCCGTGTCGCGGGGATGCGAAGGCCGGTGGGCGGTCGGTACATCCTCGGCGCGGACACTTCCACTCGGTGCTTTCACCGCCTGGGCGCAGTCGGGTGTCACCGACACCGTTCAGCTGGTCCGCGGGGTGATCGAGTCGCTGGCGGAGGCGCCCGCGGGCACCGCGGTGGTGGTTGCTGTCGATGACGTGCATCGGCTCGATGATCTTTCGACATTCGTTGTGCAGCAGATCGTGCAGCGCGGCGCGGCGAAAGTGGTGCTCACCGTGCGCGACGGTGAACCGGTTCCCGCCGCGGTAGAGGAGATTTGGAGCGGTGGCGAGTTCGACCGGCTCGATCTGCAGCCTTTGCCGCTCGACGAAACGACCACGCTGTTATCGGCCACGTTGGGCGGATCGGTGGATCCGGATGCCGCTCAGCGGCTGTGGACGCTGACTCGCGGCCACGCCTTGTTTCTGCGCAACATCGTCGAGCAGGAGGTCGCCCACGGTCGACTCGAAATGCTGCACGGGTACTGGGGGTGGACCGGTGATCCGATCGTGGCGCCTGGTCTGGTCGAGCTGATCGAATCGCGCATCGGGGACCTGCCCGCGCCGGTTGCCGATGTGATCGATGCGCTGGCTGTCGGGGAGCCGATCGAGCTGGCCGCGCTGACGCGGATCACCGGTCCGGCAGCGGTCGAGGCGGCGGACACGCGTGGCCTCATCGCGCTTGAGCCCGTCGTTGGCGGTGTAGAGGTGCGCGTGGCGCATCCGCTTTACGGCGAGGTGCGCAGGAAACGCGCTGCACCGACGCGGCTGCGGCGGCTGCGGGGACTGGTCGCCGCCGAACTGGCCGCATCCGATGACGGCGACGACGTCCAAGTCGCCGTGCGCCGCGCCACATTGAGTCTCGACTCCGACCTCACACCCGACGCCGACCTGCTCGTTAGGGCAGCCCACGGCGCGGTGTGGCTGGCGGATCTGCCGCTCGCTGATCGACTCGCGGAGGCGGCAATCCGCGCCGGAGCGGGACCAGAAGCGAACTTGGTTCGCGCGCATGCACTCTCGTGGCTCAGCCGTGGCGACGAGGCCGACACGGTGCTCGCCGAGATTCGCACCGGCGAGCTGACCGACGACGACCGTGCCAGATTCGCGTTCCTGCGGGCCAGCAACATGCTCTGGGTGCTTACCGACCCCGCGCGCGCGAAAGAGCTCATCGACGACGCGTCGCGCACCACTTCGCCACCGGCTCGCAGCTACATCGACGCTTTCCTCACGGTCTACTGGTTTGCGATGGACCAGCCGGGGTTGGCGACCCAAGCGTCGAAAGACCTTGCGTTGGACGACCTTCCCGCCGTCGTTGACGCTGAGATAGCCTGGGCGCTCGCGGCCATCGCCGCGGATGCAGGGCGCACCACCGAAGCGGTGGCCGTCGCAGATGCGGGATACACCGGTGCGACGCGATCGTTCGACGCTCCGCAGATGAAGTTCAACATCGCGGACGCACACGTCAGCGCACTGCTGCTGTCCGGCCGGGTTGGGGACGCCGTTGAGGTGGCCGAGCGGGTGCGCCGGCAGGCAGCCGATCTTCCGGGGGCGGCGCACTTGCTCGGTGCTGCGGTGGCGGGTCGGGCCGCTCTTGGCGCGGGTCGCCTCCATACCGCATCATCGCTGCTGGGACAGGCAGCAGATGCGTTGTCCGACTTGGGCTATGCCGTCGGCTGGGGATACCGCTATCACGTCCCACGCACGACTGCGCTCGCCATACTAGGTTCGACCGACGAGGCCGCCACCGCGCTTGAGGCGCTCGATAAGCTACAACGGCCTTTTCGGCCGCTGGACTATGAGTGCAGCGTGGCCCAGGCGTGGGTGGCTGCTGGCCAGGGCGCCATCAGTGAGGCGATCACCATCTTGTTGTCGGCGGCCCAAAGGGCTGGAGCTAAGGGGCAATTCGCGGCAGAAGTGATCTGCCTGCAGACCGCCACCCAGTTCGGAGACCGTTCAGGCGCCCCACGGTTGCGCGAGCTCGAGGCGATCGTCGAGGGGCCACGCGTCGGCCTTGCTGCCCGGTTTGCCGCGGCTCTGCGCGACGGCGACGCCGCCGAATTGGCCGCGGTGTCCGAGGACTTCGAGCGCATGGGCGATGTTGTAGCGGCCGTGGATGCGGCCGCGCACGCGGGCATCGGGTATCGCCGCCAAGACCTGCGGGGATCGGCGTTGGGATGCTCGACACGCGCGGATGCGCTGGCTGAACAATGTGGTGGCGCCGACACCCCGGCGCTTCGTCAGGCCAGCGAGCAGTTACCGCTGACCGATCGCGAACTCGAGATCGTCATGTTGATCGCCGACGGAGTATCGAACCGCGCAGTCGCCGAGCGACTGACGCTTTCGGTACGCACCGTCGAAACCCACATCTACCGGGCCATGTCAAAGACCGGAACCACCAGCCGCGACGAACTCGCCAACCTGCTACACCGCCACGAACCGGGAACACCTTGAATATCTTCGCCCGGACGGCGCGCTCGACGTCGGCGGTGATTTACGTACCTGCGTACTGACTCGGCACCAGCCGACGTGATCTGCCCGTACGTGAACGTCGACAAATCCGCGCTGAACGAGAGCTACCGTCTCGCCGAGCGAAACCAGATGCGTCGCAGGGCGACGGACGGCCGCTACCACGACCGCCATTGACACGTGCCGTCCGAACCATGCTCGGGTCGCGCGGCCAGCAATGTCTGCATCGCCGTTGGTTGTAACCGCGGACGACTCAGGACCCTGTCGTCTGGGCAATGAGCAGGCGAATCTCAACCTCGCGGGTAAGTAGTACCGCGCCAAAACCGGGCGAGATCGTAGTAGCGCGCTACTGAGTTCGCCGCACCGAACGCGACCGACGATTCCATTGCGGAGCAAGACAACACAATCCGCACAAGAACTCGAGAAAGGCACGACGATGAAGAACCTCCTCCTCACTTCCCTCGCCGCGGGCGCGCTGGCCGCGACGACGCTCGGACTGACCGCAGGCGCGAACGCCGCCCCGGCCGGCCCATCGTCCGTCGATACCACGATCAACCAGCTGCGTGAGCAAGGCTTCGAGGTGATCGTGAATCGCACCGGCACCGCTGCGCTGGAGCAGTGCACGATCAGCGCGGTTCGCCCCGGCCAGACGTTCTCGCGCAGCGATACCGGGTCCGGCCTACCCGGATCCGCCTTCGACATTGTCACCACGGTGACAGGCAAGACGGTCTACGTCGACATCGTCTGCTGATATCCGATCGGACCCGTCCGCTCTCACAATGAATCCACAGTTTTCACACCCCGACCAGCAACAAGGGCACAGACTGTCATGAGGTCCGAAAGGGGGGACCATGGCCGATCCGAGCGAGCATTCGTCACGCACTACACGCGTTACTAGAGACTCGTCCCGGCAGCACCAGGAGCTGAAAGACGCCCGCCATCAGTCCGCGGCGAGCCGGAAGATCCTCGCGGCACTCGGCCGCGCGGTCGCCAACCCCGGCGACGTACTGGATACCGTCCTTGAAGAGGCCGCGCGCCTGTGCGGAGCACAGGTCGCCCAGCTGTACCTCCTTGAGGGCGACGTGTTCGTCCTGTCCCGAGTCTCCGGCGAGATCCCGGAGGAGTATCGCAAATACCTGCTGGACCACCCGGTTGTCAGAAACCGTTCGTCCGCCGTCGGGCGCGCGGCGGAGGACATGCGTACCCATCAGATACCCGACGTGCTCAATGACGCGGAATACGGGCGCAAGGACCTCCAGCAGCGAGCCGGCTTCAGAACCATGCTCGCCACGCCGATGATCCTGCAGGACGAGCTCGTGGGCGTGCTGTCCATGTGGCGGACCGACGTCAAGCCCTTCGACGCCCGTGAACGCGAGCTCCTCGAGGAATTCGCCGTTCAGGGTGCGATCGCGTTGCGACACCGCGACCTGATGCTCGCGCTCGACTCCAGGGGGAAGGAGCTGGAAAGTAAGGTCGCGCAGCTGGAAGCGCTCCGGGACGTCGGCGATGCGGTCGGCTCGAGCCTCGACCTCGACGAGGTTCTCGACCGGATCGTCAGCAACGCCGTGCGGCTCACCGCAACCGACGGCGGATCGATCATGGTGTACGACGAGTCGGGCGACTCGTTCCACGTCCGTGCCGCTTTCGGAAGCAGCCCGGACCTACTGGAGCGGCTGCGGGCGATCCGAGCACCAGCCGCTCGAGGTTCCCGACCTGGCTCACGCGGACCTCGACCCCCATCTGGACATCCTGTTCCGGGACGGCTGGCGCTCGGTGCTCGCGGTTCCGATGCTGCGGGGCGAAAAGATCTTGGGCGTGCTGGTGATCCGTCGCCGGAGCACGGGCACCTTCCCGCCCGACGTGACCGAGCTGCTCCAGACCTTCGCCAGCCAGTCGGCGCTTGCCATCGTCAACGCACGCCTGTTCAGGGAGCTGCAGACCAAGACAAGGGAACTGGAGATCGCCGGCCGGCACAAGTCGGAGTTCCTGGCCAGCATGTCCCACGAACTGCGGACCCCGTTGAACGCGGTGATCGGCTTCTCCGAGGTGCTGCTGGATCGCATGTTCGGCGAGATCAATGAGCGCCAGGACGAATATCTGCACGACATCCGGAACTCGGGCCGGCACCTGCTCGAGCTGCTGAACGAGATCCTGGACCTGTCGAAAGTCGAAGCGGGGCAAATGGTCCTCGAGCCAAGCACTTTCATCGTCGGCAGCGCCGTGGATTACACGCTGACAATGGTCCGCGAGCGGGCGACGCAGCACGCCATCACCGTCACGGTGGACGTCGCTGACGACATCGGGACGATCGAGGCTGACGAGCTGCGATTCAAGCAGGTGGTCCTCAATCTGATGTCAAACGCCGTGAAGTTCACGCCAGACGGCGGCAGCGTTTCCGTCCGCGCATACCGCGAGGGGACCGACCTCATGGTGACCGTGACCGACACCGGCATCGGGGTGCCTCCCGAGGACCAGGAACGGATCTTCGAGTCCTTCCAGCAGGGCCGCCGGGGGGCTCCGAAGGAGGAGGGCACCGGTCTCGGACTGACGCTGTCACGACGCATCGTCGAGCTGTTCGGAGGGCGGATGTGGCTGGAGAGCACCCCCGGCGTCGGAAGCACGTTCGGCTTCTCGGTCCCGGGCCTGCGGGAGCAGGAGGACGATGTCGCTTCCCCTGAGCGTGACGAGCTTCCCGTCGTAGTCCTCGTCGACGACGATCGGGCATCGCTGGATCTTCTCTCGGCCTACCTGGATGGTTCAGGGACTCGGGTGCTGCGCGCCCGCGACGGCATAGAGGCTCTCGAGCAGGTCCGCAAAGTGCTGCCGGTGGCCGTTGTGCTTGACATCAAACTGCCGCGACTTGATGGCTGGCAGGTCCTGGCCGAGCTGAAGACGGACCCCGCCACCGCCGCTATCCCCGTGGTCATCGCCTCAGTCGTCGACGATCGGTCCCGCGGCCTGGCTCTCGGTGCGGACGAATATCTACTCAAGCCAGTTCGTCGCGACCATCTGGTCGATGCGCTGCGAAGCGTGGGAGCCCTGCCCGGGCCGGAGCCGCGATTCCGCTCATCGGAGTCGGCGTGACGCCCCGCCGGATCCTCGTAGTCGAGGACAATCCGTTGAACCTCAAGCTGGTTCGCGATGTTCTCCAGTTCGCCGGATACGACGTCGTCGAGGCCCACTCGGGAGAGGAAGGTCTGCGTGTTGCCGAGGAGGATCCCCCGGACCTGGTACTGATGGATCTCCAACTCCCGGGCATCGACGGAACCGAGACGCTGCGCAGATTGAGGCAGGGCAGTCTCGGGCGGGACGTGCCGGTCGTCGCGGTCACCGCCTTCGCGATGGCCGAGGACCACTACCGGGGCAGGTCGAGGCGTTTCTCTCCGGGCGGGCGGACTGATGGGCAGCCCGGTGACCGTGCTGGCTGTCGACGACCAGTCCACCAACTTGAGGCTCCTCGATGCGGTGCTCACACCTCGTGGGCATCGGGTTATCACTGCATCGTCAGGGGCGGAAGCGCTCGCCTTGCTCGAAACCGAGGATGTCGATCTCGTCTTGCTCGACATCGTGATGCCGGAGATGGACGGGCACGAAGTCTGCCGAAGGATCCGATCCACGCCGGCGACGGAGTTCCTTCCGGTCGTGATGATCACGGCCAGCGGAAGCGAACAGCGTCTGGCCGCCCTCGAGTCGGGGGCCGACGACTTCGTCACCAAGCCGTTCGACAAGAGCGAGCTGCTGGCCAGAGTGTCGTCGCTGGCGCGCGTCAAACGCTTCCACGACACCATCCGACAACAGGCCGACGAGCTCTCCAAATGGAACACCGAACTCGAGACCCGTGTCGCCCAGCAGGTCGAGGAGTTGGAGCGCACCAACCGTCTTCGCCGTTTCCTGTCGCCACAATTGGCCGAACTGGTCGTCAGCGACGA
>WNFK01051519.1_pt1 | contig 10679 bp, 7 predicted proteins | sample 5400281 | NCBI WGS metagenome assembly WNFK01 (sample SAMN13153350, study PRJNA577476) | soil metagenome | isolation source: 20 cm soil on Douglas fir-dominated hillslope | place: USA:California | collected 2013-09-17
GTTCTGGCCAACACCAGGAAGGTGCTGGCGTGTGGCAATGTCGTGTCGTCGTAGTTCCTTTTCATCGCCGATGCCGGACAGCATAAGAATCTTGGGCGTCTGAATTGCCCCCGTTGACAGAATTACTTCATGACGCGCCTTGAACAGCCGCGACCTGCCGTCCTTGATAACCGATACGCCCGTGGCGCGATTACCCTCGATTGTGACCGATTGAACCAGCGTTTCGGTAAGAATGGTGAGATTTGGAGCAGTAAGGTAGTCTTGTAGGTAAGCCGTGAAGACCGAGACCCTCTGTCCATCGACGACAGTTCTTTCGCTATTGGAGTAACCGACCGATTCCTCCGTGAGGCTGCCGTTGAGGCTTTCGTAACGGGGCACGCCGCTTTGCTCAAAGGACTCAGAGGCGGCATTTCCGAGCGCGCTCGCGCTGCTGTCCTGAGTAACCGGAATGATACCGTGCGCTGTTTCTCTCGCAGGGTCGCCAGTGCCACGCCAACGCTCGATGCTCTGGTAGATCCTGCGAACCGAATCAAAGCCCCAGGCGCGATCGCCTGCCTGCGCGGCAAAATAGTCCCAATCCGCCTTGTGCCCGCGCGCCCAGTACATGAAGTTTACGCTTGATCCGCCTCCCAGAACCTTGCCTGCAGGCAACGGCAAAATACGGCCATCGATATGAGGGTTGGGAGACATTTCGTAACCCCAGTCTCTCTGGCTTCCCAGATTTGCCAGGGCCTTCGCTGCATCTCGAACTTCGTCAATATCGTTGGGCCCGCCGGCCTCAATGAGCAGCACGTTTACGTCACGATTCTCGACAAGCCTCCGCGCCACGACAGAACCAGACGATCCTGAACCGCAAACGATAAAGTCAAATGTCGAGTCAACTTCCTGCATTGCCTAAACCTTTTTCCTAGAGCGAAATTTGCAGCGGAGTTCGTCCACACTTCGGCGACGAACGACCTCGCCGACTTCATGGCGCGCGCAGAAGTCCGTTGCCACACGCAGCTTGTTAAGGGGGGAAGAACCACTTGTTGGAGCGGATGAGCCACCTCAGAGGAGAGACAGCCCGCCGTCGACGACGACCTCCGCACCAGTCATGAAGGACGAGTCTTCGCTGGCGAGGAACAGTGCCGCCTTTGCGATTTCGTCGGCTTCGCCGAAGCGTCTCAGCGGCACCTGCGCCTCGATGCCAGCGGCCACGTCCCTCAGGTCATTTTCGGATAGTCCGAGCTTGCTGTGGAACGGCGTGTTGGTCGGACCGGGGCTCACCGCGTTCACGCGGACACCGCGCGGCGCGAGTTCTGCGCCGAGTGAACGCGCAAGAGACCGCACCGCCGCCTTCGTTGCCGACAGGATCGACAGTCCGGGCGCGCCGACCGCGTTGAGAAACGAGGTCGCCAGCACGATGACGCCGCCCTTGCTTAAAATGGGCGCCGCCTTTTGGACAGTGAAAAAAATACCTTTGAAGTTGATCGAGAACTGCTCGTCGACTTGTTTCTCGGTTACCGCTTCCAGCGGTGCGGCGAAGCCGATACCCGCATTCGCGAACAGGATGTCGAGATGAGCGAACTTGTCCCGTATCGTTGCGACGACGTCGTCGATATCGCTCCGGACGCGCAAATCGGCGCGCAGCATCAGCACGTTTGAGCCAAGTTGGCGCGATGCCTCATCGAGGCGCGCCGGGTTGACACCGGTCACGATGACGCGAGCGCCTTCGTCTCGAAATAATTTGGCAGTCGCCAGACCGATGCCGGAAGTACCGCCAGTGATGAGTGCCACCTTATTTCTGAGCTTCATTTCATCTCTCCTGCATCTCCAAGTGAAGCGGATCACGCGTTTCGTGAAAAAAACTATGGTCGTTGACGCTGTTGCTGCCAACTGAGATGATCTGCGCGACCGAGATAGAAAAATTGTTGCGGAACGAATGAGAGCGCCTCACCACCTGAATGCGCTGCGCGCGTTCGAAGCGGCTGCCCGTCACTTGAGCTATGTCGCGGCCGCTGATGAGCTGAACGTCACACCGGCAGCGATCGGCCAATTGGTGCGGGGACTCGAAGAGACGCTTGGCGTCGAGTTGTTTCACCGCTCCCAGGCCGGACCGTCCAGACTGGTTCTCACCGAAGCGGCACGGACCGCGCTTCCGGATCTACAAGCGGGCTTCGACCGACTGTCGACGGCAGTCGAGCGGATGAGGGCCGAGGGCTCGCGCATCGCGGTGACCGTGACGGTTCCTCCGGCTTTTGCCGACAAGTGGCTGCTCCCCCGCGTGGAACGGTTCCGGGCCCTCTGTTCGGAATATGATCTGCGCATTGATACGAGCGGCCGACTGGTCGACTTCACGGCGGAGCGGATCGACGTCGGCATCCGTTATGGCGGCGGGCGCTGGCCTGGCCTGGAGGCGACGTTCCTGCTCCGCGATGCGTTCTTCCCGGTTTGCAGTCCGGCTTTGCTGACGGGAGAGCACCCGATCAAGAGCGCCGGCGACCTGAAGCATCACGCTTTGATCCACGACATGTCGATGTCCTTCGAAAGCACCTTCCCCACATGGCGCGCATGGCTCCAAAATGCCGGAATTACCGACATTGATTGCGAACGAGGCCTGCAGATCAACGACTCGGCAGCAGTGATCCAGGCTGCGATCGCCGGCAACGGCGTGGCGCTCGGCAGGACGACGCTGGTCGCGAGGGATCTGGCGGAGCGTCGACTCGTGCGGCCGTTTGGAGAAGGGCTGCATTACGATTTTGCGTATTACATCGTCCACAAGCGGGAGAACGGCGCCGAGCCGGCCATCATCGAATTCAAGGAATGGCTGCTTACCGAAGCAGACCTCGATCGGTAGTCCGGCGCCGATGCAGCTGCCATTTGATGTCCGCTTTGCCCCCAAAGCAACCGGCGGCGGGGCCGGACCAGGAGCATTGTGTTTGGCCGGACGCCCGTGATTCAAACTACCAAACTGGGGGCTTCGAATCATGCGCTATGAACTCGCCGATTATGAATGGTCCGCCAATCTGCTTAAAGCCGCGAGTTACGCTCCGGCGGCTACAACGGCTCGACCTATACGCTCAAATACGATGCGGCGAGCGACCAGCTCAAGAGGGTGTACTGCCAGGCGGTCGCTAGGCAGAAGTTCGAGGTGGTCTTCGTCCGTGCCAAGTGACCCCTGTAGCTAAGGCGCACGCCGAGGTCCGGGGCGTGCCCGGAAACCGCCCTTCGTGCGCTTCGCGGAGGAAACGTTCCGATCGCCTGAACGGTCGTCGTTGATTTGTGATGGCGCAAGCTGTTGGCCAATCTGAGAAAATAACCAGACGCCGCAGCTGCCGTTTTTGCATAGCCGCCCGGCAGCCACCTCGCTTACAGTGATCGCCGCCGCCACCCCGGGGGTGCGCCATTGGCGAGATCAAGAGGGACTAGGTGAAGATCCTCGGCCTCGGTCAGTTCTCCGATTGCCGTTGATCGATCACCTGCGCTCGCTCCGGAACCGGTCAATGCCTTAACGAGCCGTTTTCGTTTCCGATCAAACGAGGAGAGAAGACGTCATGACCAGTGAGACACGCACATTGCCGCCGTCGAGAAGCTTGTTGTTCGCAACGAGCTTGCTTGCTGCTTGCTCGGGACTTGCACTGCATACAAACACTCTAAATGCCCAGCAAGTCACCGGCACACCGGGAGCGCCCAGCGCCACCACGACCGTCGATGGCAACTACGTTCCTAATCAGCCGTCCAAATTTGGCGGTGAGATCAACCTTGACGCTAAAGGCTCTAAAACTTGGTGGCCGCCGAACATCGTGCCGCCCAAGGGAGCGCCCAACGTGCTCTTAATCATGACAGACGATCAGGGTTATGGGATTACAAGCACGTTCGGCGGCGTCATTCCAACGCCCGCGATGGAACGCATCGCCCAAATGGGCCTGCGGTACACCCAGTTTCACTCGACGGCCTTATGCTCACCATCTCGGGCGGCGCTCATTACCGGTCGCAACCATCATTCGGTCGGCTTCGGCGTCATCTCCGAACAGGCAACGGGTTTCCCCGGATACGACTCTATCATTGGCGTTGATAACGCTACCGTCGGCGAAATTTTGAAGCAGAATGGCTACGCCACCTCGTGGTTTGGCAAGAACCACAACACCCCCGACTATCAGTACAGTGCGGCCGGACCGTTCACCCAGTGGCCCACTGGGATGGGGTTTGAGTATTTCTACGGCTTCATGGGCGGTGAGACGGATCAGTGGACGCCATATCTATTTCGCAACACCGATCAGATTTTTCCCTGGCGTGATCAACCTGGCTACAACATGATCACGGGCATGGCGGACGACGCCATCGAGCACATGAAACGGCTCAACGCAGCCGCGCCCGATAAGCCATTTTTTGTCCACTACGTGCCCGGAGGAACCCACGCGCCGCACCAGCCAAAGCCTGAATGGATTGAGAAATTCAAGGGCAAGTTTGACATGGGCTGGAATGCAGTTCGCGAGCAAATATACGCCAATCAGAAACGGCTCGGCGTGATCCCTGCGAACACAACGCTCCCGGCGTGGCCCGACGGACAGGCAGAATACGGAGGCGCAAAGTTGCCAAAGTGGGACACGCTGAACGCAATGGAAAAGAAATTATTCGCGCGCCAGGCGGAGGTGTTTGCCGCTTATGTCGCCTATACCGACAACGAGATCGGACGGGTGATCCAAGCCGTTGAAGATATGGGCAAGCTCGACAACACCCTGATCATCTACATCAGTGGCGACAATGGCACGAGCGCCGAGGGTTCGACCATCGGCACACCCTTCGATATGGCTGCGATACAGGGCATCGACATTCCTGTCGAAGAACAATTGAAATTCTACGATGTCTGGGGCTCGGCGCAGACGACACCACACATGTCGGTTGCATGGTCGTGGTGCTTTGACGCGCCATTCAAGTGGACAAAACAGATCGCCTCGCATTTCGGAGGCACCCGACAGGGCATGGCCATTGCATGGCCGAACCGCATCAAGGACGCAGGTGGCATCCGTACCCAGTTCCACCACCTCATCGACATAGTGCCAACCATACTCGAGGCCACGAGCATCCCAGCGCCGAAAATGGTGAATGGGATCGCTCAAAAGCCGATCGAAGGCGTAAGCATGGCCTATACCTTCGACAAGGCGAATGCGAACGCTCGCTCGACCCACTCCACTCAGTATTTCGAGATGTTCGGCAATCGGGCGATATACAATGATGGTTGGATCGCTTCGACGACGCCGCCTCAACCGCCCTGGTTGATGGGTTTGGCCAAAATGCCCGATGTGCTGAACGGGTACAAATGGGAACTCTACAACATTGCCGAGGACTACTCGCAATCCAACGATCTCGCGGACAAGATGCCCGACAAGCTGCGCCAGATGCAGGAGCTCTTCCTGGTGGAAGCAGCGAAAAACCAGGTGTTCCCCTTAAGCAACGATATCCTCGAGCGCATTCTTGCCCCTAAGCCGAGCTATACTGCCGGGCGGAGCGATTTCACCTACGAGGGCGAGCTGACCGGCACTCCGAACAGCGACGCGCCAAACACCCTTGCCAGGTCTTACACGATCACGGCAGACATCGAGGTTCCGGCGGACGGCGGCGAAGGGATGATCGTGACCGACGGCGGACGCTTTGGCGGCTACGGGCTTTACTTGGTCAAGGGAAAGCCGGTGTTCACCTACAATTTCCTTGGTATCGAGAGATTTCGGTGGGAAGGGCAAACCCCGCTTGCATTGGGCAAGCATACTCTCAATTTTGACTTCAAGTATGATGGGCCTGGAATGGCCAAGGGCGGTGCTGGCGTACTGACGGTGGATGGTAAGGAAGTCTCGAGGAAGAGCATTCCGCATACCGTCCCGGCCATTCTAACCATCGACGAAACCTTCGATGTTGGTTCCGACACGCGTACCGCGGTGGATGATGCCGACTATAAAGTGCCTTTCCGCTTCACCGGCAAGATTGGCAAGGTGCAGGTTAAGCTCGGGCCGTCACAGCTCATGCCCCAAGACGATAAGGCAGTGTTAGACGTGAAGAACAAGACCAACAATTAGTCCGTCGTCCCAACATTCGCGATGCGCCTGCCATGGATAGGCGCATCGCGATGCGCGCTGTCGCGGTTGGAGATGCACGTAAATTGATTTCTGAAAAATCGACGCCGCTCAGGATTGGTCCAGATTCGGGCTATCACTATACCCCCTGCTCGCGAGGGCAGGAAGATTCCCGATTAAAGCGCGCGCCGGCGCGGCATATCGGGCGCGGTGCCATTTAACGCCACGCGCCTGTCGGCAACGGCGTGATGAAACTGTTCCAGCACGAGGCCGATCGCCGAGAGGTCGCCTTCCTCGATCGCGCCATCATCATAGCTATCGAGGGTCTCCCGCAACATGCCGTCCACCTCGCTCTGCATCTCCGTCAATTGTTCTGACGATTCCGCCTGACGCGCCCTGGGAATCATGGCGAGCAGCCTGTCCCGATGCTGCGTGCTTTTTTCTTTTTCATCGCGCGTCAAATATTGACGCAGCCAGGCGCCGGCGGATCCGAGGCCGGAGAGAACGAGAATGCCGCCCCACAAATAGTCGCTGTATTTCTCGAGGAAGGTGCGTTCGGTGCCGTCGATATAGGCTGCCGCTCCCTGATGCGCGGGCAGGGCGGCGTCCTTGTCGGTGTCGGGTTTTTCGATTTTCGCGGCGCTCGGCAATTCCTTCGCCAGCGATTGCCGAACGGCAAATAGTTGCCGGGTGAAGGCGCCGACCGTCGTTTCGGACAACGACTTCGGCGCGACGATCAGATGGTTGACGCTGACCGTATCGATCTTGTCCTCCGGCCTTGCCGGCGACGAGCTGAAAGTGCTGCCGGGAATTTCCTCGGATTCATAGAGCGGGTGTTTCTGGGCGATCGCGTCCGCGACATCGATCGGCAGGAATTTTGGCTCACCTCTCGCTTTGGCGGTCGCGGCGATGGCTTCGGCGGTGATCTTGCTGTTGAGCGGGCCCACCGCCATGAAGGTATCGATGGCCGGATCGCGCGTCATCTCGGTAATCTGGTTGGTCGCGAACTGGGTGATCGCGACCTTGTCGGGATTGACGCCCGATTCAGTCAGGATGACGCGCAGCAATACGACGTTCGCCTGGGTTCGGCCGATGACGCCGACGTGGTGTCCCGCGAGATCGTCGATCCCCTTTATTTTCGTGAGCGGTTTTTTGGCGCCTTTGGCCGGAGCGCCGGAAGGGGTCCACAGCACCACGACGTTCTTGCGCAGGATGGCGACGGACTCGGCATTGCCGGGCATGTCCAGATCGCCGCGGGCGATGGCGAGGTCGGCCTTTGAGGCCGCAAGAAGCGCAATGCTCTCGCTCGCTCCTTCGGTGGTGATCGGGGTGAGCCGAACCGGACTGCCGTCGCGGGCAAAAGTCTGCGCCAGCGCCTGAACGAGCTTCTGGTCGTCGCTTCCGGGCGGGCCGACCGCAATCCGCAAGGTGACCGGCCGCAACACGTAATACAAGCCGGCCGTGGCCGCGCTGAAAAACAACAGGCCGGCCGCCAGCACCAGCAGCGCGTAGGTCTTCCTCTGTCGGCGCCGGAGAGACGCACGCGAGGCGGGGCTGGGGTCGGATGTTGACATGGTTCTGTCACGATACACGAAAAAACATCAAGGCGGCCTGAAAAAGAATGGTTACGCATCCATGACGTCACACGCTTGAAATATCCTTGGCCGAACGTCGGGACTTGAGAATCAACCAGCTCAGGTTCCCGTGATGCGGATTTTGATTGCAACCGACGCTTGGCATCCGCAGGTCAATGGCGTGGTGCGAACGTTAACCTCGTTGGCCCGCAGCGCTGCCGCGCTCGGGGCCGAGATTGATTTTCTGACCCCCGACGGGTTTCCGTCGCTGGGTGTCCCGACCTATCCGGGGCTGCGCGTGGCCTTGCCGAACCGGCGCGAGATCGCGCGCAGGATCGAGGCGGCGTCGCCGGATGCGATCCACATCGCGACCGAGGGACCGATCGGATGGGCGGTGCGCGGCTATTGCCGCCGCCGCAAGCTGGCTTTCACGACGTCCTACACGACGCGCTTTCCGGAATACATTGCGGTTCGCAGCATCATTCCGGCTGGCTTGAGCTATGCGGTGCTGCGGCACTTTCATTCAGCGGCGGCGGTGACGATGGTCGCTGCCCCCTCGCTCAAGCAGGAACTCAGCGCGCGCGGCTTCGGAAAACTCGGCACCTGGACGCGAGGGGTCGACACCGAACTGTTCCGACCCGGCGATCCTGCCGAGATCGATTTGCCCAGACCCATCTTCATGACCGTCGGCCGTGTCGCGGTTGAAAAAAACCTGGAAGCGTTTCTTTCGCTGGATTTGCCGGGCTCCAAGGTTGTGATCGGCGGTGGACCGCAGAAGGCGGTGTTGGAGCATCGGTATCCCAACGCCAGATTCCTCGGCGAAAAAACCGGCCGCGATCTGACTTCTCATATGGCGGCGGCGGATGTCTTTGTGTTCCCGAGCCTCACCGATACCTTCGGCGTCGTGCAACTCGAGGCGTTGGCGTGCGGTACGCCGGTTGCCGCATTCCCGGTGACCGGTCCGCTCGATGTGATCGCGGATCACCCTGTCGGCGCTCTGGATGCAGACCTGCGAAGCGCTTGCATCCGCGCCCTCGATGTCTCCCGTGATGCGTGCCGGCGTTTTGCGCTCGAGCGCTCCTGGGAAAACAGCGCAAGGCAGTTCATCGGCAATCTCAGTGCGTTGCAGCCGAGCCGTTCACCGCAACCCGCCCGCCGCATCGCGACGCGTGGTGCGGTGCGCGGCTAAAGCATGATCCCGACCAAAGGGCCGCGTGAGTAAAGCGGGGACCAATTGTCGGAAAGGATCGTGCTCCAGCAAAACGATCAAACCCTGAAACAGTGAGTAATCATCATGGCAGAAATCATCAAACTAGACCCCAGCAGGCCGCTGGACTTCGACCGCGAGATGGTCGAGCAAGCCTATGACCGCTGGGCTCCCGTCTACGACCTCGTGTTCGGCGGCGTGTTCAGCGTCCTCGAGGTCGGCGTCGGCACCGGAATCTCGTTGCCGCAATATGGTCCGCACCTTCGCATCATCGGCACCGATATTTCGGAGGCGATGCTGCAAAAGGCCAAGAAGCGCGTTGCCGAGCTTCGGCTGAAGAATGTCGAGGGCCTCGCGGTGATGGACGCCGAGAAGCTCGAATTCCCCGACAATTCGTTCGATGTCGTGATGGCGCAATATGTCGTGACCGCGGTGCCGAATCCGGAGGTCGCGCTCGACGAGTTTGCCCGCGTGCTGCGCCCGGGTGGCGAGCTGATCATCCTGACCAGGGTCAGCGCCGATGCCGGCGTGCGCCGTTTCATCGAGCAGCGGCTGCAGCCGGTGGTGCGTCCGCTCGGCTTCCGGACCGCCGAATTCGCCTGGTCGCGTTACGCGAAATGGTTGGCAGGCGCGCGCGACATGGAATTGGTCGAGCGCCGCCTGGTGCCGCCGCTCGGCCACTTCTCGCTGGTCCGCTTCCGCAAGACCGACGTAGCCGCCGCCGCTTAAGTCCGCGCAGCGACTGTCACGTCGCGGCGTCGCTGCACATTGTCATATGTCATTATGATGATGTCACACGCCAGACATCGAATCTCTGTAAACCGATTCTCGAAAGACCTTAAGGGGGAGATAATGATCAAGAACTTCCTGCAAGAATTGCGAACCCAGCGCTGGGATGACCATCGCTACTACCATCACAGCCGCATCAACCAGAGCCTGCACTTCGTCAGTGCCGCGAGCTTCCTGGTCGGCTATGTGATGATCTTTTTCGATCCGATGGTGGCCGCGCTGATCGGCTGGCTGGTCTCCATGACCTCACGCCAGGCCGGCCACTTCTTCTTCGAGCCCAAGGGCTACGACCACGTCAATCAGGCGACCCATGAGCACAAGGAAGAGATCAAGGTCGGCTATAATCTGCAGCGAAAGGTCGTGCTGATGGTGATCTGGGCGTTGTCGCCCCTGGTGCTGTTCCTCGACCCGACGCTGTTCGGACTGTTCAAGCCCTGGGCCTCATTCGTCGATTTCACCCGTCAGGTGGCCAAGATCTGGCTGGCGATCGGGATCGGCGGCCTGTTGTTCCGGACCGTTCACCTGTTCTTCATCCGGGACGTCGAGACCGGGCTGGTCTGGATGACGAAAATCCTGACCGACCCGTTCAGCGATTTCCGGCTCTATTACAAGGCACCGCTGTTCGTTCTGCGCGGCGAGATGATCGATCCCGGCCTCGAGAAGCACGTCAAGGCCGCCTGAGCGCAATTGATCGAGGAGACGGCCGCCGGTCTACCGCGGCCGTCTTCTTGTCAGCATTTCTTTCAGGATCTGCCGGCGGATGGTCTTGTTGGTGAGGGAAGTGTCACGCCACCACCAGCCGTCCTGCTTCATCTTTCCGGCCGCGGCGACAAAGCGTTTCGCCACCTCCGCAAAATCCGCGTCGGTGTAGTTCAAGCTGAAAATCAGGCGGCCGGTGCCGACCCAGCTCAATGCGAGCCGTTCGGCCCGCAAATAGTATTGAAACATCCAATTGTAACGGGACGGCTCGGTGTAATGGACCATCCAGATCGACGACAGATTGCTGACGCGGACGGGCAGATCCTGCTCGGCCAGCATGTCGTTCAATTGCCGCGCCCGCTC
>WNFK01192566.1_pt1 | contig 10675 bp, 8 predicted proteins | sample 5400281 | NCBI WGS metagenome assembly WNFK01 (sample SAMN13153350, study PRJNA577476) | soil metagenome | isolation source: 20 cm soil on Douglas fir-dominated hillslope | place: USA:California | collected 2013-09-17
CAGGTTAGGCTGTACACTCCGGTTATTATCCCTGGGATTGTTAGCGCTGACAGCCACATTTGTAATGATACTTTCAACAATGCCTCCCTCTGTGCCAGGCTTTTCTTTTTCCAGAATTTTCAGTACCCTTTTTTCCAAAACATGTGTAATACTGTCGGTATGTTTTACATCAGTTCCTGCAGGTAATTTTAAGTACACATAAATAAAATTGGGATCCCCGCTGGGAAAGAAAGTTGATTTGGTTCTCCCTATTTTAATACTTACCATTAATAAAACAACTGCAAGAACAAATATGCCAAACAAGGATACAAACGTCCAAACCGGTCTTGAACCTTTCAGTATCCATCTTAATAGTTTTTCGTAGCGATTCATCAGGCCTGGAAGAGCTTTCTTCTGAAAAGCATGAATAATTCCATTCAATACATAAGAATTAAAAACCATCAGTACAGCCATCAGCAATAAAAAGTTAGCCATGCCAGGCAGACCTGATACATGCAGCAGAAGCCCTGCTACAGCAAAAATGATAAACCATTTATTTTTGAATACAGCATTCTTTGGCTTTTCATGTTCCTTCCCTTCCGGTCTCATAAAACTTACTGCAAAAACCGGATTGAAAATAAAAGCTACGATCAGTGATGCTGCTAATGTAAGAATGAGTATTGTTGGCAGATAAATCATGAATTTCCCGATCAATCCTTTCCAGAACAATAGGGGAAAGAAGGGAGCTAATGTAGCGGCTGTACCAGCCATTACCGGAATAAACACTTCACCGGCTGCTTCTTTAGCGCTTCGCACTATGGGCACTTTACCATTATTATAAATACGGTGAGTGTTCTCGATCACCACAATAGCGTCGTCAACAATAATTCCCAACCCGAATAATAAAGCAAACAGTACAATGAAGTTTAATGTTACACTGGTCCCGATAATGGCATCGGCTATTGGTAAAAACATAAATGCCACGAACACACTTAGCGGTACACTCAATGCTACAAAAAAAGCATTTGTAACCCCCATAAAAAACATCAGAATAAATAATACGAGAACAAACCCGATAATAATTGTGTTTACCAGTTCGCCAAACGAAGTTCTTGTTTGCTTGCTCTGGTCTCCAGTGATCACCACTTTCAAATCTTTGGGCAACTCTTCATTTGTCTGCATCTCTGCAACAGCCGCTTTCACTTTATCTGCTGCATTAATTAAATTTTCACCGGCCCGTTTTACAATATTTAATGTAACTACATTCTTGCCATCTAACCGGGCATAGCTTTCTTTTTCTTTGATCGTGTCTCTTATTTCAGCAATATCTTTTAAGTAAACCGATGCTCCCTGTGCACTGCTGCGTACAACAATATCCTGCAAATTCAATGCACTGGTGAACTGGCCTTTTATCCGTAACGTACGTTTCATGTCCCCAACTTCTATTAAACCACCTGTTATATCGTTGTTTTCTCTTTTTACAGCATTTTCAATATCTGTAAAGCTTACACGTGCAGCCGTCATTTTATAAGGATCAACATTTACCTGTATCTCTCTTTCCGGCGCACCTACTATTTCTGCTCTTGTTATTTCTCCCAACTCTTCAAACTTGTCCTGCATCCTGTCTGCATATTGTTTCAGTTTTATTCCATCATAATCGCCGCTGACATTTACAAACATGATAGGCATTTCACTAAAAGCAAATTCCTGTACATTCGGTTGTTGAGTTAGATCAGTAGGCAGATCGGTTTGCGCCTTATCAATTGCATCTTTTACTTTTTGTTTTGCTATCTCTGTTTTTACATCGGTATCGAACTCTATTACGATTAAACTATAATCTGTCTGCGAGGTACTTTGTATTTTGATAACCTTGGCCCCGCTAATCCCTTTGAGTTGTTTTTCAATAGGCCTTGTCACAAGATTCTCAATATCCTTTGGCGAGTTACCTACATATACGGTGGTCACAGAAATGGTCGGCACCACAATATCCGGGAACTGTTCCTTAGGCATTGTGTTGAATTTGTACAACCCATACGCTGAAATAAGAATAGCAATAATATATATAGCCGTTCTGTTATCAACACTCCAGCTTGTCGGTTTAAACTCTTTAAATTTCTTACTGATGCCTTCTAATAATTTCATACAATAATTTTTGTGATTGTCCTTTGAATTACGAGTTACCGGTTATGTGTTACAGGTTCCAGAATGCCCGTTCATCATTCCAAATGGTTATTGCTCATTACCTATTGCCTATTTCACTTCTGTCGTAATAACCTGTCCGTCATAAACAACCTGGTAACCTTCAGTAATAATCTGGTCGGTTGAGATCAGCCCTACCTTCACTTCTACAACGCCGTTATATGTTTCTCCCACTTCTACTTTTTTCTTTCTTGCTTTAAAAAAATTCCCTTCTTTCACCATTACATAAACATATTTACCGGTTTCATCTGTCTGCACTACATTGATCGGAACGGTAATGGCCTTAGGAGCAGCATAATCTTTTATTCTTATCAATGCAACCTGGTTGATTCTGTATCCGGGTTTTGAAGGAAGCCTTGCTTCAGTAATAAATCCTCTTGAAGTCATGTTAATAGAGGCCCCTATCACTGAGATAGTGGAGCGGATAGAATCATTGCTCATATCAGGGATAATAATCAATACAGGAGATCCTTTTTTTACACGACTTGCATAGTTTTCCGGAATTTCTGTTACAACTTTCATTTCGGAGCTATTAACGATCCTTATCTGCGGATCGGAGCCTCTCATTCCGCTAAATATTTCTCCTTCTTTTATATCTACCACGTCGGCCAATCCCCCGATAGGTGCATATACGAATGAAGTTTTCCAGTTTTCTTTTAACGTAGCCATCTGTTTTTCTAATCCATCTACATTATTCTTCGCGGTGATCAATTGCACTTCAGTTCCAATTCCCTGGTCCCAGAGATTTTTTTGCCTGTTATAAATGTTTTTTGCGTACTCTAACTGGGTATTCAATCCATCCAGTTGCTGGAGCATGATAGCATCATCCAGCTTTAGCAGCAATTGACCCCTCTTCACCATATCTCCCCTCTTTATATATATCTGTTTTACCTGTGCAGGCGCGCCTCTTGGAGTAACGACCACTACATCATTCGCATCCACTTTTCCCTGCAGATCGATATAATGGGTGAAATCCTGCTGCGTTACAGGTGCTACAGATATGAGTTTTGCTTTTCCCTGTGAAGCCGGATCGAGTTTGGCAATTTCTTCTTCAAGTTTCCTGATATCTGTTTCAACAGTCGTTTTTTCTTTCTTTAATTTTTCTAATTTTACTTTTTTATCATTCAGATCTCCTTTCACATCTTTCGCCCCACCACCGCATGATGTAATGGTCACCGCAGTTGCAACTGTTAGAATCGTCAAAAACTTATTCATGGTTTCCGGTTTTATTTTAAATATTATATGTCGATGTATGTTATTCATTAGTCAATATGTTTGTTCATAGTTATATTATTATTCTTAAGCCCTCAATCCCTCTCCGCCTAAGGCGGAGAGGGATTGAGGGTGAGGCTATAATTTTCCAAGTGCTTTTTGATAGCTTATTTTAGCAACAATAGCGTCATATAATGCTCTGAAATAATTTGATTGCGCCTGTTGAAATTCAGTATCGGCCTGTAGTATTTCAAAACTTGAGCCTACACCCTGCTCATATTTTTTCTTCACCGTGTTATACACTCTCTCTGCCAATTGCATATTGTTTTCCTGGGCATCCATGGTTAAGATCGCATTGGTCAATGTATTTTTTGCAACAGTTTTTTCAAGATCGATCCCTTTTATTGCTTGATCAAGTGTGTTCTGCACTTTTTCTAAAGTGAATTGAGACTGCCTGATCTTATATTTTTTCTGGAAGCCATCGAAGATGGGAACACTTACATTAAGACCAATAAGGTTGGTATTATACCAAAACCAGGGTTCGTTATTTCCATTTTGATCTGCCCGTCGCTGGCCATTTTTTTGAAAATTATAAAAAGCAGATACTGTCGGGTAATATGATAATTTATAGCGGCGTACATCAAACCCCTGCAATTTAACCGTACTATTCAATAATTTCACCTCATTCCTGTCCTCATATTTAAATGAATCGTCAAGAATATTTTCTTTAATATAATCAGATGTAAGTGCGTCTTTTAAAACAAGACTGTCAGATTGTGCGAGGCCCAAATTCATTTTTAAAACAGCGAAACCAATGATCACTGCATTACGCAATTGCGCTTCTGCTGTTTTTGTATTGTTTAATGTAACAGTCGTCTTATCGATATCTAATCTTTCAACAAAACCATTTTTGAACATTTCATTCTGGTCACTAGCAAGCTTCTCTAATCTTTTTATACTTTCCTGCACAAACAATAATTGTTTCTGCGAGATCAAAACAGCATAGTAGTTTTTATAAACTGTTTCTCTTGCTTTGTCCTCGGCCACTTTTATTTGCAGGTCGCTGCTTACCAGTAATTCCTTTCTTGCCTGTAAACCAACAAACACCTGCGGTTCAAATAGTAATTGATTGATTGATAACCCTGCATTTACATTCCAGGGAGTAAAAAAGCTAACATTCCTGACAGTTGGATCTACTGTTTTCGTAATGGGATTGCCGGACCCGTCTTTCACACCATTATCCTTTAAAACATCATAGATAAACGATTCCGTAGCATCAGGAAATTGAATTAAGGGCAGAGATAAATAATGATTGCCTTGTAAACTGCCGCTTACCTGTGGCAATGCCAAACCAGTGATCTCTTTATTTCTTGCTTCAGCTATTTTATAATCAAGCTTTGCATTTTTTAGATCGGCTATATTTTTAAATGCAATATCAACTGCGTCTTTAGCGGTGATCTCGTAAACCTGCGGCTGTTGCGCTTTTAAACTTATTTGAAATAGGTTCACAAGGACAAGGGCGATCAAAATGGTTTTCGTTTTATATCTCATAGGTCATCTGTTTAATCGTTGTTGCTTATATTTTAAAATGAGTTTATATCCTTTTAAAGTGGCAAGCCCGTATAAAAAATGTTCAAGTATCTCCTGTTGAAGTTTTACAAGATTGAATTTTGAAGAGGGAAACAGCTCTGTATTAAATCCTAACATCAACGTTTCAAGTCTGAATCGTACCATGATCTCGATATCGATCTCGGGTCTGTATAATTCTTCTTTTATTCCTCTTTCAATGTTCCTCTTTATCATTTCATAGAGAAACTTGTTTTTATGTTCAAGAAATTTTTTAAATCCCCCGGGATGATATTTTTCCAGGTCGTGTAACATAGAAGGATTCATGTTTCTAAACATTACTTCTACAAATTCCATCACACGAAATATCTCTTCAATGGCATTTGATGAATCGGCGGCATCCTTCATGCAGCATTCCTGCGAATAATGAATTTCATCGACTGCAACAGCATCTACCAATTGGTCCTTATCAGTAAAATACTGGTAAATTGTTTTTTTTGACATGCCGAGTTGCGTTGCAATCTCATCCATCGTCACGGAGCGGATACCATACCGTCTGAACAATTCATCCGCCTTCTGTCTTATTCGTTCCTGTATTTCCATAATTCACAATCCCGGTGTCTATTGGGGCGACAAAACTAAGGAAACTTTTTACGTTGCCAAAGTTTCCGTCCAGATATTTTGCCGTCCGTCCATTTTTCTTTATCCTAAATTTGACCCATGGAAAATGATGGAGCGTTTAAAAAAATTATTCCGAGAGAGCCATTTCGGTGGAAAAAAGTCATCCAATATTTTTTGCAGGGACTACTGATCATTGCCCCTTTAGCAATTACTATTTACGCCATTTACTGGGTTATTTCCACTGTAGATGGTTGGGTGCCAATATTTCGCGAAGCAGTTACAGATGCACAGGGAAAAGTGATCCGATATGATGTAAAAAATTATGGCCTGGGTTTTTTAGTTGTTCTGGCTTTTATAATTATTATAGGTTACCTCAGTTCATTTTTTATCCAATCCCGGTTATTCTATCTTTTTGATCACTGGCTTGAAAAAACGCCGGGAATAAAATTTATTTATACAAGCACCCGTGATTTTTTTGAGGCATTTGCCGGTGATAAAAAAAGATTTAATAAAGCAGTGCTGGCAAATGTTTTTGCGGAAGATGTTTGGATCGTGGGTTTCCTTACCGATGAAGAAATGCACAAATTTGAATTTGGGGCGGATAAAGTAGCGGTATATGTGCCCCAGGCATACAATTTCGCGGGGCAACTTTATATTTTACCACGAGATAAAGTAAAAAAGATCAATAATATTTCTTCAGGTGAAGCAATGAAGTATGCAGTAACCGGCGGAGTAGTTGATCTGACCGAAAAGACAGAGTTGAAAGAGTTGAATTGAAGTTTGACATTCAAAAACACCTATGAGAAAAACTTTATTATTTATAGCTTTCTCGTTTATATCACTTCAGGCTTTTTGCTGGGGGTTTTATGGTCATAAAAAAATAAACTACTATGCTGTTTTTTTGTTGCCTCCGGAAATGATGCAGCTGTATAAGCCACAAATTGATTTTATAATTGAGCATGCTGTTGATCCTGATATGCGCCGCTATGCAATAGCAGAAGAAGGTCCACGGCATTATATGGATATCGATCATTATGGCAATTATCCATACACTGATTTACCAAGAAAATGGAATGAGGCTGTTGCAAAATTTTCTGAAGACTCGTTGACGCAATATGGAATTGTGCCCTGGTGGGTACAAACAATGCTTTATAAATTAACTGATGCATTCAAAGAAAAACAGCAGGCAAGAATTCTAAAACTGTCTGCCGAGATCGGACATTATATCGCCGACGCACATGTTCCTCTTCATGCAAATAGTAATCACAACGGGCAGTTTACTGATCAAAGAGGTATTCATGGTTTTTGGGAAAGCCGTGTACCTGAATTATTAGCTGATAAAGAATGGGATTTTTTTATTGGTAAAGCAGACTATATAAAAAACCCCGGTGATTTTATTTGGCAAAGAGTTTTGGAAAGCGCAAAAGCATCTGACTCAGTTTTGCTTTTTGAAAAGGAATTAAGCAAAACTTTTCCCCCTGATCAGAAATTTTCTTTTGAAGAAAGAAATGGCGTAACTATTCGTCAGTATTCTTCAGCTTTTTCAATTGCATATGATAAAAAATTAAATGGAATGATCGAAAGAAGAATGCGACAATCTATTTATGCTATTGCTTCATTCTGGTATACAGCATGGGTAAATGCAGGGCAACCTGATCTGAAAAAACTCTCGGGCAAAGAACTCTCTGCTGATGATATTAAAGAGTTTGATGAATTGAACAATGCCTGGAAAAAAGGAACAATAAGAGGAAGGGACCATGAATAATAAGCATGGTAGGATTGTTTTAATATCTCAGCCCTTTTCTTTGGGGCATCCCGCTGCAATTTTGTTTCTTTGCATCTTCAATTTTTAAAACCGTGAATACAACAACAGCAATGATCCATAATTTCGGTGCAGGCCCCTCTGTTTTACCTAAAAAAGTTTTTGAAGAAGCCAGCAGGGCCGTAATTGATTTTAATAATAGTGGTCTATCCATTCTTGAGATCGGTCACCGCACCACTTTGTTTCAACCTGTAATGGATGAAGCAAGAGCCCTGGTAAAAGAATTAATGCAACTTGGTGAAGACCATGAAGTGCTTTGTCTTCATGGCGGTGCCACTACGCAGTTTATGCAGGTGCCCATGAATTTACTGAATGAAAACGAGCTGGCTGCCTATACTGATACTGGCACATGGGCAACAAAAGCAATTAAAGAAGCAAAATTGTTTGGTCATGTTGAAATTGCGGGTTCAGCAAAAGAAACCAACTACACCACAATACCAAAAGAGCTTTCAGTTAGTCCTACTGCTGCCTATTTACACATTACAACTAACGAAACGATTGCTGGTACACAATGGAAAAACATCCCTTATGATTGCGGAGTTCCGTTGGTAGCTGATATGAGCAGCGATATACTGAGTCGTGTTCTTGATTTTAATAAGTTTGATATTATTTATGCCGGCGCACAAAAAAATATGGGGGCTGCAGGCGTAAATCTTGTTGTAGTGAATAAAAATATTCTTGGAAAAGTAACCAGGGTGATCCCATCAATACTTGATTACCGCAATCATATAAAAGAGGGAAGCATGATGAATACCCCACCGGTGTTTGCTGTATATGTTGTTATGCTTACACTGCGCTGGTTGAAAAATCTTGGAGGCGTGGCTGCGATGGAAAAAATGAATAATGCAAAAGCAGAATTGTTTTATTCAACGCTGGATAGCTTACCAATTTTCAAAGGCATTGTAGCTAAGGAAGACCGCAGCTTGATGAATGCAGTGTTTGTAATGAATGACACAGCATTAGAAAAGGAATTTCTTGATCTCTGCAAACAGGAAGGAATGGTTGGTATAAAAGGACATCGCAGTGTGGGGGGCTTCCGTGTTTCTATGTATAATGCTTTGCAATATGAAAGTGTGGTTGCTATAACCGATTTGATGAAAGATTTTGCAGGGAAGAAAGGATAACTTCTGATTTCACAGATTTAACTGAGATGCATGATTAAAGAAGAATACATTCATTCTGATATTACTTCAGAGATATTGAATGTCGCTTTTGAGGTTCATAAAATAATCGGTCCGGGTTTTGTTGAATCTGTTTATCTAAGATCAATGATCGTTGAATTTGGCTTAAGGAGCACAGAAGCCGACTCTGAAATAGAATTGCCAATTTATTATAAAAATATCAGGGTCGGTTCGAGGCGTGCTGATCTGCTGATCAAAAAAAAAGTTATTGTAGAACTCAAAGCAGTTGTAGAATTAAATGACAATCACCTTGCTCAGGCTATAAACTATCTCGAAGCTTTTAATTTAGAAGTGGGTCTGCTAATAAATTTTGGAAGCAAAAGCCTGCAGTACAAAAGAGTTATTCATCCAAAACTATTTCATCAGAAAAATCCGTAAAATCATTTAATCAGGAGTTCATGGCAATAATCAAACCGTTCAAGGCATTAAAACCAAAAAAGGAATTAGCAGGACAAGTAGCTTCACGACCCTATGATGTTCTCAATTCGCCGGAAGCAAAAAAGGAAGCCGCAGGAAACGACTACTCATTTCTCCGAATCACAAAATCGGAAATAGATCTGCCGGATGGAATAGATACGCATAGCCAGCAAGTCTATGATAAAGCGAAATCGAATCTTGAGTTATTCATTCAAAACGGCACTCTTTTCACAGAAGAAAAACCTTGTTACTATATTTATCAATTGATCATGAATGGAAAGAGCCAGACAGGTTTGGTTTGCATTTCATCTATCGAGGATTATTTTAATGATGTTATAAAAAAACATGAACTGACAAGACCGGAAAAAGAAAAAGATCGCATCGATCATATGCGTACCGTTCGTGCACAAACAGGAAATGTTTTTATGGCTTACCGCGATGTGATGGAAATAAATGCGTTGATCAATGGATGGAAAGCAAAGAATACACCCGAATATGATTTTACGGCAAGTGATGGTATCAAACATACCGTGTGGGTGATCAATCGTGATGATGTTATCAATTCCATCACCAATTTATTTGCAACCAAAGTTCCCAACACTTATATAGCAGATGGTCATCATCGTGCTGCCTCTGCTGCTAAAGTAAGCAAACAACTACCGGATAGCGCGGATGCAAAATTTTTTCTTACCACAATTTTTCCTGAAAGTCAACTGGCGATACTGGATTATAATCGGGTGGTAAAGGACCTGAATGATCTGACCACGGAAGAATTTATTGGTGCCTTGCAGGATGATTTTATGATCACTTATAGTCCAGAGCCTGTAAAACCTACAGAATTGCACGAGTTTGGTATGTATCTTGAAGATGAATGGTATATTTTAACAGCGAGAAAAGGAACTTATCGAAATGACCCGATCGGTGTGTTAGATGTAACCATTTTGCAGAAAAATGTTCTTGATAAAATTCTTGAAATTGAAGATCCAAGAACAGATAATCGTGTAGATTTTGTTGGTGGCATACGGGGCCTGGAAGAATTGGAAAAAAGGGTAAATAGCGGTGAAATGGCGGCAGCATTCAGTTTGTACCCGGTAACTATCGAACAACTTTTTGCAATTGCTGATAGCGGAAAGGTGATGCCTCCAAAAAGTACCTGGTTTGAACCAAAATTGCGAGATGGTTTATTAACGCATTTGATCTAAAGCTGTGAAATAAATTATAATCTGTTAAAGGAAACTTTATTTCAACCCTTCTTTTAATTTACTTTGCACAATGAAAAAACTAATTTTTCTCTTTTCATTTTTTGCTCTCTCTTTCGCTGTCATTGCACAGGATGATCCGAAGACCGTTCACCAAACTGCCCGCAGTTTTATGGCCCAGGGAGATTGGGATAATGCGATCCTTGTATTGAATCGTTTGTTACAAGCAGATAAAAATAATCTTGAGTATAATAAAGACGTGATCCAATGCTATTATTTCAAAAGAGATTTTGAAAAAGCGGTTGAAGGTGTGAAAGCAATTGTCAATCGTGATGATGCCGATGTGACGACATTTCAAATAGCCGGAAATGTTTATAAAGCACTTGAAGATCCGAAAGAATGTGAAAAGGTTTATAAAACAGGTTTAAAAAAGTTTCCTAAAAGTGGGCCTTTATATAGTGAGTATGGTGAATTATTAT
>WNFK01171166.1_pt2 | contig 10673 bp, 12 predicted proteins | sample 5400281 | NCBI WGS metagenome assembly WNFK01 (sample SAMN13153350, study PRJNA577476) | soil metagenome | isolation source: 20 cm soil on Douglas fir-dominated hillslope | place: USA:California | collected 2013-09-17
ACCGTCGTGAACACGCTGATCGAGTTCGGCACGAGCAGCGAGTAGCCGAGCGCGCCCGCCGCCATGATCCAGGTGCCCGGCAGCCCGAACGGGATCATCACGAGCCCCAGAAGCAGGATCGCGATGAGGATGACGATCTCCATCAGGCGAGCGCCTCCACGGCGCGGGCGAGCAGGGTCGCGACGTCGTCGATGCCGTCGCCGCGGAGTGCGGCGAGCGAGTCGGCCGGAGTGTGGATGCGGCGCAGCGTGGCCAGCGAGCCCCGGCTCACCGTCACCGTCGTCCAGCCGCGCTCGGCGAGCGCGACCGAATCGGTGAGGAGACCGAGCGGCAGGCGGCGCACCCTGGACTGCGGTGCCAGGGAACGCAGCGTCTGGATGAGCGGCGTCGGCGCCGCGCCCGAGTACATGATCGTCAACTCTCCCGCATCGTCGACGCCGTCACAGTTGAGGGCCGTCCCGCGACGCGCCGTGCGCGCCCAGGCCCGCGCCCCCGCCAGCCCCCATTCTTCCGCGCTCGACAGCAGCACACCGAGCATCGTCTCCGCGCCGACCGAGACCGCCGCCGCCAGCACGGCCGCCACGCCCGACGCGTTGTCCACCGCCCCCGGCGAGCGCGTGCCCACCACGCTCGCCACGACCGCCGGCGCACCGAGCAGCACCACAGCGCCGGCGGCCCACCACGCCATACGATGCGGAAGCGCCGCGAGTTGCAGGACGCTGGCCGCCAGCGCCATTCCCGTCGCGCTCGCGAGGAGCAGGATCCCCGCCACGCGCATCAGCGACGGGACGGGCTGCGACTTGCTGTCCAGGTGCGCCACGAGCCAGACCCTTGGGGTCTCGCTGCCCCACGTCGCGACGAGATTCTCGCTCGATGCACGCTCCCAGGGGAGCGTGAGCACGGCGTCGCCCAGCATCGCGCTCGCGAACGCCCCGACGAGCACTCCGCCCACGAGCAGGACAGCGAGCGCCGCACCCGCGGCGCCGGCGAGGCCGAACGCGGCCGACAGCAGGACCGACGCGGCCAGCAGCGCGCCGCCGATCGGCGTCGCGTAGCGGCCGGGAAAGCGCGAGTAGCCGAAGCGCTCGCGGGTCACGGTGAATCCCGCCTCGTCCAGCACGCGCGCCGCGTAGTCGCGGGCGGCGCCTTCGGCCGCGCTGCCGGCCGGCCGCGGCTCCCGCGCGAGGACGGCGAGGTGACGGACCCCCCCCTCCTGCCCCTCTCGCGCGGGCATGCTCAGCGCGCCGGCGCCAGCTCCGCCGAGTGCACCAGCTCGCGCACCGCGGCGAGCGCCGGCGGCGCCAGCGGGCGCAGCGGCGGACGCGGCGCGCCGCCGCGAAGTCCCACCTCGTCGAGCGCCGCCTTCACTCCCGCGACACCCATCGCCGCCACGATGCGGGCCGCCAGCGGCGTGAGGCACACCTGCGCGGTGCTCGCGTCATCCACCCGACCGCCGCGGTGTGCGTCGAGCACGTCGAGCGAGAGCGCGGGCGCGAACAGCGCCACGGCCAGGATCGCGCCGTGCGCCCCGAGCCGGAGGGCCTCGCCGAGCAGCGAGCCGCTGCCGGTGAGCACCTTGAACGACGCATCCTGCGAGGCGAGATAGCCCCGCAGCAGCGCCGCATCCCCCGAGCTGTCCTTCATCCCCACGATGTTCTCGTGGCGCGCCAGCGTCGCCACGACCTCGGCCGGGATGGCGAAGTGCATGTACTTGGGGATCGTGTACAGCAGCACCGGCAGCGGGCTCGCATCCGCGACGCGCAGGTAGTGCTCGCGCAACGCGTCGGCCGTCATCGCATCGCCATAGTAGTGCGGCGCCACCACGAGCACTCCGTCGGCGCCCCGATCGGCCGCCGCACGCGTGCGAGCGATCACGGCGCGCGTGGATTCCGCGCCCGTACCGACGAGCAGGGTGCGATCTGGTGGCACCACACCCCGTGCCAGCGTGACGAGTCGCGCGCGCTCGTCCTCGTCCAGCAGCGCCGCCTCGCCGGTGGAGCCGGTGACCACGACGCCGTGCAGCCCGGCGGCGAGGTGCGCCTGCACGTTGCCGACGAACGCGTCGTCGTCCACCTCGCCCGCCCGGTCGAACGGGGTGACCACCGGGGCGAGAATTCCGTCGAGTGTGATCATTGGCTCAGGAAGTCGAAGGATCCGGCGCCCTGGGTCACGCCGTCCGGCGTGGCATCCGGCGCGGCACTCGCTCCGGCGTCGGACGCCGCGATCGGCGAGTCCGCGGCCGACCGGCGGCTGAACATGCGCATCTTGAGATCGAAGTCCGACGGGTTCGTCGCCGCGGCCATGGCGACCTCGAACGTCACCTCGCCCGACTGCACGAGGTCCGCGAGGTGCTGGTCGAAGGTCTGCATGCCGTACTGATCTCTTCCATCCGCGATATAGTCCCGGATCTCGCCGATGCGCTTGCCGTCGGCGATCATGTCCCGCACCGCCGGCGTCACGATCAGGATCTCGGCCGCGACGGCGCGCCCCTCCCCATCGGCACGCGGCAGCAGCCGCTGCGACACCACCGAGTGGAGCGTCTCGGCGAGCCGGATGCGCACGACCTCCTGCTCCTCCGGCGGGAACATCGCCATGATGCGCATGATCGTGCTCTGCGCGTCCGGCGTGTGCAGCGTGGAGATGAGCAGGTGGCCCGTCTCCGCCGCCTTGATGGCGGTGTCGATCGTCTCGGCGTCGCGCATCTCACCGATCATCACGACGTCGGGGTCCTGCCGCAGGGCGGCGCGCAGTCCCATCTTGAAGTCCGTCGTGTCCGAGCCGATCTCGCGCTGGGTGATCGAGCTCTGGATGTCGGTGTGCAGGAACTCGATCGGGTTCTCGAGCGTGAGGATGTGGCGGTTCTCGTGCGCGTTGATGTAGTTCACCATCGCCGCCATCGTGCTCGACTTGCCCGAGCCCGTCACACCCGTCACGAGGACCATGCCGCGCTCGGCCTCCGCCACGCGCTCGAGCACCCGCGGCAGGTGCAGCTGCTCGAAGGTCGGCACCTCGAACGGGATGACGCGCATCACCACCATGAAGCTCGAACGCTGCTTCATGATGTTCACGCGGAAGCGCCCGATGCCGCTCGCCGACCACGAGCAGTCGTAGTCGGTGAGCGTGTCGATCCGCGCCTTGTCGTCCTCGTTGCTCATGAGGTGCAGCGCGATCGTGCGCGTCTGCTCGGGCGTCAGCTTCTGCTTCGTCAGCGGGACCAGCCGACCGTTCACGCGCGCGCGGAACACATCGCCCGCCTTGATGTGCAGGTCGGACGCCCCGCGATCCACCGCCGCCTTGATGATGCGTTCCATTCGGTCAGTATCCTGCGTGTTTGTCGACGAGGTTGCGCAACGGCTCGCCGGTCACGTAGCGGCGCCAGTTGTCGAGGAAGAGGTCGAGCTGCCGGGGCCAGAAGCGCTCCGGGGATACCGGCGATACGTGCGGGACCACCAGGGCGTTCGAAAGTCGCCACAGCGGACTTTCCGGCTCCAGCGGCTCCCGACGGAAGACGTCGAGCACCGCGCCGCGCAACCGGCCCGACGCGAGCAGCTCCGCCACCGCGGTCTCGTCCAGCAGCGCGCCGCGCGACACGTTGACGACGATCGCGCCGCGAGGGAGCAGCTCCAGCCGCGCGCGCGTCATCATCTCTGAAGTATCGGCCGTCAGGGGCGCGGCCAACACCAGGATGTCCGCCTGCGGCAGCGCGGCGTCCAGCCCGTCGAGACCGACCACGGCGGCGAACCCGTCGGGAGGCCCCAGCGCCGGGCGGCGCCGGATTCCCGTGCAGCGCGCCCCGAGGGCCGTCAGCCGGCGCGCGGCTTCGCTCCCCAGCCCTCCAGTCCCCACGATCAGGACGCGGCAGTCCGGCAGCTCGCGCAGGGGTGAGTCCTCGGCGACGAAGAACGCCTTGCTCCACTCGCCGCGGCGCTGCTGCGCGATGGCGACGTCGAGCCCCCGCAGGAAGTGCAGGATGCCGGCGACGACGAACTCCGCGATCGGCGGTCCATGGATCCCGGCCGAGTTGGTGAGCACGACATCCGATGCGGCGATGCCGGACTTGAGGACGTTGCCCACACCCGCGGCCGCCGAGTGGACCCAGCGCAGCTTCCGTGCGGCATGGAAGAGGTCCGCGGTGATGCCGAACCCGAAATACACCTCGGCGTCGGCGATCAGGCGCGTGGCTTCGTCGCTGCCCCCCTGCGGCCCGTCGCCGTCGGAGCTGGTCGGCGCCCGCACGACGTCGATCACCCAGCCCGCGGGCGTTCCGGCCCGCAGGCGCGCCTCCCCATCGGCCGTGAGCGCCCAGTTGCGCGACGTTGCCGCCAGGTCGGCGACGAGCCGGCGGGGCTCAGTCAATGTGGACTCCGTACACGTCGTCCCGCACCAGCAGGGCCGCGGTCGCGAGATCGAACTGGCGCGACGGGCCGGACAGCTTGAGCTCGAAGGTGCGGTCCTCCGGATGGTCGAACACCTGGCGCCCCTCGATGCGGATGCCGTGGGCACGCAGCGTCGTGGCCACGATCTCCTCGTTCGTCCCGACGCGCGTCCGCACCGTCGCGCTCACGACCCGGCGTGCGCGGCGCACCCAGTGCTCCAGCCCGCCCAGGCCCGCCAGAACGAACGTCACGAGGAGCCCCGCACCGATCCCCTCGATGTAGTAGCCGGCGCCGACCGTCATCCCGATGGCCGCGACGACCCAGATCGTCGCCGCCGAGGTGAGGCCGGTGACCATGCCCTGCGACTGCATGATGGTGCCCGCCCCCAGGAAGCCGACGCCGGACACGATCTGCGCCGCGATGCGCGCCGGGTCGCCCACGCGATGGCCGTCGATGAGGCCGATACGCGTGGACACGTCCATCAACAGGGCCGCACCGATGCAGATCAGGATGTTGGTGCGCAGGCCCGCCGGCTTGCCGGCGATCTCGCGCTCGAACCCGATGATGCCGCCCAGCACCACGGCGAGCAGCAGCTTGAGGAGGAGATCGGCGCGCAGCACGCGCGCGATCTCCACGAGGAGGGGGACGTCGATGTCTTGTGCGGGGACGAAAATGGCGGGCTCCCGCCCGCCGTCGCGTCAGCTTGCGTCGAGGTCTCGCAGGTCGCCGGGTGCGGTGTCGGGCGAGGAGTCGCCGTACGCCACGCTGCGCGCCTGGGCCTCGAGCGCGTCGATGACTGCTTCGTCGGGCTCGGTGGGGGTGTCGAAGGTCCTGAATACGGTGCTGCCGCACTGATCGCAGACCACCGTGGCCGGGACCTCTTGAGTGAAGAACCTTTCCTTGCCGCAGGTGAGACAGACCAGGGTGGTCACGCCTCGCACTTCATCCTTCGCCATTGCACGCTCGCTGTCAGGGTACCCGGCGAGAGTGCAAGAGGCATGCAGAGCGGCGTCACCGCCCCCGCGGATTGATGCCTCGTAAGATGAGGCTGCCACGTGCGCTGCGCCAGCGATGGGTTCCAGCGGACGCCACCCCGCGAATTGCCGAAGTCGAGCAGCGCCTGCAGACCCACGAGCGCGCTGGCCATGGCGATCACCCAGCGGCGCTGCGCCGGGCTGTGGGCGAACGTCCGGGCGTACAGGGCGCAGCAGAGGAGCACCAGCGACGCCTCGACCGTGAAATCGACGGCCGGGAGGTTGTAGAGATCGAGGCCGATCCGATTGGTGGGACTGAGGAGTCCCTTGTGCCCCGTGAAGAAGTCGGCGGGCCAGTGCAGCAGCCAGCCAGTGAGGATCACCCAGCCGCCGGGTCGGCGGAACACAATCACGTACAACGCCGACGCCGTGAGAGCCCCGAGGAGGAGGCCGGGGAGATAGTGCGTGTACAGCCCCATTTCGGCCCGACCGTGCCAGAAGCCGAGGATGGTCTCCAGCCAATCGGGCCCGTAGCAGGCCAGCACCAGCGGTACCATGGGGACGCGAGGCTCGCGCGTCTTCAGCGCGAGCGCCACCGCGGCGTGGCCGACGTACACGTCAGCGACGCCGGCGCACGCGCCAGTCGGCAACGCTGACGATGAGCAGCGGAAGCGTCAGCAGGAAGAGGAAGCCCCGCGCGCGCTGGCTCCAATCCCTGGTCAGACCCAGGACGTGCAGTATGGCGTCCGCGAAATCCATTCAGGAGTTCGGCATCGAGCGACTTCGGGCGCACGCGTTGCACAGCGTGGCGCTGGCCGAGAGCCGCGCGCCGCAGCTGCCGCACAACGAATAGACCCGCACCCCGTGCCGCGACACCTCCCGCAGGATGGGACGCGAGAGCATGAAGTAGGGGGGGAGGCCGGTCGCCGAGGCGACCGGTGCACGGCGCAGGGCGCGCCACAGGCGCCACCCTCGCATCCGGCTCAGGAGATCACGGAAAGACTGCATCGGTCGCTCGCTCGAACGGATTCACCCACGGGGAGCCCGCACCGTCGTGGGCGCCTCCAGAACGTCGAACAGGCAAGAGACATGCACGCCCGCCGAGCGCCGGACTGTGCGCTCCGTCACTCGAACCCCATGCGCTCGCGAACGCCGAGCATCGTCTCCTTCGCGAGCACGCCGGCCCGCGCGGCGCCGGTCGCGAGCGCGTCCTCCACCAGGCCGGGCTCCCGCGCGAACCGATCGGCGCGCGCGCGGATCGGTACCAGCTCGGTCTCGATCGAGTCGGCCAGCACCTTCTTGCAATCGATGCAGCCCCAGCCGGCACCTCCGGCGTCCCCGGATCCGTGCGCTTGATGCGCTTCGGGTCGGTGACGGCGGGGCGCAGCTTCGCCCAGATCGACTCGCGCGACTCCAGTAACCCGATCGTGTTACCCAGCGACTTCGACATCTTGGCCTGGCCGTCGAGCCCCATGATGCGGCGCGCCGGCGTGAGCAGCGCCTTCGGCTCGGGAAAGAAGTCCGCCTCGGGCGAGAACAGCGCGTTCCAGCGCCGCGCGACCACCCGCGACAGCTCGAGATGCTGCACCTGGTCCTCGCCCACCGGCACGGTGTCCGCCCGATAGAGGAGGATGTCGGCGGCCTGGAGCACCGGATAGTTGAGCAGTCCCGCGGTCACGCTCTCCTGCCGCTGCGCCTTGTCCTTGAACTGCACCTGGCGCTCGAGCTCACCCAGCGGCGTCACGGTGTTGAAGATCCACGCGAGCTCTGTATGTTCCGGCACGTCGGACTGCACGAACAGGATGGCGCGCACCGGATCGATGCCGGCGGCGAGGAGGCCGACCGCCATCTCGCGCCGCCGGGCGCGGAGCTGCGCCGGCTCGTAGGGGATGGTGATCGCGTGGTAGTCGACGATGCAGAAGATCGACTCCGCCTCCTGCTGCAGCGCCACCCAGTTCTTCACGGCGCCGAGGTAGTTGCCGATGTGGAGCTCGCCGGAGGGCTGGATCCCGCTGAAGATACGTGCCATGCCGAGAACGTAATGAGCGCGTCCGACGCGTCGCAAGCGAATTCGGGAACGGACGCCGCGATGCCGGCGGCGAGCCATGCGGAACGGCGCGCGCTGCTCGCCACGTGCGTCGCCGCCGCGGCCCGCGGGGCCGAGGTCGTGCGCGCCGGCGCCGAGCGTCGCCCGACGCTCCAGTGGGAATCCAAGGGGCGCTTCGACTTCGTGAGCGAGGTCGATCGCGACAGTGAATCCGCCCTCGCCGACGTGATCGCCCAGCGCCATCCCGACGCCACCCTGCTCGCCGAGGAAGGGTCGCCCGACGCGGGGACGACGCGCGGGCTCGTGTTCGTCGCCGACCCGCTCGACGGCACGACGAACTTTCTGCACGGCGTCCCCTGGTACGCCGTGACGATCGCCGCGCTGGTGGACGGCGTCCTCGCCGCCGGCGCGACGATCAACGTCGCCACGGGCGCCCTGTTCACCGCGACCGCCGGCGGCGGCGCGCGTCACGCCGGAGCGCCGATGCGCGTGAGCGCGATCACCGACCCCGCCCGCTCGCTCATCGCCACCGGCTTCCCCTTCTCCCGTGAGGAGGAGATCGCCCGCTACGTGCCCATGCTCCCGGCTGTGATGCGGGCGACAGCCGGTATTCGCCGGGCCGGCGCCGCCGCGCTCGATCTCGCCGATGTCGCCTGCGGGCGCTACGAGGCGTTCTGGGAGCTGCGGCTCTCCCCCTGGGACCTCGCGGCCGGCCTCCTGCTCGTACGCGAGGCGGGAGGCCTCATCACCACCCTCGACGGCGCGCCGTGCCCGGTCGCCGAAACCTCGTGCGTGGCGGGAAGTCCCGTGATGCATGCGTGGCTGCTTCAAACCCTTGTGAACGGTGAACGGTGAACGGTGAACAGTGAACAGTGAACGGTGAACGGTGAACCGTCGTACCACGCCATTACGGTTCATGGTTCACCGCTCACGGTCACCTGTTTGGATCATGAGCGCATGGCAGTTGGGCGCACGGCAGTGGAATGTATGAATGAATGCTGCGTCGGACTGATCACGTCGCACGACTACTTCTCCCGGCGCGACAGCAAAAGGACGGTATCGCTCCGATGGTCCACCGAGTCCTGAGTCGCCTGTACTCAGCCGCTGATCGCGGTGCAGTCCTCTGCGAGCGTCTCCGTTCCCTCTGCGTCCTCTGCGTTGAGGCTGTTGCTGTTGCAGTTGGCTGTGCAGTAGGCTGTTGCAGTTGGCTGTGCAGTGGGCTGTTGCAGTTGGCCGAGCCGCGGTAAGGCCGTGCCGTTTCCTGCGGTAGTAGTCGCGGCACCCCGCTCCCACTCCATTCCCTGAAGACCCACCTTTTTTTCGGTTCTTCAGGAAATATCGGGGACTCGGGACCGAGACACCTCCCTCAGCCGAAGGGGGTGCAGATCATACGGATGGAACGAATGCTACGGATTGCCTCGTCCGCTGCTCGAGATGGTTCTCGCGAAGCAGGTGATAGACTTTTGACTCTGGACCGACAGGCAGAGCACGCCCCACCTGGCGCAGCCGTTCCGGAACCATCTCGCCCTGTGTTCCTGCCTCGACAGGCCGCGGAGCACTGGCGTGCAACATCACGGCGTTGCGTCCTCGGCTGTACAGCCCAGGACGAAACGGGATCGATCCGTTCCATCCGTATAATCCGTATGATCGGCACCCCCTTCGACTGAGTGGCCAGTCATGGCCCACGCGCAACGCAGCCTCCCCGATATTCCCCGAAGAACCGAATTTCCTCAGAGAAGCCGACGCTCTCCGCTTGTGCGGCGCCCGGCGCGCACATCCTCGATACCAGCGCCGACGCCAGCCACAACCGGTGCGTCATCACCTTCGTCGCGCCCATCGATGTCGTGGCCGATGCCGCCTTCGCCGGCATCCGCGAGGCGCAGCAGCGCATCGACCTCACGACGCACGCCGGCGAACATCCCCGGATGGGCGCGGCCGACGTCGTGCCCTTCATTCCGCTCGAAGGGGCGACGATGGAAGACTGCATCGCGCTCGCGCGCACCCTCGGCGAGCGCGTCGGCCGAGAGCTCGGCATCCCCGTCTTCCTCTACGAGCGCGCCGCCACGCGGCCGGATCGCGAAAACCTGGCCGACGTCCGCCGTGGCGAGTTCGAGGGAATTCGAGCCGAGATCGGCACCACGCCCCAGCGGACTCCGGACTTCGGCCCCTCGGCCGTGCATCCGACGGCTCGGCCCGGCGTCCAACATGCCGGTGGCCAAGGAAGTCGCCAAGGCCGTGCGCGGCTCGGCGGGCGGCCTGAAGTACGTGAAGGGGCTCGGCTTCGAGGTGGATGGCCAGGCGCAGGTCTCGATGAACCTCGTGGACACCGAGAAGACACCACTGCACCAGGCGTACGACATGGTGCGGATGGAGGCCGAGGCGCGTGGCGTGACGCCGACGTGGAGCGAACTCGTGGGCCTCGTACCGGAGCGCGTGCTGTTCGAGGCGGCCGCGCGCCATGTGCGGCTGCGCAACTTCTCGCCCGACATGGTGCTCGAGCGGAAGGTGCGGACAGCCATCAGCGGCGGCGAGTCCGTGAGTGAGTTCGTCGGCTCCGTCGCCTCCCCCTCACCCACTCCGGGCGGCGGCAGCGTGGCCGCGCATGCCGGCGCCCTCGCCGCGGCTCTCGCGCAGATGGTGGCCGGGCTCACCGTGGGCAAGAAGAAGTACGTCGCGGTGGACGCCGAGATGCGCGAGCTGGCGGTGCGCGCCGCGGGGCTCGGCAACACGCTCGCCACGCTCGTCGCTCGCGATGAAGGCGGCCCGCATCGACGATGCGTTGGTGCATGCCGCCGAGGTGCCGCTCGAGACGGCCCGCGCCTGCGCACAGGTGGCCGAGCTCGCGCTGGCCGTCGCCGAGCGGGGCAACACCAACGCCGCGAGCGACGCCGGCGTCGCCGCCCTCCTCGCCGAGGCGGGGTGCGTGGGTGCGGGCTACAACGTCCGGATCAACGTCTCGTCACTCACCGACAAGGGGCGGGGGATGGCGTTGGCCGATGAGGCGAAGCAGCTCGTCTCGCGGGCGCGCGAGCTGGCGCGGAAGACGACGGAGATCGTGGAGAAGGCGCTGAACTAACAGTCACCGCGACATGGCCGTGCAGTTTCCCGCGTAGCGATCGCGACACCCCACTCCCACTCCATATCCCTGAAGAGCCCTGAACGTGAACGGTGAACGGTGAACCGTGAACGGTGAACCGTGAACGGTGAACCGTAGGGGCGTCGCGAATGCGTGAAGGGCACACCGGACCGAGTCTGGTGTGCCCTTCACGGTTCACG
>WNFK01176035.1_pt1 | contig 10673 bp, 8 predicted proteins | sample 5400281 | NCBI WGS metagenome assembly WNFK01 (sample SAMN13153350, study PRJNA577476) | soil metagenome | isolation source: 20 cm soil on Douglas fir-dominated hillslope | place: USA:California | collected 2013-09-17
GGCTTCTGAAACGCGGTTATTCCTATTTTTCGGAAGGCATCGCCGGCCTCGGCGCTGCCGTGATGTACCTATCGATTTGGGCCGGCTGCCAGTATTACAAGCTGTTTAGCCTGGATGTGGGCTTCTTCGCCATGATTATCGTCACCGCGGGCATGGGTGCAGTGGCTCTGGGCCGCAATTCGCAGCGCATCGCACTGCTCTCGCTCTTCGGCGGCTTCCTCACGCCGATACTCGTCAGCGAAGGCAAGGACGCGCAAGTAGTTCTCTTCACCTACCTCTTGATTCTCGGCGCCGGGCTTCTCGTCATCGAACTCCGCCGCGACTGGCGCTCGCTCACTCCCATCTCCTTTCTTCTGAGCCAATTCTATTTCTGGGGCTGGTACTCCGAGTTTTATCGCCCGGACAAACTCGAACGCACGGTGATCTTTGCGACGCTCTTCTTTCTGCTCTATGCCGCTCTCCCAGTCATTCGGTCTGTCCGGTTTTCCGGCTTGCGCGAATTGGATGTGTTGGTAGTCGTCGCGAATTCCTTCGCATATCTCGGCGCGCTCTACATCATGCTGTGGCCGAACGACCGCTGGCCACTCACGCTCCTGGTATTGGCTTTGTCCGCAGGGCAAATTCTTGTCGCGCGCCTCGTTCCGCCGCCGAAACCGGGCGAATCGCCGCTGACGCGATTGCTCTTCGCCGGCCTGGCTCTGACATTTGCCACACTGGCGATTCCTATCCGCCTCGACGGCAAATGGATCACCCTAGCCTTCGCCATCGAAGGCGCTATCCTTGTCTGGACGGGTTTCCGCTCCCTGACCGGCCACTTGCGAACCGGCGGCTATTTCCTTCTCGCCCTCGCCGCGATTCGGCTGCTGATTTTTCCTCTGCCCGCGGTGCAATTTCTGTTCAATCAGCGCTTCGCCGCTTATGCCGTCCTGATTATTTGCTTCGGCGTTGTCCTCTATGCCGCGCGCGAGCATTCTTCTTCCGTAAGCGGCGAGGAGCTCAGCGCCCTCGGCGCGTTCGCTGTCGCCATCAACGTCTTCGCCTTGATCGCGCTCTCGCTCGAACTCTGGGATCACTTCGGCTCTCATGCCGGCCTCGGCATAGATTCCGGCCTCGCCCAGCACCTCGCGCTTTCTCTGCTCTGGACCGCTTACGCTTCCGGGCTGATTGCTCTTGGCGTCAAACGCGAATCAGCATTGCTGCGCTGGCAAGCGCTGGTGCTCTTCGGTTTAGTGGTCCTCAAAGTCTTCATCTACGACAGCTCGTTTCTGGAACGTTTCTACCGCATCGTCTCGTTCTTCATCCTCGGACTCGTTCTGCTAACCGTTTCGTTTCTCTATCAACGCAAAGTCGCTCGCGAGCGTTCTTCGTCATGATCCGCCGGATTTTTTCTCTCCTGCTGGCAGCCGCCGCGCTCGGCGCTTCCGCGCTCTCCACTGATCTTCCTTCCGCGTGGCGCTCTTGGCGCTACTCCCAGCCCATTGAGTCGGTGCAGCCGAACGCGCTGAATTACGTCATCCTCGATCGGGAAGTTTTCTCGCACTCGGAAAATCAGCTCGCCGACGTACGCATCGTCGATGACCTCGGCCACGAGCTTCCCTTCGAAGTCCGGTCGCAAATCGCTCCGCCATCCCAGCCAGTGCAGCTCGCCTCCACTCTCCGGGAGAACAGTTTCGTCCCCGGCCAATTCACGCAAGTCGTCTTAGACCTCGGCGAGCGCGCCAGTTTTCACAATAGCCTTCGCGTGCAAACTACCGAGTCCGATTTCATCAATTGGGTGGAAGTTGCGGCGAGCGATGATGCCCACCAGTGGCGCATCGTCAATGCCCGCGCGCCAATTTCGAGATTCCGTAAGGAAAATCTCGAAGGCAATCAGCTCGTTCGCTATTCGGAAAACAATGCGCGGTATCTGCGCGTGCGCATCCAGGAAGCCGCGCACACCTTTGAAGTATCCGGCATGCAGGTTTTTTCTTCTCCGGCCTTTAAAAGTGAGATCCCCACGGAAAGTGGCGCCCTTCTCAGCGCGGCGCTGCTTCCCGATTCGAACAGCGCGCCTTCGCAAACGCAATGGACGGTGGACTTAGGCGCCGCCACGATTCCCATTGCCAGATTTAATTTTGAGACGGCGCAGCCCGAGTTTTACCGCGCCGTGCGCCTGCTCAACAGCACCGATCAGAAAGAGTGGCAGTCCGTTGGTGGCGGCGAGATTCACCGCTTTCTGGTGAACGGAAGGACCGAGGAATCCCTCGGCGTCCAGTGTTACGAATTGTGGGGGCCCCGCTATTGGCGCGTGGAAGTTCTCAACGCCAGCGACGCCCCGCTCTCAGAAGTTCGCCTCTCGTTGACGATGCCATTGCGCTTCCTTCTCTTCCATCCAGCGCAAGGTCGTTCCTACCGCTTGATCTACGGCAACTTCCGAGCAGCCGCGCCGCAATACGACCTTGCCCGAACCTTGCACATCCAGGCAAAGGAGGTGCTGGCCCACCAGGGACTAGGCACTGAAGAAGCTACATCCAATTATGTCGATCCGCGCCCCTTCACCGAACGCCATCCCAATCTTTTGTGGATCGCCTTGGCCATCTCAGTCATTCTTCTGGGTTATGCAGCACTCCGCGCCATGCGCACACCCGATTCCGCCGGTATAGGGGCGCCCGCCGCGACGGGCTGCGCCACTACGCAGGAAAACTTGCCAACTGGTAGTTTTTTTTCCGGAGTTTTTGCAGGACGCCTGAGTTTCTTTCGAACCAGGCAACTTCAATTACCCTTGAACGTATAACCCGCATCAAATGGCAGCTTGCCGTCCACCCGTAAGACTTTCACCGAACTGTTGATCGAATAAACGTCAATAATCCCCACCGCGCCGGGCGTGGCCTCCACGATACGCAACAGCTCCTCGTCGCTCCCCGCGATCTTGATGATCACGCGCGACTCATTCATTTTCGCGATTGTCCCTTTAATGTCGCCGCCCGCATCAACAAAAATCTTCTGGGCGACAACGTGCATCTCTGGAGCTTCGGGATTCTTCACAACGAGTAAAAAGTTCTTCCCATCCGTCCAGCCCTTCTGCGTGCCCTTGCACAATTTCACCAGGTCGGCCAGCGGAACGTCTGAAAGCTTGCTCCCCGCGGATATCACCACCGCCATGTTCTTGATCGCCGCAGCGCTGCTGCCGACAGTCATCGAGGCAGCGCACAACAGCGCCGTGATTCTCAGCCACTTCCCGCGCACATCGTGCTTCATAACTTTCAGACTCTCTTTCCGTGAGGGTACTTGCAGTATGTTCACTCGCCACGGTAAGGAGCAAGTGTGGTTTTCCCGGCTGTGCTCAACTCTCCTCCTGCTCTTTCTCTTCGTACACACCTGTTCTCCCGACCAGTATCGCCGGACCCTCGCGCCGCGCTACGTTTTCTACCTGGGCCCATTCTCTTCTTCTCGGAAACGGAGAGTATTTCTCTATGAATCGACTCGCGGCGCGCTTTTTTCTGTTTATTTTTCCTTCGCTACTTGGCTCTGTGGCCTGGGCGCAAGCTCCCTCGCCTCGCATCACAACGGCTGCCGACCACGCCGCGACCAGCACGCCGCGCGTAGCGGGCGCTTCTCAGCAGCTCTTTGGCGCCATCGCGCTCTCCACTCATTCGGAGCAAACCCGTCAATTGCTTGAGCTCGCCGTAGACAAATACGAAAACGCCGACTACCTCGAGTCCGCGGCTCTGGCGCGCCGCGCCGCCGGAGCAGATCCGCAATCCGCGTTCGCCTACGCCATGACCTCCTTCGCTGCCCGCCGGTGGGTGCCCGATAGCGCCGCCTTTGCCAAAGCGAAAGCGCTTCTCCCGCGTGCTACTCCCGACGAGCAGCTCCTCGCTCGCTGGATGATTGGCATTCAAGACCGCGATCTTCTCCCCGCTATCTCCAGCATGAATGACCTCTTGCAGCGCTTTCCACGCGAAAAACACATCCTCTATATGACCGCTGAATGGCTCCTCCTTCAGGAAGATGATGACCGCGCCCGTTCCTTGATGGAATCGGCGCTCCAGATCGACCCCGCTTTTCCCGCCGTCCTCAATCGCCTCGGCTACGTTTACATCAGCACCGGCACTCCCGACCCCGCCAGGGCCATCGCCTCCTTGCAGCGCTATGCGCAAGTCAAGCCCGACTCTCCCAATCCGCAGGACTCACTTGGCGAAATCTCTCGTTTTGCCGGCGACGATTCGGCGGCCTTGGAGCACTATGCTGCCGCCCTCAAAATTGATCCCAAATTTCTGAATTCGCAAACGGGTCTTGGCGGCACACGCACGCTCATGGGCGATTACAGCATCGCCCGAAAAGAGTATGACCGCGTCATAGAGCGCTCCGACACTCCCTTCGAGGTGCTCGATGCCAAATGCCAGAAAGCCCTTGTATCCTTCTGGGAAGGCAACCCTGTCGAGGGCCGCAAAGCCCTGGCCACTTTCGCAGAAGAAGCCGCAAGGATAAAAGAATTCAATGGGCAATTCGAAATCGCTCTGGCCGAGGCCATGCTCGCCGCAGATTCGCGAGACGAACTCAAACAGCTCAGAGCTCTTTCTGACTTTCTGGAAAAGCCTCTGGCCGGCATGAATGAAGCAGACCGGGATGTCAATCGCGCCATCGTTCTCCGCGAACGTGCACGCGTCGCCTCGCTCAATGGCCTTCTTGACGACGCTTCCGAAGCCGTCTCTAAACTCGACGGTCTCGCCACTTCCTCGCGCGATTCTGTGGTCATGAATGCGCACGAATCTGCCCTCGGTTATCTGCTCGCCCGGAAAGGCGACTTGCCCGCCGCCGCCGATGAACTGTCGGCAGACCCCCACTCACCACTCGTCCTGGAGCAACTTGCCTCCGTCCAGGAAAAACTCGGCAACACCACTGCCGCACAAGAAACGCGCACGCGCCTGAAGTATCAGCGCGCCCCGACCGTCGAATGGTTTTTGGTGACCCACCCAAACGCCGGCGCAACCCGCTAGTCGAGTCTGCAAACTAAAACGCGTTGCTGCGGCCGATTTTCTCTCGCAGCAACGCGTTTTTTTCTTCGTGAAGGGCTTAGCTACGCTTTCTTCAGTTGCCGCGCAATCCACACCAGAATCACCGCACCAATAAACGACACGACAATTTCCCCGATCAATCCTCCCGCGTGCAGACCTATGAGCCCAAGTACAAAACCGCCGATAACTCCGCCGACAAGTCCGAGGAGAATATCCACCAGCACGCCGTATCCCCCGCCCTTCATTACCTGGCCTGCCAGCCATCCCGCAATCAATCCAACGATAAGTGAATAAATCAATCCCATCATTTTCTCCTTATTTCTCTTTGCGGCTTTGGACTGAGACCCTGCTTGGCTACCTTGTAGAACGCGCCTTGCCGAATGTCAACCTCGCGGCTTACACTGGCTCGCAAGAAAAATAATTGGCTGTAATGGAGCGTTGATGATTTCTCGCATTCGTTTGTCCCTTCTACCGCTGCTCATTCTCGTGGTGATGAGCGCCGCATGCTCGAAAACGCCAGGGTCGGGCGATTCTTCCGCTGCCAAATCCGGCTCGCGCCCAACCATCGTCTTTATGACCGACTTCGGCACCGCCAACGATGCCGTGGCCATCTGCAAAGCCGTCATGATCAGCATCGCCCCCGACGCCCGAATCATGGACATCACTCACGGTGTCACGCCTTTTCGAATCGAAGAAGGCGCGCGCTTTCTCGAAGCCGTGTCTCCTTACTATCCCGCCGGAACCGTTTTCGTTGCGGTCGTCGACCCCGGCGTCGGCACCTCGCGCAAAGCCATCATCGTCAAAACAAAAAGAAGGCAGTACTTCGTCCTCCCCGACAACGGCCTCATCACTCCCGTGATTGACCGTGACGGCCTTGATTCCGCCCGCGAAATCACCAATCAAAGCTGGATGATTCAAGCCGCCATTTCTTCCACCTTCCATGGCCGCGACATTTTTTCTCCTGCGCCGCACACCTCGCATCGGGATGGGATTTCAATCTCGTCGGGCCCGTGGTTTCCCAACTCGTTCGCCTTACTCTTAAAACCTCCACCACCACCGACAAAGGCATCGATGGCAATATCATTGCCCTCGACGATCCCTTCGGCTCCTTGGTTACCGATATCCCCGGCGGCGAATTCAAGAAGCTCGGATACAGCCTCGGTGACAAATTCCGGATCGAGATCAACAAAAAACCGGTAACCGTCCCCTACGTGAAGACCTTCATGGACGTCCGCGTGGGCGACGTGCTCCTTTTCATCGATTCCCGCGACCGCGTCAGCATCGCCATCAACCAAGGCAACTACTCCAAAAAGTTCGGCGTCGAGCCTCCCGGCACCATCTCCATCTCACGCAAAGGCGCACCCATCAAGGACAAATAGCGGCCCCTGGCGCCCCAGCCACGACCTGATTCCGCTATGGCCTTCTAAACGGTTGCTCTCTCCATCCTAATTATCTCAGGCGCTCTCAATACTTTCCGCAGGCGCCCCATTTTGTCCGGAACTTCTCCCGTTCCCTTACGTATCTCCATAACAGTTCGTCCAAGGTATAAGTTCTGACCGGCACCGCGAATCACCAGGGGGGTTCCACGATGGGGGCGATTGGCCAACAACTCAAGCAAGTCTTTCGCCGGCTCCGCCGTGCCCCCATGTTCACTGCCGTCACGGTGATTACCCTGGCCGCCGGCATCGGCGGCAACACCGTCGTCTTCAGCGTTCTCGAAGGCGTCTTACTGAAACCACTCCCCTATCCCCGCACCGAAGAACTTGTGGGCGTCTGGCATAACGCCCCCGGCCTCCAGATCACCGACCTGAACATGGCCCCTTCCAACTATTTTATTTATCGGGAGCAGGGCAAGACGCTCCAGGATATCGGCATGTACCAGCGCGACTCCGTCAGCGTCACGGGAGTCGCCGAGCCTGAACAAGTCCCGGCGATGGTCGTCACTGACGGCACACTTCCTCTCCTGGGAGTCCCACCCATGCTTGGCCGCATCTTTACCAAGGAAGATGACACGCCGGGCACACCGGAAACTGTCGTTCTCACTTACGGATACTGGCGCCATAAATTCGGCGGCGATCCTTCCGCCGTCGGCAAGACCCTCATCGTGGACGGCAAATCCCGTCAAATCATCGGGGTCATGCCTCAAAGATTTCGCTTCCTCGACGACGATGACCTAGCCGTCTTAACCCCGTTTCAGTTTGACCGCCACAAAGTCTTCCTCGGCAACTTCAGCTTCGAAGCCCTCGGTCGGCTCAGGCCCGGTGCCACCCTCGAGCAGCTCAACGCCGATGTCGCCCGCATGCTTCCTATTGTTATGAGTACTTTCCCCGCTCCGCCGGGATTCAGCCTCAAGCTCTTCCAGGATGCCCACATCGGCCCTAATGTACGTCCGCTGAAACGCGATGTCGTCGGCGATGCCGGAAGCGTTTTGTGGGTTCTCATGGGCTCCATCGGCATGGTGCTACTCATCGCTTGCGCCAACGTCGCAAATCTTCTTCTCGTTCGCGTCGAAGGCCGCCGCCAGGAATTGGCCTTGCGCGCGGCTCTGGGTGCCAGTTGGGGACGCATCGCCGGGGAATTATGGCTCGAAAGCCTCACTCTCGGTTTGCTCAGCAGTTTGCTTGGATTGGGCCTCGCCTGGGGCGCATTGCGCGCGCTTGTCGTTCTCGCCCCCGATGGGCTCCCGCGCGTTCATGATATCGGCATCGATGGACCGGTCCTGCTCTTCACCGCGGCGATCGCCGTCTTCACAAGTCTGCTTTTCGGTGCCATCCCTGTATTCAAATACGCCGGCGCGCAGTTGAGCACCGGCATCCGTGAAGGTGGACGCTCGCTCAGCCAGAGCCGCGAACAGCATCGCGCTCGCAGCGTCCTCGTGGTCGTGCAAGTTTCACTCGCCCTCGTTCTCTTGATTTGCTCCGGCTTGATGATTCGCACCTTCCGCGCCATGACCAAAGTGAACCCGGGCTTTTCGCGCGCCGCCGAACTGCAAACCTTCCGCATCTCCATTCCAGAAGCCCAGATCAAAGACGCTGAGCCTGTTACCCGCATGGAAGAAGAAATCTTGCACAAAGTGGAAGCGGTTCCCGGCGTCTCTTCTGTGGCCCTCGCCACGGCCATCCCTATGGACAACAGTGGCTGGCATGACCCCATTTTTGTGGAAGGCCGTACCTACACCGAAGGCGAGCTTCCCCCGCTTCGCGCCTTCAAGTTCGTCTCTCCCGGTTTCTTGACCACCATGGGCACTTCTCTCGTGGCCGGCCGCGACTTCACCTGGACGGATACCTACAAGAAACTTCCCGTCGCCATGGTTTCCGAAAACATCGCCCGCGAATATTGGCACGATCCCGCCGCCGCCCTCGGGAAGCGCATCCGCGTCAGCACCAAGGATGACTGGCGCGAAATCGTCGGTGTCGTCGGCAACGTCTACTATGATGGCGTCAGCAAACCGGCCACCGGCGCGGCTTACTGGCCCCTTCTGTTGGATAATTTTGAAAGCGATACCACTCGTGCCAGCCGCGATGTCGCCGTCGTATTCCGCACTTCGCGCGCCGGCTCGGAAAGCCTTATGGCCGAAGCCCGCAAGTCGGTGTGGTCGGTGAATCCGAATCTTCCCCTCGCCAATGTCCACACTGTCGAATATTTTTACAAGCGCTCCATGGCGCGTACCTCTTTCACTTTGGTCATGCTCGGCGTAGCGGGAGCGATGGCCCTGCTCCTCGGCGTCGTCGGCATCTACGGCGTGATCGCCTATTCCGTCTCGCAGCGCCGCCGCGAAATCGGCATTCGCATGGCCCTCGGTGCCCAGCAGCCCACGCTCACCGGAATGTTTGTCCGCCACGGCCTGTTCCTGACCGGCATCGGTGTCGTCTGCGGGCTCGTCGTCGCCATCATCATCATGCGGCTCATGTCCACCTTGCTTTTCAACGTCAATCCCACCGATCCACTTACCTACGTCGCCGTATCCGCCGGCCTGATCGCCACCGCGTTCCTGGCCAGCTACTTGCCATCGCGCCGCGCCGCCACCGTCGACCCCGTCGAAGCCCTTCGCGCCGAATAAGCACGGACAGTAATTGGCCATCCGCAACCCGAACCACAGAGTTTCCCGTTGCCCGCCGGCCCACTCCCAGAGATATTGGCCAGCATCCAAAATCACTCTTGACTCTTTGTTAGCCATTCGGTACAATGATTATTGGACAAACGTGTCGACCGGCGCGGCAGCTACCTGCCGCGTTTTTCTTTTTGGAGTCGTCTCCAGGCAGATTTCGTTACAAAAAGTGCTCAAAAAGGAGGAAAATCGCCTCGGTTCCAATTTCTAAGTCCTTTAAAATCTATTGCTTAAAAACCTCGAAAAATCATCAGTTAAGTCATTTAGAATCAACACTTCCAGAAGTGTTCATTCTAAAGCTACTTAAAGTCCTTTAGAATGAACACTTTTGAAAAAATAGGGAGGGGGGATCCCAATTATTGTTAATAGAAAATTCCGCAACGGATTCCGCTGCCGGTGAGCATCGCGAAAGGGATCTCCCGGATTGGGAGTGCGGCTGTGCTTCAACACGGCTTGCTGACCATGGGAGCCATCTCAAAGGCTGCACACATTACCCATCACCAGTCACGAGTCACCAATCATCAGCCACCTGAATTTGCTTTTTCCCTGCTCTCGCCCAACAATGAAGCTGTAGCTCAGGCCTTCAGGCCCGAGGCTTTCTCTTGCGAGGTCCCGCCATGCCAGAAGCCGTCATCGTCTCCGCCGTCCGTACTCCCGTAGGCCGCGCCTATAAAGGTTCCCTGCGCGCCACGCGCCCCGACGATCTCGCCGCCCTGGCTATCAAGGAAGCGCTCGCCCGCGTCCCCGGCCTCGACGCCAAGGACATAGACGACGTGATCCTCGGCTGCGCCATGCCCGAAGGCGAACAAGGCATGAATGTCGCGCGCATCGCCGCGCTCCGCGCCGGGCTGCCCGTCGAAACCAGCGCGATGACCATCAACCGCTTCTGCTCCTCCGGCCTGCAAGCCATCGCGCTCGCCGCCGAACGTATTCGCGCCGGTTCTGCCGAAGTCATTGTCGCCGGCGGTACCGAATCCATGTCCATGGTGCCCATGGGCGNNCGCGTACATTAATATGGGTCTCGGCACGGAAAACATCGCACGCAAATTCGGCATCACTCGCGAACAAGCCGACCAGTTCTCCGCCGATTCTCACAAAAAAGCTCTTGCCGCCATCGCCGCTGGTAATTTCAAGGACGAAACCATCCCCGTCGAAGTGAAAATCACCGCGCTCCCGAATGGCAACGGCGCTTCCTCCAAACCGAAGGGCGGGCCGGTCAAACCAGCGACTCAGACCTTCACTTTCGCGACAGACGAACTCCCTCGTGCCGATACCAATCTCGAAGTACTGGCGAAACTCAAGCCTGCCTTTCATGCGAAAGGATCGGTCACCGCAGGAAATAGTTCCCCGATGAGTGACGGCGCCGCCGCCACCGTTATCATGAGCGACGCGCGCGCCAAATCTCTCGGCCTCAAGCCCCTCGCGCGCTTCGTCGCCTACGCCACCGCCGGAGTCCTCCCCGAAGAATTCGGCATCGGCCCAGTCAAAGCCATCCCCAAAGCATTGAAACTAGCCGCTCTCTCTCTCAACGACATGGCTGTGATCGAACTCAATGAGGCCTTCGCCGC
>WNFK01199887.1_pt1 | contig 10669 bp, 8 predicted proteins | sample 5400281 | NCBI WGS metagenome assembly WNFK01 (sample SAMN13153350, study PRJNA577476) | soil metagenome | isolation source: 20 cm soil on Douglas fir-dominated hillslope | place: USA:California | collected 2013-09-17
TCGTGCAGGCCGAAAACCTCCATCGCCACCAGCACGACCGGCGGGTTGCTGACGCCATTCGGCCGCGCGAAATAGCCGGGCATCTCGCCATCGGCCACTCTTATTTTTGCTTCACCTGCGGTGAGGCCGTCGGTGCCGGTCTTGATGACATCGGCCCGCACCGGCCCGGCGGCCAGTGTATAGCCGGCCGTTACGGCGGCGGTGGCGGTCATGAAGCCGCGGCGCGAAAACGGCGCGACTTTTGTCAGTCCGATGACATCGGACGTCTGCATGGGTTCGGCACTCATGATCGATTCCTCTAGCGCGTGTGGTGGTTCAGAAATTCCCCTTATCCGTGCGGCAAGTCCGTCCAGAAGAGCTTCCGGAGCAAGAACCGCGCTGGAATCATGGATTTCCAGGGGTTTCTTGAAGCCGAATCTCGCACCCGAAAGTGGACGCCGCCGAACGTTAGGTGAGAGCCGCATTCAGCAAGCAATTGCTGCGGAACGCAAATCACCAGCCTGCGAGGATGCGGCTGGTATCACGGCAGCTTGCTTGGGGGGAGGTCGGGGATACGGCGGGCAAGAAAAGAACAAGGCCGTCGGCGCAGTATACCGCTAACGGCCTTGCCAGCCCCGGACATTAAAATCGGCTCGCGCCGCCCGGTAGGGTGCATAATGCCCCGGGATTTCGCGGCCATATGTGATCCATTTCACATTCGTAAAAAAACTTGCGGCCCGCCCTTTGGCGGCGGACTACCCGCGCTCCGCTATGCGCCGCCACGTTCGCTCGGGCCGGACACCTGATGTCGGTGACAGCAGCCGCATGCGCCGATGCGGTAACCCCGATCGGTTAGGTTAAGATCCAAAATGCGTTGATCTGTGTCCGGTTTGTGCTCAGCATGCTGCCATGATCGACGACGATGAAAATTTCCTGGTGGATGCCGGCGGCAATCGCATCCTGATTGGCCTCACTTTGGAGGAGACGTTGGAATTCGATCGTCTCGAACGGCATATCAACGAGACCGGTCCGTTTCCGCATATCTCGAAAGATGAGTGGCATCGCTCGGGAGAAAAGCGCTGGCTTGAACTTTGGGACAAGCATCAGGCGGCCAAGGTCGCCTTCGTGCGAGGCACCAAGACGCGCCATTGAACTCCGCGATCCGCTTGATGGGTTCGTTGTAACGTCAAAAGCCGGATGGGCGATTGGCCGGTCCCGCGGGAGAACGCCGTCAGCCTGTTTCCTGTTAGAGCGTTTTCGAGCGAAGTGGAATCCGGTTCGCGTGAAGAAAACGCGTCAAATAAGGAGATAGAGCCTCGGTTCTGATTCAATCAGAACCGAAAAGGCTCTAATACCAACGGCCGCGGCTTTTAATTCATTTTGGGATTCCCAAATCGGGGAGTCCAGCAAGTTATCGTCTTCAAGAACATCTCTCTCCAACCTTCGCGACATTACGGATATTGCCCAAAGGGTATCTTGGAGCGTTGTGTTCAGTTCAAGGCCGGGTCGCGCAATAGATCGATACCCGGCTTACCAATTTGATGCCTTGCCTCGTCGGGACTCTATGCGCGCGCCCGCAGCGGCATCATCAGCGTGCGGCTTGCACACCTGACGTGGATGGTGTTCCGATCCTTCGCGGCAGGCCGCCAGAGGAGGCGTCATCGGCCTGTCGCTTGAACAGATCGGTGACGAGATCCTTGGCCGACTGCGAATGCACCGACCAGTTAGTCACCAGCAAAGCCCGGGTCCCCGCATAGAAGAAGGCGCGTCCCAGCCCCGATGCCGCTTCGGCTCCCGCGCCCGCGCCAGCTGCCGTGTTACAGGCTGACAGCACGACCCAGTCGGCATCGAGCTTGAGCGAAAGAATCTCTTCCATCGTCAAAAGTCCATCGCCTTCAACCCCGGCGACCGCGGGTGCCGACAGCGCCAGCGCGGGTTGGGTCAGACCGTTGAGTTCGCCCGGCACCAAACCATGTGTTGCAAAGGCCAGCACCTTGAATCCGGAGAGGTCCATGGTCTTCGCCGCTTTCTCATTGGCGTCCTTTCCGAGATAGAGCACCTTGGATGGATCGGCTTGGAGCGCCAGTGCGATCGACTTCAACTCGTCGGCGGTGTCGGGCAGGCGCGGCAGCATCGCCAATTCGGCGCTATCCACCCCCTCAAGCTTCGGACTGTTGCGCCGCTTCAACGCCATTCCGCGGGTAACAGCGGCTCCGGCGTCGGCGACTTGTATCCTCACCGAGCTCTCGAGTTCGACTTTCGCCGCTTCCTCCGCCTGTTCCACGCTGAACAAGGGATCGCCAAACGCGACCAGCTCGCCGCGCCCCGGTTTGCCCGGCGGTAATTGCCGCAACGTCTTCAGCGCCGCCGATGAAGGCGCCATGGTCACGGCGTAATGACGCGCAAGCCAGGGTACCTTCCGGTAGCTCGAGAACAACTCGTCTTCATTAGCGGCGGGTTCGGTGGGCGCGGTCGGCAGTAGCGACAGCGGGAGCAGGCCGAGCGCGCCGTTGGTCACCACGATCAGGCTCTTCGACGATTTCCAACCCGCCTCGACCGGTTTGAGCAGCAACGAATAGAGTTCGTAGCCGAGATTGAGATCGAACGGCGGGATGTCGGAAATCATCGCCGCCTGCGGCGCCAACGCCTCGCGCAACTTGCGCACCTTGCTTTCGATGTCGCCACTGGTGGCCTTGATGGATGCGAACGTGACCGGCCCGTCCTTCGGAACCGCCCACACGAAGCTGCCAAGCCTCCCGAAATAGAACGACAGCATCGCCTCGCCATCGGTCAGGACCGCCTTGATCTGGTCGACGGTCGGTGGTTTCGGGTCGATCAATTCGGCGTAGCTCGGGAAGCGCTTGTTGATTTCCTGGCGGATTCTGTTGCGATCGGCACGCAGCTTCTCGATCGACTGTCCGGTTGCCTTGACCACCTTGTCGTCTCTGGCGTTGGACGACAGCGCGTTGTTGAGCGCGCCAAGCTGCGCGTTGATCTGCTTTCCGAAATCCTGTTCCTGGCGCACCAGGTCGGCAAGCGCGGGATCCTTGGCAACGCTGCGCGCGCTCGATGCGGAAAGCGCCTTTTGCACGTTCTGACCGCGAATCGAATCCGCCAGCGCAAAGGTCTCCAGCGAGACTGCCCCGGTCGCATTGTCATTGCTCTTGGCGAGCAGCGCGATATAGGCCTCCACGATGGTCTGCAGCCGCTGGCTGCGCGCAGCGGTGACGGTATCGTCGTCATCGTCGGCGTTTTCGCGTGATGCCGCCATCAGCACCGGAATCGCTACCTTGAACTCCCGTATCGCGTCGGCCTCGCGGCCGGCGTAAACATAACCTACCGCCAGCGTGCCTCTGGCGGCTGCGGTATCGAAATGTTTCTCGCCGACGCGGCTGACCTCACGCTTGAGCAGTTCCTGCGCCGCAGCCAACCCCGCCTCGGTCTGACCCGACGCGAACAGCGCGTTGATCCGCGAGCCGTTCAGCTCGAGAACCTGCCGGCGGGCAGGCTCCCAGGTGGCGATCGCCTTGTCGAGCTCGGCGTAGACCCTGGCGGCTTCCTGCGGTTTGCGCTGGAAGGTGAGGATCGCCCCGAGTTGCGACATGATCTGGGCGCTGAAATGCGTATCATCGGGGATGCCGACCGTGCGCTGAATTTCGAGCGCGGTCCGAACCAGCTTTTCCGCATCGGCATAGCGGCCCTGCTCGACCAGAACCGAGGCCAGCCCGGTGACGAATCTTGTCGTCTGGGGATTATACTTGCCTTGATCCTTCAGCCGCGAAAGCAAGGCGCGGCGCGCATCAACCTCGGCCTCGGCCAGACGGCCTTGCTTGGCCTTCATCCGCGCGACATTCAGCGCATCAAAGTCGGCCGCTTGCCGGATCTGGGATTCCGGCGGCGGATATTCGATGTTTTTCAGATCCGGAATGGACGCCCGCCTGTAGTCTTCGGCACGCTTGTAGGCCGCTTCCGCTTCGCGATATTGGCCGCGCGCTTCAAACAGGGCGCCACGGCTCACTTCAAAGTCCGATTCCCACAGCTTGCCCTTCAACTGATAGGATTTGCGCCAGTTCGGATGTCCGCTGGTCCGCGCCTCGGTGATCAGCGCCAGGCTGCGGCGCATGTAACCCTCGGCCTGCGCCACATCACCCGTCGCCAGGAGAATCTGGATCGTCGCCCGGTTGGCATTCGGCCCCCAACCCTTGAGACCCGGCGCATTGATGGTTTCACGGGAAATATCCTGGAAAATTTTCAGAGCCGACTTCAAATCGCCCTGCGCCTGCTTCTGGATACCGAGAAATTGCCGGAGGCGATAGAAAAACATCGGATCGGATGCACTACGCGCGATAGGCAGAGCCTTTTCAGCATCGGCCATGGCATCCTTGCTGCGGCCAAGCAAAGCGCGCGCGTTGCCGCGGTCATAATAAAATTGCGCCAAATCCGCCTGTGAAAGCTTGGCATTCGGTTCATCGTCGGCATTTTTTTTCAACTTCGCCAGCGTCGCTGCATCGGGCTTCTCGCTGTCGAGAATCGCCGTGATGTCGGTGATGGTGCGCGGCGGTGCAACGAAGCCGGCGGGCAGCGAATTACCCGGCGCGATGATCTCGCCCTTCGGCTTTACAAGTTCGATGGCGACGTTGGCGCGCCCATTAGCTTTGTTGAGCGCCGCCATGACGCAGGCCTTCACTTGCGGCGAAACACCAGCTCGGCAGCTAGCGAGGTTGGCTTCGCGGTTCGCGCCGCCCCCGCCCATGCTGCGCATACAAGCTTGTACGATTGGCCGTCCGACGGACTCTCGGCAACTCGCCACCGCCTGTTCTTTCGAGAGCGCGGCGGCGGTGGTGACGCCGGCAAAGAGAGCCAGCAAGGTTAGCCCAATGGTTCGGATAGGTGCGATTCGCGACACCGTCAGCGGCGCGATCGAGGCGAAATGCAACGCAACCCCTATGCCCGAAAACATGAAACGCTCCGCGGCAAAATAAAAAATACGACATGCAATATCTTAAATCGAAGTCAGTATGTTTTCAGCGGCACGCCCGGTCAATGGTTCTGGCCGGAATCGTCATCATCGAGGGCTCGTAGCCGTGGCGTGCAACGCTTGCGCGGTTCGACTGTCGTTCCGCGCGGTAGCGGCATACAGATCCGGCAAAACGCCAAATAACGCTGCTCAACACTCTCGCCGCATGTCCGCAAGCTAGAGCGGGATGACGATTCGAAGTCATCCCGCTCTAGCGCAGCACGGGCATCGGCGGCCGCGGCGGTGAAAACTCTGGTTCGGCCTGCGGCTGGGCCGTGACTTGCGGTGGTGGTTCGGGTTGCCGCGGCACGTAAGGTGCGGGGGCCGGCGGCAACACGGGAACTGCGGCGGCTTGCGGGGGCGGATATGATGGCGGCATCGGCCTGCGCGGCGGCGCGGCGTCCAACCGCGGCGGAGGCGCTGATATCCTGGGCCGCAGGTTCTGCTCGGAAGCCTTGGTCTGGGAAGCCCTGGCCAGGGAAGCCTTGGCCTCGTAAGCCTTGGCTTGGGAAGATTTGGTCTCGGAAGACTTGGCCGAGGAAGACTTGGCCGAGGAAGACTTGGCATCGGAGGACTTGGCCATGTCGCGGGACATTTGTTCCTGGCTGGCCTTGAGCTGTTCGATCTCTTGCCTCGCGCTTGCGAGTTCGCGTGCCATCGACTCGAGCAACACCGCTGATTCGGGCGCGGCGGCGGCAGCAGGTGCGGCCCCTTCGGCGGCAGCCTGAGCCGGCGGTGCCGGTTGCGGAGGTACTGCCTTCGCTGCGTTCGCTTGAACGGCAGGCGGGCTCGGTTGCTCGGGGAGTCCCGGGTTTTCCGGCGGCGGCGATGAAGTCGCGACGAGCGGCGGCGCCCACCTCGCGATCATCTGTTTGGCCGCATCACCGTAGGCCTGCCAAACAACGCCGGCGACACCGATGCACACCGCCAACAGGAAGCCGATGAAGGCGCGTACCGCTCGCAAGCCGATCGACGGCCGGTGGCCCGGGACTCGGACATTGTTGACGGCAGCAGCGCGAAACGTCGTATCGACCGGTGGCACTGCTGGGCCAGCGGAGGAGTCGGATCCCGTATGAGTCTGCGGATCCAAAGGATCGCGCATGGCGTCGTGCGCCAGCTTGGACAACTCTTCGTCGATGCGCGCGACCAGAACGTCGTCGTGCGGATCGGCGTGCGGATCGGCTTGTTGTGGATTCAGCGTGGATTGCATTGCCGCTCCTTATTTAGTCCAATGTCAGCCGCAGCAGGGCGGGATTTACGCTTAAGTCGACAAGGTTCTGCCCCACCCTTCAGCCCGGTTTGACCAAAGCAAGGCGGTACGATGGAGAGTATCGGGCCGCGGGAACTTGGCGCTGATTTACGCGGCGGTATCGTGTCACCAGGATTCCGCCGCGGGCACGCTTTGATGGGCGGATGGCAGACACCCGAACTATCTCCCAGCTTGAAGCCGAGGGTTATCCTTGAGTGCTGCAAGGACGCCTTTCGCGCGTGATCCACAAACACCAGGCTCGAAAACTACTGAGCCGAAGCTTCCCGAAAAATTGCGTGTGCGATCATCTCGGCGCCGACGCCAAAAAAACGCAAATAATCAAGAACAGGCCCGCTGTGAATACCAACAGGAATGCATCATCGATAATCGCCATGAAGCCATCTTATGCGAAATACCCCAGCGGGTGAAGCCGGAACTCTGCAACCGCTAGCTTTTTAGATCCGTCCACGTGTTGAAATCCCCCACGTGATGAAAAGTTCCATTGAGTAAGTGAGGGTCGCGACTTTCTAATGCATGCAAGGATTGGAATGATGCGGGCGTTGAACTATGGGGCCGCAGAGAGAGCGGAGGCTTTAGAAAAGTCTTCGGCCATGAGCGGGACGCTGCAGGCAAGACTCTTGATCGAACTGTTTTGATTGTCATTCTGATCGTCGTTGCTGCCAGCTTTTACGCTTGCCATGGCTGAAGCAGCGGTCTCGTGACAACTGTCTGGATTCATGTCGATACCGGCAGCAGGTTGGCGACAGCAACAATTAAGGCTCAGAAGCGGTGGCGTTTGCGGGCTTCCAAAAAAGTTGCGGCCAGCTCTTGGGGGAGAGCTGGCCGCGCGCGATCCGGTCTGGGACGGGGAGGGGTGGGGATGTGACCGGGTCGCGTGTCTCCTTGTTTCTTTGTTTGGTTACTGATCGCGGGCGCTGGCGGTGGCAACCGCCGGGCGGCCATCGCCAAGCGAGACCCATACGTTGGGATCGCTCTGCGACTGACGCTTGACGAAGCGGTAGCCGGTCTCGGTCCAGGCCACGACGTTCTCGTTCTGATTGTCGAGGACGAATTCACCCTTGTCGGTCTTCACGGTCAGCACGGCGTGGCCTTCGCCCTTCTTGTCGCGCACCACCGTGATCAGCAGCGCCTCGCGTGGCCAGCCAGCGTCGATCAGCATCTTGCGCTTCAACAGCACGTAGTCCTCGCAGTCGCCGTAGCCGTCCGTCGGCAACGACCATTTCTCGATCACGCCCCAATGATCCATGTCGGTCATCGGCTTGACGGTTTCGTTGACCCAGCGGTTGACCCGCAGCATGTCTCGCCATGCCGTCTGCGACATCACGATATCGCGCGGCTGGGTGGCGCCGCCGCGGCACTCGCCGGGATTGTCGGCACAGAATTCGACCCAGCCGATCGGCGAGCGGGCGGTATCGCCCAGGCTCGCATAAAGAGCTCGTTCCTCACCGGCACTCGCCGGCGGGCTGATCCCCAACAGGATGGCGACAACCGCCAACCGTTTCCCCTGTCCCCTGAACCCAAACATTGTGGCCCCCGTTTCTTGTTGGGACCACGTTTCGCACAAAGGATTTTCACCGCTGCTAAGTACGGCAAGTACAATTGAAGCGAATACAAGTAAAACCTGGCGCTAATTCGATCTATACTTGAATCGAATTAGACTAAAATTTTAGACAACTGCAATTGATTCAAATTTTACACATTAACGCGGCAAGGCCCGTCAACCCTGCGGTTGCGGCGGCGGAACCCTGCGGCGTTAACCAAGCCGGGCCGCCGCCAAAGCTGTAAAGGCGGTATCCGGCAACGCCGATACCGCCTCAGGACTCGGGGAACAGGGGGAAAAAGCGGGAATCGGAGGGGGCGGGCCTTTACCGCGCGGTAACGCTGTCTTCGAGCGTGTCGGCCAGCTGCTCGTGAAGGAACTCGAGCGCGAAGCCTTCATCCAGGTTTCGCACCACCCGGCACTGGACCTTGCCGAGCGACACCAGGGATTTCAGCGGTGGCCGGTTTTCCGCGGCGATGGCGGCGCCGGACAGCGACATGTCGATCACCCGGCAGGTCATCTTGGTGCCGTCCTCGAGCGTGAGCAGGGCAATCGGGTTCCGCGGGATGATGCGGTCGTGGCGGCGGTCTTCCGGCAGATTGAGGATGTCGCGGTTGGCGAGCCAGGTCAGCTGGGCGGCGAGCTTGTCGCGCTTGCGCGCGGTCGCACCCACGCTCATGGCGAAGCCGTTGTCGATAATGCGGGTAATCTTGCCCTCGACCCGGCCGATATGGTCGAGATAGGCGATCACGCGGTCGCCGACATTGCCGATGCCGGGCGCCAGCAGCGCCAGCCCCCCGGGGGACATATTGATGATCTGGCACGGAAATTCGCGGCGGTCCGGCAGCATATAGCGGCCCAGCAGATGAACCCTCACCCGCTGAAAACGCCGTCGCTCTTCGGCGGCCGGAGGAATCGATTTTTTGTGCGCCAAAGCCATCTTCGCCACCCGACAACCGGCTGCTCGGTGTCGCCTGACCCTACGGCCAGCAGGGTTAATGAGTGGTTAGCGGGGGTTGAATCAAGTGCCGATCACGCCAGCTTCGGCACCGTCTGCGGAATGCGATTGAAGCCCCAGAGAACAAGAGGACACGCCAAGATCAAGGCGGCGCCGAAATCGAATGCGGCGGCGGCGCTGCCGGTCCATTTGGCGCAGGCGCCGGCGACCACCGGCCCCAACATCATGCAGGCATAGAACATCGTGAAGAACAGACCCATGCCGATCGCTCTGGTCTGCGGCTGCAGTACGGGCGCTGGCAGGCTCATGATGGGACCGGCCGGGAGGCCGCTAATCAATCCCAGTGCGATGATAATCAAAACCACTGCGCCGCCGCGCGGAAGCAAAACCATCAATATCGCGACCACGATGCAGCTGGCGACGATAATGCTCCGCGGACGCTTGGTGCGATCAGCCAGAAAACCGCCCGAGGGAACGGACCCGACCGAGACCCACAACACGATGCTGATCGTCGATCCTGCCGCAGCGATCGACCAGCATCGAAGGTCCGAAGCTGACGATCATGGCAAAGCCGACATTGAACATGCCCCAGATCAGGCCCGCCGCGATCACGGCGATGGCGGCGTTGCGATCAAGGCGCAGGGTCGTCGTCACTGAGGTGCCGGTGGAATCGGCCGGCGGCCGATACAGGGTGGCGAGTAGCACGATGCCGCACCCGATCGACCCCGCAACGGCAAGATGAACCGCGCCTAGCATTACAGTTGCCTTTTCTGAAGGTTTCTGAATCCATGGGCAACCATGATTCGAAAATCGTGGACGCGTATGGCGTCGATTGAAGAGACGCTTGACGCCGCCTGCACCGGCGACAAGCCGGCCGGCGTTCTGGATATTCCATGAAGTCGCCGATGCCATCATCAAGCTGCCCGCCAGCATCAGCAGCAGTCCGCCAAGCACCGTCGTCTTGTCACCAAACCTTTGTCCGATGGCGCCGCCGGGCAATGCCAGCGCAACGCCGGGCGCAAAATACAGTCCGATCAAAACGCCGATATCGGCGAGGGTAGCACCGAATTCGCTGCCCAGCAGCGGTGCGACCGCGGCAACGCTTTGGAACTGGAATGCTATGGTGGCGCGAACCGCAAACAGAACGGCAAGTATTCCCCAGCGATTGCGCAACACTCCATCCCCCTTGAAGCTGCCACTCAACCTCGGACCGCATGATGTGCCTGTCAATGGCTCCGATCACATTGCATGCAGCGAAGCTGATTGGCATCTTCGTTTCGTTCACATAGCTTGCTGTCGCCCACGCAACTCAAATCAACAAGCGCGAAGGGCCGGAGGAAATGTTCATGTGGTGTAAGCTGAGCCTGGCGTTGACTATCGCCGGCGTGACCGCTCTTTTTGGCGCAGGTGGGCTCTCTGCCGCCGAAATGCGGGTGACGCTGCTCGGCACGGGAACGCCGACGCCGCGCCTCAGCAGCTTCAGCGCATCGACGCTGGTTGAAGCAGGATCGGAGCGGTTGATTTTCGACTTGGGTCGCGGCTCGACCATTCGCCTGTTTCAAAAGAAAATTCCGCTCGGCTCGATCACGGCGCATTTTATCACGCATCTGCATTCGGACCACGTCGTCGGTCTGCCGGACATATGGCTGAGCGGCTGGCTCGGGACGCCCTTGGGGGTCGCGCAAATCGCCGATGGTGCTTTACGGGCCCAAGGGCACGGTTGCGATGACCGAACATCTCTCCAAGGCGTTTTCCGAGGACATTCGTATCCGCATCGACGACGAGGACAATCCGCCTGCCGGCGTCGCGTTTGCGGCGAAGGATATTGAGCCCGGCCCTGTCTACGAGCGCAACGGTGTCAAGGTGACGGCGATCGAAGTCAATCACGGCGAGAAGATAAAGCCG
>WNFK01253677.1_pt2 | contig 10668 bp, 10 predicted proteins | sample 5400281 | NCBI WGS metagenome assembly WNFK01 (sample SAMN13153350, study PRJNA577476) | soil metagenome | isolation source: 20 cm soil on Douglas fir-dominated hillslope | place: USA:California | collected 2013-09-17
CGCCGGAGAGTTTTCGCGCAGATGGGATAGAGCTACTTCCATGCGATCGGGAAAGCGCGTGAAAGTGATTTGCAGTTGAGGATGATCTGCCGTCAGATGTTCGAAAGCTTCCGAGCAGGCAGCGATGACGGCAGATTGCAATCGAGCGACGGCGTCGTTCTGGAGTCCGGCGGCATCGGCGAGATAGCGGACCACGCCTCCGGCCGCGGCCGCCAGACGCGCGTCCGCATCGATGTACAGGAGGAGGCCTTTGGGTTCAGTTGCCACGGCTGGTGGCCAGAGAGACTTCGCAGGCTTCCCGGCAATCGGGACAGTAGAAGAGACCGTCGGAGCAAAGGCGCACGTTTACCTGCCCCTTACAGATAGTGCAGTACCTTTCGCAGGTGCAGCGATCTTCCGGCAAGTCACATTGCGCGCAAAGGGTCGGACCTTGCATAAGAGCCTCTCCGGAAAACTCTACCTGAGCATGGGAGGATGCGGCAAGTCGAAGGTGAGTGACGAAATCCTACAGGTAATAGCCAAGGCCAGAAAAAATTGTCCTGGCAGAACCATTGTGGCACGCTGATGACTTCTAGCCAATGGTTCTCGTAAGCATCGCCTACCAGAAATGACATCCAACTGGCCCGTACCACGCGTGTCTGCAAGGTCTAAGGGAGTCCATTCCGTGACGCCGGGAACATCGACATCCGTTTTCTTCAAGGGCAATTTCCGGAGAACGGTCACAGGCGCATTCTGGTCAACGACGGCTACCACCTCGCAAAGTTCTATGTCGGATCCAATGCGATGTGAGTAATAAGCCCGCGCCAACGACCAACCAGCCCGGTCCGATTCCCAGGCCGTAAAGTAGGTTTCTCCCGGCGCTTTGGCTGGCACTCCCAGCTGCCGCAACTCGCGGACCAAAATACTTCGGAGTTCCGGAGTTACCTGCCCGTGCTGTGCACACTCTGCATCCTTGCTCGCGTTCCATTCACAATTGTAGTCAGCGATTAGGACCTGATGAACGGCTTACGCGACCCATAGTGTGTCTTCGACCTCCGACCGACGGGATTCACATCATCATCTTAGAACTCATTGGAATAGGGGCGACAAGCGAAATGGCCAGATGGTCTTTGCAGTTAACTGTTCGTAGGGTCGGGACAGAGGCTGAAACTCTCGAAGAAAATGCCCATTCACGAATGACCGCCGACCCATTGAGCCCGCAGCGGTAATCGGAAACTACGACTCAATGTCCGGTAACGCAACTCCGAAGGAGTCAGTCGAGAGGCCATGTAGCGGTTCACCTTGCGCTCGACGGAGTGAAGTGGAGAGTGAACGAATATCCTGGCAGCTTCACGTGCACATTGTAGTCCGCGGCTAGGTATAGGATCGGCGCTTCGGCGGTGCCCGTGCGATGCAGTGTCACTTGCTCAGGCTCAAGCTGAATCTCATGCTCCTTGGCTGCGCGGACGACGGTGCTGCGAAGATACTCATCCGTGCTCGGGGGAGCCAAGCCGATTCGGACGGCGTTTTGCGCCGCGATGTCGCGTAGGTCCTCGCGCAGCTCAAGGTTGGCCAGCTCGCACCAAGCGATGGGCCAGCCCGCGACGACAGCCATCGCCAGAACGGCCAGTCCGAGGATGAGTTTGGCTTTTCCCATCACGACATCCGCTCCGGCAGATAGAAATTAAGTACACTTATCAACAGTGATCGCGATGGGAATTTCTTGTGCCGCCTGGCCTAGAGCCTGGTTAGCGGTTCCGCTATCAGTTCGATGAGATCATCCTGCATGCAAACAGAATCGGCTTGCCACTGCAGCCGTCTTTTCGCATCCTAAGGGTAGGAGTATTGCCATGAAGCGAGCCCTCTCTTGGGGAGTTTGCAGCGCTTGGGTTGCGATCGGCCTACTGTCCGTGGTGCCCATGGCAGGGATCGCAGGCCCGCAGTCTTTGGGGGAAGTGGCGCGGCGAGAGCGGGAACGTCGCGAGCTGGAGGGCAAGAAGTCCAAGAAGGTTTACACGAATGACAATTTCCCGAGCGTTGCACCTGCCGCCATGGAAGCACCCAACCCGCGTCCGCTCGCTGCCGATAGCAAAGAGCCATCGGCAAAGGCCGGCGAAGCGGAATTGGAGAAACAGTGGAGAAAGCGGTTTGCGGAAGCCCGCGCGCGCCTGCACAAAGCTGAGCTGGACGCCTGGCAGACTCGCATCAAGACGGTGTTCGTTGGCGGCGGAGGCATTTCGGGCCTGACCACTGGAGCGGCCGTTCCCGTGCAAATGCAGGTGCGGGAGTTTGTGGAAACCGATGAGTTGCGCCAGGCGCTGAAGGCCCTGGACGATCTCGAAGAAGAGCTTCGCCACGCCGGTTTGCCGCCCGGCTGGGGACGCTAATCGTTTACGCGGCAAAGCTCCCGCAAGAAACGAGCTGCGGAACTCCATTTCATATTTTGGGTAGCCTATAGGAGTACCAGTACTTCGCTTGTAGGAGTACTGAGACGTTTTAAGCGGGCACGCTTCCTAACCGCTTGCCAACCTTGCACTTCGGATCGTTCTCTTCGGATTGCAAAACACACTTCGGCCTGCTAACCAGAGGAGACCAGGAGGGCAACCGAGGAACATGGCAGGGCCCCGAATGCACCGAAGGGGCATGAGCTGGATTTGCCAAACAGTCGGCACTTCGGCGCGTAATACATTGCATCTTAGAGGCTTAGAGTAAATCAGATTAGGGCTCAATTGTCACAGGACAAATGACCTTCGGTGGGTCATTATTTGGAGTCACCGGAAGGATTGGCTCGCGCCGCTTTGGTAGGCACGCCAAGGGAAAGATTCGTGCGAACTCAGCTTCCCTGATCGTCATTCCACCCCTGGTCCTGGGGAGCATTGGCATCCCTTTTGCACAAAAAAGGGGCAGGGGGCCTGGATGGATCAGCCTAGCGGTCATCGCGCTTGTATTCCCCGTTGCAAGCTTCCTGTACCGACGGAGCTCGATTCGGTGGGTCTGTGCGTCCACCACTTCACGTGGAGCGTCGAGGAGGCGTGCGCGGAGATGCACCGCCAAGTTGCATTGCGCAAGGCGACCGCTGAGCGCCGTGCGGAGATGGCCACCTACATAAGCGAATGCGCCTTGCTCCTCGCCCGCGTCGCCAGCAATCTGTGCTTAACGGACGACCTGAAAAGACGCATCCTCTGCACTTTCCTATCGCTGATGAATCTAAGAGAAAACTTAGAGCGTGCCCCGGGCGGCCACGCCCCCGAACTACGAGTTTTTGCGCCGGGACTATTCCCGACCCCTGCCTTGATGCGTGAATGGCTGAACTCGGAATCGAATGACAGTGTACGCTGTCAAGTGTGAGGTCTGTGGCAGAGTTGGGTCCTTCTTTGCCGGAGCGGCGCGACGGTCACGACCGCCGAAGCGACATAGACCGCCGAGCAACAGAACCGCAATCGAGAAACTAACCGCAGCGCGCAGACAGTCCAGCCCGTTTGCTCTGATCAACACCTCACTTAGGGTCCTGACTCCTAATTAGCGTGGTGATCGGAAGTTGACCTTCCACATCATGGCGAGGTTCTTTTGACCCGTTTGAGAGCGCGTGCTAGTATCAATTTCTGCTTGAGCCATTGGAATGGAATCCGCCCCAACTCCTCACAAGAGCGAGCTTCGTAAGACGCCGCTGAACGCGTTGCACCGCCGCCGTGGCGCAAAGATGGTCAATTTCGACGGCTGGGACATGCCTGTCGAATATCCATCGAGCGGCGGGCTGATTGCGGAACACAAGGCCGTACGGGCCAGCGTTGGGGTTTTCGACGTCAGCCACATGGGGGACATTCGAATCCGCAGCGACGGGAAGCCCGGCGGGGCGCTGGCCGCAGTGCAGCACATCAGCATGAACGATGCGTCGAAGCTGGCCATCGGCCAGGCGCACTATTCGGCGATGCTCTATCCGGCAGGCACGTTTGTGGATGACGTAATCGTGCACCGGCTGGGCGAAGATGATTTTCTGTTGGTGATTAATGCCGGGACGCGGGAGAAAGACATCAATTGGGTGCGCGAGAACACGAAGAGTTTCGATTGTGTCGTCGAGGACTTGAGCAACGCTTACACGCAATTGGCGATCCAGGGACCGCGGGCCGTCAGTCTCTTGCAGAAGCTGACCGGCGCGCAATTGAACGGCATCAAGAATTACTGGTTCACGCATGGAACGGTCTGCGGCTTGAAGAACACGCTGATCGCGCGCACCGGATACACGGGCGAGGATGGTTTTGAGATTTATGTGCCGTCCGACTTGGCGACCAGCGAGAAGGTCTGGAACCAGGTGATGGAAGCGGGGCGCGAATTCGCAGTCGTTCCCTGCGGGCTGGGATGCCGGAATACGCTGCGGCTGGAATCGAAGATGGCGCTGTACGGGCACGAAATCAGCGACAAGATCAATGTATGGGAAGCCGGGCTGGAGCGCTACTGCAAGATGGAAAAGGGCGATTTCGTGGGGCGCGCGGCGCTGGAGCAGGCGAGAACGGCGGGATTGCGGCGCACGCTGGTGGGGATTGAGATGGTGGACCGCGGAATTGCGCGCGACCGATATTGCTGCTGCAATCAAGCAGGCGATGCCATCGGCGTGGTGACGAGCGGCTCGCCTTCGCCGACGCTGCGAAAAAACATTGCGCTGGCTTATGTGCCGCCGGAGTATTCTGCGGTGGGCACGGTTCTGTACGTGGAGATTCGAGGGCAGAAGTGCAAGGCGCAGGTGGTCCCGACGCCGTTTTACAAGCGGCCGAAGAAAGCAGCGGCTCCGCGCGAATCCTGATCGGACGCAAAAGAATCCAGGGAGTGACGTGATGGCCTATCCGAAGAATTACCGCTATACGAAAGAACATGAGTGGATCAACGTGGAGGGCGGGCTCGCAACCATCGGGATCACCGACTACGCGCAACATGAATTGGGCGACGTGGTCTTCGTCGAGCTGCCCAAGCCCGGAACGAAAATCGAATCCGGAAAGTCGTTTGGCACGGTGGAGTCGGTAAAAGCCGTCAGCGAGATTTACGCGCCGGTTGCGGGAGAAGTGATCGAAGCCAATGGCGAACTTCAGAATACGCCCGAGAAAATCAATACCGATCCGCACGGTGCGGCGTGGCTCATCAAGGTGCGCCTGACGAACGCCGCTGAACTCAGCGGGCTGATGGACGCTGCTGCCTACGAGGCCTACATCGCGGCCAAGGGTAAGGAAGCCTCGGCCTGATGCGCTACCTCCCGAAGAGCCCCGCCGAGCGGCAGGAAATGCTTGCCGCCATCGGCGCAAAATCCATCGAAGAATTGTTTTCCAGCATTCCCGAACGTTTTCGCCTGCGCAAAGCGCTGAACATTCCGGGACCGTACTCGGAAGCCGAAGTCATCCAGTATTTCAAGGACCGCGCCGCGGAAAATTCGAACGGGTACACGAGCTTCCTCGGAGCGGGCGTCTACAATCATTTGCGTTCGGTGGTGACGGACGCGATCATCCAGCGCGGAGAGTTCCTCACGTCCTACACGCCTTATCAGGCGGAAATCACCCAGGGCACACTGCAGGCGATCTTCGAGTTTCAGACGCTGATGTGCCAGCTCACGGGGCAGGAAGTAGCGAACGCGTCGATGTACGACGGATCGACGGCCACGACGGAAGCCGTGCTGATGGCGGAGCGCCTGACGGGCCGCCGGCGCGTGCTGGTGGCGCGCTCCGTGCATCCGGAGTATCGCGAGGTGTTAAAGACCTACGCGAAGAATTCAGGTTTGCGCGTGGAGGAGATTCCATTTACAGCAAACGGAACGGTGGATCCAAAAGCGTTGCGGGAGGTCCTGAAAGATGATGTCGCGGCGGTCGTCGTGCAGTCGCCGAACTTTTTCGGAGTGATCGAATCATACGCGCCACTCGCGGATGCTGCACACGCGGCCGGTGCCATGTTCGTAGTGGCGATTGCGGAAGGTGTGTCCCTCGGGCTGGTCAAGCCGCCTGCGGAAGCGGACATCGTGGCGATGGAAGGCCAGAGTTTCGGGCTGCCGCCGAGTTACGGCGGCCCGTTCGCCGGCGTGATTGCATCGCGGGATAAGTTTGTGCGGCAAATGCCCGGGCGGCTCGCGGGGCAAACGACGGATTCCGATAGCCAGCGCGGATTCGTTCTGACGCTCGCGACGCGCGAGCAGCACATCCGCCGCGAAAAGGCCACTTCGAACATTTGCACCAATCAGGCGCTCTGCGCGCTCGCGGCCACGGTGCACCTAACGCTCCTCGGCAAGGAAGGCTTGCGCGAGATGGCGGAGCAGAACCTTGCAAAGGCGCAGTTTGCGCTTTCGGAGTTGCTGAAGATTCCCGGCGTCCGGCGGACATTCGACGCGCCGTTCTTCAACGAATTCACGGTCGAGCTGCCGCGCTCGGTAAAGTTAGTTAATGCCGAGCTCTTGCGCGAGAAAATCATCGGGCCGTTGGCATTGGGTACCGCGTATCCGGAACTGACCAAGCGTGCGCTGATGTGCGTCACGGAAACGACGACGCGCGCGGAAATTGAACGATTTGCGGGCGCGTTGAAGCGCGCGCTCGAGCGGCCCATTTAAGGGAACGCATCCTTCGCAGGAGCGCAGCTTGCTGCGCCCCTGCAAGTAGAAAGCTGAGAATGAAAGACAGAATCAAGAAGGCTTCAAGACACACGAATCAGAACGAAGGACTCATCTTCGAGAAATCGTCGCCGGGAAAGCGCGCGTTCGAATTGCCGCCACTTGATGTGCCCGCCGCCGATCCCGCCAAAGCTCTCGGCGCGAATCACCGGCGCGCGGGCATCGAAGGTTTTCCCGAAGTGAGCGAGATCGAAGTTCTTCGCCACTTCACGCGTCTTTCAACGTGGAACTACGCCATCGACCTGGGCATGTATCCGCTAGGCTCCTGCACCATGAAATATAACCCGCGCGTAAATGAATTCGTGGCTCGGCTCGACGGCATTGCAACGGAGCATCCTTATCAACCGCAGGAGCTCTCGCAAGGCTGCCTCAAAATTCTTCGGCTGCTCGAAAAGTGCCTGCTGGAAATCACCGGCATGGATGCCATCACGCTGCAGCCCGCAGCGGGGGCGCATGGCGAAATGACCGGCTTGCTGTTGATTCGCGCGTACCTGGAAAAGCAGGGGAATCCCCGCAAGAAAGTATTGATTCCGGATTCCGCGCATGGGACAAATCCGGCAACGGCGGTGATCGCGGGCTACGAAGTCGAAAACATCAAGTCCGAGTCGCACGGGCAGATTGATGTTGATAAGCTGCGCGACCTGGTGACTGACGACGTCGCCGCGCTGATGATCACCAATCCATCGACGCTGGGAATTTTCGAGCAGCGGATTCCGGAGATCGCGGAAATCCTGCACGCCAAGGGCGCGCTGCTTTATATGGACGGCGCGAACATGAACGCGCTCACGGGCGTGACGCGTCCGGGCGATCTTGGCGTCGACGTGATGCATTTGAACCTGCACAAGACGTTTTCCACCCCGCACGGCGGCGGAGGTCCCGGCGCAGGTCCGGTGGCGATGAAGAAGATTCTCGAGCCCTTCCGGCCGGTGCCCATCCTGGTGGAAAAAGAAGGCGGGCGGCTGGCGCTGGAACCGGTGCGTCCGAATTCCATCGGCAGAGTGAAAGCGTTCGCCGGCAATTTCGGCGTGCTGGTTCGCGCGCTGGCGTACATCCTCGCCTACGGCCCGGGAGTACGGCAGGCCACGGAAGACGCCGTGCTGAACGCGAACTACATTCGAAAGCAGCTTGAGGGCGTATATGAACTGCCCTATTCCCTTCCCTCGATGCACGAAGTGGTGTTCAGCGACGCCATTCAAAAGAAAAACGGGGTGACCACCATGGACATCGCAAAACGGCTGATCGACTACGGCTTTCATCCCTACACCACGGCGTTTCCGCTCATTGTGGCGGGAGCGATGATGATCGAACCGACGGAATCCGAGTCCAAGGAAGAATGCGATCTTTTCATCGATGCGATGAAGGCCATCGCGGAGGAAGCCGCGACGAAGCCGGAAATTGTAAAAACCGCACCGCACACGACGCGCGTCCGGCGTCTCGACGAAGTCGGAGCCGCGCGCAAACCCATTTTGCGCTGGAAGCCGGCCATCCCACGCAGCGAAGCCGCAGACTAAGCGAAAAGGACGCCCGTCTAACAGGCACGCGTCAGCACAAGATTCCCTTCAAGGCACACATCCGCTTCGTAGCTCGGCTATCTTGGTTTGCTCGTTGCTAGAATCTGCATAGACATTTTCTTCTGTGGACAGATGGGAAACGCACAAGGCCCTTCACAGGCTTGCTAGGAATTCCAGTACTCGCTCACTCATACGTTAAATTCTCTTCAGAATCGCGCCATTTCCCCCTATTCATAGAGCCGACACGGTGCATTCTCCCTTTTGTAACACGCCGGGCCTAGTCTCTAGCCCGGGACAATCGTTTCGAGCCTTTTCCCCAAACAAAGGAGATTCACTTGAAACAAAGATTTCTCGCAGTTGCCTTGTCGATCGGCTTGATCGGCACTACATTTTCCGCACCGGCCCGCGCCAACGATGAGCTTGGCGAGGGACATAAGATTAAGCATGTGCTTCTCGTCAGCGTGGACGGATTGCACGCCCTTGACGTGGCGCGTTATGTCGAAAGCCACCCCAACTCTGCCCTGGCCGAGCTGTCCGGTCACGGCATCACCTATTCGAATGCTCGCACGCCTGCAAACTCGGACTCCTTCCCCGGTCTTCTGGCTTTGGTGACCGGTGGCTCACCAGTCAGCCACGGGCTGTTCTATGACGTCAGCTACAATCGCGGCATTTTCGACCCGACGAACACGACTTGCTCGGGGCAACCGGGTAATACGCAGGTGTTTGACGAAAGCATTGACAAGTACGCAGGCAACCCTCCCAATGCCGTGTCACTTAACTTCATTGATCCAGCTGCCCTGCCGCGGCATATCAACGCGCAGGGTCAGTGCGTCCCGCTGTATCCGCACGATGCGATCAAGACCAACACCATCTTCGAAGTGGTTAAGGCCAATGGCGGGTACACCGCCTGGGCGGACAAGCACCCTGCTTACGACTTGGTGAACGGTCCTTCCGGCAAGGGCGTGGATGATCTATACACGCCAGAGCTCACCAATGTCGGCGGACTCGACAACACGGTGAGCGTCGTTTGCACCGTGAACAATGACGCTCTCAAAGTTCAAGGAATCCTCAGCGAAATTAAGGGGCTGAAACACGATGGCACGCCCGGACCTGGTGTACCGGCGGTGTTCGGAATGAATTTCCAGGCCGTCAGCGTGGGGCAGAAGCTGGAAAAAGACAACTCCGATGGCAGTTGCCTGGCGGACACACTCTTTAACGGGCAGCCGGGTGGATACACAGATGGCGCAGGAACTCCAACCGCTGTCCTCAAATACGGGCTGGACAAGACCGACGCTGCGTTGGGCAGCATGATCGCTGCGCTCAGAGCTAAGCACATCTACGATTCGACTCTCTTCGTCGTCAGCGCGAAGCACGGCCAGTCACCAATCAACCCGGTGAAAACCAATAAACCGGGCCACTTCGCGGACCTGGTTGCGGCTCTCGCGCTGAAGCAAGGCGCTACGAATGATCCAGGCGTCGTCGCCATCGCCAACGCCAACAATTGCAGCACCGGCCCATGCGGCTTCGTTCAGGACGACGATATCGCGCTCATCTGGCTGCAGGACCAGACCCAGACAGCAGCGGTTGCCTCCTACTTGAACGCCAATGCCGGAGCACTCTTCATCGATGAAGTGCTAGCCGGCGACGAGATGACAATCAAGTTCAATGACCCGAAGACGAACAACGCCACACCCGATGTCCTGGTACAGCCGATTTACGGCACCATCTACACCGGGTCGTCTAAGAAGAACGCCGAGCATGGCGGCTTTAGCTTCGGTGACACCAACGTCGGCCTGATCGTCTCAAATCCCGATCTACACTCCCGCGTGGTCAAGATTCCGGTGGCCACCTCCCAAGTTGCGGCGTCGATCCTTAAGGCGCTTGGCATCGACCCCAGCGAACTCCAGTCCGTACGTCAGGAAGGCACCCAAGTTCTGCCGTTCCTCTTCAGCGAAAGCGGAAGATAGCTCGCTTCCACAGAACAAGACGAATCGAAAGGGCGTCCCGCTCCGGTCGGGACGCCCTCTTTTTTGGTACGCCGAGCAGGGTCGATAGCTTGGAGGTGCAAGTCCTCTTCACAACCTGATAGGGCGAAGTGATAGCGAAGCGCAAGGGCGTCGCCGTGAGGCGGGGTCTGAAGGAAGCGTGGAGCAAAAGCGCGAGCCAATGTACAAGAACCGGATCTGAGGCGTAAGCGTCGGGCGAGCGGGCGAATGATCGCGAAGCCGATTTCTATCAACGACGCAAAGCGTAAATTCGGTGGTTGCGCGCTGAAAGCGATCGAACTTATCTCGGGAGATCTGCTGCATGTCTCGGATTCGTGCCTGAGGGTGAAGAGATTCATCCTGACCCTGCAGCAGAAGTCAGCAGCGGGCGTAGTACTCACGCGAGTGAGGAAGGCCCAAACAGTGAGACCGAGTAGTAGAACGTCGAACTCACGGCTGGCACTGCGCCAGCCAATCAGCTACGGCTGAGCTTTACAGGTTCAGAAGACGGTGAAGCCGAAACGGAAACCTGCAGAGCGGCGAAGCCCTTGTGGCG
>WNFK01235628.1_pt1 | contig 10665 bp, 11 predicted proteins | sample 5400281 | NCBI WGS metagenome assembly WNFK01 (sample SAMN13153350, study PRJNA577476) | soil metagenome | isolation source: 20 cm soil on Douglas fir-dominated hillslope | place: USA:California | collected 2013-09-17
AGCCGCCGAGGAAGGTGCCTTCGAGCGACCGATAGCCGTGCATGCCGCCGCCGCCGAAGCCGGCTGCCTCGCCGGCGGCGTAAAGCCCCGGCATGATCTTGCCGTCGCTGCCGAACACGCGCGAGTCGAGGTCGGTCTCGAAGCCGCCCAGCGTCTTGCGGGTCAGGATGTTGAGTTTCACCGCGATCAGAGGCCCGTGCGCGGGGTCGAGAATCCGGTGCGGTTTGGCGGTGCGGATCAGCCGGTCGCCGATATAGCGGCGCGCATTGTGGATGTTCATCACCTGCGCATCCTTGACGTAGGGATTTTCGATCTCGCGGTCGCGCGCCTCGATCTGGGCTTTGACGTATTCGAGCTTCAGCAGGTTATCACCGCTAAGCGTATTCATGGCGCTGACGAGATCGGCAAGGTTGTCGCGCACGATGAAATCGACGCCTTGGGTCTTGAACGCTTCCACCGGCGCGGGCGCGCCCTTGTTGGTGGCGCGCCGGGCGGTCATCAGCCAGCTTTTTCCGGTGAGATCGGGGTTCTGCTCCGATCCTGAGAGCGCGAATTCCTTCTTGATGATGCTCTGGGTCAGCACGAACCACGAATAATCGTAGCCTGTGCCCATGATATAGTGGAGTTGGCCGAGCGTGTCGGAGCCGGGAAACAGCGGCGAGGGCAGGCGGGTGCCGGTGGCGTCGAACCACATCGACGACGGTCCGGGCAGGATGCGGATGCCGTGGCGCGGCCAGATCGGGTTCCAGTTCCGGATGCCCTCCACATAGTGCCACATCCGGTCGCGGTTGATCAGCCGCGCGCCCGTGGCTTCCGTGATCCCGATCATCCGGCCGTCGACATGTTCGGGCACGCCGGAGATCATGTGTTTGGGCGCGTCGCCAAGGCGCTTCGGCCAGTTTTGCCGGACCAGGTCGTGATTGCCGCCGATACCGCCGGAGGCGACGATCACGGCCTGGGCGCGCAGCGTGAAGTCGCCGACAACCTGGCGCGAACTGCTCTTGCCGCGCTCGACATTGTCAGGCGCGAGGATCGCGCCGCTGACGCCATCGACGACACCATTGGTGATTGTGAGCGCATCGACGCGGTGGCGGAACCTGAAGGTCAGGCGTCCGCTGGCCTGGGCCTCGCGGGCGCGCCGTTCAAACGGCTCGACAACGCCGGGACCGGTGCCCCAACTGACATGAAACCGCGGCACCGAATTGCCGTGGCTCATGGCGTCATAGCCGCCGCGCTCGGCCCAGCCGACCACGGGAAAGATTCGATGGCCCATGGCCCGGAGCCAGCCGCGTTTTTCGCCTGCGGCGAATGCGACATAGGCTTCCGCCCAGCGCTTCGGCCAAAGATCGTCATCGCGGTCGAAGCCCGCCGAGCCCATCCAGTCCTGCAGCGCCAGATCGTAACTGTCCTTGATGCCGAGCCGGCGCTGTTCGGGCGAATCGACCAGGAACAGCCCGCCGAACGACCAGAAGGCCTGGCCGCCAAGGCTCTGTTCGCCCTCCTGGTCGACCACGATGACGCTTTTGTCGGCGTCAGCGACTTCCGTCGCGGCGACGAGACCCGCCAACCCGCCGCCGACCACGATTACATCAGCATCGTCAGCCATCGTGTCATCTCCCGGCCCCGCGCATGATCCGCCAAAGTGTCAGCGGTTTGGCGTCAAGATCATGCGCAATCTTAATATTTGGAGCGCGATCGGACGCAAAACCGCACCCCACTTTTGCTGATCGCGCTCCCCGATTGAAACCCGCGCCGCTGATCGCGGTCAACGCCAAATGGTTCTTGCGTGTGGCTAGTTTGTGCCTTCGTCGTGACGGCGTAACCTAGGGTTGTTCCAGTTTGGGACCTTTCAGGCTGGCAAAGTGCAGCCGGCCTGCAACACTTAATTTGAATTTGTTTTGGACGGCCCTCTGCGTATGGACAAAATCCCGGTCTCGCAACACGCTGGCGACGGTCTTCATCACTGCGGTCTTCATCACAGACTTGCATCACAGAGACGCTCAGATTCGGGTTCGACATGTTTGGACTGGGGCTGGATATGAAGTTCGTGACGGGGTTACTCGCGGCGGTCCTCCTGCTGGCTGGAGTTGGGGCAAGCCATGCGGTGGTTCGGATTGCGGAGGACCGTGGCGGCCGCATTGGCACCTATGTCGACAAGTATCAGGGTCTGCGCAGTTCGGGCGAGATGGTCATCATTGACGGCCTGTGCGCTTCGGCCTGCACCATCGTTCTGGGCGCGGTTCCTCATGACAGGATCTGCGTGACCTCTCACGCCAATCTGGGCTTTCATGCGGCCTGGGACTTCGGCGCCAATGGCCGCGCCGTGACCAACCCGGAAGCCACCCAGATGCTGTATTCGATGTATCCTTCTGCGGTGCGGCGCTGGATCTCCCAGCGCGGTGGGCTGACACCGCGCATGATTTTCCTGCGCGGCAAGCAACTGACAAACCTGTACAAGCCCTGCTACCTCGACGCCCAGGCGTCCTCGCCGCGGACCCCGTCGTCGCGCCGGGACCGCGATTCACATCAGCATGACGTGATCACCCCTGACCCTGCCGTGCTTGCCCGGCAGCCCGACTAGCCTTATCTGAACATGACAGGCAGGCGAACGGTGGCAAAGCCGATCGTCGGTCGTTGTTGGTGAGATGGTCGCGCATGGCTCAGCCAATTTCCACGCAGCAGGAGATGATCTCCGCAAGCAGGCCCTCCCGCGGGCTTGCGTGGCTGATTGTGGCGGGTGCCGCAGGTCTCGGCACAGCCATCCTGTTTGGCGCGCTGGTGCTGTGGTTTCATTACGGCACGGCGGTGTTCTTCGAGATGATCGCCTCCGGCATCGCCGCCTGCTTCTGATCCAACGAGTTGAGGAATTTCATGATGGATCGGACCTCCCGCCCGCTGGTCATCGTCGCAGCCTTCGCCGGAAGCCTGGTGGTCGGCCTGGTGCTGATGCTGTGGGCGGTCGGCGGCTTGCGAAGCGCGACCGCGCCTGCCGCGATCGGCGGGCCGTTCCAGCTCACCGACCAGGCCGGTCAAACCGTGACCGAAAAGAGCCTGCAGGGCCGCCCGACACTGATTTTCTTCGGCTTCACCCATTGCCCGGACGTCTGTCCGACGTCGCTGTTCGAGATTTCAGAGGTGCTGAAGGCGATGGGCGGGGATGCCGATCGCGTCAACGCCTATTTCATTTCGGTCGATCCCGAACGTGACACCAATGCGGCGATGAAGGACTATTTGTCGAGCTTCGACCCGCATCTGAAAGGCCTGACCGGCGATCCCGACGCGATCGCGAAAACGCTTTCCGGCTTCCGGGTCTATGCCCGAAAGGTTCCGCTCAAGGACGGCGACTACACCATGGACCACACGGCGCTGATCTATCTGATGGATCGCGACGGCCACTTCGTCTCGCCGTTCAACCTCAAGCGGACGCCCGAGGAAGCCGCGACCGATTTGAAGCGGTACCTCTGAACCGGGCTCGGTTCGCAAGGGACCCAAACGGCGTTCGCGTTATCGGCCGGATGGTCTATAAGGCCGTCGACTTCCGGAAACCCGTCGGCAATGCGATCTGAAATAGCTCCATTTTTTCGAACATTTCTTGCCGCCGCGTCGAGGGCCGGATTGGCGGCCGGGGCGGTGCTGATTGTGGCGGGGCTGGTCGTGGTGCTGCCAAATGTTCTGCCAAATTACGGCACGGCGCAGGCGCAAACCCTGCCCAAGCCCGCGCTGGAGGCCGCCCCTCAGGCGGTGCCCGGTTTCTGGGACCCGAGACGGCGGCCGGACCGGCCGGATCTCTCACGTCTGACGGTGATCCGGTTCCTGACCGAGACCGATTATCCGCCGTTCAATTTCACCGGCCCCGACGGCAATCCGGCCGGCTTCAATGTCGATCTGGCCCGGCTGTTGTGCGAGGAGATCAAGGTCACCTGCACGATCCAGATGCGGCGGTTCGAGACCTTGCTGGATGCGATCACCAGCAATCGCGGCGATGCCATCATCGCCTCGCTGGCGGTGACGCCGCAATTGCGCGCCCGCGTCGATTTCACCGATCCCTATTACCGGGCGCCGGCGCGGTTCGTGTCGCGGCGCGACGCCGTGATGCCGGAGGTTCGCCCGGAATATCTCGAGGGCAAGAAACTCGGCGCCATCGCGGGGTCCTCGCACGAGGCTTATTTGAAGGCGATGTTCACCGACGCCGAAGTGCATTCCTATCCCAATGACGACGCGCTGCGGCTGGCGCTGCGGCGCGGCGAAGTCGATTTTATTTTCGGCGACGCGATCTCGCTGGCGTTCTGGATCAACGGCACCGATTCCGGCGAATGCTGCGCGTTCAGCGGCGGCCCGTTTGTCGAGAGCCGCTATTTCGGTGAGGGCATCGGCATCGCCGTGCGCAAGGGCAACGACCTGCTGCGGCAGTCGCTGAACTGGGCGTTGTTCCGGCTTTGGGAAAAAGGCCGCTACACCGATCTGTGGCTGCGGTATTTTTCTGTCAGCCCGTTTTAGGACTGACCGATGAGATCGGTGAGTCGCTTGCTGCCCATGCTTCGAGACGCTCGCGTCGCTCGCTCCTCAGCATGAGGTTGTTGTGCTTCAACAAGTTAGACCTCATCCTGAGGAGGCCGCCAACGGGTCGCGCGAATGCGCGCCCGATGACAGGCTCCGTGGCCGTCTCGAAGGATGGGCTGCAAGTCCACGATCGATCTTGCCGCCAGTCCGAGCGATCTGCGCACGCTCGCCGAACAATCCAACGCCTGGCCGTTCGAGCAGGCCAAGCAGATCGTCGCGCGGCTGAAGAAAAAGCCAAAGGATGAGGTGCTGTTCGAGACCGGCTATGGACCGTCGGGCCTGCCGCATATCGGCACCTTCGGCGAGGTCGCGCGCACCACCATGGTGCGCCATGCCTTTCGCGTGCTGACCGAGGACAAGATCAGGACGCGGCTGATTGCGTTCTCCGACGACATGGATGGCCTGCGCAAGGTGCCGGACAACGTGCCGAACAAGGAGTTGCTGGAACAGCATCTCGGCAAGCCGTTGACGAAAGTCCCCGATCCGTTCGGTACCCACAAGAGTTTCGGAGCCCATAACAACGCACGGCTGCGCGCATTCCTCGACACGTTCGGCTTCGACTACGAGTTCGCGAGTTCGACCGATTACTACACCTCGGGGAAGTTCGATCCGGCGCTGCTGCGGATGCTCGAGCGCTTCGATGCCGTGATGGCGATCATGCTGCCGTCCCTGCGCGAAGAGCGCGCCGCCAGTTATTCGCCGTTCCTGCCGATCTGTCCGCGTACCGGCGTGGTGCTGCAGGTCCCGATCACGGCGCATGACGTCAAGGGTGGGACGATTTCCTACGACGACCCGGAGACCAAAGAGAGCGTCACGCTTCCGGTCACCGGCGGACATTGCAAGCTGCAATGGAAGCCGGACTGGGCGATGCGCTGGTTCGCGCTTGGCGTCGATTATGAAATGGCCGGCAAGGATCTGATCGATTCGGTCAAGCTGTCCGGCAAGATCTGCGCGGCGCTCGGCGGCCTGCCGCCCGAAGGCTTCAATTACGAACTGTTCCTCGACGACAAGGGCCAGAAGATCTCCAAGTCGAAGGGCAACGGTTCATGTACCGCGAGCCGAAGTCGGCGAAGCGTTTGTACTTCGACGTCATCCCGCGCAACGTCGACGACTACCAGCAATTCCTCGAAGGCTTTCCGCGGCAGGATCCGAAGCAGCAGCTTGCCAATCCGGTCTGGCACATCCACGCCGGCCATCCGCCCGCGGCCGACATGCCGGTGACGTTCCAACTGCTGCTGACGCTGGTGTCGTCGTCGAATGCGGAGAACGCCGCCACGCTGTGGGGGTTCATCGGGCGCTATCGTCCCGGTGTGACGCCGCAAACCCATCCCAAGCTGGATGCGATGGTCGGCTACGCCATCAATTATTATCGCGACTTCGTGGCGCCGACCAAGAAATTCCGCGAGCCAACGGATGGCGAACGCGTGGCGCTGCAGGATCTGCGCGATGCGTTGTCGCAATTGCCGGCGACGTCATCGGCCGAGGACATCCAGAATGTGGTCTACGAGATCGGGCGGCGCGAACCGTTCCTCGATCCGGTCAAGAAAGGCAAGGACGGCCGGCCGGGCGTCTCGCTCGACTGGTTCAACATGCTCTATCAGGTGTTGCTCGGCCAGGAAAAAGGCCCGCGCTTCGGTTCGTTCGTCGCGGTCTATGGGTTGCCGAACGCGGTGACGATGATCGACGGCGCGCTGGCGCGGTCGGGATAGCTCTCTCGGTCGTCCCTGCGAAAGCAGGGACCCATACGCCGTGTCCTCTCGTTTCGGCACTGTAGCGAGACCTTTCGTAACAACTAACGCCGGTGGTTATGGGTCCCTGCTTTCGCAGGGACGACGCCAGGGAAGGTGCGCGGCCCATGCGCCAAATGGAGATGGCAGGTCTACGGCAATTTCAGCCGATGCCGCTCCAAATTGCGGTACAATGCCGGCTGTAAGAACGATCCGGGCCTCCGTCGAGGGGCAGACAACACGGGAGGACGTCCATGCAGTTCAGGGTTTCGCCGAAATCGCTCGAGAACTACAGCACCGAGGAGTGGCAGGCGCGGGTCGATCTCGCGGCTGCGCACCGGCTGGCTTACATGCACGGTTTCAGCGAGGGCATCTTCAACCACCTGACCTTGGTGGTGCCGGGCCGCAGCGATCGCTACTACCAGATCCCGTTCGGGATGCATTGGTCCGAGGTGACGGCCTCCTCCTTCATGGAAGTCGGCGTCGATGACGGCGAGGTCAAGCGGGGCGAGGGTGAGGTCGAACGTTCCTGCTACTGCATCCATGCGCCCATCCACAAGGCGCTGCCGCAAGCCAAGGCCGTGTTCCACACCCACATGCCCTATGCGAGTGCGCTCACGCGTCTCGAAGACCCGCGCATCAAGGAGATCGGCCAGACCGAGGTTGGGATGTCGGGCGAAATCGCGTATGACGACGAGTACACCGGGCCGGCGCTCGACCCGGCTGAAGGGGCGCGCCTCGCCCGCGTCATCGGCGACAAGACGGTGCTGTTCATGGCCAATCACGGCATCAGCACGGTCGGCGAGACCGTCGCCGACGCCTATGATCGGCTTTATTACATCGAGCGCGCCGCACAGGTTCAGGTCTATGCGATGTGGACGGGGCAGCCCCTGAAGCAGCTCCCGGCCGCCGTGGTCGAGAAGACCAAGCGGGATATCGGCGGCAATGACCTCTATAAAGGTCCTACCCCCGCACAGCGCCACTTCGATGCGCTCAAGCGCATCCTCGACCGCAAGGAGCCGGACTACACGACGTAGCTCGGCAGCTAGTGGAATGTGAGAGTTATGGAATTCATCGTCGTCCCTGCGAAAGCAGGGACCCATAACCACCGACGTTAGTTGTTTGCGAAAGCCGTCGAACACAGTGCAAGAAACGAAAGACCTCGCGGTATGGGTCCCGGCTCGCGCGGAGCCTGTCGTCGGGCCGGCCGTAGGCCGGACCCGTTGGCTTGGCCGGGACGACGCTGAGAGAGAAACCCGCGCCTCGCGCTTTAGCCCGGCAATGACGGTTCAATCTACTGACTCGCCCACACGATCCTCGCGATCCACACCACATCGCCTGCCGCCAGCGTACGATCCACATGGTTCGGATTGAGCGATTGCAGTTCCAGCGTCTTCGCGGTGCGGCGCTTCAGTTCCTTGACCATCACCTCGCCATCGCTGGTTTTCACCCCCACGCGGTCGCCGCGGCGGATCGGCGTGGCGGGCGACACCACGATGACGTCGCCGTCGCGATAGGCAGGCTTCATCTGGTCGCCGGAAATTAGGCAGGCCGACTTCATCCCAGCCCTTGCCGGCGGGGAAGCCGCCATCGTCGAAATAGCCGGCCGTTGCAGCCTGCGCGAAACCAAGCAGCGGAACCGACTGCATGGTCCGCGCGCCATCGCCGATCAACTGCACGAAGGTGTCGATGGAACTGTTGGTGGCGCCGAGCGCTTTGGATACCGATTCGGTGGAAGGCCAGCGTTCGCGTCCGTCCGGGGTGACGCGTTTGGATTTGTTGAAGGTGGTCGGATCGAGGCCGGCGCGTTTGGCCAGCCCGGAGGGCGACAGTCCGGCGCGCTCGGCCAGCCGATCCAGCGCGGTCCAGATCTGGTCGTGGGTCAGCATACGCTGCGCTTTTTGATATTTGGCCATCGGTCAAGGGTGTCGGGCTAGGAATTATTACCTCGATCAAACCGGTTTTCACCGTCCGGCGCAAGAGCCTGCAAGGGGATGAATGCAACCCTTGAAGTGCGCCGGTGCCGTCGATACGGTCTCGCAACAGGTCCGGAAATTCCGGAAAATCCCAAGAAACTCACGAGAGACTCGCAAGAGACTCAAGCGGCAAGCAGGACTCCCGGCAGGTGCGCACGATCTACAAAATCTGTCCGGCTTCGGCCTGGCGCGAGGCCGAGCGGCAGGGCGTGTACCGGGGCAGCGCCGACGATATCCGCGACGGCTTCATTCATTTTTCGACCGCGCCGCAGGTCGCGGAGACGGCAAGGATGCATTACTTCGGCCAGACCGGATTGTTCCTGATCGCAGTCGACGCCGATGCGCTGGGCAGCGCGCTGCGGTGGGAGCACTCACGCAACGACGAATTGTTTCCGCATCTCTATGGCGAACTCGATCTCGGCGCGGTCACCGGCGTGCTCGACATGCGCGCGCGCTCGGACGGCACGCACGACATCCCGGAGCTCACGCCGTGATCCGCGCATTCGACGCCTTCTCGCTGCCGCTGCTGCGCTGGTTCGATCCGGAGGATGCGCATCGTCTGGCGATCCAGGGCTTGCGGCTGCTGCCGCCGATACGGCCGCGGCCGGACGATCCAAAACTGGCGGTACGGGCCTTCGGCCTGAACTTTCCCAATCCGATCGGCATGGCGGCGGGCTTCGACAAGAGCGCCGAGGTTCCAGATTCGCTGTTACGGCTGGGTTTCGGCTTTGTCGAAATCGGCACCGTGACGCCGAAGCCGCAAGCTGGCAATCCGCGGCCGCGGCTGTTCCGGCTCGAGCGCGACGAAGCCGTGATCAACCGCATGGGGTTCAACAATGACGGCGCGGAGGTGGTGCTGCGGCGGCTGGCCGGGCGCGCACATCTCGGCGGCATTGTCGGTGTCAATGTCGGCGCCAACAAGGATGCCACCGACCGCGTCGCCGATTATGTGAAGCTGATCGAAATCTTCGCCCCCGTAGCCAGCTATTTCACCGTCAACGTATCGTCGCCGAACACGCCGGGTCTGCGCAACCTGCAGCAGGCGGCCGCACTCGACGATCTCCTGGCCAAGGTGATCGATGCGCGCGAACGCGTGCGCCAGAACTCAGGCGATTCGCCGGTGCTGCTCAAGATCGCGCCCGATCTGAGCCTGACCGAGCTCGACGATGTGGTTCAGATCGCCCGCTCGCGCCGGATCGACGGCATGATCGTCGGCAACACCACGCTGGCGCGGCCTTCGACCTTGCGCGAGCAGAGCCGCGCCAAGGAGCAGGGCGGCCTGTCGGGGCGGTCGCTGTTTCGGCTGTCGACACGCATGGTGGCGGAGACCTATGTTCGCGCCGAAGGCGCGTTTCCGCTTGTCGGCGTCGGCGGCATCGATACCGGCGGCGCCGCGCTGACGAAAATCCGCGCCGGCGCCAGCCTGATCCAGCTTTATTCCTCGCTGATCTACAAGGGGCTCGGATTGGTCGACGACATCAAGAACGATCTGACCTCGACGTTGCTGCGCACCGGCCGCGACTCGCTGTCCGAAATCGTCGGCGCCGACGCGGCGACGGTCACGGCCGAGGACTGGCCGGTTTAAACGAAGCTTTCAGCAGTGCCGGATAGCGCAGCGCCTGCAGGCCGCCGCGCGCGGTATAATGCACCAGCAGCGCGCCCCACAGTCCGGTATTGCCGAACGAGCGCAGCGCCAGCCAGGCGCCAAAAAAGATCAGCAGCGAAAGCATCATCAGGTTGCGCATGTCGCGCGCCCAGGTCGCGCCGATGAAGATGCCGTCATAGGCAAAGGCGAACACGCCGAGCACCGGCGCCAGCACCACCAGCCACAGATAATCGCGCGCGCTGTTGCGTACGTCCTGGCTCGCCGTCATGATATCGATCAGCCGTGGACCGAACAGCGCGTAGGATGCGGTCACCGCCAGGGCAAAGGCAAATCCCCAGGCCGCAGAGTTGTTCGGCGGCGTTGGCGAGGCCGTCGAGGAAGAACGCGCTGATCAGCAGGAAATTGTTCAGCACCGCATTGGCGGCGAGCGTCACGTCGCCAGAGCGCGCGCCCTGCGCGGTGAAAAACAGGAACACGGCGATCAAGGAAGCCGTGCGGATCATGATGTCGCGATTGACCGCCAGCATGCGCAGCAGCTTGGCGCGGTCGAGCAGCGTTGCGCGCGGGATGCGAAGCCCGCCATGCGCGAGGCGTCGAGCGATCAGGACGCCAAGCCCGAACCCGGCCGCTTCCGCGACCAGGGCTGCGATCGCAGCACCTGCGATTCCCATGTCGAATACCAGCACCAGCAGCGCCGTCGCCGCCACGTTGATGACGTTGATGGAGATCTGCACGCCGAGCGCAAGCCTGGCGCGCGCCTGGCCGATCAGCCAGCCGAGCACGACATAATTGGCCA
>WNFK01253900.1_pt1 | contig 10665 bp, 9 predicted proteins | sample 5400281 | NCBI WGS metagenome assembly WNFK01 (sample SAMN13153350, study PRJNA577476) | soil metagenome | isolation source: 20 cm soil on Douglas fir-dominated hillslope | place: USA:California | collected 2013-09-17
CAACGCCATCAATTTCACTGAAACAAAGACGAACAAAGACCGTTCCGTACCAATGGAGCCAATCGTACAGGAAGCCCTATTGGAACTACGCGACCAAGCCGGCGAAACGGAATTTGTCTTCACGAATCCGAATACCGGAACACGGTATACCGACATCAAGAAGTCCTTCTCAGCAGCATGCCGAGAAGCGGGTATCACCAATTTCACCTTTCATGACTTGCGTCATACCTTTGGTACTCGGCTAGCCGATGCCGGTGTTGACGTGGTGAAGATCAAAGAGTTGATGGGTCACGCTTCGATTGTGACAACCATGCGTTACATTCACGCAACCGATCAAGGAAAACGTGGAGCGATAACGGTCTTGTCAGAGTACCGACAGCGGCGTAGTCGAAAAGATGGTCACAAGTTGGTCACAAACGAAAAGCGGCAGGCTCCTCAACCTGCCGCAAGTCATTGAAAATAATGGTGAGCCGTGGAGGGCTCGAACCTCCGACCCGCTGATTAAGAGTCAGCTGCTCTACCAACTGAGCTAACGGCCCGTACGCGAGGAAAAATTATACGTGCGCAGTTTGAAGTGTCAAGGAAGCATCAGGTAGCCGCTGCACACTCTCTTTTGGAAAGCAGTTGATGAACAGCTTCGATGAGTACGTCTAAGTTAGGTTTTGCCACATACGCAGCAGCACCGGCATGCATTGCTTCCTGCCGGTGGACTTCGTAGGCATCACCGGAATAGAAAATACAGGGAACATTCGGAGTTAGGAGATTAAGAGTTTTACACAGTTCGACACCGGTTCCGTCAGGTAGACGTTTGTCGAGCACATAGAGATCAAATTCTTCGCCCTGGGCCAGATCGTAGGCCTCTTCAAACGTTCCTGCGGTGCGAACCTCATAATCTTCCTTGGCGAGGAGCATCTGAAGCATTTCGGATGTGTCCAAATGATCATCGACACAAAGAATTCGGCATTTAACCTTGGTCATAGGGGCCTCCTGGTCGATCGAAGTTGTTTCGACCTCTAACAAAAAAATAAAAGCGGCGATAAGTGGGCCGATTATAGTCAGCTTCGACTGAATTCGCTAGACCAATACTGGCACTTCAGTCAAGGTCCAATCTCGATTAAGGGCCGTTTGGCCTACAAGCCAGGAGCAGCAATTATGGAAGGAGTTCGCGATTGGCAATTTTCGTAGAATTACCTACGTATTTAGGATCGTTCACCTTTCTTGCGATCCATGTACGAGCCAAGGTGGGCAGACCTCCCTGCCCACCGCCACACACTCTTCGATTTCAGAAAATCTCAGGTAATCGTACTGAGCGGCCTACTCGGGTGCTTCATTGCTTTTAAGAGTTGGTTGAGGACCTCTATGTCTTCATCTTCTGGCTCGAGTTCACGATATTTGTCCAGAGCAGCAGCAGCGGCAGCCAGATCGCCCAGTTTGTGATAGACGAGCGAGAGGTTGAAATAGACTAGAGAGAATCCAGGCTCAATTTGCGCCGCGGCTTCGTAGTGTAACCGGGCCAGTTGGAGGTCCCCGGCATCGTAATAGAGGTTCCCAATGTTGTAGTGGGCCTCAACGTGACGCGGATCGCTTTTCAGGGAGAGAGTGAAATTGTCCAGGGCTTTGACAAGTTGTCCTTGCTCGAGATTGATTATCCCAAGATTGCAGTGAGCTTCTGCTGTGTTGTCTCCTTCATGGATCGCTTCAAGATAATGCGCAGCTGCCTTTGGGTCGCCCTGCTCGTGAAGCAGTAGGGCCTCTTCAAACGGACTAAGAAGATGCGCAACGCGACTCGCTTCAGCGCGAAACAAATTCAACTGCCCCTGCAACTCTGCTTCGATCTGGCGGATACTGTGTCCCTGCGAACGCAGTTCGCGCACACGGCGAAACTGAGTCAGGGCCTGGAAGTCATACGTGACTTCAATGCCGGGCACTGACGAGGCCTGAATTATCCCTTGCTCGGTCCAGCGGCGAATCGTTTTCTCGCTGAGGCCGAATAGTTGCTTGATTTCCTTTATCGAGTAAGAGGATTTGACACGCTGGTAGTCTGCCTTTGATGGGACAGGTGAGGGAAAGGAGATTACCTTATTGCCGGTTTCTTTCATTTGTAAAGCGTGTACTACTTAACTTCCACCTACGACGCTTTTCGTTTCTTTGCCGCCTTTGGCTTTACCAAAGTTATTTGCGGTTTCTTCTTCGCTGCCGGCGCCGCCTTCACCATTGGCTTACGACTCGATTGCTGCAAGCTCTGCTTCAGCGCGCTCATAATATCAAGTCTTGGCAGTTCTTCAACTTCAAATTCCACGACCTTGTTACCTTTTATCTTCGATTCGATAAGTTTTTTCAAAGCCGCATGGTAATTATCAACCGTATCTATCTCTTTAAGGTTGGTCACCATTTCCTGCACCAAAGTTGTTGCAAGTTTCAATTCGTTCTTATTCAGCTTTTGCGTGTTCTCAATCTCCGGCACGTCCTCCATCTTTCGCAGTTCGTGAGGATAGTGAAGCTTCTGCAAGACCAAACCGTCTTCGTGTGGAAACACTGCGACCAGATCCTCGCGATCCCGCAACACGACTTTGCCAATGCCGACTTTGCCAGTCTGCTTCATCACTTCACGCAACAGCGCGTAAGGCTTCTCCGAGACGGGACCGTCGGGACCGGCGTAATAAGGAGCGTCATAGAAAGTTGTGGGGATCTCGTCACGGTCGACAAAACCCACGATGTCGACGGCCTTCGTGGTTTTGATCTTTACCTTTGCGATATCTTCAGGCTCGACGATCGCGTAGCGGTCAGGTTCATACTGGTAGCCTTTAGTGATTTGATCGTTGGAAACGACCTGCCCACATTTCTTGCAACGCTTGTCGTAGCCAATCGGACCGTAGTCTTCCCGGTGCAACTGATTGAATTGGATCTTTTCGCTTGTTTCAAGGGCGTTGTAAATGCGGACCGGAATGGCGACCAGCAGAAAGCGTATATGACCCTTCCAAATCGATCTCATATTGAGCGTCTCCTCATGCGAACGCGGGCTTTGAGCCCGCGCTGGCGCGAATGATTCTCCTCGCGCTATCTCCAATCTCGCCTAACGCCGGCGAATGGCCCGTATTATGCGGTCCATCGTCACGTAAGTAAAGCCTTATTTTTGTTGGCTTTTCGGCCATGTTAAGGGGGAGTGTGCAACTCCTAACCTGAGAGGTTGCTGGAGTTGAGAGGTTGGGTTTGCTGGTGAGTGCCTTTCAAGCTTGGCAGGGACCTCCTTACGTGAGAGATGGTCCACCTGAGTCGCTCAACCTGCGTGCATCAATGCGGTGCGCATCGCGCCGGCCGATTGCCATCGCTGGCTAGGATCTTTGGCGAGGGCGCGGTCTATGATTTCGCAAAGCTGCTGAGGAACCTGTGGAGCGCGCTCGCGCAGGGGAATAGTTGGCTGTTCGAAGATAGCCCGAATCGTATCGTTGATACTGGTCTTCTTTGTGAGATCGAGAGCAAGCGAACCGGTCAACAAACTGTAAGCAGTCATTCCTACCGCATAGATGTCGGATTGTGGCTTTACGTCGCGGAAGTTCCGCAGTTGTTCCGGCGGCATATAGGCTAACGTGCCAGCCATCTCGCCCGCCATAGTTACTCCACTCATCCCCGATTGTGTAAAGCTCTTCGCGAGACCGAAGTCCGTCAACTTTGCCATTACATTGGGCCACTCGCCCGTCACCAGGATGTTTTGGTCTTTGAAGTCGCGATGAATGTAGCCTTGCGAGTGAGCGTAGGCGAGGGCATCAAGTGCCTGCGAGATGATCGATATCGCCACGTTGCAGGAAAGGTAGCCACCATGTGCTTCCGCGAGTTTGGCTGCGTCAGGGCCATCGACAAATTCCGTTACCAGATAGAGCACGCCATTGTGTGTTCCACGGTCGATGAACTGCACGATGTTTTTGTGTTTGAGTGACGCCGCAACGTCAATCTCGCGCATGAAACGTCGCAATGCTTTGTCACTGACTGCGAACTCCGGCAGCAAGGTCTTGATGGCTACTGCTCGTCCAGTTTGCTGGTCCCGACCGAGCATTACGCATCCCATACCACCGCGACCCAGCAGTTTGACTGTGTCATAACCGGGAACGGGTTGCGGCGAACGCTTCAATTCGATGCGGCAGTCTTCACAAAGAAAAGTCAGATGCTCATCGGGAGTAGAAGCTTGAGCTTGTTCCCGTCTGCCGCAATTAAGGAATTCCACCATTACCAACACTGGGCGAGTAGGCATCGCATCTTGAGTTGTTTCGGAAAGCTGATGAGGGTTTGCGGCTGTGACTTCGACGAGTAGTACGGTCTCGCCGCCCTGTATGCGGTCGCCATTTTTCAGGAAGGCTTCTCGAACTCTTTGACCGTTGACGAAGGTTCCGTTGGTAGAGCCGAGATCGCGCAGGAAGGAATGTGGTGGGTTTATTTCAAGGAGACAATGATTTCGCGAGAAGAATCGATCATCCGGCAGACATAGATGAGCGTCTCTGGTCCGGCCTATCAGAAAGGTGTCATGCTGACTGAAAGTGAAGATACGGCCTTTGTATGGACCCGCCAATACTTTGAGATTGACCTGCATTACGATTTCAGGCCGAACCAGTTACCTTTGGATCTCGAGATCATCAAAGGCCACATCGATAGCGTCGCTGGTGTAGAGGCCGGCGAGGCCCCGTTTGTAATTCTCAGTGTCTGTTATGTGGTTCAAATACTGGCCGTTGACGTAGAACTGCAGATCGGTGCCCTTGATCCTTACTTCCAGCTGGTTGGGATTTGTACTCGATCGGATCGCACTCGATTTTGTTCTGGACACGACGGACGTCTGGTTACCGGCCTTGTGCATGATGATCTCATACTCAGGTTCGGTTCCGGGATAGATTAGCAGTGCGTAGTCTTCGAGTTGTTTTGCCTTCGACTGTTCGCAATGCACCATCAAGCCAAAACCGGCGGACGGAACAGAACCATCTACGCTTCGCACCGTAACCTTTACCGTAGCGTTCTCCGTGTTGTAGTCGTTTGATGGTGCATACATTACCAGGAAGGTCTTGTCCTTGGAGCGCATGTGATATTCATCGTCCGCGTACCAGATTTCGCCGAACTTTGAATTGCCTATTCCCCATTTTTGCGAAGAGAAATCATCAGAAAACGAAGCCGGCAAATTGCTCGAGTTATCGTTGCGGGTGGGAGTGTTCTCGTTCAGGTTAACGTTGACATTTGCACTGCGGCCAATCACGCGACTGTTGCTGTTTGCGTTAGCGGTATTATTATTCGAAGTGGAGCTGATGCTGGCCAAGGCGATAATCATGACCACCAGACCAATTCCAATCACCCCAAACACGACAAGTCCACCCAGGATCCACCAAATCATATTCGACTTCTTAGCTGGTTGAACCTGGGGCACCGGTGACCACTGTTGGGCCATCCCAGCCTGATGCGGACGAGGCGGCGGCGGCGGCGGAACTTGATTGACTGACGGTTGCTCCGGCCGGTAGATTTCGGTTGGCGGCGGTTCGGCTGTGTCTCGAGGCGATGAATACCTCACTGTCGCATTGGGATCAGATGCCGGAGGGGTGTCTTGAAGTAAAGGGGTTCCATCTTCGAGACAGAAGTTCAGCGAGAGATCCGTGTAAGTGCGATTACAACTGGGGCAGCGTTTCATCTGTCGGCTCGGTTCTACTTGAGACTTGGTAAGTCGCGTTTCAATCTAACGCGATATGCGAAAAAAGAAAATCATTATAGGGAAAGTATGGGTGGGGCTCAAAGGCTGATCGGCTTGCCGCAACGTCCGCAGAATCTCGTGCCCGCGGGATAACTAGTCCCGCATAACTTGCAAAATATTTCCACGGGTCTGGGCGGGCGCCAATCGAGGGCGGATGTGCCCAGGGGAATGCCGCAGCGTCCACAGAACTTGATCGCCGAGGGATAGGTCTGCCCGCAGCGCGGGCATGACATACCACTCTCCGACGGAGCAAAGGCAGGATCGCTTCGCGGTTGGTCGACAGATCCCTCGGGCTGTATCGGTTGAAAAGTGGTATTGCCGCATCGTCCACAGAATTTCACTCCCGCGGCAAAACGGGAGTGGCATTTGGTACACATCACGACAACCAGGTTCGTTGGGTGTGCCCCTGTTCTACTATCGAGACTGCCACCTCTCGATGGTGTCAATTGATTGCTGGATGCGGCACTTTGAAACTGAGCCTCGATGATCTGCTCGACTACATCGCTCCGAATCTCAATGACACGTTCGTCATCAGGTGCTCCTGATCGCGAAACTCGCAGAACGTGTTGTCCAGGTGCTACCGAGGTGAGAATGATACGACCTGAGCGACCGACGCTGCCGTACCTTTCGTCGTCCACATAAACCTCGGCACCCGACGGCGCCATGATCACGAGACGTGAATCGCCACGCTCGATCACCTGTGACTCCGTTGCTAGAGCCGCCGCAAATTCTTCAAACCACTCGCCTGCACTTGCAGATCGATCTTCCGGGTCCTTCGCAAGAGCGTGCATGATCGCGCTCTCCAGGTTAGTTGCGATGTCTGACCGCAGACTCGACAGCGGGGGAGGCGCCTGCGTTAGTTTCTGGGCGATGAGTTGAGTGATATTGCCTGTAAAAGGTGGCCGCCCTCCGAGCATGTGATATGCGATTGTTCCGAGAGCATAAACATCAGCGCGGGCGTCAAGGAGCGCTCCAGGCTGCATTTGCTCGGGAGCCATGTACTCGGGTGTGCCGATGATGCCACGAGATGCCGGCCCGTTAGCTGAGGTCACTTCGGAGCGATCCGAGTTAACTATCTTGGCCAGGCCAAAGTCGCCGACTTTAACAAAACCATCATCACTAGTAGTCTTTTTTCGCTGTTGCATGATGAATATGTTTGCTGGTTTCAGGTCGCGATGAAGTATTCCTTCGTCATGCGCCGCCTCAACCCCGGCAACGACCTGGCGCATGATATTCGCGGCCCTTTGCGGATTCAGTGTGCCTTCGCGCCGCAGCAGGTGATAAAGAGTTTCACCTTCCACATACTCCATTACCAGAAAGAACACGCCATCTGGGCTCTGACCGAAGTCCGTGACGTCAACAACGTTTGGATGTTGGACGGATGCGGCTGAACGAGCCTCGCGTTCAAAGCGGGCGATTGCCTCGCCCTCCTGAAGATCCTCGTCGCTGAGAATGTCGGGACGAACTGTTTTTACCGCGACACGTCGAGTGAGCAGGTTTTGATCGCGCGCCAGATATACCTGCCCCATGGCTCCGCGGCCCAACCGCTTTTCCAGGAGATAGCGCGCGGCAAGCAGACGCGTTCCCGGCAACGTATGTTTGGTGTTTGACTGATCGTCAGGACACGTCAGGACATCGTCTTCATAACAAATTTCACAACGAGGGCATTCGCGCATGGTTCAGGGATTCTATCAGAACGGTAAGGCGGCACTTGTATACGCAGACAAAGCATTAGGTCTTCGGCCTTAGGTCTTTGGTCTTTGTTCATGCTCAGTTCCCAATGATCTTTCAAAGACCGAAGACTAAGACCTAAGTCTCAAGTGCCATGACATCGGATACACCGAAAAGTGGCATGACATCGGTTACAGTTCTTTGAAAGTTTAGTTGTCGAAGCAAAACGCAACTCAGACAGTGATGAGCTTCCTGAAACCGGGAAACTCAATCGTAGTTCCACTCAACGTCAGAACCGGGGAGCGTAGCGACCGGGTCAATCTTGGAAAAAACCCAGCATGCGATGATCGGGACTCGCTCCCACTCTGGCGTCATCTCTCAAGGTAATGACTCACCCTGCGTATAGGTTTTGGTGAAAACGATCCTTGGGTGCCACCACAGATTGACCCGGTCGCTACCGCTCCTCGGTTCTGACGTTGAGTGACCTATCTGCAATTGTGTGCCGCACGTGAACTCTATCTTATAAACGATGTCATGGCACTTGTCGGTGTAAACGATGTCATGACACTTACCACATAAGACCCAAGACCCAAAGGCCAAAGACCAAAGCCCAAAGACCTAATGCTCAAGCTGGCACGTCGGAACAACAGGATGCACAGCGCGAGGCAGCCAAGGGAATTGCTGTCAGACAGTACGGACAATCCTTCGTATTTGGCGGAGGTGGAGGCTGGGCACGAAGCCGGTTTATGGCCTTGATAACCAGAAATATTACAAAGGCAATAATCAGGAAACTGATTACATCGTTGAGAAACATTCCGTAGGCGACTACTGGCAGCCCTCTCAATTGAGCGTCGGCAAGAGACGCAGGGCGCTGGCCGGAAAGATCGATGAACAGATTTGAGAAATCAACTTTGCCTAACAGCATTCCAATCGGCGGCATGATAATACCTTCGACAAAGGTCATTACTAATTTGCCGAAAGCTGCTCCAATGACCACCGCGACGGCAAGGTCGATGACGTTACCGCGAGCAATGAATTCTTTGAACTCTCTAAGCATGTGTTCTCCTCTCGTCATTTCCGATTGCCGATTGTTAATTTTCGATTTGTTGAGTGTCGCCAATTGTCGAGTGATCTTTTGCCTCTGTCCCGGTTTAGTTAAGAGAGTAAAGGAATAAGATCAAACAAACTACCAATAGCCAATCGGCAATCATAGGGCCCTAGTGACAACCTTTGGCCGCTTTGAAGCCGGCTTTTTCGGCTTCTTCCGTATTCTTGAACGCCACGCGGTTCGATTGAGGTATTTCGTTTGCCGGTTGGCAACCGGCTGGGTAATAAGTTTTGTTGTGGTTGTCGCCGATCAAGTCACCGACCTGTCTCTTTCTCGCGTCATTGTCTGTGTCCCCGGCTTCTGCCGCCGCGTCCTGTTGTTCTTTTGCGTCTCGACGGGCAGCAATGATGTCCTCAGCAGCTTGATCCAGAATCCTAAAACTTGGCCCATCTGCTACAGTCGTTATAGTCAGCTGAAAATCGCCGCAACGCATTTGCCGGCCTCCTGACTTCCAAGACGCCCAGGCATTGGGAACATGCAGCGATTCGGAAATTACCTTCAGAAAATCATCTACGCTATGCGCTTTGAAAGAACTGTCATAACCGATCCAGAGAGAGGTCAGCCGACCATCAAGAAAATCGAGGGAGATGGTGCGCACGCCCTGGAACCTGGTCTTGTCTATCCGAGGGTCGAAATCGGGGTTGATCGTAGTTTTAGAAATGCCGAACTCGTCAGTACGTCCGAAGACTACTTGGGGGACTTGCGCCTTAATCTCATCCTTCATCATCCCCAAATGAAAACCCAGCATCTCGGAGGCGGGCGGCAAGTCAGTGAGCTTCTGCGTGCATTTGTCTTGTGCAGAAATTGAGAGAGCGCCAAAAAGCGTTATCGGCACGAGGAGTGAAAGGCATTTCGCGACAACACGCAAAGGCACGAGGCCATTTGACTTAAGCACGCTCAATTGATCTAACCTCTGATCTAAAATTCGATTGGTCGGAGTCACGGGGACATTCACCGCGACTTTAAATAGAACCATGATCAGTGTCAACGTACAGGCGCAAAAGGGCGTTACCGTCCCGGTAACGCCCACTTGAATCAGAGTGTCAGACCTCGAAGTTACCGGCTTGGCCCGGCGTTTCTTTCGAATAATGCCAGCCAATCCGGCTAAGCCGCTGCCGAGTAAAAGCATCGTTGCAGGCTCTGGGACAGCAGATATGTTTACCTAGTCCCTGAGGCCATGCAGCTGCTCAGACATGGCTAGCTCACCAGCGAACGTATTAGTCCCTCGAGTGCTTCAGGCTCGAATGGCGTGGAAACGTATTCATTGCAACCTGCGGCAAGCGCCTGGTCACGAAACTGATCAGCCCCGTAGGCCGACACGGCTACCACTGGCACACTTTCGAGTTCCGTTACTTTCCTTATTTTCCGAGTTGCGGTAAGACCATCCATGCGAGGCATCTCAACGTCCATTATGATCAAGTCAGGAGTTTCTTTCTGCGCCTCGGCCACGGCTTGAATGCCATCTTCTGCCTCGATTACGCGAAACCCTCTTCGCTCGAGCCAGGTGCGCAAAAGCAACCGCGTGTCGTCGAAATCATCGACTACAAGAATGGTGCATTGGCGGGCGGCTGGCACTGTCATGTCAGTTCTCGGCCAAATAGGAGAGGTGAGTAACTAGCGGCTCTCATGGGGACCTTAGAATTCCGAGTCGCAAGCCGATCCCAAGGAGAATACTAGTTTGTTCTAACCCAACAGTCCAGAGAGGTTCAACTTCAATATGCAATGTAACGTAATCGTTCGCTCTGGGTCTGGCAACTGAATAGAATTCAATCACGATAACACCACAAAGAAACATTGGTTTCGCAAGATCTCAGGCCTTGTATCCGCACATCTTTTTTGGTTTTACTAACAATTGGCAGCCATATTTTCGCGCACTCCGGCAGTAGAATTAGCTGCATCTTTGTTCGATAGGGTACAGACGTCTCTCCCAGATTGAGTCTAGAGTTCCCCGCATAACAAGCAGATGGTGGCAATCGGTTCCTTTCCCAAGGCTGATTTTGGGAACCGCGACGGTGTCTCTCCCTCTCTGGCACCCTGCTTGCTGAGGCGAACGTACCCTAGTGGCAATTGGAACAACTAGAGATCGTTGGCTACATTTAGCGGTGCCTTGCGCTTGCCCCGCATGGCTCAACTAAAGGACGCCTTCCTGAAGTAGGTCTACTCCGTG
>WNFK01207367.1_pt1 | contig 10663 bp, 11 predicted proteins | sample 5400281 | NCBI WGS metagenome assembly WNFK01 (sample SAMN13153350, study PRJNA577476) | soil metagenome | isolation source: 20 cm soil on Douglas fir-dominated hillslope | place: USA:California | collected 2013-09-17
CGTGATGCCGCGCTCCTGCTCCTGCTCCATCCAGTCCATCGTCGCGGCGCCTTCGTGCACCTCGCCGATCTTGTAGTTCTTGCCCGTATAGTAAAGAATGCGCTCGGTCGTCGTCGTCTTCCCGGCATCGATGTGGGCCATGATGCCGATGTTCCGATAATCGTCGAGCGGTGTTGTGCGTGCCATATCTACCCGTCAGGTGTCAGTCTCGGCGCCCGATCAGCAGCACCGGGGACAAGAGCGTTTATCAAATACAAACGCGGGTGGACCAGGCGCCCGAATTGGGCCGGTGTCCATCCGCTGTCGCCAGGGTGTGCTCGCCTCTGCAGCGCGAGCGGGGACCCAAGGCGCGCCGAGCATGCCGCGCTCGACGTCTCGTTGTCCTGCGTTTCTTGTCGGAAGCGGAACGAATCCGCCGGCCTGAGAGCCCGTCCGTCTCCAGACGCCCATAATGTCGGCCGCAGTGAGCCGAGTTGCTCGGGGCGATCGCAAAAACCCGTAGCCCCATAAACTTATCGGGCACTCGACGCATGTCAACCGGTAGAAGCCGACAGCCAGGTCCGGACGCCCGAACCGCCTTCATGCTGAATGCTGAACCCGCTTATAGCTCGATCCGGCCTCTCGGTAGAGGTACCCCGCCGCCAGCAGGAACACGCCCACCGCCCCGTACGCTCCGACCCGCAGCAGGAGCCCCCCGATCTCGGACGCCTGGGCGATCGCCTTGACCGCCGCATAGATCGCCAGCCCCAGCCCCGCCATCCGCAGCCGTCCAACGGAGAATCGGCGCCCTGCCAGGATCGACCCCAGACCGCACCCGGCGTAATAGGCGATGAGCAGGAAGGCGCCCAGGTCGGGCGACCACGCCTCGGCTACCTCCATGCGGCCCCAGAGGATCGCGAATCCGACCACCGCGCCGAGCCGCACGGCCCGGTCCGCCAATCGGCTCGGTGCGCCGCGCCCCGTCGCCAGCGCCGCGCCGGCCAGCGCCAGTCCGAGCACGACGCTCAGCGCCGAGGCTGACGACCGGGTCGCGAACGGCGCGTACGCGAACGCCTGCCGGCTCGCCAGCTGATCCATCGACGAGAGCGCCGCGAGTGCCAGCGGCACGGCCACGCCGATCAGGGGCAGCGCGCTCGACTCCTCGCGAGCGGCCACGGCGACCGCCACTCCCCAACCGGCCAGCGCCGCCGCGAGTGGCAGCGGCATCGGCCACGCGAACGCCACGATCGCGGCCGTCCCGAGCAACGTTCCCACGAGCAGATGCGCGCCGCCGCGCACGCCTTCTCCTCGCGCCCACTCACCGCGCCAGGCGATGAGCGAGATGACGGCCCAGAGAGCCAGCACCCCCGCGCGAGCGCGCGCCGTCGTCATGGCCGCGGCCGCGATCCCGAGCGAGACGACGGGCAGCAGCAGCGCGCTCGCCGTCCACAGCGATTGACTACTCGATCGGACAGCCAGCGAGGCCTGGGTCACCGCGGCGATGCCGAGCGCAACGCCCCACAGCGCCGCGGGGGGCGCGGAGGGCACGCGATCCCATCCCGCGATGACGCCGACCAGTGCGACGCCGAGGAAGGCACGCGACAGGCCGCCACGCCACGCGTCGGGCGCCAGCAGCAGCGCGCTCAGTGCGCAGACGCCGGCGAACAGCGACACGATGAACGGAGCATACCACGCATCGCTTGCCGGCAGCGACATGGCCGCGAGCGCGTAGACCAGAGCGCCGCTCACGAGCACGAGAAACGCGCGCGGCCAGTGCGGACTGCGCAGGGCGCCGACGCTTCCGATCAGCACCGCGCCGCCGTAGGCGAGCAGTGTCGTCGCCGTGGGCAGTCCCTCGGTGGCGACGAACGGTGACGACAGCGCAGCGGCGACGGCGACGCAGAACAGGAACTCGCTCTCGTCGTGCAGCGCGAGGGCCGCGAGCGCGAGGGCCACGACGTCGACGATCACGAGCGACACCGACGTGGGCACCAGCTGCAGCCGCGGACCCGCGCCCCACGCCACCAGATCCACCATCGCGAGCGCGAGCGCCAGCAGCACGTTGGCGTACCGCACCTCTCCGCGCCGATGGAAGTACACGCCGGTGGCCCCGACTCCGGCGGCGACGATCGCACCGATGCTCACGCGCACGATCGGGGTGAGCAGCCCGTGCGCGACCGCGAGCTTGATCAGCACGCCCAGGCCCATCAGCATCACGAGGGCGCCGAGCAGGAGCGTGCCATATCGGCCCACGAACGATTCGATCTCGTCTTCCTTGATCGACGCGGCCACGGCGCTCGCGCGCGCGAACGCATCGTGGTGGGACGATGCAGCTGGACGGACGCCATTGGACGCCACCGCGGAGCGCAGCCGTGCAACCTCCGCCGAGAGGGCGGCTACCTGCTGCTCCAGCGCGGCGAGACGGTCGTCGTCAGGGGCCATCAGTGGAAGTTACCCGGAGGCCACACGACCGCCAACGTGCCGCGACGGCGTCATCATCACCCTCATGCCGTCGTCCCGACCGCAAAAATCACGCGGTGATCTCTCCGCGCTCCATCAGCCGCTTCAACCTCCGCAGGTCATCCATCACTTCGTGGTCGGGATCCTCGCCGAAGAGCTTCGCGATCGCGACGCCGAGCTTCCCCGCCGGCGGCTCGACATTCATTACGACCCACACGAGCGTGCCGCGCAACCCGGGCACCACCGTGAAGTGCACGGAGCCCGCATTCGGCACATCGGCGCCGGGCAGGCTCCTCCACGCGATCAGCGAGTCCGGGATGTCGTTGATGATCTCGGCGTCCCATTCGACCCTCGTTCCGGCCGGGCCCTTCGCCACCCAGTGCGACCGCGTGGGCGACACGACGCGCACGGCGACGAGGTGCTTCATGAAGCGCGGCAGGTTCTCGAAGTTGCGCCAGAACTCGTACAGCGAGTGCCGGTCGGCCTCGATCGTGACCGCGCGCTCGACCTTCACCGCCCTGCGCGCGTTCACGATGGCGGCGCGGCTCGTCACGTCCGGGCGCGGAGGCAACAGCACGGCGTCGGCGCTGCCCGTGCTCACCCCCATCGCGCGATACACCGGGCAGTGGCCGGTCGCGCCTCTGACGACGAACGCGCTGCCGATCAACGCCGCCACAGCGCCCGCCGGATCACGGCGGCGCAGTCCGTACGTCACGAGCGCGGCGCCAATCGCCACCGAGCCGACGCGCTCCGCCCGTGCGACGTTGTGTGTCGCGCCGGCCGCCTTCGTGCGGCCCGGCGCTGCTGTCGCGAGTCCCATGCGAATTCTCCCTGTGAGTGATCGTGCGAGAACGATGGCGCGCAGCGTACGCCGTCAGCGGAGGTCGATGAACGAGGGCGACGCACCGGCCGAGGATGTCGTGCTCGTTGTGCCGCTCGCGGCGCTGGCCGCGTCGTAGCCGCCGTCGGCTTCGGCCAGCTCAGCGCTCCGCAGGAGCGAGACGTCGTCCGACGGCGAGACGCCCCGCGCGGTGCGGGCGTGCCGCCGTCGCAGCGCGACCGTCAACCCGATGGTGGCACTCACCGCGAAGGCGGTGAGCGCCACGGTGCGCACGCTCACCTCCGGCGGCGGCAGATCGACGACGCCGGTCGCGTCGGTGATCGCCGGCCGGTCGCGATAGCGGCCGTGCGCGGGGCGCGCCCACTCGTCGAAGTGCGACGCGAGCTCCCGCAGCTCGATCTGGAGCCGCTCTCCGCGCATCGGCGGGCCATGACCGGTCACCGCCGTGCTGGGCGAGTAGTCGGCGAGATGACGCACCGACGCGCGCGCGGCATTCCAGTCCGGCGTGAAGTACATCGGCGGTCCATGGAGCGCGGGCCGCTGCGTGAGCGCCGAGAGGAGCGACTCCGGTTTGGTCGTGACGAATGCGTCTCCCGCGATGAGCGTGCGGTCGGAGTCGCGCACGAACGAGACGTGACCCGGCGAGTGGCCCGGGGTCGGGATCCAGCGCCAGCCGCGCAGGCCGGGAACGGTGCCGTCGTCGGGGAGCTCGCGCACCCGCGGGCCCAGGTTGAATGGCCCTCGCGGGAAGAGCAGCGACAGCACGCTCATCGCGCCGCCGCCGACGAACGGATCGGGCGGCGGATACGCCGAGCGACCGGTGAGATAGGGCAGCTCGAGCTCGTGCGCATACACCGGCGCGTCCCAGTCGCGTGCCAGGGTGTGGATCGCGCCGACGTGATCCACGTGGCCGTGCGTCAACAGGATCGCCGCCGGCCGCGAATCGGGGCCGAACATCAGCGCCGCGGCCCGCCTGATCCTGTCGGCCGAGCCTGGCAGTCCGGCATCGACCAGTGCCCATTCCCGATCGTCGGCGCCCGGCGCGCCGACGAAGCACACGTTCACGACCTTGTCGCGCAGATAGGATACGTCGACGGCGACGTACCGCGGCGCATCGGCGTCCACGTCGTGGTGGAGCACGGTATCATGCATCGGCGGCCCGGGCGGTGAGAGCGCCTCGCTGGTGAGGCACCTCCCCGAACGATTCAATCGTCGTGCCGCCGATGAAATGCTGCGCGATCAGACGGGCCCGCTCTCGTCACCTGTACGCGGGCTTGGCCAGCCGCGCTACGTCGTGCGCGTCACGATCACCAGCGGCGCCTCGTCGCGACCGGACGACGCCAGTGTCGCCCCCGCGGCCGGCGCGTCGGTCGGCGGCGACGGCGACACCGGCGAGACCATGTCGGCGAGCACGCCCGGCTTCTCGGGCGTGACCTCCTGATCGCTCGTCCGCCGGCGCTCCAGCGTGTCCTCCACCAGCGCTCGGCGCTCGAGACGCCGACGCTCGAGCTCCCCCTCGCCCGTCGTCGAGCGCCGGCGCTGGCCCAGCCGCCGCTCCGCGCTGCGATCCCACGCGTCCAGATGAATGAGCATGTCGTCCAACGAGCGCACGTGGCGCACCCCGTCGCGCTCCCGCTTGAACACGACGTGCGTCCAGCCCTTCATCCCCACCGGCTTGTGCCAGGCGCCACCAATGCGCACACGGCGGCCGGCGATCGCGTTGCTGAGCACGCGCTCGTAGCGCGAGCGCGGCAGCAGCGTGATCGGGAAGAGGTCGTTCCACTTGCATAGACGGCCCACGTCGTCGTACGCCAGCGGCCGGTCCTCGAGCTCGAGCAGCGACGGCGCGCGCCCCCGCATCACCGCGGCGATCAGCCGAAGCGAGAGCGGGTCGCCGAGCGCGCGAATGGCCGGCCAGAAGAGACGGGTCGTGCGGCCCGCCATGCCGCGCAGCGACATCCGCTCTCCGGCTCGCGTCGTCCAACGCACCCCGTCGACGTCCGCCGTGAACGGGTTCGACGGGAAGCAGCTGTACTTCGCCACCCACCCCTTGCGCGTGCTGTGCGGCACCGGCGCGAAGCGTCCCACCACCGGAATCTCCCGCGCGTCGAGCTGTCCGAGGTCATAGCTCGGCCAGGTCATCACCTCGCGCACGATGGCGACGATCAGCGTGGCCGTCGCCGCCACGATGCCGGTGGAGCGGCGGTTCGCCGCCAGCAGCATGACCGGTGCGGCGAGGAGGTACGTCAACAGATACGCGAGCTGCTCGACGCTGCGGCCATGCTTCGCTTCCTCGCGCGGCACGTCGAACGAGACGTTGTAGTGCGCGCTGAAGCCGACGAGGCGCACCTCGCGGCCCGTCTCCTCTTCCCACGCATCGAGCTCGTTCCGCAGGTAACCCAGGCTCTCCCAGAGCGAGCGGGTGCCGCGCGCCCCACACCCGGGCGCGATCTCGATCATGGGCGTGGCGATCTCCACCACGCCGGTGTCGAAGTAGAGCGCGCCCCCGGTGGGCAGGTGATACGAGCGCCCGGTGCGATGGACGAGCGGGCCGCGGATGATCCGGCGCGGCGAGCCGAACACGTCCTCCGGCTTCTGCGGCATCCCGTCGATCACGGTCGTGAATTCGGCCTCGAGCCCGATCGCAGGCAGGCCGCCGCCGACCGCAGCAGCGTACCGCCCCGTCCACATGATCTGCTCGCTCAGCCGTGCCCGTTTCTGCCGATCCGCCATTCCCGCTCCCTTCTCCGGTCAAGCCTGCCTCACCGTGGCGCGCCGTCGGTGGCTCACCTCACAGGGGATCCCCGGCCAGCTTCAGATTGTACGTCTCGCCTGGCGCCTCCCGCGGGACGGAGACGACGTACCCGAGGTCCAGATGGAGATGGTCGTCCGTCTTCCACGCCTCAGGCCCCAGCGGCCGCGTCCACACCGTGGGGAGCACCTCCCGGGCGATCGCGGCGTACCTGGCGATCGTCTCGTGCGTATCGAGGTAAGTGTCGCCCACCCGGTAGATGTTGGCCGCCGTCCCCCAGCAATGCGGAGAGGCCCCCCCAATCCGTGCATGGCGGGGCGAGCAGTACCCTCCATTCGCGCCGATGTACACGTAGCTGCCCACCGCCTCCCGGAACTGTTCCAGCGCCAGTGCCAGCAGGGCTGTAGCGCATGGGATGTACCGCGGGAACACCCGCAGCGGCGGCGCTTCCCGAACGTCGGTGTGAATGAACTCGGACACGGCGAAATGAGGCGCCAGAAAGGTGTCCTTCGCCTGCTCCCACGAGATCACTTCGTAGAAGTACCGGGGGAGCTGCCGCGCCTGACCCTGGCTGTCGCACAGGATGCCGCCCGGGAGCAATACGTCCCGATACCGGCGCTCCAGTCGCCGGCCGTCCACCAGTCGCAGGGGAAAGGTCGCCAGGTCGGTCCCCATCAGTCGCGATCTCCGATCAGGGCGGCGTAGGCGAGGAACGAGGCCGCGGCGATCGTCGCCGAGCGACCGGGCGTCGTGGGATCCCACTCCGTCAGGACGGCGATCGCGTAGGGTCGCCGGTCCGGGAGGTAAACCAGCCCCGCGTCGTGCGCGATCGTCGAGATCTCACCCGTCTTGTGCGCCACCCGGGCCTCGCGCGGCAGCCCGGCGGGAATGCCGCTCTTGAAATGCTGACCGTGCAGGATGTCCACCATCTGCCGCGACAGGAGCGGCGTGAAGGCGCGCTCCTCGGCGATCAGCCGCAACAACCCCACCAGCCCATTCGCCGTGACGCGATTGTTGATTCCATGCTCGAACGCCAGCTCGTCCTCCACGCCGCGCCGCAGGTCCACCCCGGTGAGGCCGAAGCCATCGAGCGTGCGCTGCAGGACGTCGAGCCCCACGAGGTCGAGCAGCAGGTTGGTGGCGAGGTTGCTGCTCGACGTGATCATGTGCTCCGCCAGCTCCGCCACTCTGAGCGTGCGACCGACCTCACGGTGCACTTCGGCGTTCGCATCGCGATCCACCCGCACCCGGTACGGTGAGCCGTCATAGGCGCTGAGGAAGCGGTTGCGCACGTGCACCCGCGATTGCGGCAGCAGGTCGCCTCGGTGGATCGCCCCATACACGCCGATCAGGATCGCGAGCTTGATCGTGCTCGCCGCATGGAACCAGCGGTCGGCGTGATAGCCGAATTGAGCTTTCGTCTCCAGGTCGTCGATCGCCACCCCCAAGGAGCGGGCGTTCGACCGGGCCTCGAGCTCCGCGAAGCGGGCATGGAGCTCCGTCGGGGAGTCGAGCGGGGGAACGGGGTCTTTCGCGGGGGCGCGGGAGGACATGGCGGGCAGTACAGTCGCAAGGCAGGTGCCGTGGAGCAGACTTAGCTTCACGATTCTACAACTACCGCGACGCCGGCAACCGGTCGTCGTGTTCTGTTCCCGATGCAACACCTGACCACCCCCGACGCTGGGAGTTGGCGATGCACGAAGCACTGGAGCCTCTGACGCAAGTCAGGGCTGAACGATATCGCGCGCTGGTTGCCGAGCTCATGCCCAAGATTCGACGCGTGACGCCCGGACTGACGGACGAGCAGCTTCTCGCGGCGGCCGAGCGGATGGCGAAGTACCGCCTCGCCGACGAAGAGCTGGGCAAGAACGCCTTATGACGCCGCCCGGTGACCGATGCTGACCTCACCGCACGCCCATCTCGCGTCGCGTACGCCTGGCCTGATGGACAGGCTCCTGCAGCGTCGCGACGACGTGCTCGATGGTTGGCGTCGGGGCCTCGGCCCCGACGCCGCCCTGCTGCGACGCTCCGGTGATGGCAGCGATCCGATGCTTCATGTCGTGGATGCCCTGCTCGCCGACCTGGAGCGCTCCACCGGCGACCCGATGATCGCGCCGGAGACGGTGTTCGCTGCGGCAGTGCACGGTTCCACGCGCCGGCTCCAGGCCATCGGCATGGACGTCGTACTGCACGAGTTCGACGTCCTGCGGCACGCGATGAACGCCGTGTTGCGGGCGATCTCGCCAACCCCCGCGCCACCCGAGTTGGTGGCGCGGCTGGACTTCGTCGTCACCACGGCGTCCCTGGCGTCGCTGCGGGGTTACCATCGTGACGAGTTCGACGCGCTGGGGCAGTGGCCGTCTACACTGAACGACCTGCTCCGCGCGGAAGATCCCTGGAAGGACGTGAGGGACACGCCGGCGCGTCCCCAACTGTCGCCCTGAGCGAAGCGAAGGGCCTGCACGTACAGGTGAAGTGCAGGTCCTTCGCTGCGCCCAGACGGCAGCGTGGGCTGGGGCATGTGCTTTGCCCGGACGTCTGGCGATCTCCGCACTTTCACCATGGTCGCACCGGATCGGCGTCGCGCGCTTTGCCGGTGCTCGATGGAGGCAATCCGTGAGCCTCATTCGCCTACGCGCCGCTCTGCTCGCCGCCAGCTTCGCCGGCGCGGTCGTCGGCTGCGGCGACCAGACTCCAACTGCACCCGCTCCCGCACGCAGCGACGTGAGCTCCGCGGCCGAAGACGAGAACCTTGCGTGGCTGAAGGCGTACCTCGCCACTCCGCAGTTTCCTGGGCCCGGTGAGCCGTCCGTGATCGCCGGGGCCGGCGACATCGCACAGTGCTATCCCGGCGCCAGCTTCACGTCGTTCCGTCGCCCTGGGCCCGGCCATCCGGCCGAAGCCACGGCGCGACTGCTCGACGGCATGCCGGGCGCCACGGTGATGGCCGTCGGCGACAACGCCTACGAGTTCGGCTCGCCGCTGGACTACCTGGGCTGCTATCACCCGACGTGGGGACGCCACCGGGTGCGCACGCGTCCCGCAGCGGGAAACCACGAGTATCTGACGCCCGGCGCGGCGGGCTACTTCCTCTACTTCGGCCGCGGGGCCGCGCCGCCGCGCGGGTACTACAGCTATTCACTCGGCGCGTGGCACGTGGTGGTGCTCAACAGCACGCCGCAGGTGTACGCGTGCTGGCCGCCCGACGTGAACGAGCGGCCGCCGGGGCTGCCGATCAATCCCGTCCCCGCAATTCAGAACCCCACCGTGGGGCGCGCCTGCGCGGGCGACGTCGCCCAACAGGCGTGGCTCGTCGCCGACCTCGTGGCCCACAGCGGCGACGCATGCACGCTCGTGTACTTCCACCATCCGCGATTCAGCTCCGGCCCGCACGGCAACCACTATCAGATGCAGCGGATCTGGGACATTCTCTACGCGCATGGCGTCGACCTCGTCATCGACGGCCACGACCACCTCTACGAGCGCTTCGCGCCGCAGGACCCCGATGGTCGACTCGATGACCGGTTCGGGATCCGACAGATCACCGTGGGCACCGGCGGCGCGGAGTTCTACAGCGTCGTCGCTCGGCAGCCGAACAGCGAGCTCGTGCTCACCGGCGTGTGGGGCGTGATCGCGCTCGCGCTCGACGACGGGAAATACAGCTGGGCGTTCGAGGCGGTCGATCGGACGATCAAGGACGAGGGAACGACGGCCTGTCACGGGCGACCGATCTGAGCCAGCCCATGCCGGCGCCGCGATGAGCAAGTCACCCTATCTCGAGAAGCTGAGCGCCGCACTCGGCGACTCACTCGTCATCGTGCCCGGCGTTGCGGCGATCATTCGCGACGAGGCCGGGCGCATCCTGCTCGAGCGGCGCACCGACAACGGGGGCTGGGACATCCCCGCCGGCGCGATCGACCCGGGCGAGACGCCACGCGAGGCGCTCGTGCGTGAAGTAAAGGAGGAGACGGGACTGGACATCGTGCCGCGCCAGGTGGCGGGCGTGTTCGGCGGCGCGGCGTTTCGTCATCGCTATCCGGACGGCCAGCACATCGAGGGGTTCGTCGTCGTCTTCGACTGTGTCGTCATCGGCGGTGAGCTGCGCAGCCTGGATGGCGAGGCGTCGACCTTCCGCTTCCACGAGCCCGGTCGGCTGCCCCCGTTGATGATGCCGTACCCCGCCGCCCTCTTCCGCCCCGACCGCGGAGCAGCGGTGTTCGAATGAGAGACGCCGCGGTGCGCGGCACTCGTCTCGACTACAGCTCGAGCCACTCCTCGGCGTAGCGCATCTCGCGAAAGATCCGCACCTCCTGGCCGGCGCGTTCGGCGAAGGTCGCGAACATGCGCGCCATACCATAAACAGCATCGGATGAGGCGACGATCGCGCGGCGAGTGCCGGCGGCGAACAGCGGCGTCGCGGCCGTGTGCGCGGTGTCCAGCGCATCCACGGTGATCTTGGTGACGTCGCGCAGGTCGCCGAGGCTGCGGTAGGTCGGATCGAAGCGGGGATCCAGGAGAATCTGGCTCGTCACGTCGAAGAGCTCGTGAGCCGACAGCACGCCCCATCCTCGCGTGAGGACGACGCGGCGCTCCTGGTCGATCTTGTAGCTCATGCCCATGGCGGCGGCGCG
>WNFK01200663.1_pt1 | contig 10656 bp, 7 predicted proteins | sample 5400281 | NCBI WGS metagenome assembly WNFK01 (sample SAMN13153350, study PRJNA577476) | soil metagenome | isolation source: 20 cm soil on Douglas fir-dominated hillslope | place: USA:California | collected 2013-09-17
GGCGGGAACTGCTCCGGGTCTTCGGAAAAGCGAAGCGTCGCTCCTTCAGAGAGGTTGAGCTCGACGCGGCTCCGCAGGCGCAGCGCGCCGGTGTGGAACACGCCCGGAGGCACGACCACGCGGCCTCCTCCTGCGTCATGGCAGGCGTCGATGACGTCCTGGATGCTCCGGGTCCGCAGGGCATCTCGAAGGGACACCGGGTACGTCGAGAGAGGAATCCGGGGAAGCGCAGTCCGCGCGAGGATCGCGTCCGCCTGCGGCCAGGGAGTGGAGGTCGGTGGCTCCGGCAGCACCGCGGCGCTTCGCCAGCAGCCGGGCAAGGACGCTCCGGCGGCGCCGAACAGGGCGGTATGGAGAAGACGGCGGCGGTTCACCGCGCCCTTCCATCGATTCGCCGAACCGGCTTGCGGAGCACCCCGCGCCCGTAACATGACCGCGCCGTGCTCCGCTACCTCACGGCCCTGGTGGTTCGCCTTCGACGCGGAAGGCAACGACAATCCCATCCTGGCGGCGCATCTGCCGGGCGTGCAGCGGCACACCGTCGAGGGCGTTTCGCATTGGCTGATGCTCGACGACCCTGAGGCATTCAACGGCGCGCTGGACGAGACCTTTCGATAGCTCAAGCCCCGCTCACCGCGGCTCGTCGAACGGCAGCCCGAGCGCGACCCGACCCGCCAGGGCAAGCTGCGGCTTCTCCTGCAGCGGGTGGAAGCGGACCCCCTGCGCGTCCCGGAAGAGGCGCTCCAGCTTCGCCGCGCGGAAGAAGGAGCCGCCTCCAGCCAGCTCCATCGCCTTGTCGACCGCCGCGCGGACCGAGCGGCCGAGGATCGCCCTGCAGCCCATCGCCTCGATCGTGACCTGCGGGCCGGGAGTCGCGGTCATCGTCAGCTCGACCATCCGGCCCAGCGCCAGCTGCGCGGCGGTGACCTCGTTGTCCAGCTCGCCCGCGGTGGCCTGCACCAGCGGGTCGTCGCGCTTGCGCTGCGCCATCTCCAGCGCCAGCGCCCGTGCGGCCTCGGCGACCCCGACGTACACGGCGTTGAATACGGGCAGCGCCACCATCGCGATCAGATGGATGAAGGGGTGCCAGACCCCGCTCGGCCGCGGGAGGGCGACCGCCGCATCCGGCACGAACACGCTCTCCAGGGTGATGTCGTGCGATCCCGTGCCACGCATCCCGATGGTGCGCCAGTTGTCCTCGACCTTGACGCCGGCCGTGGTCATCGGCAGCGGGTACTGCAGCACCGTCGGGCCCGCTTCCGGATCCTCGTAGATGGCGGTGGTCATCATCATCGATCCCGCCGGCGCCCCGCTGCAGAAGATCTTGCGGCCGGTGACGCGGAAGCCGCCGTCGACCTTTTCGGCCTTTCCCGAGCCGAGCAGGAAGTCGGCACCGCCGGTGGAGACCAGCACCAGGTTCTCGGCGACCACGCGCTTGAGCAGTCCCTCGACGGGCGCCTTCTGGTTGCGCCACCGCCAGGCGGTGGTGGCGATCAGATGCGTGTGCATGGACAGGGCCAGCGCGGTCGAGCTGCAGTGGTGCGCGAGGGTGCGGAGCAGTCCGGCCAGGTCCGCCACGCTCGCGCCGCCGCCGCCGAGCTCGGCAGGCACGCCGGCGGCCAGCACCTTGCGCTCCTTCAGCTCCTCGTAGTTGTCCCAGACGAACTCGTCCTTGGCGTCGTGCTCGTGCGCGCGTTCCGCGAAACGCTGGCCGACCTCATCCGCTAGCTTCGTCCAGCCGCTCTCCGGAAATTGGATCATGTCGTTCTCCCCCTGCGGCGGCGAGTCTACGCGGGCCCGCTGCAAAAGGTAACGGACGGGACACCAGGATGGAGTACCCTCCGCCCGCCACCGGAGCCACTCCTCATGGGAAACAACAGGATTGGCAACCCCGCCCTTGAGTCGCGCCTGCGGAAGGTCCTCCGCGGCGACGTCCTCTTCGGCGCCTTCGATCGCGGCCGCTACTCCACGGACGCGTCCATCTACCAGATCGAGCCCATCGGCGTGGCCCTGCCCAGGAGCGCCGAGGACATCGAGGCCGCCCTCGCGGTGGCGCGCGAGGAGGGTTTTCCCATCATCGCCCGCGGCGGCGGGAGCTCGCAGAACGGACAGACGCTGGGCGAGGCGGTGGTGATGGACACCAGCCGCTACATGAACGAGGTGCTGGAGCTCGACCCGATTGCCGGGACCGTTTCGGTCCAGCCGGGGATCGTGCTCGACGAGCTGAACCGCCGGCTGAAGGGCACGGGCTGGTCGTTCCCCGTGGACGTCTCCACCTCCGCCAACGCGACCATCGGCGGAATGACCGGGAACAACTCTGCGGGCACCCGCTCGATCAAGTACGGGATCATGGTCCACAACGTCCTCGAGGTGGAGGCGGTGCTCGCCGACGGCTCCCGCCTCGTCTTCGGCGAGGTTCCCGACGACCCGGGCCGCTCGCCGCGGCGCCTGGCGGATCTGGCGGAGACGATGCGCGCGCTCTACCGGAACAACGCGGAGGAGATCGCCCTGCGCGTGCCCAAGCTCCTGCGCAAGGTGGGCGGCTACAACCTCGAGACCCTGGGCGAGCCCCGGCAGAACCTGGCGAAGCTGATGGTGGGCTCCGAAGGCACGCTGGGCTTCTTCACCCGCATCAAGCTCAAGCTGCACCGGATCCCCAAGTACAAGGTCGGCGCCATCTGCCACTTCGGCCACTTCTACGACGCGATGGCCGTGACGCGCTTCATCGTCGAGCTCGAGCCCTCGGCGGTGGAGCTGGTGGACCGCACCATGCTCGACCTCGCCCGGCAGATCCCTACTTTCCGCGCGACGATCGACCGCTACGTCAAAGGCTCGCCCGACGCCTTGCTGCTGGTGGAGTTCGCCGGCGACGAGCAGGCTCCGCTGTTGGCGTCGATCGATCGCCTCGAGCAGCTGCTCGCCGATCACGGCCATCCGGGATCCTTGGTGCGCGCGCTGGACGCGAAGTCCCAGGCCGACATGACCGCGGTCCGCAAGGCCGGCCTGAACATCATGATGTCGATGAAGGGGGACGGAAAACCGGTCTCCTTCATCGAGGATTGCGCGGTTCCCTTGAACGACCTGGCGGAGTTCACCGACCGGCTCACCAAGGTCTTCCGCAAGCACGGCACCGAGGGCACCTGGTACGCGCACGCCTCGGTCGGATGCCTCCACGTCCGCCCGATCCTCAACATGAAGGACGAGTCCGGCGCGAAGAAGATGCGCGCGATCGCCGAGGAGGCTCTCTCCATCGTCCAGGAGTACAAAGGCTCGCACTCGGGCGAGCACGGCGACGGCCTCAGTCGATCCGAGTTCCACGAGAAGATGTTCGGCGAGCGCATGGTGCGCGCGTTCGAGGCGGTCAAGGACGCGTTCGATCCGCGCGGGCTGCTCAACCCGGGGAAGATCGTGCGCGCGCCGAAGATGGATGACCGAACGCTCTTCCGCTACAAGCCCGGGTACCGCGGGCTTCCCATCCGCACCGCGCTCGACTGGTCGGAGTCGGGCGGGTTCCTCGCCGCCACGGAGATGTGCAACAACAACGGGAACTGCCGGAAGTTCGAGGCCGTGATGTGCCCGAGCTACCAGGCGACGCTGGAGGAGAAGGACGTCACGCGCGGCCGGGCCAACAGCCTGCGGTTGGCGCTGAGCGGGCAATTGGGGCCGGACGCGCTGGTCTCGGATCAGATGAAGGAGACGCTCGACCTCTGCGTCGCGTGCAAGGCCTGCCGGCGCGAATGCCCCGTCGGAGTCGACGTCTCGCGCATGAAGATCGAGTTCCTGCACCACTGGCACGCGCGCCACGGCATCCCGGCCAAGTCCAGGTTGACCGCCTTCTTGCCGCGCTATGCCCCGATCGCGAGCAAGCTCGCTCCGCTCATCAACCTGCGCAACTCCGCCCGCCCTCTGGCGGCCTTGGCGGAGAAGCTCACGGGGATGAGCGCCAGGCGCAAGCTGCCGGCCTGGCGCCGCGACGTCTATCGCGCTCCGCCGGAGAAGCGGGCGGGAACGGAAGTGCTGCTGTTCGTGGACTGCTTCGCCCGGTACTTCGAGCCGGAGAACGCCCGGGCGGCCCGGTCCGTCCTCGAGGCGGGCGGGTACACCGTGGTGGAGGACCGCTCCTCGCGGCCGTTGTGCTGCGGCCGCACCTTCCTGAGCTCCGGGCTCGTCGATCAGGCGCGCGAGGAGCTGACCCGCCTGGTGAAGGCCTTGGGCCCCCGGGCAGAGAGCGGCGTGCCCATCGTCGGCCTGGAGCCGTCCTGCCTGCTCACGCTGCGCGACGAGCTCTCCGCGGTGGTGAAGGAAGGGCCGGTCCAGGCCATCGCGAAGCAGGCGATGCTCTTCGAGGAGCTCATCGTGGCCGAAGCGCGCCGGGGAACGCTCTCCCTCCCCTTCCGCAAGAACGGCGCGCGCAAGGCGGTCCTGCACGGGCACTGCCATCAGAAGGCGCTCGGGACCATGCCCGACGTGGTCGCGGCGCTGCAGCTGGTTCCCGGCCTCTCGGTGGAAGTGATCGAGTCGAGCTGCTGCGGCATGGCGGGATCGTTCGGGTACGAGGCGGAGCATTACGACGTCTCCATGCGCATGGCGGAAAGGAGCCTTCTCCCCGCGGTCCGCGCCGCGCCCCCAGATGCGCTGATCGTCGCGGACGGCACGAGCTGCAGGCACCAGATCGCGGACGGGACGGAGCGGAGGGCCGAGCATGTCGCGCGGGTCTTCGCAGCCGCGCTCAGGTAGGGAGCCATGGCCAACCACGATGACGTCCGGCGCATTGCCTCCTCGCTGCCGTCGACCACGCAATGGGCGAAGGGGTTCGGGTTCTCGGTCCGCAACGGCAACAAGGAGAAGGGCTTCGTCTGGGTCTGGCAGGAGCGCATCACGCCGAAGAAGCCGCGAGTCCCGAACCCGGCGGTCCTGGCGGTCCGCGTGCTGGACCTCGACGAGAAGGACATGCTGCTCGCGCGAGCCCCGAAGAGATTCTTCACCGAGCCGCACTACGCCGGCTTCCCCGCGATCCTCGTCCGCCTGCCGGCGATCGGTGCGGGCGAGCTGCGGAAGCTCATCACCGCCGCCTGGCGATGCCAGGCACCCCGCTCGCTGGTGGAGGAGCTCGAAGGGCGCCGAAAGCCCCCCACGGGGAAGGTGAAACGCGGTAGGTGAATCCAGTCCACGGAGGAGGAGCCATGCGATCGATGACCTCGGCGATCCGCTCAGCGACCTGCGTCCTGTGCGTCTTCGCAGGCGGCGTGCGCGCCGCCGATCCACACCCCAACGGCCTCTTGGGCACGACGTTCCCCGCCGACTTCCCGCGCATCGTCGACGCGTCGCTCGGCGTGCCGGTGATCGGATTCGGCGGCAGCCAGGGGCGCGTGGAGCGCGTGCCGGTGATCTTCCTCCACGGCAACAACGACACGCCGTTCCCGACCACTTGCAATCCCTTCGGGTACATCCACAACCTGGCCCAGTTCTTCCTCGACGCCGGCTACAGCCCGCGGGAGTTGTGGGGCCTCGGGTACCAGGGAGACCAGTGCGACCTGGGCACGTCGCCCACCAACCGGTCGGGCTTCGCGCACAGCACCGCCGCGAACGTTCCCGACCTTCGCGCCTTCGTCCGCGCGGTGCTGGCGTACACGGGCGCGAAGCGGGTGGACGTCGTCGGCCACAGCCTGGGCGTCACGCTCACGCGGGAGTGGATGCGCCAGGACCACGCCTTCCACAAGGTCCGGGCCCTGGTCGCCATCGACGGCCCGAACCACGGCATCGTCGATTGCTCCCCTTCGCCGCTCAATTACTTCCAGCAGCCGGGCTTCGGCGGATTCACGCCCGACAGCGCGATCTGCCGCGAGTACGGATCCGACCACACGCCCCTGCTCCAGGCCCTCAACAAAGGCCATGAGGCGAAGGGACCGACGCGCTACCTGGTCCTCCGCAACACGGATGTGGATTTCGTCTACATCTCCGCACAGGACGGATTCTTCCCGGCGGTGCCGGCCCAAGACCGCGACGGCAATCCCCACGATTTCTCGGGCAGCGCGCTCCTGCGGGGAGCGGAAACCCTCGGGTTCACCGGGCAGGGCCAGTTCGACGCGATCCTCCAGACCGCGCACCTCGGGATCCTCAATTCGCCTGCCGCCTGGTCCTCGGCGCTCGGTTTCTTGCTCTCGCTCGACGATCGCGAGGGCGGCGAGGACGAGGACTGACGAGCCCTCCTCAGACGGGTCGAATTCTGGCTCGATCCGCCTTCACGGCCGAAGATGAGTCGTGGGGGCGGCATGGAGATCCTCTTCCTTCTCGTCGGGCTGGCGTTCGTCGCGCTCGGCACGCTGATCGTCGTCTCCGAGGCCCGGACGCGCCGCGGGGCCTGGGAGGTGCCCGGCCAGGTGATCGGGTTCTCGACCGGGAGCGGCTCCGACGCCCGCTACCTCCACACGATCGCGGCGTACTTGGGGCCGGACGGGCACAGCCGATATGTCGAATCGTCGGTCGGATCCTCCTCTCCGCTCGACGCGATCGGGGACTCGGTGACCGTTCTCGTCAAGCCCGACGACCCCGCGCAGGCCACGATCAAGTCCTCGCTCTCCTACGTGCTGGCCGGCGTCGTGGCGATGATGGGGCTGATCTCGTGCATCGTGTTCTTCGCGGTCTTCCGGATCGACGGGTTCTCCATCGTGGGAGCGGCGGTGGTGGTGGCCGCCGGGTCCTGGAAACTCCGCGGCGCGCTGCGCGACAAGCCCATGACCCTTCAGGCATGGCGGGACTACAAGAGCAAGCTCTTCGGCCCGCGGACCTTCACCGAGGACAACAAGCACGAGATCCGCTGGGTGGATCCCTCGGGCTTACGGCAGGCGCTCGAGAACCAGAGGAAGGCGAGCCGCGTCGCGATCCCCGTCCTCTTGCTGGCCGGCGCCGGGCTCCTCCTCCTCGGAAACCACCTGCACACCCGGACCGAAGCGTTCCTCGGGGCGGCCGTTCCTGGCGCCGGTGTCGTCGTGGGCCTGGAGGACAACGATTCGGGAGACACGACCACCTACGCCCCGGTGGTCGAGTTCGATCACGACGGCAGGACCTACCGGTTCAAGGACTCGATCGGTTCCAATCCACCGTCGTATCGCCGGGGTGAAGGAGTCGCCGTTCTCTACGTTCCCTCCGATCCCACCAACGCCCGCATCGACCGCGGCCGCTGGAACCGGGCGGTGCCGATCTTCGTCGGTGGCTTCGGCGTCCTGCTCTGCTCGCTCGGGATCTGGATGGTCCTCAAGCGGCCGCGAGAGACGATCCCCATGGAGATTGCCGCCCGCCGCCTGGACTGATCCTCCGGAGCCCGCGGGCCTCACCGCGCCCCGACCAGGCGCTCGCCGGCCGTTCCGGCGCCGCCGTTCTCGATCTTCGCCAGCTCCTCCGCGACGCCGAGATGGATCCGCCCGAGGGGCCCCGGCTTGCGGTCGTAATCGATGGTCCGCCGTCTCTCCGCGTCGTCCCCGTAGAAGCGGCGCGTGAACTCCTCCCGCTCGGCCATCTTCCGCTCGAAGATCCGGCGCACGTCGCTCTGGTCGCGGATGATGTAGGGCGTGAGGAACAGCAATAGATTCGTCCGCTGCTTCTTCGTGCTCTCGCTCCGGAAGAGCCAGCCGAGAAGCGGAAGCGACCCGAGCACCGGCACTTTCGACACGCTGCGGGTCAGCCGCTCCTGGATCAGGCCGCCCAGCACGATGGTCTCCTGGTCGCGCGCGACCACCGTGGTCTTCGCCGATCGCTTGCTGGTGGTAGGTCCCAGCGTCTTGTCCACGCTGGCGATCTCCTCGGTCTGCTGCTCCACCTCGAGCCGGATGACGTCGCCCTCGTTGATCTGGGGGCGGATGTGCAGCCTGAGCTCGACATTCTGCCGCTGGATGGGGGCGTAGAGCGAGCTCAGGCTGGTCGCCACCGCCGGCGTGGTCGTGCCGATGTTCGGGGCGAACGCCGCCTGGAACGGAACGTTCTGTCCGACGCTGATCTCGCCCTCGGTGTTGTCGGTCATGATCACGTGCGGCGTGCTGATCACGTTCACGTCGCTCGAGCTTTCCAGGGCCTGGAGCACGACCCCGAACGACGGGACGCTGACGCCCCCGACGGTGATCGGCGGACCCTGGATCCCGGCGAGGAAGCCGTTGAGGCTCGCGAGCGAAGAGACCCCGGCGAGCGAGCTGAGGCCGCCCAGGTTCGTGCCGAACACGCCCGTGGCGGTGCCCGCGTTGCCCGCGAAGGAGACGTCCCTCTGCTCGCCGCCGTGAAACGAGAAACCGACGTCTCGATCGTTCTCGATGTTGACCTCCATGATGACGGCCTCGACGAACACCTGCCGTTGCGGCGTGTCGAGCTGCTCGACCAGCTTCACCAGGCTCCGGTAGTCGGCCGGATTCGCGACCACGATCAGCGTATTGCGGCTCTTGTCGGCGGTGACCTTCACGTCGCCGCTGAATAGCTCCGCGGAGACCGCCCCTGCGGAAGCGGTCGGGCCTGACGCGGCTGGAGCAGCGCTCGCCGCAGCGCGCCGCCTTCCCGCGAGCCCCTGGGAGAGGGATTGCAGGGTCGTCGCGAGGTCCTCCGCCTTCGCGTGGTGGAGGGCGTAGACGTGGACGCCGCTGTCGCCGGTCGGGACGTCGAGGTGCTTGACGAGGTCGAGCAGCGCCTCGAAGGCTTTCTCGCCCGCGATCGCGATCAGCGTGTTGGTGCGCTCGTCGGCGAGCACCTTGGCGGTCCGTGCGAGCGACCCGGTCCTCGAGGAAGCCTGCGCCTGGGTGATCTCGGTGAGCTTCTGCGCAAGCTCCGGCGCCGCGGCATGGTGGACGGAGACGATGTGGAGCTCCTGCGTGCCGCCAGGCTGATCGAGCTGGTCGATCAGTTGCTCCAGGCGCCCGAGGTTCAAACCGAGGTCCGAGGCGATCAGCGTGTCCGGAGGGAAGATCTGCAGATCCGCGTCGCGCGAGGTGAACTGGCCGAGCACGTTGCGCATCTGCTCAGCCTCCACGAAGCGGAGCTTGAACAGCTTGGTCACCATCTGCTCGGTGGAAGGCGGCGGCTGTTCGCTGCCGAGATAGAGCGGCACGCCGGCTCGAGGGGACTGCTTCTTCTCGATCAACTTCCAATAGCGTCCCACGAGGTACAACGCCCAACCGTTCGCGTCCAAAGCGGCGACGAAGACATTCCAGACCTCGCTCGCGGGGATCGGCGCGTTGGAGAGGATGGTGATCTTCCCGGAAAGGCGCTCGGGGAGGATGAAGTTGCGCTGCGTGAACTGGCTCACGAACTGGATGACGTCCGTGAGGTCGCGCTTGTCGAACGACATCAGCACCGTCTTGGTGTTCTTCCCGAAGCCGCTGTGGTCTCCCGGACGCCCGGCGTCCTCCGGGCGCGCGGCCGAAGCGATCAGGCAGTACGCGGCAAGAACCCACCGGCCGGCCACCGACGGCCGGCCGGTGCAGGTCCAAGGAGAGTGCGACACCTCCTTTCCGGTACACACGCTGATCGACCTTGCATGCGATGTGCCGGCCCTCTCCTTCTCGGGCACGAGCCTGCGCCTCGGCGACCCGCTGACACGAAGTCCGCCAGCTTGTCAGCGCGAGACAGAATGGCGTTGCAGTCGCTCGCGGGAGCTTCACGGTTCTCAATGCGACGCCGCACCGGCTACGTTTTGAGATGTGTTCTAGTCTCGACGGATGCCGTTGGGACGAAGCCCTTCCCCGGTCCGCATCACCGCCCGGGACGCGCGCCGCCTCGCCGTCGCCGCCCAGCGGCTGGTGGGCGCCTCTCGCGCGACGCGGACCGGGATCCTCGAGGTCATCCGCGACATCGGGTACCTCCAACTCGACCCGATCAACGTGGTGGCCCGCAATCCGCAGCTCGTGCTCTGGAGCCGGATCGGCCGCTACGATCCGGCGCTCCTCGAAGGGCTCCTCGCGAAGCGGGAGCTGTTCGAGACCGTCTCCCTCATCGTCCCGGCCAGCGACTTCCCGGTGCACGCGGCGACGATGCGCGCCTACCGGCTCGCGACCACGCCGGGGGCAGCCCGGTCCAGAAGAGGCAGCCTCGAGGGCGCCGGCGGCGGCACCTGGCCGCTTCGCGCGGCGAAGATTCTCGCGCTCAATCCGATGCTGCGGCGCCGGGTGCTCGCGCGCTTGCGCCGCGAGGGGCCGCTCCCGCTGACCGCGTTCGAGGGCCGCGCCGTGGTCAGCTGGACTACGGGCGCGTGGGATTCCGAGCGAAACGTGGCCTGGATGCTGGCCATCCTTCAACGCCGCGGCGAGGTGGTCGTGGCCGGGCGCCGGCGCGGACACAAGCTCTGGGCCGTCGCGGACGGCTGGCTGCCGGAGTCGAGGCCGCTCTCCGGCCGCGCGCTGGAGCGAGAAGCCACGCTGCGGGCGCTTAGCGCCCAGGGCGTCGCTACGCTCAAGCAGTTGCGTTCCCACTACGCCTTCGAACGTCATGTCAGCCAGCGCGCCCTCGACGCGCTCATGCGCGAGGGCGCGGCCGTGCCGGTGGAGATCGTCGATGCGGCCTGGAAGGGCCCTTGGTACGCGCTGGCAGCGGGCTTGCCCCGCGGCGACTGGGAAGGCCGCACGACGCTGCTCTCGCCCTTCGACAACCTGATCATCGACCGCGCCCGCACCGAGCAGCTCT
>WNFK01197768.1_pt2 | contig 10654 bp, 12 predicted proteins | sample 5400281 | NCBI WGS metagenome assembly WNFK01 (sample SAMN13153350, study PRJNA577476) | soil metagenome | isolation source: 20 cm soil on Douglas fir-dominated hillslope | place: USA:California | collected 2013-09-17
GTCGGCGGTCGTGAAGTTCGGAGCGCCGAACACTCCCAGCCGCTCCGCCTCTTCGGTTTGCGCCCGCAGCCGCGTCTTGATCGCGTCCGATTGGGCTGCTGCGAGCACCGGCTGGGGATCGATCTTAAGTCCTGCCAGGACATCGCCCACAGCCGCGGCGTCATCAATCCGGCGCCCTTCGGCAAACTGCGCGCGGAACAACGCGCGGCAAAAATCTTCGCCCCAGGGCTGGTCGAGCACGACCAGCGCCGCGCGCGCCGCCAGTAAACTGTTCTGCGGAAAGGGGTCGGGTCGCCGGAAAGGCAACTTGAGGTCCGCGCATGAGCGCTCGAGGTCGCGCCACATGTTGCGGCCCTTGGCTGGATAGAGATTGAACGGCGAGGTGTCCCAACCCTGGGCCTTGAAAATCGGCCCGAGCAGGAAGGGGCGGAAACGCACGCGGACGCTCGCTTCTTCCGCAAGGGGCCCGATCCGCATGGCGGCGAGGTAAGAATAGGTCGAGGCAAAATCGAACCAGAAGTCGAGATCGCACGCGGGCATCGAGACATGCTAGTCGGCTGCAGCGAAAGCAACCAGGCGGTGTTTACTACGCGGGCTGCGTGCGATTTGCGACAGCGGAGGGAGGTGCTATGGCAAGGGGGAGAAAGCCGATGTCCAATTTTAGTCTGCATGATCTTGAAAAACGCGTGCAGGAGCGCGCCAAAGCCAGTGCCCAGGTGTCCTATACGCGCAGGCTCCTCGACCAGGGCGTGGGCCATTGCGCCAAGAAGCTGGGCGAGGAGGCGATCGAGACCGTTCTCGCTGCCGTCGAGGAGGATCGTGCGCGCTTGATCGCGGAGGCCGCCGACCTCATTTACCATCTGCTGGTCGTGCTCGTGTCGCGCGGCATCACGCTCGCGGAGGTAGAGGCAATCCTCGCCGAGCGCACGCGGCAGTCGGGCCTCACCGAAAAGGCGTCGCGCAAGCGCGGCTGATCAGGACGATGGAGCAACGCACCGAGGACGGCCTCTCGCCCTACCGCGTCTTCTCGCGGGCGGAATGGGCGGCAAAGCGCGCCGACACGCCGATGACGCTCAAGTCGGATGAGGTGACCCGGCTGCGCTCGCTGCACGATCGCCTCGACATGGCTGAGGTCGAGGAAATTTACCTGCCGCTGTCGCGGCTCCTGTCGCTTTACGTCGCGGCGACGCAGCGCCTGTTCCACGCCCAGCAGAATTTTCTCGGCACCGAGGACACGAAGGTGCCTTTCGTGATCGGGGTTGCCGGCTCAGTGGCGGTAGGCAAATCCACCACCGCACGTGTCCTGCAGGCGCTGCTGGCGCGCTGGCCCAACGTACCGAAGGTCGACCTCGTCACCACCGACGGCTTTCTCTATCCGAACGCCATCCTCGAGCGTGAAGACTTGATGGAGAAGAAAGGCTTTCCGGAAAGCTACGACCTGCCGGCGCTGCTGCGTTTTCTCTCTGACATCAAGGCCGGCCGGCGGCCCGTGCGCGCCCCGGTCTACTCGCACCTCACCTACGACGTGATGCCAAATCGATGGATCGAGATCGATCGGCCGGACATTCTCATCGTCGAGGGACTCAACGTGTTGCAGGCGGGGGTGCCGCCCAAGGGCGGCAAGCCGACCCCTTATGTGTCGGATTTCTTCGATTTCTCGATCTACCTCGATGCACGCGAAGACGTGCTGCAGGGTTGGTATGCGGATCGGTTCCTGACGTTGCGTGGCACCGCGTTCCGCGATCCCAAATCGTACTTTCACCGCTACGCGAGCTTGTCGGATGCGGAGGCGGTCGACACCGCGACCACCATTTGGAGGCGCATCAACCTCGTCAATCTGCGCGAGAACATCTTGCCGACGCGCCAGCGCGCCGATCTCATCTTGAAGAAGGTCGAGAGCCATCTTGTCGAAGAGGTCGCGTTGCGCCGGCTATGAAGTGATTGGCTCACGCCGCGCGGCGCACCTCGTCGACAAGCACGCGATAGGATAAGGCCTCGGCGAGATGCACGCGGCCGACCTTATCGGCGCCGTCGAGATCGGCGAGCGTGCGCGCGACGCGCAGTACGCGGTGATAGCCGCGAGCGGAAAGCCGCATAGCCTCGGCGGCGTCGCGTAGAGCAGCGGCCCGTTTGCATCCGCGTTCGTGCGCAGCCGCGACAGGCCGACCGCGGCGTAGCGCTCGGCCTGCATGGCGCGGGCGTGTGCCACGCGTGCGGCGATTTCTCGGCTTCCCTCCGCCGGCGGCGGCAGGATGAGATCGGCGGCGGTCACGGCCGGCACCTCGATATGCAGGTCGATGCGATCGATGAGCGGGCCTGAGAGCCGCCCCTGATACTCGGCCGCGCAGCGCGCGTTGGCGCCGCGCTTGCAGGCAAATCCCGGCTCGCTCGCGCGGCCGCAGCGGCAGGGATTCATCGCGGCCACCAGCATGAAACGTGCAGGATAGGTCACGCGGTGGTTCGCGCGCGCGATCGCAACCTCGCCGATCTCCAGCGGTTGGCGAAGCGAATCGAGGACCTGCGGTTGGAATTCCGGCAGTTCGTCGAGGAAGAGCACGCCATGATGCGCGAGCGAGATTTCGCCCGGCCGTGCACGTAAGCCGCCGCCGACCAGCGCCGGCATGCTGGCGGAGTGGTGTGGCGCGCGAAACGGACGGGAATTGGTGAGCGCGCCGCCCTCGAGCTCGCCCGCGACCGAGGCAATCATGGAGACAGTTCCGCGGGGGTCAACGGCGGCAGGATCGTCGGCAGCCGCGCTGCCAACATTGATTTGCCGGCGCCCGGCGGACCGACCATGAGCAGATTATGGCCGCCGGCGGCGGCCACCTCGAGGGCGCGCTTGGCGCTCTCCTGCCCCTTGATGTCCTTCAGATCAACGAGCGGAGCGCAGGGCTCGCGCACTTTTGGCTGCGGACGGGCGAGCACTTGCGCGCCGCGGAAATGGTTGGCGAGCTGAATCAGCGATGCAGCCGCGATGATCTCCATTTCGGGGCTCGCCCAGGCGGCTTCGGGGCCGCAGGCGGCGGGACAGATGAGACCTTCGCCACGAGCGTTGGCGCCGATCGCGGCCGGCAGCACCCCCGCCACCGCGGCGATGGAGCCGTCGAGGCCGAGTTCACCCAGCACGGTGAACCCGGAAAGCGCGTCCGCCGGAATGGCGCCGATCGCCCCCATCAGACCGAGTGCAATCGGCAGATCGTAGTGGCTGCCTTCCTTCGGTAGGTCGGCGGGGGCGAGGTTGACCGTGATGCGGCGGGCCGGCAGCGCCAAACCCGAGGCGACCAGCGCCGCGCGCACGCGCTCGCGCGCCTCGGAGACAGCCTTGTCCGGCAAACCAACGACGTTGAACGCGGGCAGCCCCGGGGCGACCTGAACTTGGACATCGACGGCGCGGGCTTCGATGCCCTCGAACGCCACGGTGGCGACGCGCTGGACCATGTTGCCCCTGCTCGACGTCAGAGTAGCGGAAGCCGGAGTAGCCTGCAAGAACAATACGAGAACAAAAGACGTTGGCCGGCCTCGTGTTAGAACACCTGCGACGGTGGGGATCGCCGGGACCGGGAGGGATGTCGATGCCTTTGAGGAGCTTCGGCGTTGTTCTTGCCGCACTCGCCCTGACGTCGGGCGGCGCATGCCTCGATGGCTTGGCGGTGACGGCAGGGTTCGCGCAAGAAACGCGCGCGGCCCAGCAGATCTGGACCGTGCCGGAAATCGGCGCCCTGCCGAATGATGCGCATGGGCGCCTGGTGCGCCGCGGGCGCGACCTCATCACGGCGACCTACGCCTATATCGGGCCTGAGGTGGCAGATCGCTCAAAACGCTTTGCCGGAAACAATCTCGCGTGCGGCAATTGTCACCTTCAGGCGGGGACGAAGAAATTCGGTATCCCGCTGTTCGGGTTGTTCGGCGAATTTCCGCACTACAGCGCCCGTTCGGGGGCGCAGATGACGATCGAGGACCGTTTCAATTCCTGCATGACCCGCAGCATGAATGGGCGGGCGCTGCCGGCCACCGCGCCGGAAATGCAGGCAATGGTGGCGTATATCAAATTTCTGTCTACCGGCGTGCCGCCGGGAGAGCTGCTGCCCGGCTTGGGCACGGGCAAGATGCCGGAACTCGATCGCCCGGCCGATCCGGCACGCGGGAAGGCAGGCTACGCTACTGCCTGCGCGACGTGTCATTGGCCCAATGGCGCTGGTATTCGCCGCAGCCTACCAACCACCGATCTGGGCTACATGGTGCCGCCGCTGTGGGGCGGGGATAGCTTCAACGACGGCGCCGGAATGGCGCGCCTGATCACGGCGGCAAATTTTCTCCACTTCAACATGCCGCACGGCGCCGACTACCTGAACCCGCAGCTTTCGCCAGAGCAGGCCTGGGATATTGCGGCTTACGTCATATCCCAGCCGCGGCCGCACAAAGCTGGCCTCGACAAGGACTTTCCGGATCTTCTGGAAAAGCCGGTGGACGCGCCGTACGGGCCTTATGCGGACGGCTTTGGCGAGCAGCAGCACAAATACGGGCCTTTCCCGCCGATCCGCGCCGCGATCGCAAAACTCAAGGCCGAGCAGAAAGGCACGTCCACGCGCTGACGCAATCAGACGCCGGTCGGCGCGCATGAGACGCGGCGTGCAACGCGTGCTGCTCTGCGAGTAATCAACCGCGCCCAGCCGTTAAGTGGGTTGTTCATGGGGCCGCCGATGGGCCCCGCCGCTTAGCCTCGATCTTGTCCCAGATCAGTGCCGCCACGTCCGGCCCGCCGAGATCCTTGACCGCGCGAATCCCGGTCGGCGAGGTGACGTTTATCTCGGTCAAATATCCGTCGATCACGTCGATGCCGACGAACAGGAGCCCTCGCTCGCGCAAGACCGAACCGATGCGGGCACAGATGTCGCGATCCCGCGCGGAAAGCTGGGTCTCCTTCGGAATGCCGCCGCGCACCATGTTGGAGCGCAGATCATCGGGCGCGGGCACCCGGTTCACTGCGCCGGCGAACTCGCCGTCGACCAGCAGGATGCGCTTGTCGCCGTCTTTCACCGCGGGCAAGAACTTCTGCACCACCCACTGCTCGCGGAACGTCGCGGCAAACAGGTCATAGAGGGAGCCGAAGTTGAGGTCCTCCTTCGCCAGCCGAAACACCGCTTCGCCGCCCTTCCCGTAGAGCGGCTTCATCACGATGTCGGCATGCTCTGCGCGGAAGGCCTTGATCTCCGCCAGATCGCGGGTGATCAGCGTGGGAGGCATCAAGTCAGGAAATTCCATCACGAACATTTTTTCCGGCGCATTGCGCACGGCGGTCGGGTCATTGACCACCAGCGTGCCTGGATGAACGCGCTCGAGCAGGTGCGTGGTTGTGATATAGGCAAGGTCGAACGGCGGATCCTGCCGCAACAGAATCACGTCGAATTCGGCGAGCTCGGCGCGGCGCGGCGCGCCAAGCGTGAAATGGTCGCCATGCTGGTCGCGAACCTTGAGCGGCTGTACCGCCGCGATCACTTTGGACCCCCGCAACGCCAGCCGGTCCGGGGTGTAATATGCGATTGCATGGCCGCGCTTTTGCGCTTCCAGCAGCAGCGCAAACGTGGAGTCGCCGCGGATATTGATCCGCTCGATCGGGTCCATCTGTACGGCAATGCTCAGACTCATCATTGGCCCGAAAATATTTTGCTAACGCGAGCTCCACGCGATCGCGTCACCCACTCGTATCAAAAGCCGAGGGGATATGACGCGGAAGCCGCCGAGGTGCGATCAGGACGGCATCAAAACGGATATCGCGGATGCGGTCATCAGCATATCGCGCGAGCCAAGCCTCTGCGGCGGCGGCGATACGCAAACGCTGGCGATCGGTGACCGACCAGGCGGCGTCGTCCAATTGGTCACGCGCCTTGACCTCGACGAATATCAGCAGCGCCCGGCGTCGTGCGATGATATCGATTTCGCCGACCGGGCTGCGCCAACGCCGCGCCAGGATGCGAAAGCCTTTGGCGATGAGAAACGCTGCCGCTCGGCTTTCGGCCGAAATACCGGTCCGAAACGCGATCTGACGCTCGGGACGTGGGGCTTGGATTGGGGCTGCGCGCAACCTCTCATCGGGCATGGCCACGCTCCTTACTGAGTGCGATCGCGCGTCGATAGACCTCCCGACGAGGCATGCCGCTGACGGCCGCGATTTCAGCCACCGCATCTTTGACGGACAGACGATCGAGCGCTTGACGGAGCAGCGCGTCAAGATCGGCTGCGCTCACGTCATCCTGGCGATCGGGGGGCGCCACGACGATCACCAGCTCACCGCGTGGCTCGGGCGTGTCTGCAGCTTGGTGCGCGAGCGTCGCGAGATCGCCGCGCCGGATTTCTTCATAAAATTTGGTGAGCTCTCTGCAGAGCGCAGCCTCACGCGGACCCAGGCCGGCGGCGAGGTCGGCGAGCGAGGCTGCAATGCGTGCCCCGGTCTCGAACAGAACGAGCGTTGCCGGAATGCGCTCGAGCTCGGCGATGCGGGCGCGCCGTGCTGCTTCTTTTGCGGGCAAGAATCCCTCGAACAAGAACCGGTCGGTCGGAAGCCCGCTCACCGTGAGCGCAGCAAGTACCGCCGACGCTCCCGGCAATGCCGTTACATTCGCGCCCGCCGCTCGCGCCTCGCGCACGAGTTTATAGCCCGGATCCGAGACGAGGGGGGTTCCGGCGTCCGAGACGAGCGCGATCGCGGCGCCATCGGCGAGGCGTGCGAGCAGCTTGGGACGCGCCTGGGCGGCATTGTGTTCGTGATAGGACGTGAGCGGGGTTGCAATTCCATAGCGGTCGAGAAGCTTGCGGGTGACGCGGGTATCCTCGCAAGCGATGAGATCGACAGCGGCAAGAACCTCCAGCGCCCGCACCGTGATGTCGCCCAGATTCCCGATGGGCGTGGCGACCAGGTAGAGACCAGCCCTCAACGGCGGTGCAACGGCGGTGCGGCCGTCCAGAACGTAATGCCGCCCGGCGCGCTCGCGGGGCGCGCGTGCGGCGATGGCGGGCGCGGTCGTCCTCATGCTCCTTACTGTAACGGCACGACCTTGCCCCGTCATGGGCGCCGTAAAAAATTCATTATCCTTTTCATTTGGTTAACCAGTCACCGACAAAATGCCCGATTGCCGGCCTGGACTGGCATGGAGCAATCTCACGTCCTGGCCGAGGAGATCGATCCCCATGTTCGGAGGACTGCAGGTCCGGGCATCGTGGCCTGCACACGCTGCGTCTCCGGCGCTTGCCGCGCTCGCATCGATGCTCTTGCTGGCGGGCTGCTCGGGAAGCCTTCCCGATCTGGCCTCCTCGTCAGGGGCGCCCTCGCCGCCCGCGACCCATATCGGCGAAGGCGCGGTCAAGGCCGCTCTGATCGTGCCGTTGTCGGGAAGCGGCAATGCGGGAGTCGCCGCGCAGTCCATGCGCAACGCCGCTGAGATGGCGCTCGCGGAGTTCAACAATCCCGATCTCCAGCTGTTGGTGAAGGACGACGCGGGCAGCGTGCCGGGCGCCCAGCAGGCGGCGCAACAGGCGCTCGATGAAGGAGCGGAGATCATCCTGGGGCCACTGTTTGCGCTCACGGTCGCTCCGGTTGCACACGCCGCGCGCGCTCGCGGCGTGCCGGTGATTGCGTTCTCGACCGATACCAATGCAGCGGCGCGCGGCGTGTATCTCCTGAGCTTTCTGCCGGAGTCCGACGTCGATCGTATCGTGAGCTATGCGGCGAGCCAGGGCCGGCGGTCATTCGCGGCGCTCGTTCCCGATAATGCCTATGGCAGCGTGACGGAAGCGGCCTTCAAACAGGCGGTGGCGCGCGGTGGCGGCCGCGTGATCGCGCTCGAGCGTTACCCGCTCGACCGGGCGCAGATGCAAACTCCGGATCTTCATCCCGGACGGCGCTGACGCCGTTCACACCGTGGTGCAGACGCTAACGGCGAACGGCATCGACACCAAACGCGTGCAGCTGCTCGGCACGGGCTTATGGGAGGACGCGCAAATCTTCTCCAATCCCCTGCTCGACGGCGCCTGGTATGCGGGCCCGGATTCAACCGGTTTTCGCAATTTCTCGGTCCGTTACAGGGGCCGATACGGCAGAGACCCCGTGCGCACGGCGTCGCTTGCCTATGATGCCGTCGCCCTTGTCGCGGCGCTGGTCAAGACTCAGGGCAGTCAGCGCTTCACCGACAGCGTTCTGACCAATTCCTCGGGCTTCACCGGTATCGACGGACTGTTTCGCTTCCGGCCTGATGGCACCAACCAGCGCGGTCTTGCGGTGTTGCGGGTGTCGCCGACCGGTGGCCAGGTCATCAGCCCACCGCCTAAAGGCTTCGGCGGCTCGGCGACTTAAAGTCTCTCACGCGGCGAGGTCAGCAACCACCGCGTTGAGCACGGGAAAGCCGGCGAGCGTCAGGCCGGCCGGCAAGACGCGCATAGCTCGCAGGGTCGATGCCCTCGGCCAGCCGTAATCCCATCAACAGAAACTCGTCTGCGACCTGCTCCCGCGTGAGCGCCTCATCGCTCACCACGCCATGTCCGAGCGATTCCACCCGCGCAAGCCAGGTTCTCGGCGGCTTGTCGGTCGCGGTGGCGCGGCGCTCGGCCGCGATCTCGAGCCGACCATGCGCGCCCGGTCCGATGCCGGCATATTCGTGCGCGCGCCAGTAAATGAGATTGTGCCGGCACTCGGCCCCTGGCCGGGCGTGGTTGGAAATCTCGTAGGCAGGAAGCTCCGCGCTTGTACAGACTGTCTGTGTCGTATCGTAGAGTGCGCGGCCCATGTCGTCGTCGGGTACGACGAGCTTGCCAGCCGCATGCAGCGCGGCAAACGGCGTGTTCTGCTCGATGGTGAGTTGATAAAGCGACAGATGCTCTCCGGCCTCGGCGATCGCGCATTTGAGCTCGGCCGCCCACGCCCGCGGGGTCTGATCCGGGCGCGCGTAGATCAGATCGAAGGAATAGCGCTCGAAAATGGAGCGCGCCAGTGCGACCGCTCGAAGCGCCTCCTGCGCCGAATGCAGCCGCCCGAGGGCTTTGAGCGCCGCATCATCCAGCGCCTGCACGCCAAGCGAGACGCGATTGATGCCAGCTGAGCGAAAGCCGCGAAAGCGCGTCGCTTCGACGCTCGTTGGATTGGCTTCGAGCGTTACCTCGACGTCCGGTGCTATCGACCAGTGCCGGGCGATCGCGTCGAGGATCGCACCGACGGTCGCAGGCTGCATCAGCGATGGCGTGCCGCCTCCGAAGAAGATGGTCGATACGGTTCGTCCGCCTACTCGCGCCGCCGTCGTCGCGATCTCGGCGGCAAAGGCGCGCCCGAAGCGTGCCTCATCAACCGCGACATGCGCCACATGGCTGTTGAAGTCGCAGTACGGGCATTTCGACAGGCAGAACGGCCAGTGGATATAGACGCCGAACGCAGGCCCTTGCCGATCACCGCTTTGCAAGACAAGCCTCCGCAAGCTTCAGGAATGCACGTGCCCGGTGCGAGAGCCCTTTGCCCGTGGGGGGTAGACCATGCTTCTCCACGTTCGTCATTTCGCCGAAAGTGCGAGCATGGCCGTCAGGCAAAAACATGGGGTCATAGCCGAACCCCTGATCGCCGCGTGGGGGCCAGACGAGGGTGCCGTGCACCGCAGCGTCGAACTCTTCGACGTGTCCGTCGGGCCAAGCGAGGCAAAGCGCGCAGACGAACTGGGCCTTGCGTTGGCCAGGCGCATGGGCGCCACGCTCGCGCAATTTGTCTTCCACCGCTTGCATGGCGCGCCGGAAGTCCTTTTCGGGACCCGCCCAGCGCGCTGAGTAGATGCCTGGCTCGCCGCCGAGCGCATCGACGGCCAGTCCGGAATCGTCCGCGAACGCAGGCAGACCCGAGGACGTTGCCGCAGCGCATGCCTTGATGCGGGCATTCGCCTTGAAAGTCGCGCCGCTCTCCGCCGGCTCGTCCAAGCCGAGCTCGCCCGCGGATATCGCGTCGATTGCGAACGGCATGAGAAGCTCGCGCATCTCCTTGAGCTTGCCCGGATTGTGCGTCGCGATCACCAGGCGCCCGGCAATCGGTCGATGAGCGACGCCCTTCGAACTCATCCTCGGTCTCGCGCGATCCGCGATCACATCACCGCCAGTTTCTGCAGGTCGACGAGTTTCATCACGCCCTTTTTCGCAAGCGCAAGTAGATTGAGGAACTGTTCCTCGGTGAAGGGAACTTTCTCCGCCGTTCCCTGCACCTCGACGATTCGCCCGCCCCCGGTCATGACGAAATTGGCGTCCGTCTCGGCCTCCGAATCCTCCGCGTAATCCAGGTCGAGCACCGGCGTGCCGTGACAGATGCCGCAGGATATAGCGGCGACATGGTCGCGCAGCGGCTCCGCCGTCAGCATCTCCCGCGTCTTCATCCAGTTCAGGCAATCGTGTAGTGCGACCCAGGCGCCGGTAATCGCCGCGGTGCGGGTTCCGCCGTCGGCTTGGATTACGTCGCAGTCGATCGTGATTTGACGCTCTCCCAACGCAGAAAGGTCCAATACCGCGCGCAGACTGCGCCCGATCAGCCGCTGGATCTCGATGGTGCGGCCGCTCTGTTTGCCGGCCGAGGCTTCGCGGCGCGTGCGCTCCGAGGTGGCGCGCGGCAACATGCCGTATTCGGCGGTGACCGAGCCAC
>WNFK01239046.1_pt1 | contig 10652 bp, 9 predicted proteins | sample 5400281 | NCBI WGS metagenome assembly WNFK01 (sample SAMN13153350, study PRJNA577476) | soil metagenome | isolation source: 20 cm soil on Douglas fir-dominated hillslope | place: USA:California | collected 2013-09-17
CGCTGAAAATCGACAAGAATCGCTTCAGGGCTTAGCCGAATTTTTCCGTTTCGGGCAGTATTCGCCTCCAATGACGGTTGAATATTGGCAAGTCTTCCCAATCGTGAATCCGCAGCCAGCACAATGAGGGTGAATGCCCACAGCAGCGTTAGTTGAATGTGTGGTCGATTGTACCCTTTCAGTTCCTGCTTTGGTTAGCGCTCTTTGATAAGCTGGACGTCCATGTTGATGGTTACCGCGTCGCCCACGAGCAGGCCGCCGGCTTCCAGAGCTGCGTTCCAGGTGAGGCCAAAGTCTTTCCTGCTGATCCGCGTCGTGGCAGAAACCCCAATTCGCGTATTTCCCCACGGGTCTCGTTCGCCAAAATTTAAAACGTGTTTGAAATGAATAGCATGCAGAAGTGCCCTGTAGCATTGCTACGCGGCGAGGATTCAAGGCCTTTGCGGAGTTTTGGCGACGACAGGTCCCTAATTGCGATTCAATGGGAAACGCAGATCGACCATCAGCTCTTGGCTCCGCCTAGTACAGGACGGGGAAACCGAGCACGACTGGGGCGCTCGTCTATACACGCACATATATATTAAGGACGCGCGCAGGTCAGGGGCTGGGCAAGATTAGTCTGGAGAAGACAGCTCGATCCGTGCAAGTGCTTGAAAACAATCGTGGGAACGTGGGGATACTGCGATCGGGCCGTGACAGTGCGGGATTCTAACCAGCGAGAGGCAGCGTTCAATCCAAAGATGTTGTAATCGTACCCAATATAGGTACAATTGTACCTGGAATGGGTACACAGGTCCTTTCGCTATCGAAAGTCCTCTTCGGCCAAAGCCGAAGGTCGATCCTTGCCCTGCTCTATGGCCACGCTGACGAACAATTCTATCTGCGCGAAATTGCACGTCGCGCCGGAACAGGGATTGGAGCCACGCAGCGAGAACTCGGACAATTGACGGACGCCGGGCTTCTCCACAGGCTTCGCCGCGGGAACCAGGTTTATTACCGGGCGAATCGTGAGAATCCGATTTTCGAAGAATTGAAAAGCATTCTCGCGAAGACGTCCGGAATACGAGACACTCTGCAGGAAGGACTCGCTCGATTGGCGGACCGAGTTAAACTTGCGTTTGTGTACGGTTCGATTGCGCGAGGCGAGGAAAAGGCATCGAGCGACGTGGATCTGATGGTCGTGGGCAACGTGAGTTTCCAGGACGTGGTGGCCGCCCTCAGCGAGATCGAACGGAAACTGGGCCGGGAGGTGAATCCAACCGTCTTCGGTCCCCGCGAATTTCGCGAAAAGCTCGCAGCCAAGAATCACTTTCTTTCAAGCGTGGCGAAGGAAAAGAAACTCTGGTCGCGCACAAGAGCAGCAAGCAGGAGATCGGCAACCTGCTCGGAATTGTGGCGCGGGACCTGAAAGACAGCCAAGCGAAAGACGTGTCGGACGATTGGCGGTTCGCGATCGCTTACAACGCGGCATTGCAGGCCGCGACGGCGGCCCTTGCGGCCGCTGGGTATCGCGCGTCCCGCGAGAATCATCACTACCGGGTCATTCAGTCACTGGAACTGACCTTAGGGAAAGATGCGAAGTTCATCCGCGCCTTCGATGCGTTCCGGAAAAAGAGAAACGTGAGCAGCTACGACATTGGCGGCGGAGTCTCCCATCGCGAGGTCGAAGAGATGATCGGGATTGCGCAGAGTTTGCAGCAAGACGTTGAGCAGTGGATACGCACAAACCACGCGTCACTTCTTTAGCGAAATGACGAGCAGTGGGGAGGGAATTGGCCGTGACAGTGTGGGATTCTAACCAATGACGGGGCAGCGTTCTAACCAACTGAACTACGTCCCCAGCCGTGGAATCAACGACTTAGCGTAAAACCTTGCAACTAAAGCCTTTGCAAGATTCGCATACAGCGCACTGTTCGCCTGGTTCGCCCCTGACTGCAAGCTCTCCTGGCAAAACCGCCTGTAAACCGCCTGTAAAAATCAGTGCGCTCATCACGAGATTTATCGTAGCACACATGGTGAAAGAAACGAAGCACAGACGGACTTTGACGAATCGCTATTCGAGTGATCTCGTGTTCTCGCCGCCCATGAAACTCACGTCGCTTGCTTCTTACAACTCCTCGCGTGACACTTTGTTCCAATCGGCTCAATAGCGGTTCTTGTGAGCGAGCTCTCGGACAAATTCTCGCTGGGTCCTTCCGTTACCTTCTCGAAATGAATAACGGCGTTCAACGTGCCGAGAAGCTCTGCTCCTCGGTGCAGGTCGAATAGAACGACCGCACGCTCTCCCGGATATCAAATTGCTTAAAAGAAGCAGGCAAAAATCGTTCGCAGCACCATCTGATACCAAGGTATCGGCGATACCTTCGTCCAATTGTCTTGACCCGACACTTCTGGCTCAATCACGAGTGGGCATCACACTCGCAAACATGGAAGGGGAAGAAACATGGCAACTGCAACGGTAATCACCCGGCCTCCTTTGCCTCCGTTCACGCGCGAAACTGCGATTCAAAAGGTGCGCCTCGCCGAAGACAGCTGGAATAGTCGCGATCCAGGCAAAGTAGCGATGGCGTACGCGATCGATTCACGTTGGCGGAACCGCGCAGAGTTCGTCAACGGGCGGGACGAGATCATCGCGTTCCTCTCCCGCAAGTGGATAAGGGAATTGGATTATCGCCTCATAAAGGAGCTGTGGGCGTTCACTGGGAACCGCATCGCGGTACGCTTCGCATACGAATGGCACGACCATTGCGATCATTGGCATCGCTCCTACGGCAATGAGAATTGGGAATTCAACCAGGACGGCCTTATGGCCTGCCGCTACGCGTGCATCAATGATCTTGCGATCGCGGAGGCAGATCGTAAATGTCGTTGGCCGCTGGGGCGTCGCCCTGACGACCATGCCGGCTTGAGCGATCTAGGTCTCTAATTCTTTAAAAGCGACGGAGCTACCGACTCCGCGTGAGGCTAACGGAATGCGATCAGACATGATTCCCGGCGCAGTTTTCCCCGACTATGAGCTTTCCGATCACGCGGGGAAACGGAGGAGGCTTTCCGAATTGCAGGAGCACGATCCGATGATCGCTGTGCTCAGCCGCGGCGGGTATTGTCCAAAGGACCGGCGGCCGCACGAAGGGCTGGTAGAGTTTCAGCACGACACGGAGGTCGGCTACTGGCGGCTGGTCACGATCAGCACTGACAACATCACTGAGACGAACGAATTTCGCACGGGAGTTGGCGCACACTGGCCTTTTCTTTCCGACGCGGGGCGGATGGTGCAAAAGGACCTCGATGTCGCCGAGTACACTGATCCCGACCACAATCCGATGATCCCACATACGATCGTCCTTGAGCCCGGTCTGGCGATTCACAAGATCTACATGGGCTATTGGTTCTTCTCACGGCCAACGCTGGAAGAGTTGCGTCAGGATTTGCGTGCAGTGATAAAGAAATGCCGGCCGGATTGGGACATTACGACGCAAGAAATGAAAGCGGCGTGGCAGCAGGGGCGAAAAGAACTCTTCTACCCGTACGGGAAAACGTACGCCAAAACCATCGCGGGACAGGAGTAGCGCGTGGCGCCCTTCAACACGAAAGACGATTCTCCATCCGGCCTGCCGGACGCGAAGCGCCGTCAGTTCCTTGTGACGACCGGTAGCACGGTAGCTGAAGGGCGGGACACAGAGTCTTGATTGAAGAAACAGACATTACCCACAAAAGGAGCAGTTCATGACTGAAAACAAGGGAAACAAGAAGACGCTTGAAACAATCAGCCCTCAGCCCCGATTTCATCAGCGGGCGAATGCAATGCAAGCCTACCAAGTGCTCGCCGACACCATGACATTGCGCGATCTCTACAAGAAGTCACATTGGCAGATCGCAGGTCCGACGTTTTATCAACTCCATTTGCTTTTCGATAAACACTTTGGCGAGCAAGTGGAGCTGGTTGACGCGCTCGCTGAGCGCATTCAGTTGCTCGGCGGCGTAAGCATCGCGATGGCTCCCGACGTTGCCGAGACGACGCAGATTGAGCGGCCTCCGCGAGGCCGCGAAGAAGTTCCGGTGCACCTCTCGCGCCTGCTCGACGCGCATCAAGTGATTATCGGTGAAACCCGCAAGCTCGCGCGCCGCGCCTCGCAGCTTGGCGACGATGGCACCAATGACCTACTCATCAGCGAAGTCTTGCGCACCAACGAACTGCAAGTCTGGTTCTTGAGCGAGCACCTGGTGGGTGTGCCGCTCGTAAGGGTAAAATCAGCAGCAGGCGCCGCGTAAAATTCGGGAAAGATGCAGGGCCCTATGGCCGGACCAACCACTTCACTCACGCTGATGGCTTCGCGGGCGGATCAGATCTTTCCGACGCTGACGCCTGCGCAGATTCGGCGGATTACGCCGCACGGTCGCGCCCGCTTAGTGAACAGCGGAGTGGTTTTGGTCGAACAAGGGGCAAACGATATACCTATTTTCGTCGTAATCTCCGGCGAACTGGAGACAGTGCGTCCTTCCGGTGCTCGCGAGACGTTGATCGCAACCGTTCCGCCGGGCCAGTTCACGGGGGAGGTCAACACGCTCTCCGGCCGTCGTGCTCTGAACCGGATCCGGGCGCGGCAACCTAGCGAGGTGATCGAGATCAGCCGCGACAGTGTCCTGGCGCTGGTACAGACCGATAGCGAATTGAGCCAGGTCCTGATGCGTGCCTTCATCCTCCGGCGCGCAGAATTGTTCTTACAAGGGCTGGGAGACGTCACGCTCGTAGGCTCGAACCACTCCGCCGACACACTCCGTATTAAAGAATTTCTGGCGCGGAACGGCCATCCTTATTCCTACGTCGATCTGGATCGCGACAGCGACGTGCAGACTCTGCTCGACCAATTCCACATTTCCGTTTCCGATATTCCGGTGGCCATCTGTCGCGGCGAAACCGTGCTGCGCAATCCCAGCAACCGGGAAATTGCCGACTGCCTCGGGTTCAACAAAGATGTCGACCAGGCGCTTGTGCGTGATCTGGTCATCGTCGGCGCAGGACCTGCTGGACTGGCCGCCGCGGTTTACGGTTCCTCCGAAGGTCTTAACGTCCTGTTGGTGGAGACCTATTCGCCCGGAGGTCAGGCCGGGTCCAGTTCGAGGATCGAGAACTATCTGGGTTTTCCATCTGGGATTTCCGGAAACAATCTGGCCTCGCGGGCGTACATACAGGCGCAGAAGTTCGGTGCCCAGATGTTGCTCGCCAAAGGAACGCGGCTTACCTGCGACCGCAGACCCTACGTCGTCGAATTGGAAAATAGTGGCCGAATCCCGGCACGCGCCGTCGTGATCGCTACCGGCGCACAATACCGAAGATTGGCGGTTGAAAATCTTACTAGGTTTGAAGGCGCTGGAGTCTATTACGGCGCGACCCTTGTCGAGGCGCAGTCGTTGGCGGTGGAAATTCGGCCGGCCAAGCAGCAGTATTTTTGGCCGAGGGCGCAAGGCATGTGTTCATTGTGGTCAGATCGGACGGGTTGGCCGACACGATGTCGCGCTATCTGATTCGCCGGATCGAGGAGACGCCTAACATTACTCTGCTAGCGCGGACGGAAATTGTTGCTCTCAATGGCGGCGAACACCTGGAACGCGTGACTTGGCGAAACAATCAGACCCGCAGGACCGAAGAAAAGAATAGCGCCCACCTGTTCCTGATGACCGGCGCGGTTCCGAACACCGCCTGGCTCGATGGGTGTGTGGTCCTCGACGACAAGGGATTCATTAAGACCGGTCCCGATCTTTCACCGGAAGAGCTGAGTGCCGCGAAGTGGCCGCTTGTGCGCCGGCCATATCTGCTCGAAACGAGTCTGCCAGGCGTGTTCGCTGCTGGTGATGTTCGGGGCGGCAACATCAAGCGTGTCGCATCCGCCGTAGGCGAGGGCTCAATCGCGATCTCATTCGTTCACCAGTTGCTGAAGGAATAGGAGACGGTATGCCTGCGCCGAAAGTGGCGGTCGCGTGCAACCGGTTGTTCCCTAGTCATTGCGTCGGGATCTACGGGAGAGGAGTTTTGCCGCTCAAATCAACAACTTAGGGTTCATCAAAAAGTTAAGGTAGATTTGTCCGCTGATGAGTTAGAAGCAAAGGAGTTGGTGAGCGGGGAAGGAATCGAACCTTCAACCTAGTGATTTTCAACCAGCAACCCACAAATCAATTTTTTCAACGGTTTCCCAAGCGCTTTCGTGAGCATAAATAGGCAGATTTGGGACTACGTCGGTCACGCGTACTGCCAAGCCAGCTCGCTGGCTAATGCCTCGATTTTATATGACACGCGCGGATGCCGAATCCGTCGTGGCTTATCTGAAATCCATCGGCGTCAACCACTAGTCTAAAGAAGATCAATCCGTTTCGAATTTCTCGTTAGACGAAGCCGCGATCGGTCGCGATTGCAGCTTCCAACATTCGCGCGCGATGGCCCAGTCCTCCTGGGCTCGCACAACCAGCACACGCACTTTTGATTCTTGCGCTGCGATGTCCTGGTCGGAGTGCGCCTCCGTGTTTTTGGCAGAGTCGAGGACCAGACTCAGAAACGTAAGTTGACTACACACGGCGGCGCGGACTTCTGGGGAGTTTTCGCCGATTCCGGCGGTGAAGACGAGGGCGTCAAGTCCGTTAAGCGCGGCGGCCATGGAAGCTATGCCGGCCGTGAGACGGTGGACGAAGATTTCGAAGGCGAGTTTGGCGCGGGTGTTACCTTCTTTCATCGCGGAGACGATCTGGCGCATATCTCCGGAAATTCCGGAGATGCCGAGGAGGCCGGATTTTTTGTTGAGGAGTTCGTCGAGCTGTTCGCCGGTGAGAGAACTTTCGCGCATGAGGTAGGTGAGGATGCCGGGATCGACGGAGCCGGACCGGGTTCCCATCATTAGACCATCGAGCGGAGTAAAGCCCATGGTGGTGTCTACGCTGCGGCCATCGCGAATTGCGGCCAGGGAACAACCGTTGCCCAAATGGCAGGTGACTATTTTCAGTGAATTCAAATTGGCTCGAAGCAATTGAGCGGTGCGCTGCGCGCAGTATTCGTGATTGATGCCATGGAATCCGAAGCGCCGGATTCCCTTTTCGAACCATTCATAGGGACCGGGATAGACGGCAGCGGCTTGGGGGAGATGCGCGTGGAATCCCGTGTCAAACACCGCGACCTGGGGGACCACGCCGAACATCGTCGACACAATTTGCATGCCTTCGAGCTCGGCACGATTGTGAAGAGGAGCGAACGCGGCCATGCGTTCGATGGCGGATTCTACTTCCGGCGTAACAACCGAGGGCTGCTGAAAAAGCGTGCCCCCATTGACGATCCGATGGCCAGCGACGGCGACGTCCGATTTATCGCGAAGAACGGGGGAAGAACCATCCAACAGGTGGCGCAGTAGCTGTTTGGTTGCTTCCGCGTGCGAGCTGGCGACGCTGAATTGTTCGGATGCAGTCTGGCGTGATTTGATTTGGAGTTTCGCCTGTTCGCCTTCCCATTCGATGCGGCCTTCCCAGATGGGAACGGGAGGAACGTCCGGCAAACGATCCGCGATTTCGTAGAGAGAACTCTTCTGGCTGCTTGATCCGGAATTAAGAACCAGGATTTTCACAAGTTAATTTTGCCATTTCCAATCGCGGATTTCCGGCATGTCGTCGCCATGTTCATAGATGTAACGCTTGTGTTCGAAGAGTTTCTTGCGCAGACTTTGCTGGGCGTGTGCGTTCGTGTTCTGGAGGCGAGGGACACGGTCGATGGCGTCGGCGGCGAGATGGAAGCGGTCGAGTTCGTTGAGAACCGTCATGTCGAACGGAGTGGTGATGGTGCCTTCTTCCTTGTAGCCGTGAACGTGAAGATTAGCGTGGTTTTTGCGGCGATAGGTGAGGCGATGAATGAGCGTCGGATAACCGTGATAAGCGAAGATGACGGGCTTGTCGGTGGTGAACATGGAATCGAAGTCGCGGTCGGAAATTCCGTGGGGATGTTCGCTGGGGGTTTGGAGCGTCATGAGATCCACGACGTTGACGAAGCGGATTTTGATCTCCGGTAGATGGTGGCGCAGAAGATCCACGGCAGCCAGGCTTTCAAGCGTGGGGACATCTCCCGCACAAGCCATCACCACATCCGGTTCAGCGCCTTGATCGGTACACGCCCAATCCCAGATGCCGATGCCGCTGGTGCAATGCTCGATCGCGGCTTCCATGCTGAGGTACTGCGGCGCGGGCTGCTTGCCAGCGACGATGACGTTGACGTAATTGCGGCTGCGAAGGCAGTGATCCGCGACGGACAACAGACTATTGGCGTCCGGAGGAAGATAGACGCGAACGATGTCCGCCTTTTTATTTACGACGTGGTCGATGAAGCCGGGGTCCTGATGCGTGAAGCCGTTATGGTCCTGGCGCCAGACGTGCGAGGTGAGGAGATAGTTGAGCGAGGCGATCGGGCGGCGCCAGCGAATGCCGCGCGTCACCTTCAGCCATTTCGCGTGCTGATTGAACATCGAGTCCACGATGTGAACGAAAGCCTCGTAGCAGGAGAAAAATCCGTGACGTCCGGTGAGGAGATAGCCTTCGAGCCAGCCTTGGCAGAGATGTTCGCTGAGAACTTCCATCATGCGGCCATCGGGCGAAAGATTTTCGTCGGTGTCCACGAGCTTCTCCATAAATTCCTTAGGCGAGACTTCGTAGATGGCTTCGAGGCGGTTGGAAGCCGTTTCGTCGGGTCCGAACACCCGGAAGTTTTTGTGGGCGAGGTTGGCCTTCATGACATCGCGAAGAAATTTTCCGAGGACGCGGGTTGCTTCCGCATCGGCCGTTCCTGGCTTGGAGACTTCGACGGCATAGTCGCGGAAATCCGGCATGACCAGGTCCTGAAGCAGAAGGCCACCGTTGGCGTGAGGATTCGCTCCCATGCGGCGGTCGCCATTAGGGGCGATGTCTTTTAGTTCCTGCCGGAGCTTCCCTTCCTCATCGAAGAGTTCTTCCGGTCTATACGCGCGCATCCAATTTTCAAGAATCTGCAGGTGATCGGAATCGCCGCCGAAATTGGTGACGGGAACCTGGTGGGCGCGCCACGTTCCTTCGACGGGCTTGCCGTCCACTACTTTGGGGCCGGTCCAGCCTTTTGGCGTGCGGAGAATGATCATCGGCCATGTGGGCATTCCGGAATTCTTATTGTCGCGGGCGCTTTTTTGAATGGCGTGAATTTCGGCGAGGATGATGTCGAGCGTGTGAGCCATCTGCTGATGAACTTTTTCGGGATCGCTGCCTTCGACGAAATGGGGCTTGTAGCCGTAGCCGGTGTAGAGCTTGACGAGATCGTCGTCGCTCATGCGGCCGGGAATGGTCGGGTTGGCGATCTTGTAGCCATTGAGATGGAGGATGGGCAGAACAGCGCCGTCGCGAGCAGGATTGAGGAATTTGTTCGAATGCCAGCTTCCGGCGAGTGGTCCGGTTTCGGATTCGCCGTCGCCGACGACACAGCAGACGAGAAGATCGGGATTGTCGAAGGCCGCGCCGTAGGCGTGGGCGATGGAATAGCCGAGTTCGCCGCCTTCGTGAATCGAGCCAGGAGTTTCCGGAGCTACATGGCTCGGGATTCCTCCGGGAAAGGAAAATTGCTTGAAGAGTTTGCGGAGGCCTTCTTCGGTTTGCGGAATGTTCGGGTAGATCTCGCTGTAGGTTCCTTCGAGATAGGTATTGGCAACGAGGCCGGGACCGCCATGTCCGGGACCAGTGATGTAGATGACGTTGAGGTCGTGGAGTCTGATGAGGCGATTGAAATGGACGTAGATGAAATTGAGGCCAGGCGTGGTACCCCAATGACCAAGGAGGCGCGATTTGATGTGCTGGAGCTTGAGCGGTTCCCGGAGCAGCGGATTCGCGCAGAGATAGATTTGACCGACAGAGAGATAGTTGGCGGCGCGCCAGTAGGCGTGCATTTTTCTTAGTTCTTCGGAGGAGAGAGGTTCTTTGGATCCGGCGAGGCCGGGAGAAGCTGCGGTAGCCATGGTGGTGTACTCCTTGAATGAGGCCGGCTGGCGGGCCACACCTGCCAGTCAGATGCCTGGGGCCAATGCGGCGTTTCAAAAATTGATTGCGCATTCGCGCGCGGAACTACTTTTCGTGTCCTGCCAGCGTGACCGAGATGAGACACGCCAACGCTAAAATCAGGTTTGTGAACGTCATAAATTAATCTTTCGTCTGAGCGACACCATTCAATGCGTTTGTTTGTTCCTCGGCACTTCGCAGTTACGCGTAGCGCTGTACGAGTTCCTCCTCGGCACGCAACCAATCTTCGACGTCGTGGCCATCTCGCCGGCCACGTGACTCGTACAGATTGAACGCGAGTTGGGCGATCTCGTCGTGGGCAGGGGCCCGTCGACCGCCGGTGTATGTTGCCATCCCCCACTCACCTGCGGCATGCGAAGTGACGAAATCAGATGCTTTTGTCATAACTCTCTTGTCTAATCTCACACCAGCAACGACCAATCCGCTTGGCACCTCGCTGATGCGAAGCTCGTTATCTGTCATGGTCTCAGGCTCCTTCCTTATAACCCTGGCGAAGAATGTAGCCGGACACTTGCGCTCGAACGCCGGCGTTAGTGAATCTGCCCAGCGTGCCGATCCATTCTGCGTAAATAGGACGTCACTTTGCTCAA
>WNFK01182426.1_pt1 | contig 10650 bp, 9 predicted proteins | sample 5400281 | NCBI WGS metagenome assembly WNFK01 (sample SAMN13153350, study PRJNA577476) | soil metagenome | isolation source: 20 cm soil on Douglas fir-dominated hillslope | place: USA:California | collected 2013-09-17
GATTCACCGCGGCAGCGAACATTCTTCCAAATGTTCAGGTGCTTGCCGACTCTATGCCGATCGAGTTGGATCGACTGGAACGAGCATGCGGGCTCGCTGCGTCGTGAAGATGAACGGACCGCGGCGGTTTGCGGAGCGCCGGCTCCACGCGGACTGGTCCGAGGAGCGCGTACTCTCATGACAGCGGCGAGCCGGACGGGTCCGATAAGCGCCTCGGAGTCGGAGACAAACGCTCCGATGGCCGGCCAGAAGAACCTTGTAATCGTGGGCGCGACTGGAATGGTCGGTGGATACGCGCTTCGATATGCGCTCGAGCACCCCGCAGTTGGACGTGTGACGACCATCGGGCGCAAAAGGGTCGGCATCTCGCATCCCAAGTTGAAAGAAGTTCTTCATCAGGACTTCGCCGACTGCTCGGCACTCGCGCAGGTGCTCACAGATCAGCAAGCAGCGATCTTTTGCCTGGGTGCGTATACCGGGGCGGTACCGGACACAGAGCTCCGCACGATAACAGTGGACTACACGATCGAATTCGCGCGGGTTCTCCATGGCAGCAGCCCGGACGCAGTGTTCGCCTTCTTGAGCGGGAGTGGCGCGGACCCGACGGGACGAAGTCGGATGTCCTTCGCACGCTACAAGGGAGAGGCCGAGAACGCGCTGCTCGCGAGGGGATTTGCCAGCGTTTATGTCTTCCGACCCGCGTACATCTCCCCGGTGACGCCGCGGCGGGAACCGAATTTCGGCTATCGCCTGTTGCGCGCGATCTACCCTGCGTTTCGGGTGTTATTTCCCAGCCAGGTCATTCGAGCCGACGACTTGGCCCGAGCTATGGTGGAGGTCGCGGTGCGGAAAACAGGGGAACGTCGAGGGGTCATTTTCGAGAGAGTAGCGGCTGCGCGTGACGAGTCTGAAGCTCGCTGCAGGACCGCAATGGTCTCCAAAAAAAGCGGAAAAGATTGTCGTTTCAGCGACAATTTGGAGCTCCGAAGCGAACTAGCTTTGCCGATAAAAAGCACCACGAACGGATGCTGAAGAAATGCGGGACATACCGCAGCAATCGGGAGGGGAACGTTCTGACATGGACAAGGCTGTTGACCGTTCTAGACCGCCGTCGCGGCTGCTGCTCGCGCTCGAAGTGCGTGCGATCTGGGAACTGCAGGCTTTCTTGGCGGCTTACCCGTTGCTGCAGCGCGCGCCGCGCGGCGATGGACATCCGGTGCTCGTGCTGCCCGGTCTTGCCGCGAGTGACGTTTCGACCCGACCGCTGCGAACTTACCTGAGGGCGCAGGGCTACGCCGCGCATGGATGGAAGCAGGGTCCGAACCACGGCCCGCGCTCGGGCGTCGAGGCGGGCATAGACGCCAGGCTCGTCGAGCTTGCTCAGCGCTATAACCGCAAGGTCAGCTTGATCGGATGGAGCCTCGGTGGCGTCCTTGCGCGTGAGACGGCGCGGCGATCACCGGACCTGGTACGTCAAGTGATCACGCTCGGCAGCCCGTTCGCCAACGAGCCAAAGGCGAGCAACGCCTGGCGGCTCTACGAAGTCCTGAGCGGACGCCGAGTCGATGACTGGCCCGACCGCGAAGCCGCGAACAGGAGAGCGCAACGACGGAGAACATCGAGGTCGAGGGCAGCCATTCGGGGCTTGGGTACAACCCCGCCGCGTTGTACGCGATCGCCGACCGGCTTGCGCTGCCGGAAGGCGAATGGCGGCCATTCGACCGCAGCGGGCTCCGCAGTCTCTTGTACGCCGATCCGAACCGACGCGATGGCGATCGCGAGGCTGCACCGCGAGCCGATCCAATCGCGGCGCAGTTCGCTCGACACATCGCCTAATCGTTCATTGCAACCATCGAACCCAGAAGGAGGAAATCCATGGAGACCGACAGTAGGCAAACTTCCGGCTCGGACGCAGGTGCGTTTCCCGGGTTTGAGGATCTCAAGAAGCTGATCGAAAAATTCCAGTTGCCGAATCTCGATATCGACGCGCTGATCGACTGGCAGCGCAAGGACATGGAAGCTTTGACGGAAATGAACCGGCAAGCTTCCGAAGGTCTCAAAGCACTTGTTGAACGACGCGACGAGATCCTCCGCGAAACGCTATCGGAATGGCAAGCCGCAATCAAAGAGACGACGAGCGCCGAAGCGATATCGAAACGGGCCGACGCCGCGAAACAGGGTATTGAGAAAGCGGTCGCGAATTTCCGCGAACTTTCCGAAATGGAAGCGCAAGCGCGCAGCAATGCGTGGAAGGTCGTGCAGGATCGCATGCAGGAGAATATGGCGAACCTGCAGAAGCTGCTGCAGCCGAAGTAGAGCGTCCTGGTCGCGTCAGGCCTCGACGAGGATGCGGCTGTGCAGATGGCCGATGAAACGCGGTCGCGTGCCCGAAGACCCGAGCGGCGTGGGGCGGCGCTCTTGCCTCCGACTCCTGCGCCTTCATTGCCGACGTGACGCCGGCAGTCGACGCTGAGGTCACAACGATCGGACGCCCTGACGACCAAGACGGGAGGGAGACCTAATGAACGACAAGCCCTGGATCAACGCCTATCCCCCGGGGGTCTTTTGGGATGCCGAGATCGTACCCGGACCAGTTCAGAGCATTCTGGATGACGCTGTGGGCAAATGGCCGGATCGCCCCGCGATCGACTTCATGGGCAAGCGGTTTACCTACCGCGATCTCGGCGACCTTGTGAATCGCGCCGCGAAGGGACTACAGCAGCTTGGGGTGAAGCCAGGCATCCATGTCGGCCTGTATCTGCCGAACTCGCCGCACTACATCATCACGTTTTTCGGCGTGCTGAAGGCCGGCGGAACGGTTGTCAACTACTCGCCGCTCGACGCCGCCAGGGTGCTGGAACACAAGATCGAGGACAGCCGCACCGACTTCCTCATCACGCTTGATATGGCGTCCCTTTATCCGCAGATGGCGGCAATGCTCGGCAAGACGCGGTTGAAGAAACTGGTGGTGGGCAACCTGGCCGAACTGACCGCCGATCCCGACACTGTGATGACCGAGATGAAGGCCAGCCGACAACTGAGTGATGTTGTATGGGACGACCGCCAGATCAGCTTCGCCCAACTGCTCCACAATGATGGAGATTTCCAGCCCTATCCTGTCGCAGATCCGGCCGAGACGATTGCCGTGCTTCAATATACCGGGGGGACGACAGGTCTGCCGAAGGGCGCGATGCTTACGCACGCCAATCTTACGAGCACATGCCAGCAGTACAGGGCAACGACCGCCGGCTCTCCTCCCGTGCTTACCGAAGGTCGGGAGCGCTTTCTTGCGGTGCTTCCGCCATTCCACATCTATGCGCTCGCGGTGAATGTGCTGTTCGCTATTCTCCAGGGAGCGGAGATCATTCAGCACGCGCGTTTCGATCCGAAGGCCGCGCTCGAGGATATCTCAGCGAAACGGGTAAGCGTCTTCTGCGGTGTGCCCACGATGTTCACCGCGTTGATCAACCATCCCGAAACTCCCAGGCATAGCTTGCGTACGCTCAAATATTGTGGCTCAGGCGGGGCTCCTTTGCCGCTTGAGGTCGCGCAGCAATTCGCCGCGATCACCGGCTGCAGTCTGAGCGAAGGCTGGGGTATGACGGAGACCTCGCCGGCAGGCACTTTCACGCCGGCCCAGAAGGATGGCGCGCGAAAAGCCGGATCTTGCGGAATGCCGATGCCCGGAATCGTCATCAAGTTCCTGAGCCTTGACGATCCAAAGCAGTACGTCCCGCGCGGCGAACGCGGCGAAATCTGCATCGAGGGCCCGAACGTGATGAAGGGCTATTGGAGCAACACGGATGCGACGGCCGAGGTGACGACGTTCGACGGCTTTTTGCGCACCGGCGATGTCGGTTACATGGATGAGGACGGCTTCGTCTTCATCGTCGACCGCACCAAGGACATGCTGCTGTGCAGCGGCTTCAATGTCTATCCGCGCGTGCTCGAGGAGGCCATCTACAAGCACCCTTCGGTCGAGGAGGTCGCGGTGATCGGAGTCCAAGACCAATATCGCGGACAATCGCCGAAGGCCTTCGTTAAGCTGAAGCAGGGCGCGGCGACGCTTACGCTCGACGAGCTGCAAAAGTTCCTGAAGGACAAGCTCGGCAAACACGAAATGGTGCAGGCGCTCGAAATCCGCGATGACCTGCCGAGAACGCCGGTCGGCAAGATCTCAAAGAAGGATCTGTACGACCAGGAGGAACGGAAGACCACGGCGGCCTAGTCGGACTTTCGAAAGCCGGCGAATGCCGATCCTACGCAACGCCGCGAGCCGCATTCGACGCAATGGCGGATCGGCTCAGCCTCGCTGCCGCGGGGAAACAGGTCTGAAACTCGAGGGAGGCAAGAAGATGGACCAACTGAGCGGCATGGACGCCTCATTCCTGCACCTCGAAACGCCTGAGACGCCGATGCATGTCGGCAGCCTCATGCTCTTTGAGCTGCCTGAGGGTTACACGGGCGATTACTACGAGGCCGTCAAGGCGCTGCTTGGCAAGCGCCTCCACCTGTCGGCGTTTCTGAACCGCAAGCTGGAGCAGATGCCGTTCCAGCTGGCTGAGCCGGTCTGGATCGAGGACGACGACATCGACCTCGACTATCACGTTCGCACCGTCACTCTGCGCCGGCCAGGCACCATGGCCCAGCTCGAACAGCTCGTCGCGCGCCTGCACGCCTCGCTGCTCGACCGCAGTCGTCCGTTGTGGGAGATGTACGTCATCGATGGCCTGGAAAGCGGACTGGTCGCCTTTTATACCAAGGCTCATCACAGCGGGGTCGACGGTAAGGCCGGCGTCGAACTCGCGAAGGTGCTCTATGACACCTCGCAACATATACGCGAGGTCCCGCCGCCGCGGCGCAAGCGCGCGAGCGGCCAATATCAACTCGGCGTCACCGAATTGCTGCAGGCGGCTGCCACCAATGCGGCCCAGCAATATCGCAAGCTTGCCGAGTTGTTGCCGGCAGCAGCCAAAGCGTTGGATACGGCGGCCAGAGTCGTTGCCAGCCAGCGGTCGGAGAAAGGCGAGCGCTCGTTGAATCTCGGTCTCGCGCCGAGCACGATATTCAACGACTCGATCACCAATCAGCGCTCATACAGCACGATGTCGCTGTCTCTGGCCGACATCAAGGATCTGGGCAGGCGCGTTGGCGGCACCGTCAACACAATCGTGATGGCAATGTGCAGCATCGCGCTGCACCATTTCCTGAAGGAGCGGGGTTTGCTGCCGAAGGAGCCGCTGATCGCGATGGTGCCCGTCAGCCTGCGCGCTGAGGGTGACGCGGCGATGAACAACCAGGTCGCCGCGGTTCGCGTCGATCTGGCGACCGACATCGAGGACTTGCCCGCCCGCTTCAGGGCGATCCACGCGTCGTCTGAAGCGGCCAAGGCCGTTGTGAAGGAGTTGAAGCCAGTGCTCGGGGTGGACATCCCGATCACAGGATCACCCTGGCTTATGACCGGCTTAGCCTCGCTGCTCGGCCGTTCCAATCTCGTGAGCCGCTTTCCGCAGGTTGGCAACGTCGCAATCTCCAATGTCCCTGGACCACCGATGACGCTCTACATGGCCGGGGCAAAAATGGTGCACTATTTCCCTGTGTCGATCCCCTATCACGGCAGCGCGCTGAACATCACGGTGCAGAGTTACGCCGGATTGCTCGAGTTCGGCCTCACAGCCTGCCGACGCATTCTTTCACAGGACGAGTCCTATGAAATGATCGAGCACTTGCGTACTGCGCTGCGCGAGATCGAGGCGTTGCCGCCGGTCGATGCGGTCGCCGCCGCCGGGGCACCTACGGTGTTGGTGCCGAACGAACCGAACAAGGCTTCCACGAAGAGGAAACCGGTCGCGGTCATACAGCCCGAGGCGCCTCAGAAGCCGGCCGTGGCAGACGAAGTTGCAAGCCGGCCAGATGGCCGGGCCAACCCGCCCACGACAGATTGATCCCATCACTTGCCGGAGGCGCCGGCCGCGGCCGACGGCGCATTTGGGGGAGCATTTTTTGGAGGGAACGAATATGCACCCGCCTGCTGCAAACAAGGCATCTCCAGTACTGGAAGGCGCGGCTTACAAGGCCGTGTTCTCGAAAATAGATTGGCGTCTCATGCCCCTCCTGCTGATCGCCTATATGGTCGCCTATCTGGATCGTATCAACATCGGGTATGCACAGCTGCAGATGAAGCAGACGTTGCCGTTTGACGATGCGGTCTACGGCCTCGGTGCGGGCATCTTCTTCGTCGGATATTTCCTGTTCGAAGTGCCTAGCAACCTTCTCCTGGAGAAGATCGGCGCGCGCAAGACGTTGTTGCGCATTATGGTGCTCTGGGGCCTAGCCGCGTGCGCCATGATGTTTGTCTCAACGCCGCTCCAATTCTATGTGGTGCGATTCCTGCTCGGCGCCTTTGAGGCGGGCTTCTTCCCGGGTGTCATTCTGTATTTCACCTACTGGTATCCATCAGTGCGGCGCGGGCAGGTGATCGCGATCTTCATGTCGGCCACCACTATAGTGTCCGTTATCGCGGGGCCGCTGTGCGGCTTCATCCTGAAATACTTTGATGGCTTCGCAGGTCTTCATGGCTGGCAATGGCTGTTCCTCGTCCAGGGATTGCCTGCGGTTGTCCTCGGCTTCCTTGTATACTTTCTACTGGAGGACAAGCCTGACCATGCCGCTTGGCTCTCAACAGAAGAAAAGGCGCTGGTCGACGATGCCTTACAGCACGATGTAAAGGATGTCGTGAGTGAACCGGCGGGGACATTCGGGCAGATGCTGCGAGACCCGAAGGTCTACGTATTGTCGCTGGTCTATTTCCTTCTGCTAGGAGCCACCTACACAATGGTGTTCTGGATGCCGACCCTAATCCAGAGCTGGGGTGTCAAGGATCTGTTCCTCATTGGAATCTATGCAGCAATCCCAAATGCTGCCGGCGTCATCGGCATGATCCTGATCGGTCGCCATTCGGACAAATGGCATGAGCGCCGATGGCACTTTGCTGTCTGCGTCGCCATCGCGGCGGTTGGCCTTTTGATAACTACGCTGCTCCAGGGCAATTTGGTCGGATCGATCCTGGCTCTCTCCTTCGCGGTCATCGGGATTGCGTCGGCGACCCCCCTCTTTTTTGCACTGACCAGCGAGTATCTGTCGGCGGGGGCCGTCGCCGGCGGTCTTGCGCTCATCAGCAGTCTCGGAAACCTTGGTCCTGCGCTCAGTCCGTCGATCAATGGATTTATCCTGAGGAGCACCGGCGACAATATCTACAGCATGTACTTCGTCATGGCGCTGTACCTGCTGTCCGGAACGCTTCTGCTGCTAGCGATACGGCCGGCCCCGGCCGCCGCTGGTGCGCTGGTGGCGGTGCCCGCGCATTGACGGGCGCAGGGCATGAACGAAGGCGCCGATTGCGAGCGATCCAGGGATGCCGATGGACCTTAAAGCACTGACGCGCGAGCTGCGTGCGGACGAACGTCCACAGCTGCTCGCGCACCTTCTCGCCCTCGACGAGGAGGACCGCCGCCTCAGGTTCGCGCACGCGTTATCGGACGACGGCGTGCGTCACTATGTCGAAGACATCGACCTGTCACGCGATGCCGTCTTCGTTGTCACGGATGCCAGTCTTGCGATTGTTGGCGCGGCCCACCTTGCGCGCGAGGACGGACAAGCGGAACTTGGCATGTCTGTCCTGCCTCAGAATCGGGGCCACGGAGTCGGTGGGGCGCTGCTCGAACGGTGCACGGCGCGTGCACGGAACTGGGGCGTGCGCGTCATGTTCATGAACTGCCTTGTTGAGAATGCCGCGATGATGCATCTGGCGCGCAAGCAGGATTTGAAGATCGCCGTATCAGGCGCCGAGGCTGAAGCATTCGTGCGTTTGCGGCGGGCCGACCTGACAAGCCTGGCCGCCGACGCCGTCGCCGAGCACCTTGGTCTCTTCGACCACGCCCAGAAATCCTATTGGCTGGCGCTGCAAGCCCAGCTTCCGCATTGAGCAATGTAATACCGACGACATGGGACTGAAGTCACAGAGGAGACCGCGCAATAGCCGGGTTGGAGAGATCGCAACGGATATGAAGGGTCAAGTTGATGAGAATAGTTTTGCTCGGTCCGCCTGGAGCAGGCAAGGGAACGCAGGCCAAGCGCATTACGGACGCCTACAATATACCGCATCTTTCAACCGGGGACATGCTGCGCGCGGCAGCTTCCGCCGAAACCAACATCGGAAAGAAAGTCAAGGAAACGATGGCGAGCGGCAAGCTCGTCCCCGATCCGCTTGTTCGGGCCGCGGTCATCGAACGGATTGCACAATCCGATGCAAGGCACGGCTTTGTGCTCGACGGATTTCCGCGTACGATCTCGCAGGCAGTTACGTTCGATGATCTGCTTCATACCGAGGGGGTCGAACTGGACCATGTCATCGAGCTGCACGTCGACGAAGAGGTGTTGCTGGACCGCATCGTGACCAGAGCGCGCGAGGCGGCGCAAGCCGGCGGCGCGGTGCGCACCGATGACAATCACGAAGCTCTGAAAGTGCGTATCGACGCTTATCGCGAACAGACCGCTCCACTTATCGACTACTATCGCTCGAGAAACGTCCTGAAAAGCGTGGACGGTCTGCAGCCGGTCGATTCAGTAACGGAGCAGATTTTCCAGATCATGGAGCTGTTCGATTCCAGCGTCCCTAATACCCGGAGCACCAACGCAAGCACATTGCCTCGGGGTTGCTCGAAGCGTTGGTCTCAGACATCGGCGACTAGTGCCCAACAGTTCAGTTCGATAATGCAGGCCGAGCCCGGGCGCGGCTACGGTTGTGTTTTGCGTTGATGCACATCAAGCTATTTCTGCCGCAAGTTATTAGGGAGTGATTTGCGGCTGGTCGACGTTTTGCCTTCCGTTACGCTGTCGGCGTCTTGCGATTGGGTACGAAGTCACTACAGCAATCGAGGATTGGCGCTCGATGAATATTGGAAAATTACGTCCAGAAAGTCTGGCGCTACCTTTCGGTTGCCGCGACAGTGGCGATTTTGCTCGGCGCGGGGGTCTTCGTCTTTGAGTCGTTACCGCCACGCACGATAGTAATGGCTACTGGCGCCGAGGGTGGCGCCAACTACGAATTGGGTATCCGCTACCGTGAAATCTTGGCCAGAGAAGGTGTTGAGCTGCAGCTACAGCCGACAACCGGCAGTCTCGAAAATCTGAGACGGCTACGCGATCCTAAGTCGAGGGTAAGCGTAGGTTTCACACAGGGTGGCACCACAACTAAGAAGGAATCGCCGGAACTAGAATCGCTTGGCACCATATTCTACGAGCCGCTATGGCTTTTCCGCCGCGCTGAGATTGGCGAGGGCGCGCAGGGGTTGCGAGGCCGACGACTTTCGATTGGCTCCGAGGGAAGCGGCGGGCGAGCGTTGGCGCTGCAAATAATATCAAGGACCAAGCTCGATAGTATTATAGGCGAACTATCGGGATTTGCACCGCAAGTTGCGGCTGAGAAACTGATCGCCGGCGAAATCGACGCGGCGTTCATTGTGACCGGCTGGGAGTCTCCCGTAATCCAGTCTCTCCTCAATGCCAAAGGCATCGAGGCTGATAGCTACCTGCACGCGGACGCTTTAATCGCCATCTATCCTTTTCTGCATAAGTTGGTCCTGCCAGCCGGGGTCGTCGATTTGTCGACCAACCGCCCGCCAGCGGATGTCGTGCTGTTGGCGCCGAAGGCCAGTCTTGCCGTGCGCGCGGACCTGCATTCAGCCTTGCAGTACCTTTTGCTCGATGCAGCCGTCCAGATTCATTCGCAGCCTGGAATTTTCCAGAAGGCAGGACAATTCCCTGCTGCCGAATCAATCGATCTTCCGCTGAGTGGAGAAGCACACCGTTTCTACAAATCCGGACAACCATTTCTGCAAGGATACCTTCCGTTCTGGATCGCAACATTGGTCGAAAAGACCCTTGTCGTACTGATCCCATTGGCCGCGCTGCTATACCCAGTGTTCAAGTTGTTGCCGCAGATGTACGACTGGACGATGCAACTGAGGATCAGGCGGCTATATGACGAAATCAGGTCGATCGAGAGCGATATGGAGGCTCAGGGACCACAGTTCGACGCTAACGCTTTGAATACGAAACTGGATCAGATTGATCAGCGCGCGAACCATCTGCAGTTGCCAACTGTCTATGCAAGCAATTTATATACGCTGCGAAGTCATATTGATCTTGTGCGTGCTCGTCTGGCCAAAATCCCGATGTAAACCCGCGATGAAGTTGCACGAGTCCATCATCAGTTGACCCTTGAGCTTTTGCGACGTGATCGAATAGAGATGCTGTTGGTTGCAGCGCATGAGTCTCCTTGTGGCAGATAGTGTTGCAAAACTCTTTTTGCATCACCGAACACAATTTTTCCAGCCCGTAGGCGCAGCGATCTAATAATCATGCGGGGACCCGCGACCGGAACAATGAGACCAGCACCGACCAGACCATGCTGTAAGCTTCTCTCATAAGTCAGAAGCATTGCGCGATTCGGCCTCATGTGCCAGCCGGATTAGATTTCCGACAGGGACAGCTCGTTAGCATGGTTTAATGCCCGCATCGGAATCAGGGCTCCGTCTCAGCGGTGATTGCAGGTGACGACGAACGCAGCGCGGCTGCATTGCCACTCCT
>WNFK01200254.1_pt1 | contig 10647 bp, 7 predicted proteins | sample 5400281 | NCBI WGS metagenome assembly WNFK01 (sample SAMN13153350, study PRJNA577476) | soil metagenome | isolation source: 20 cm soil on Douglas fir-dominated hillslope | place: USA:California | collected 2013-09-17
CGGACATCCATTTCCCGTCCGATCTCGCCCATCACGTCGATCACCTCGTCTACCGGGATGGCGAAGGTGATCCCCGCCATCGCCATCTCTATCCCTGCCAGCGCTATCGCCGCACCCGTAGCGTTGCGGAAAACGCACGGTAGCTCGACGAGCCCCCCGAGCGGATCGCAAACCAGGCCCAGCGTTCCCTGCATCGTCAGCGCGACCGCGTGTCCGACCTGCGACGGCGTCCCGCCCAGCATTTCCGTCGCGGCTCCGGCGGCCATCCCCGCCGCCGCTCCCGTCTCAGCCTGACATCCACCTTCCGCGCCCGACAGCGACGCCCGCTCGGCCACCACCGCGCCAATGAGTCCCGCCGTTGCTAGCCCGTCGACAACTTTGTCATCCGGCACCGACCGCGCTTTCGCGAGACCCGTAAGAATCGCCGGCAGAACACCCGCGCCACCAGCCGTCGGTGCCGCCACTATCACTCCCATCGCCGCATTCACTTCCTGCACCGCCAGTGCTCGCGTCAGAATGTCCCGAAACGGTGTCTGCGCCAGCGGTCCTTGCGGATTCATCCGCAGCTTTGCCGCATCACCACCTACCAAGCCGGACGCCGAGTAAAGGTCGCCGACGAGTCCCTTCTCGATCGCGGTGCGCATGACGACGAGTGCCCGCAACAGCGCCGCGCGAATCTCCTCGACCGGCCGGCCCTGATCGCGGGCCTCGGCCGCCAACGCGACTTGAGCCAGCGTCTTCTTCTCTTTTTCTGCATCCCGAATGGCGTCAGCGAGCGCTTTGTACAATCAGCCTCCGCTCACCTTCGGCAGACGGCGGGTCCATCGGACCCAGTCGAGCGCTGTCAGCTCCTCGCCCGCCTTCTTGTCCGGCTCCTGGTCGCATTCAATGACCATGAACGCGTCGCCACCCCTTTCCTGTCTCGACACCCTCAGCGTAGCAATGTTGACTTCGTGCTCGGCCAGGATCCCGGTGATCCGGGCGATCGAGCCCTTCCTATCCTCAGCTACGAGAACAATGGTGTGTAAGTTTCCGGTCACTTCCACGGGGTAGCCGTCGATCTCCTGGACGAGGATTCTGCCTGCCCCGAGGGACGATCCGAGCATGGTTGCTTTGTTGTCGCCCAGCTCGATTGAGATTCGGACTGTGTTCGGATGCGCGGCATCCGCTATCGTAGTCTTCTCGAACTTGTAGTCGAGGCCCTCGCGCTCGGCGATCTGGAGCGCCTCACGAAGCCTCTCGTCGTCGGGACGGAAGCCAAGCAGCCCGCCGACCAGCGCCTTGTCGGTGCCGTGCCCTTCACCGGTCCGGGCAAAGGAGCCGTGAAGTTGAAGGAGTCCCCTTTGGGGAGTTCCGCCTATCAGCCCGCGCGCTAGCAGGCCCAGTCGGCAGGCACCGGCTGTGTGCGAAGACGAGGGGCCGACCATCACGGGGCCGATAATGTCAAGCAGAGAGACCATGCTTGAAATTACGGTGGTTACCGGCGTTCGGGGGAACGACTAACTGAAAACTACCGGCTGCCCGCGGATGGCGGCCCGCTATCCGCCACCCGCCGGCAGGCAGCGGTTAGCGGAAGGCAATTCGCGGGCGGCCGGCACTTTTCAGTTTAACCCGCCTTGAGCGCGACTTTCTTCCGCCCGCTCGGCCGATCCCGTTTCAGCATGGTCCGCAAATACTGGCCGGTGTACGACGCCGCAACATCCGCGACGTCTTCCGGTGTGCCGGCCGCGACGACGTCTCCGCCGCGGAGGCCGCCCTCGGGACCGAGATCGATGATCCAGTCGGCGGTCTTGATGACATCGAGGTTGTGCTCGATGACGAGCACCGTGTTGCCGCGGTCGACCAGCCGGTGCAGCACGCTCATCAGCATGCGCACATCCTCGAAATGGAGGCCGGTCGTCGGCTCGTCGAGAATGTAGAACGTGCGGCCGGTGTCACGCTTCGAGAGCTCGGCGGCCAGCTTGACTCTCTGGGCCTCACCGCCGGACAACGTCGTCGCCGACTGTCCAAGGTGGATGTAGCCGAGCCCGACGTCGAACAGCGTCTGGAGCTTCTGGCGGACCCGCGGCTGATTCTCGAAGAAAGTCAGCGCGTCTTCCACCGTCTGCTCGAGCACGTCCGCGATGCTGAGGCCCCGGAAACGGACTTCGAGCGTTTCACGGTTGTAGCGCTTTCCCTTGCAGACGTCGCAAGGGACGTAGACGTCGGGCAGAAAATGCATCTCGATCTTGACGAGACCGTCTCCTTCGCACGCCTCGCAGCGGCCGCCCTTGACGTTGAAGGAGAATCGTCCTGGTCCGTAGCCGCGGATCTTGGCTTCGGGCAGCTCCGCGAAGAGCTCGCGGATGGGCGTGAATAGCCCCGTGTAGGTTGCCGGATTCGACCGTGGCGTGCGCCCGATGGGGCTCTGGTCGATGTCGATGACCTTGTCGAGGTGCTCGAAGCCGGTGATGCGCGTGTGCGCGCCGGGGATTACGCGGGCGCGATAGAAATGCCTCGCCATCGAGCGGTGGAGGATGTCTTCGATCAGCGTCGACTTGCCGCTTCCGGACACACCTGTCACCGCGACGAAGAGGCCGAGCGGTATCTCGACGTCGAGGTTGCGCAGGTTGTGCTCGCGCGCGCCCTCGATGCGAATGAGCCGCCCGCGATTGGCCTTGCGACGCACCTCCGGAATCGGAATCTCCAGCTCGCCCCGCAGGTAACGCCCCGTGATCGATTCGGGATTTGCCCGCACCTGTTCGACGGTCCCTTCGGCGATCACGAGTCCGCCGTGCTTGCCGGCACCGGGACCCAGATCGATCAGATGATCCGCGGCCTGCATCGTCTCCTCGTCGTGCTCCACCACGATGACAGTGTTGCCCAGGTCGCGGAGCTGGCGAAGGGTGTTGAGCAGGCGCGCGTTGTCCCGCTGGTGCAAGCCGATCGAGGGCTCGTCGAGGATGTAGAGAACGCCCACCAGTCGCGATCCGATCTGGGTCGCGAGACGGATGCGCTGGGCCTCAGGAACCGCAGGCGCTCGCGAACTTCCTTGAGAATGGGTGCGGCGATCTCCGGATCGAGACCCGGCTTGCCGTTACCGCGAACGGGAACGTTCTCGAAGAAGGTGAGCGCGTCGGTGATCGAGAGCTGGACGAGGTCGCCGATGTTCTGTCCGGCGAGCGTGACTGCGAGCGACTCCGGTTTGAGTCTCCGTCCACCGCAAGTCGTGCAGGCGCGGGGCTGCATGTACTCCTCGAGCTCGAGCCGCACTGAATCGGACTCGGTCTCGTCGTACCGGCGCTGGATGTTGGAGACGATTCCTTCCCAATGCGTGCCCGATGTGTCGACCCGCCGTCCTCCCTTGCCTCCCGTACCATAGAGAAGCTTCTCCTGTACATCGGCACCGAGCTTTCCCCATGGAGCGTTGAGGTTGAATCCGAACTGCTTCGCCAGGCCGGGAAGTATCACCTTCTTCAGGTACCCATCGGGCTCGCCCCACGGCAGCACGACGCCTTCGAGGATGCTGATGCTCGGATCGCCCAGCATCAGCTCTTCGCTCACTTCGCGCCGGGATCCAAGTCCCCCGCAGGCGGGGCAGGCGCCGAACGGCGAGTTGAAGGAGAAATGCCGGGGCTCCAGCTCGGGTAGCGATATCCCGCACTCGGGGCAGCCGTACTTCTCCGAGAAAAGGTGGATGCTTCGATCGTCGGCGCGCTGCACTTCCACGAGTCCTTCCGACAGCTTGAGCGCGGTCTCGACCGAATCGTTGAGGCGTCCGCGATCTTCAGCGCGCACCACCAGGCGATCGACAATGACCGAGATATTGTGGTTCATCCGTCGATTGAGCTTGGGCGGCTCGGCGACCTCGATCAGCTCGCCGTCGACAATAGCGCGAACGAAGCCCTGCTTCCGGGCTGCCTCGAACAACTCGCGGAATTCTCCTTTGCGTCCGCGCACAAGGGGAGCGAGGATCTCGATCTTCGATCCCTCCGGCCAGGCGAGGATGGAATCGGCGATCTGGCCGGCGCTCTGTCGCTCGACGGGACGTCCGCAGTTGGGGCAGTGCGGGGTTCCCGCGCGCGCGTAGAGCAGTCGCAGGTAGTCGTAGATCTCGGTGACTGTACCGACCGTCGATCTCGGGTTGTGACCGGCCGACTTCTGCTCGATAGAGATCGCGGGCGAGAGTCCCTCGATCGAATCGACGTCGGGTTTCTCCATCAGCCCCAGGAACTGGCGCGCGTACGCGGACAGCGACTCGACGTAGCGGCGCTGGCCCTCTGCATATATGGTATCGAACGCCAGCGACGACTTCCCCGACCCCGACAGCCCGGTGATGACCGTGAGGCGGTCGCGCGGGATGGTGACGTCGATGTTGCGGAGGTTGTGCTCGCGGGCGCCGCGAACGATCAGAGATTCTTCCGGCATAGCCTTGTAAACTCGCGGGTTACACCGCCAGACTCAAGCGGCCCATATTGAGTCCCGAACGTGCCGGGAGCGGTCATCGCCACGGCTCAGGCGTCCAACTTGCACCGGAGAGCGGCATGCCCGTTTTAAGTGGAGTAATAGACGTCCTCACGATGCAGTCGGATCGCCCGGTGCGCCGTTTGGTGGCGTACTACGTGATCGTGGCGATCATCGTTGCCATACTGGCGTACTTCTTCCCCGCCGAGATAGGGCGGATCGCGGCGAAAGGCCTGGGGGACGTTCCAGAAGGTCCGAGTGTATTGACGGACGCGCTCTCGTCGCCAGAGACGTCAGTAACCTTCGGCCTGGGATCGATCCTGGGCGTTGCTGTCAACACCGTGTTGATCCTTATCGGCGCTCTGGTGCTGATACTACCTGTGACGTGGGTGTACATGTCCGCGCGCCCCTCCGGGGGGCAACACAATCAAAACGTGGTGCAGACCCTGGTCATCCTGCCAATGGTAGTGGCGGGAATCGTGTTCATGGTGCAGAACAGCCTGGCGTTGGCGTTCAGTCTTGCTGGAGTGGTCGGCGCGGTGCGATTCAGGACAACCCTCCGCGACTCGCGGGATCTCGTCTACATCTTCCTGAGCATCGTGGTGGGGTTCGCGGCAGGTGTTCAGTCGCTCGCTGTAGGCGCGGTGGTCTCGATTGTCTTCAACTTCGTGCTGATCATCACATGGCGCTACGACTACGGAAGAAACATGCTGATGCCGACCGCGTCGGCACAGTGGTCACGCCCGTTACAAGCTCTCGCGAGTCCGACGGCAGAGCATCAGATTCCCGATCGAGACCTAATGCTTTCGCTGACGCCGGAGAAGGTGAACGCGCTCGCTGACCGGTTCGATCGGGTACGCAACACCATCGGCAAGAAGAAAAAAGCGCGTTACAACTCGGTGCTGCACATCACCACGGACAAAGTGGCCGAGGCGCAGCAGCAGGTCGAACCGGTTCTCGACAGAATGACCAAGCGCTGGGACCTGGACGAGATCGTCACCAACGTCGGCAAACCCTCGGAGATTTTCTATCTCACGCGCATCAGGAAATCCTTCCCGAGAGACGTCCTGCTGACCGCGGTTCACGAGAATGCCAACGGCGTTATCGTCACGGCCGATGTGGAGACCGGCGAGGTGCCCGAAGGCAAAGGCTCCGACAAAGACAAGGGATGAACCGCGCGCGCAGTTTCGTACTGCTTGCGGGATTGTCGCCGTGGGTTGCCGGCTGTCGGGATACCCCCCAGGCGAAGGCAAAGGAGGCGCAGGCGGTCGAAGCCGCGCGCAAACAGGAGCTCGCGCGCCGACTCGCTGCGCCCGAGGCAAACGCGGAGAAACCGGCGGCGGTGGCAGAGTGGCTCATGCCCCCGGAGCTGCGAGAGATTTCCGGCCTCACCCTTACCGCCCGCGGCACCGTCCTAACCCATGACGACAACGTCGCCAGGATTTACGAGATTGACCCGAAAACCGGGATACTCCTCAAGGGTTTCTCGCTGGAGGGCGGAGTCCGCGGGGATTTCGAGGCGATCACGACCGCCGGAACTGACGTCTACCTGCTCGAGAGCAAGGGGAAGTTCTACAAGTTCAAGGAGGGTGCTGACGCCTCCCAGGTTCCCTATGCGGTACACAACACCAAATTGGGCAACGTATGCGAGTTCGAGGGCCTGGTCTACGAAGCGGACAGCACCCGACTCGTGATGGCCTGCAAGAAAATTCGGGGAAAGGATGCGCCGCACGAGGTACTGATCTATCGCTTCCCGTTGCCACTCAACCGGGCGACCATGTCCACGCTAACCGTTCCAATCGAAGACATTAGCGCCTCGAACAAGTGGAAGGATTTCCATGTGTCGGACATCACCATCGACCCGTTCACGAAGAATTACGTCATGATTTCGTCTCGTGAAAAGGGGCTACTGGTGATGACTCCGGACGGGGACGTCGTGCGTTCCGGGCCCCTGCCCGGTGATCACCGCCAGCCCGAAGGCGTCGCGATCACGAAGGACAGCCTGCTGCTGATCAGCGACGAAGTGAACGGGCGACCTGCCGCAATCACCGTGTACCGCTGGCGGCCGTGATGAATAATCGGAGGCGAATAACCGGAGGCATGGTCTCACCCGCAAATCTTACGGCGCTTGCCGTGGCGGCGATGTTGTTAGCCATGCCGCAGTCGAGTGCACGCGGGCAAACGAAAGTCATCCGGCGTATCGGCAACGACAGCGTTGTGGTGGTTGCCGGAGACATCTACGCCGCCGGTGGACTCCACCGCTGGCTGCTTGGCGACAACTACCGAGATGAATGGACGACTCCGATCACGGTGCCCGTCCTCGACCTGCGATCGTTTCACGGCGGACTCGTGCCGACGAAGATAGGCGGCGGGATGCAGGCCAAATCGCTGCGCTTCGTCGCACCTGATAGCTCCGAGTTCGTCTTCCGCCAGGTGCGCAAGACAAACCTCTTCCTCACCGACCAGTACAAGCACACCATCATCTGGTACATCGTCCGCGACGAGGGCAGCGCATCGCATCCAACGGGCGCGCTCGCGGCGGCCCCGATGCTTGGCGTCGCCGATGTGCTCCACGCTTCGCCCCAGCTCTACTTCATGCCGGACGACCCACTCCTCGGTGAGTTCAGGAAGGAGTTCGCCGGCATCCTTGGTATGGTCGAGCAGCATCCGAGCGTTCCGAAGAAGGGTCGCGCATTCGCGGACGCCGACAAGATCCTCGACAGCGAGGAGCTGCTCGAGGCGATCAATAAGGATTCCGAAAACCAGATCGATGCCCGAACGCTGCTGACGGCGCGCCTCATGGATCTGTTGCTCGGCGACAATGACCGGCATCCAGACCAGTGGCGGTGGGCGCGCCTCGGAAAAAAGGATAACGCGCCGTGGGAGCCGATTCCGACCGACCGCGACAAGGTGTTCGTCTCGTACGAAGGCGTGGTGCTGAGCATGGCGCGCCTCCTGCTTCCGAGCCTCGTCACGTTCGACAAGAACTATCCGAATCCGACGCACCTGTTTGCCAACGCCGGCGAATTCGACCGCAGGATGCTTGGGAGCCTGGACCGGGCGGTTTGGGATTCAGTCGCAATGAGCCTGACGCAGAGAATCACCGATCCCGTGATCGACCGCGCCGTGCAGGCGATGCCTGCTGAATACGCGAAGGGCTCGCGCGAGATTGCGGCCACGCTCAAGGTTCGGCGCGACCGGCTGCGCGGGGCGGCCAATCGCTATTATCACGAGTTATGGCGCGTTGCAGACATCCACGGCAGCGATGCGGACGATCAGGCGACCGTTGTCCGCTCCGGTGATGGAATCGTGGAAGTTCGGCTCGCGTCCGGAAAAGGCGATCAATATTTCACGCGCCGGTTCAACGTTACCGAGACGAAAGAGATCAGGATCTACCTCCACGGCGGCAATGATCGGGCAACGGTAGAGGGCAGCGTAAGAAAAAGCATCCCGGTGAGAATCATCGGCGGCAACGGGACGAACAGCTTCACGGATCTGTCAACGGTAAATGGTAAGAGAAGCTCGACGCGATTTTACGACGCCGGCACCGTCGCAGGCATCAAGTACGAGAAGGACACCGTTGCAGCAAAAAAGAATCTGGATGATGAGTTCAATCACCGATTCAATCGCCGGCCTTGGCTTCGTGCCTACGGAACGCTGATTCCTCCCCAGACTGATAATGGCTCGACGATGCGCTTTGAGCCGAGCATTCATTCGCAGCGCGGGATCGGGATTTATCCGACCATCGGCGTAACGCGGTACGGATACGGATTTCGCGCGGTCCCCTACTCCACGATGGCGCACGCGGATTTCTCGTACGGGCTCGGCAACGGCCGCTGGCGTATTCGGAGCGCCTTTGACAAGCGATTCGAAGGGCCGGATGTGCACATTCCCGTGCTCGCCGGTGTGTCACAGTTCGAGGTCGTCCGGTTCCACGGCTTCGGCAACGATGTTCCCGACCTGCGTGGCCGCTTCTACGATGTGAGACAGCGGCAGTGGGCGCTCTTTCCGGCGATAGGCCGTTCGTTCAGCCCGGTCAGCGACATCTCGCTCGGACCGATCGTTCGCTATACGGCAACGGACAGCCTCGTCAATCGATTCATCACACAGCAGCGGCCGTACGGGTTCAGGACATTCGGTGAAGCCGGAGTGCGACTCAAGATGCACCTGGACAGTCGAAGCATCCCCGACACGTTGAAGCCGCGATTCGTAGTGGATGTAACGGGGAGCGCTTATCCCGGAGTGTGGGACGTTGTGAAGGCGTACGAATCGGCCGACGCCTGGGCCGCCGCATTTTTCACGATTCCAATTGCGAACAAACCGGTGCTGGCGCTGCGTGGCGGCGGGAAAAAGCTGTGGGGGCCGTTCCCATATTTCGATGCGGCGTTCCTGGGCGGATCTGAAACGTTCAGAACCGAAGAGAAGCAGCGGTACACGGGAGATGCCTCGCTCTATGGGACGACCGAGCTTCGAGTGCCGATCGCGAAATTCCCTCTGATTCTCCCCCTGGACGTCGGAGTGATTGGCTTCGCCGACGCCGGCCGGGTCTATCTGAATGGCGATTCCCCCGGCGGATGGCACACGGCAGCTGGGGGCGGTTTCTGGGTCGGATACCTGAACCCGGGCACGAACTTCAATGTGCTGTTTTCCAACAACAAACAGCGTCGAGTCACGACCAACATTGGATTCGCTTTCTAGCCTCGCGACAAGAGTTGCGCGAACTGGCATCTACGACGGAGGGTTATACGGATGCTCCGGATTTAGGCGGATGATTCGGGATAGCTCATCGTGGCGTCCATGACTCGTAACACCAGGGCTGGGAAATGTTGGGAACTGCCGCTCGGGCACGCTTCAGCGCGCCAAACGGACCTCTCCTATGAGACAACCAAAAGAGAAAAAGACTCTGCCGGCAAGAGCTCTACCGCCACATGGAGCCAATCCGAAGCATCCGGATCATCCGGAGCATCCGTATAACCCTCCGTCGTAGTGGCCAGCTCGAGCGCCTTCTCCAAGAGACTGATGGTCAGAGTTGCTACGTGTGTGTGGACCGTTGCACTACCCGCTGTCCTAATTAGTTGCTCGAGAGACGACCGTCCCACAACGCGCACTGAGGAATCACTGAAGGAGATTCCACTCCCCGGAGCGGGAGTGATGATTGGCGCCGGGGACATCGCGGTCTGCGGAACCAACGGTGATGAAGAAACCGGCAGACTCGCCGACAGCCTCGTTACTGCCGACAGCTTGGCAAACGTTGCCAGCGCGGTTTTCACTCTCGGCGACAACGCCTATCCGTCGGGCGCGTATGGAGTCGACAACGATCTTCCGCGCTGTTTTTCTCCATCGTGGGGTTCGGCTCGCATCCTGAATCTCATCCATCCCGCGCCGGGGAACCACGACTATGACAGCGGAAGCGGTGACCCTTACTTCGCCTACTTCGGTCAGCGGGCCGGTCCCGCAGGGAGGGGCTACTACAGCTACGACTTCGCCGGGTGGCACGTGGTGTCGCTCAACAGCGAGCTGTACTTCGCGGCCGGTGGTCCGGCCGAGGCGAAACAGCAGGAGGATTGGCTCCGGCAGGATCTCCGGGATCACAGGAGCCTTTGCACGATGGCGTATTTTCACCGGCCGCTCTTCAGCTCAGGCAAATACGGCGGCTCCCAGGAGCTGCGGCCGCTGTGGGACATCATGTTCGACGGCGGCGTCGATGTCGTGCTCAACGGACATGAGCACCACTACGAGCGCTTCATGCCCCAGACGCCGGATGGGATTGTCGACACCACGAGAGGGATCGAGCAGATCATCGCCGGAACCGGTGGTGGCGACTTGCGGGGAGTGCGTCCCAGGGTCGGCAATTCAGTCTTCGAGGTGCACGGATACTTCGGCGTGCTGAAGCTGAGCGTTGGGGCGGGCGAGTATCGATCCGCCTTCATCGGGACTGATGGAAGGGTGTGGGATACCGGCTCCGGCAACTGTCACTAGGTGGTCCTCTGCACTTGGAACTGCAACCTAGAACGACACAGATCCGAGGTGACAGAAGCGTAGATCCGAGTTGCGAGACGACTGCAGTGCTCAAATCTGAGTCGTTTTCTTTCGACGGGATCCGTGATTGTCCTCCTAGCGAGACGCGAGATAAAGCAGGACTCCCTATCTCACAACTCGCCATTCTATCGCGACGAGGTTTCAAATTCCGCCTCTCGCAACTCG
>WNFK01233807.1_pt1 | contig 10647 bp, 6 predicted proteins | sample 5400281 | NCBI WGS metagenome assembly WNFK01 (sample SAMN13153350, study PRJNA577476) | soil metagenome | isolation source: 20 cm soil on Douglas fir-dominated hillslope | place: USA:California | collected 2013-09-17
CGTTGCGAGTAATCCCGGACCGAGCGGAACACCGGGATCGACGGTACTAAACCAGACCCCACCGCCAGCCGCCAGTCCCTCAGAGACAACCACAGGGGCAGCGCGCTGACCGCACTTTTATCAGCCAGTTGTCTAACCGGTGGACAATAAGGTCGGCAACGTTCGCAACGCCGGCAGCGAACCAATGCTGCCGCTAGAGACGCTGATTTAGCCAAACGCGCATGACGACCTGGGCCAACGCGATCGCGGGGAGTGGCGCGTTGTGCGGTCATCCGGCACACCGAAGCGTCACAGAGCTGCCGATTTAGAGCCCCGAGCTAACACAGCTTGCAGCGCGAAAGGGGCGCGCAAAGTGAGAGCGGGAGTCCGGCAATTTATAGCACCATGTCAATCACACGCGCGTGAAAGATTCAGGATTGACTTTGGGAGGGCTGGAAATTTCTGCCGCTTGTATCAGTTACATCGAAGTGTCTTCGAAGGAGGCTTCGATGCGAATATTGCCCATAGCTGCTGTGCTCGCCGTATTTGGGTCGGCTGCGGTCGCACTGTAAATCGGCGCCGAAGCGTGACCCCTTCAACACAATATGGATCAAAGACTTATCGTGCCGATCGGCGTGGGGACCCCACGCCGAATAACAAACCTTAACGATCTGGCTCATGGCGCGTTTTTTTGGGTGCTGCCCGCGTGAGGGGGAGCCGGCGCACGTGTTCAGCGCGCGCCGACGCGTCTCGGACCGACTATGTCCGCAACGATCTGAAGCCGGCGCGAAGCTCTTCGGTTAAGAGCGCCGGCTGTTCCCACGCGGCAAAGTGCCCGCCCTTGGCGACCTTGTTGTAGTGGATAAGATTGGGATACGCGCGCTCTGCCCAATTCCGCGGCGTCTGGTAGAGTTCGTCTGGGAAGACGCTCACGGCAACCGGAACCTTCACGCCCTTGGGACTGAAAAAGGCGAGCTTGTTCTCCCAGTAGAGGCGAGCCGACGAAATTCCAGTGTTCGTCAGCCAGAACAGCGTGACGTTGTCGAGAATATCGTCCGGCGTGAGGCCTTCGGTCTGCCCGTCGAACGAACGGGCGATGAGCTCCAGGCTGCGCGCGTCGTGGTCGAGCAGGAAGGTCGCGAGGCCGATAGGCGAGTCCGCAAACCCGGCCATCGTTTGTGGGCGCGACGCCATCCAAAACGCGTAGTAGACGTGCTTGTAGAAGAACACGAGCTGGTCGTACGAGCTTCTTTCCTCATCGGAGAGGCCGGACGGTGCCGGCGCGCCAGCGAACGATCCCTGGTCGATCTCTGCGGGAATTGCACCGGGCATATTGGTGTGAATGCCAAGCAATTCCGGCGGCGCCTGCACCCCCATCATATCGCTGATGACCGCTCCGAAATCACCGCCCTGCGCGACGAATTGCTTGTAGCCAAGGCGCCGCATCAGGGTGGTCCAGGCCTGCGCGGTCCGTTCGGGTCCCCAGCCGGTCGTGGTCGGCTTGGCGGAGAAGCCGTAACCCGGCATGGACGGGATCACCAGATGGAAGGCGTCCGAGGCGCTTCCGCCATGTGCCGTGGGGTCGGTCAGCGGCCCGATGATCTTCAGTTGCTCGACCACCGAACCCGGCCATCCGTGGGTCACGATCAGCGGCAAGGCATTCTCATGCTTGGAGCGGACGTGGATGAAGTGGATGTCCAGCCCGTCGATCTCGGTGATGAAGTTCGGATAGGAATTGATCTTCGCCTCGACCTTGCGCCAGTCGTAGTCGGTCTGCCAGTAACGCAGGACCTGCTCGATGGTCTTGAGTGGCACGCCCTGTGAGAAGTCGGAGACCGTCTCCTTTTCAGGCAAACGCGTCTGCGCGAGGCGCCGGCGAAGGTCGGCGAGATCCGCATCCGGGATGTTCACGTGGAAAGGACGGACGGCTTCGTTTGTGGGTGTCTTGCTGGTCATGGGTGTTCTCCGTGAGTTGGGTTGGTTTTGCGTTGCTGCACTTTCGTGCTGGCCAAGAGGTACGCGCACCAAACCGAGAACACCCGTTAGCCCTTGTTATGGCTCGTTTGTCGCTGATAATGCTGGTTTTTCTGGCCAGATTTGCCGCGCCGCGCTATCAGTGTTGGCGCCATGGCAATAGCCCCAAACGAGACCAAGGACGGATTGTCGTTCGGTCCTTTCCAATTGCTGATGAGGAGAAGGCTCCTCACCAAAGAGGGCACGCCTGTCGAGCTCGGCGCGCGCACGCTCGATCTTCTGATTGCTCTGGTGTCCTCTCCGAACGAAGTGGTGAGCAAGAAGGATTTGATGTCGCGCGTCTGGCCCGATGTCATCGTCGAGGAGGGCAGCCTCCGATTTCTCATGAACGGTCTGCGCAAGGCGCTGGGCGATGGGGCGCATGGCGCGCGATACATCGCTACGCTTCCTGGACGTGGCTATTGCTTTGTGGCGTCCGTCACTCGCGCGAGCGGTGCAACCAGCGATGCGCCGGCCGCGCCTGCCGATTTTCCGCACGCCAATCTTCCGAACCGTCTGAACCGGATTGTCGGCCGGGAGGACGACGTCCTCAGACTGTCGGCGCAACTAACCGCATCGCGCCTTGTGACCATCGTCAGCTCAGGTGGGGTCGGAAAGACCACGGTCGCGATCGCTGTGGCGCATCATGTGAGCGAAGCTTTTAACGGCGCCGTGCTGTTCGTCGATTGCGGGGTGCTGAGCGATCCAAATTTGGTGGCGCCGGGCGTTGCGTCCATGCTGGGGGTCGCAGCCGATTCCAACGATGTGCTGCCAAGCCTGATGGCTTATCTGCGCAACAAGCGCGTTCTGCTGATCCTCGATACCTGCGAGCACCTCATCGACGCCGTCGCGACGCTTTCGGCATGCATCATGGCGGCTGCGCCGCAGGTCCATATCCTGGCCACCAGCCGCGAGGCCCTGCGCATCGATGGCGAACGCGTCTACAAGCTGGATGCCCTTCGCTGTCCACCGGACGATCCGGAAATGACGGCGGAGATCGTGTTGTCCTTTCCGGCAACGCAATTATTCATGGAGCGCGCGGCGGCCAGCGGCGTCCTTTTGGAGCTCGGCGATGCAGACGCGCGCATCGTCGCGAGCATCTGTCGAAAGCTCGATGGCGTAGCCCTCGCGGTGGAGCTGGCGGCCAGACGCGTTGAGACTTGCGGCTTGCCGCAGACAGCTACGCTGCTCGACCAGCATCTGACCCTGGGGTGGCAGGGCGCGCGAACGGCGCCGCCGCGCCAGAAGACGCTGCAAGCCATGCTCGATTGGAGTTTCGAGCTCCTCACCGAACCGGAACGCATTGTGCTTCGCCGGCTCGCCATATTCGTCGGATATTTCACGCTCGATGCGGCGCTCGAGGTCATAACGAGCGATCCCCTCGATCGATCGACGGTCTTCGGCGCGATCGACAGCCTGGTCGCTAAATGTTTGGTAACGACCTTTCCCGTCGGCGCGGTGATGCGCTACCGTCTCCTAGACACGACTCGCGCCTATGCGCTTGAAATTCAGACGGACGAGAGAGAGCGCACCGAACTGGCCGTGCGTCACGCGACGTATTGCCAGCGGTGGCTCGAACAAATCGATACGGAGTGGTCGACAGTAAAGCCCGGCCAGGATCGGTTGCCGTACTTTTTTGGTCTCAACAATGTTCGGGCGGCCTTAGAATGGTGCTTTGGTGAAAACGGCGACTTGGGTGCCGGCATTCCGCTGGCCGCGGCCGCGATGCCGATTCTTCAAGCGATGTCACTTTTGTCCGAATGCCACCGCTGGTCGGAGCGCGCTCTTTCCGCGCTGCCTGGGTCGTCACGCGGCGGCGCCGTGGAAATGCATCTTCAGGCCGGCCTGGGGACTTCGTCCATGTATCTCCATGGGAGACGCGATGCGGCGAACAGAGCGCTGAGCCGAAGTATCGCGATAGCCGAAGAGTGTGGCGATGCCCTCGATCAAATGCGGATATTGGTCCCACTGAGCATGTTTCATCTGCGCGCGGGAGAGTTCAAGACAGCCCTTCATTACGCGGAGCGTTGTGCTTCTGTCGCCTTAACGGTGGATGACTCGGCCACGATTGCGTTAGGCCGCTTCATGTTGGGAAATTCGCGGCACTTCAATGGTGATCTTAGAGGCGCCCGTCTGGAGCTTGAGGCAGCGCTGGAGAGTGAGCCTCGATCCCAGCGCAACATGGCGAGCTATCTCGGCTTCGAAGGAAAGAACTTGGCCGGTGGGATCCTTGCACGGAATTTGTGGTTGCAAGGGCATCCGGCACAGGCCGCGGTGCGTGCGCGGCAGACAATCAGCGACGCAGCAGAGACGGACCATTCCTTGACGCTATGCATCGCATTGCTCTCTGAAATTGCCGTATCCCTCTGGAGCGGTGATCTCTCGCGTGCCGAAGAGGACATTGAATGGCTGGTCTCGTACGCGGAATCCCACTCCCTAGCTCCGTACGCTTTTGTCGGTCGAGGTTTCGGAGGGGAATTGGCAGTCCGCCGCGGTAACGCAAAGGGCGGGGTCGAAATCTTGCGGCGATGTCTCGAAAAACTCCATGCGGCGACTTACGAGGTCTTCACCGCCGCGCTCGAAATCTCACTTGTTCAGGGGCTGGCGGCGATCGGTCGGTTCGACGAAGGCATCACATGGATCGATAAGACGATTGAACGGGGCGAGACAAACGGAGACCTTTGTTACATGCCGGAGGACCTGCGCGTAAGAGCGAACCTTCTTCTGTCGATGCCGCACCCCATGGCCGACGAAGCGGAAGATTGCCTCACGCAGTCACTTGCCTTGAGCCGTCACCAGGGTGCGCGCGCCTGGGAGTTGCGAACCGCGACCGATCTTGCGGCGTTTTTGGCCAGCCAGGGACGCTCCGACGATGCGCAAGCTCTCTTGCAGCCGGTATACGAGCAATTCGCAGAGGGGAGGAATACGCCTGATCTAAAGAACGCCGAACGCGTGCTGGCAACGCTGCGATAGTTTTCACTGGAAGTCCTCAGCATCCGGACGCCAAACCGATGGGGCGGCTCGCGATGCCCAGCCTGCTTGCCCAAGCGGCGGCCGCCGTCACTCGTGTGCTGTCGTAAATCGAGCTTGGGCGCGCACGGAACGTTAGGCGTGATGGTAGGACTAGCCTTGCTCGACATTGGATTGGCCGGACTATTGGCCTGGATGACCGCCATTCGATTTAAGCCCAACCTGGCATCATAGCCCGTAGTTCCACAATGTACGTTCCACGGCGGACGCTGTCGCACGTCCAAGAGAATGTCTTGGACTGTCAGAAGCTGACGGTCGGAAATCTTGCTTGGAAGGTCGCCTTCTGGCGCTTATTTGCCGTCACGGCATTGGCGACCCGCCGAAGGGCAATGCACCGATGCGAACGCCGAGTGCCGCCGAATACCACCCCTCCTACGACAACGAATTTCCTCCAGCGTGGCCCAGCGTAGCGGGTCGCAGGAAATCGTAAATTCGGCGGAGTTTGGCGGACCCGACACGATTCGAACGTGTGGCCTTCGCCTTCGGAGGGCGACGCTCTATCCAGCTGAGCTACGGGTGCATATTGCTTACGCAGTGCTTACGTGAAATTTTTGCGAGTTTGAAGCTATGAGCGCCAATCTCGCGACTCCTTGAATTTCTAACCTCTTTCAGTCTCCTTTTTTGCACGAACTGGCTTGACACTAGCCTTCGGAGGGCAGGTGAATCATAAGCGCGGATTTTTGACAGCCAGGTTCGGTCTGGAACGTTTGAGATTGTCTTGTAGCGGCTACGTTTGCGCGTTGTCTCGATGGTCGCGCCCCATCATCCTGATCTCTTGTTTGCCTCTGGCAGGCGTCGACGCGTCAAATCTTGTCGCTGGTTGCTGAGCTTCCCTTCCTAAAAGTCCCGGCGGGCTTGAAGGATGCGGGTTCTAGGGCCGTCGCCAGCGCGAAGACCGTCAATCGCTTTTCCGCATAACGAAGAGGCCTTTGCGCTGACGAAGCGCAGACGGCCTTTCGTTCTGAGTCCCATCAAAAGCGATTGACGCGCGCTGTACGCCGGCCCTCGGCGAACCGCATCAAGCTCCTGTGGGGCTTACAACAGAAAGGAAAACATCATGAGCAATAACCAGCCAACACTCTTCGCTTATAGCGTCAAAGAACGCGGCGAAGGCAAACAGGCGATCTGGACCAAGATCGGCGCTGTCTTCGAGCATGGCAAAGGAAAGGGCATGACAATCCAGCTCGACGCTCTGCCCATCGGTGACCGCATCGTTCTGCGCGAACCGAAGGACGACAAAACCGACGCGAAAGCCAGCTAAGGATTAGGGGCGCTCACAGAGCGCCACTTTTCGGCGAAACAAACGGGCAATCAGCTCAGGCGCGATCCGATTCGGATACGACAGTGCTGCTCCCATAGTTTTAAAAAGATCCCTGAACGACGCGAACCAAACCGTCGGCACGGGAACTAATTTAGATGAAACGTCATAACCCTTTCCGGATTTGACCAATGAGCAATGATCCTTCCCAAATTCCGGTTCAGCCAGCTCCGCTTGATTTCGATCTCCCGAAACTCGCCGAACGCCTAAAAGGTGCCGGCCCCGTGAGTATTGTCGCCCTTGGTTCGTCGACCACTGCAGGGAGGGGTGATATCGTCGCCTACCCTTACCGGCTCGAAGCCCTGTTAAGAGCTCAGCATCCGCCGCCGCTCATGATCGATGTGCTTAATCGCGGGATCAGCGGCCAGGAAGCGCCGGCCGAGTTCGACCGGCTGGAGCAGGACGTTATCGCCGAAAATCCATGCCTCGTTATCTGGCAGTTCGGCACCAATTCAGTTTGGCAGGGCCCTGCTGATCACCCACCTTCGCTTACCGATACCATCGCCGCCGTCAAAAAAGGAATCGTGCGCCTGCGCCAGATCGGCAACACTGATATCGTTCTCATGGACTTGCAATATGCGCCTGCGATGCTAACGCCGGCGAAGATTGGCGACACGAATGCAATGGTATCGGCCATCGCCGGACTTGCGGGTGAATTGAGCGTCAATCTGTTTCGCCGCTTTGACATGATGAAAGCCTGGCATGAGGTCGAACAAATCTCGTTTGATCAAATCGTCGATCCAAAAGACGATAAGCGCCTGCATGACAGTGACTGGACAACGCAACGAATGGCCGGGGCTATGAACCTCGTCATCTCCGCCGCCCTTGCCAAAAGCCAAATACCGGCGCCCGCATAATTCGAGTTGGCGTTCTTCGTTCAGCCTTGCTCGGCCCACGCGATCCACGTCTCACCGTGGCCGTCGCATCTCTAACGAATAAGTGTTTCTCGGAGAGAACAGCGACCCAATATCTCGGAACGTTCTGTATCCGTTGTGGCGCTCTACCTTCAACCTCCCTGGGACTGAAATCGTAGGGGCATTGTGCAGCCGGTTATTGCCGCCAAAGCGAATATTGTCTCGCGTCAGCAGTACGCGACGGCGAATACCGCCCTCCGGAGTGGAGCGACTCACGACACAGCCCGGATGCACACGAATTCAGCGAAGCACGTTCTCTGGCAGCCGATGCGAGCTCCCGGAAATGTTGCGAGCTGTCGAACCGAGAAGAGAATTGAAATTGTTCATCTTTAGAATGATCGTCAGAAGCTTGGAATGATTGAGAAGTACGAAGGCTTGCGATGGAGGTGAGAAAGGTGAGGGCATAAAGTGCGGGAGAGAGTAGCGAGATGTGCTTTTGCCTAGGCAAAAGCTCTCGTTGGGGACCGGAAATAAATGGTCCCCAAACCCCAGGACGCATGCGCTCAGCCAAGGAACAATAAACATGGGACGACCCAGTGCAAGAGAGCTCAGTCCGCTTCTCTAGCCGGTCGTTTAGGGGCAAGCGCTTCACACTTGAGGCCGAAGTTACGTAAGATCCCGCGCAGAACTAAAGCAGCTTACACATGACTCTTCAGCTGAAGGCTCACCTGAAGGCCCCAGGTTCAAATCCTATCCCCCGCAACCAACTGAAATCTTTGGTCGAAAGCATTTAATTCAAGATAGGGTGCAACCCCGGGATAACCCCGGCTACGTCGGGAGCGAACGGAAATAACTGCGCTCGTATGAAGCCAAAACGCTAGACTTTTCAGCACTATTTGGCGCGATAACCGGGTTCGGGACGCAGGGATCGCAGGCCCGTCTCATCGGGTCTTCTTCGAAGTTTAGTCTTCTCAAAAATGGACTCTCTCGCAACGGCAGCGTCAGCCTAAGATGGCGTCAAGAATGTTGATCGCTAACCGGATCGGCCTGGAGTCCTTGTCCATACGGTCGGGCACGGAGGAATCGTGGCGCAGTGCTTAGAATTGGAGTCATCTCGGACACTCACGGGCTCCTGCGTCCGGAGGTCGAGCAACGCCTCGCAGGCGTGGCGCATATTGTCCACGTCGGCGACAGCGGTTCGCCGAACGTTATCGCCGGACTCCAACGGATTGCGCCTGTCATTGCGATCAGAGGGAACGTACCGGCCGCTGGGCGGAGCAATACCCGACTAACGATGTTGTATGCATGGCGGACGTCAGACGCTCCGACCAAACTTAATTGGTAGGCTTACGCCGCTTGCGCGGAGGGTGTCGACGCACACGGCGTCCAGTTCCACGGCAATAACTCATTCGGCCAGCCGGGCTTTGCGGCATGTCGACGATGCGCGCCAAACCGCCGGCCGCAAGTATCTTTACGCTTCACTACGACGGCTCGACTTTCTGGCTTCCGTTCTGCACTTACTCGTTGTTTTTCGTTCGATGGACCTGACGAGGGAGTGGCGATGGACGAGGAACGAAAAGTGCCTCGTCCCGCCAATGACATCAGTCGCTTGGCCCGCGAATTCCGCGGATTGCAGCAACTCGGACGTTGCGACATCATCGCGCTGCTTCGTCCATAGCCTAAGCGTGCGGCCCGTTGCGCGAGGCAAGGCGACGATGTTAGGCTTTGGGATGCGTCGTGAAATTATTCGATCTCAAAGAAGCAGCGAAGCGGCTCGGTGCTTCTGTCGATCATGTGCGGGCGCTCGTCGATGACGGCCGCTTGCGATACGTCAACATCGGTCGCGGCAGAAAGCGCCCACGCTACCGCTTTACCGACGCGGATTTGAACGAGTTCGTTGAGGCTAGCCGCGCGCGCGAGGAAGCTCCGTGTCCGTCTTCAAAGTTAAGAAAAGTCCGTACTACCAATTCGACTTCGTGCTCCGTGGCCATCGGTTTTACGGCTCAACGGAATGCACGGTCCGCAAAGAAGCCGAAAAATTTGAGGCCGTAGAGCGGGAGAAGGCCAAGGAGCTGGTGAAGGCAATGAAGCGCTCCAAGGCTTCATTGCTGATTGATGATGTCGCCGCCCGGCTCTGGAATGAGCAGGCGCAATACGATGCTGATCCCGAGGCCACGGAAACAAACTTCGCCCGGCTCGTCGACTATTTCGGCAAGTCCAGATCGCTGACGGAAATCGACCACGCTGCGGCCAGGAAGATGGTTGCATGGCGTCGCGGACACCGGATCAAGGGCCGGGCGGACGCGCCGCTGATTTCCAATAGCACCGTCAATAGATCGAGCAGCAAGGTGCTGCAGCGGTTCTTCTCTTTCGCGAAGGCGGAGGGGGCGCAGTTCGATCGCGAGCCCAAATGGACGGAGCTTCTGCTGCCTGAGCCCGAGGAGCGGGTCCGGGAGCTTCAGGAGGAAGAGGCGGTGGCCTTCGAGGACGCCATGCGGACCGATTACGAGCCGTTCTTCGAGTTCGTCCGGGCGAGCGGCATGCGGCAGAAGGAGTGCATCACCCTGCGCTGGTCCGAGGTGAATTTCGCGACGCGCCAGGTCGTTCGGCTTGGGAAGGGCGGGCGACGAGTGGTCTTTCCGGTCACTGAGTCAATCCGGGAAATTCTGTTCCCGCTTCAGGGTCAGCACCCGGAGTACGTCTTTACCTATGTTGCCGTTTACGGAAACAAGCGTCTGGGCAGAGTGCGCGGCGAGCGTTACCCGCTAACTATCACAGGAGCGAAGTCGGCGTGGCAGCGGATGCGCGCCAAGGCCGGCGTGAAGGACTTCCGTTTCCATGACTACCGGCACGACTTCGGCACGAAGCTCCTGCGTGAGACCGGCAATCTCAAGCTCGTGCAGAAGGCCCTGAACCACCGCGACATCAAGAGCACGCTCCGCTACGCCCATGTCCTTGACGCCGATGTGGCCAGTGCGGTGGAAGCTGTCGCAAAGTCCCGGAAAAAGTCCCGGACCGTTGCTCGAAAAGCAATCTAACGCTATGATTTTGTTGCTATATTTAATTTACGGCGCCAAGCTTCCAGATGTCGTTCGCAGCCACGCTCGGACTGGTGGCGCTGGTGCAGATCGGCATGCCCCGCCTGTTTGCCTCGCCCGATAGCTCGGCCTCCGCCCGGGTGGCGCTATGGGGCGGACGGGAGATCATGATGCTGGCGCTGGCGTCGCTGGTGGCGGGGCTGGCGACGACGCCCTATGCCGCCTTTCACTTTCACCGGGTGACGCCCTATGGCGTCGTCGCCAATCTGGCGGCGATGCCGGTGGTGTCGGCGGTGGTGATGCCGGCGGGCCTGCTCGGCCTGCTGGCGATGCCGTTCGGCTTCGACGGCGTGTTCTGGCGGATCATGGGAGCCGGCATCGACTGGATGATCGTGGTGACGCAATGGGTGGCCGC
>WNFK01047299.1_pt2 | contig 10646 bp, 10 predicted proteins | sample 5400281 | NCBI WGS metagenome assembly WNFK01 (sample SAMN13153350, study PRJNA577476) | soil metagenome | isolation source: 20 cm soil on Douglas fir-dominated hillslope | place: USA:California | collected 2013-09-17
CAGCATTTACTCGCAGGCGCTGCAATCCGCCGGTGTTCCCACGAAGGAACAGTTCAACATCGGAAGCCGCGAGGTCTACATCCAGGCCCTCAAGGACGGCTCGATCGATCTGGTCCCGGAGTACTCCGGGGCGCTGTTGGCCTACCTCGATCCGAAGTCGACGGCCGCGACGTCCGAAGCGGTGACGGCCGAACTCAAGGGCAAGTTGCCGTCCGGGATCTCGATGCTCACGCCGTCGCCCGCCGAGGACAAGGACGTCGTGGCAGTGACCAAGGCCACCGCCGACAAGTACAAGTTGAAGACGGTTTCCGATCTGAAGCCGGTCGCCGGTGAGCTGGTACTCGGTGGGCCGCCGGAGTGGAAGACGCGCCAGCAGGGCGTGGTCGGCCTGCGCGACGTATACGGCCTCAACTTCAAGGACTTTGTCAGTCTCGACGCAGGTGGCACCCTGACGATGACGGCGCTGACCAATGGTCAGATCCAGGCCGGCGACCTGTTCAGTACCGACCCCGGCCTTGTCACGAACAACCTTGTCGCCCTTGACGATGATAAGTCGTTGTTCGCCGCTGAAAACGTGGTTCCGTTGATCAAGTCCGGCAAGCAGAACGACACCATCACCAAGACACTTGATGCCGTGTCGGCGAAGCTCACCACCGACGACCTGATCTCGATGATGGGCGAGGCCGGAAAGGGCACCAACCTGTCCGACATCGCCAAGAAATGGCTTGCCAACGCAGGCATATCCAAGAGCTGACCTCAGCTCACTGACTGCAGCCGCTGCGGTGCCTCGAACCGAACCGGGTCGAGCCCAAGGTGGTCACGCAGCGTGTTGCCGGTGTACTCGGTGCGGAACAACCTGCGGCGTTGTAGCTCCGGCACCACCGAGTCGACGAAATCGTTGAACGTGCCCGGTGATTGGGCCGCCGACACCATGAACCCGTCGGCCTCGCGCGCGTTGAACGATTCCTCGATTTGGTCGGCGACCTGCTCGGCAGTCCCGACGAACTGCGGCAGCAGCACACCCTGCGCGTACCACTTGCCGACGTCGCGCAGCGTGAGGCTGTCGCGGTTGGCCACCCGGCGCACGGCGTCGTCCTCGACGGGCGCGTCCAGGTCGTAGCCGGAGAAGTCGTGGTCGGTGTGCACGGAGAGCGTGATCAGCCCGGAGACAGGATCGGCGAGCTCGTTGTGGAACGCCTGCTTCTCGCGCGCGATCGACTCGGTCTCTCCAATGAACGGGATGAACGCCGGGAAGATCAGCACCTGATCGGGGTCCCGGCCGAAATTGACTGCGCGGGACTTGATGTCGTCGTAATAGGCGCGGCGACCTTCTGGCGTCGGGTCGATCTCGAAGATCGCCTCGGCCCATCGCCCCGCGAAGTCCTTGCCGGTGTTCGACGAGCCGGCCTGGATTAACACCGGCCTGCCCTGCGGCGAATGCGGGACGTTCAACGGACCGCGGGAGCGGAAGTACGGTCCGTCGTGGTCAACAGGGCGGATCCGCGACGGGTCGGCGAACACCCCGCTGGCCTTGTCCAGCACGAGCGCGCCGGGATCCCAGCTGGACCACAGCTCGAGGGTGGTGCGGACGAACTCGTCGGCGCGCTCGTACCGGAACTCGTGGTCCAGGTGGTTGTCGTAACCGAAGTTCTGCGCCTCGCTCTGGGTCAGCGACGTGACGATGTTCCACGCTACCCGGCCTTGGGTGATGTGATCGAGCTGGAGAAGATGCGGGCCAGCTCGTAGGGGTGAAAGTACGTGGCCGACTTGGTGATTGCGATGCCCAATTTGGAGGTCACCGCACCGATGCTGGCCGCCACGATCGACGGGTCCAGCGTCGCGGTGGCCTGCGTGCCGCGGCGCAGCGGTTCGGTGATGTCGTCACCATATCGGACAGGGGCGGCCAGCAGATCGGCGAAGAACACGAAGTCGAACTTGCCGCGTTCGAGGATCCGCCCGATGCGGTGGTAGTAGTCGGGCGTGGTGAACCGGGTGTCGCTGCCGGGGTGCCGCCACGCCGCATGCGAATGGGTGACCTGAGAGGCGATCTGAAATCCGCCGAGGTGTAGTTGACGGGTCATGGTCTTCCTCAGAAGTAGGCGTTGGCCGGAATGGGCGTGCCGTGCAACAGGTTCTGGCCGATCACCCGCGCCTTGTGCGCCACCGGGTTGTGCAGCGTGATGGTGCGGATGTTGCGCCAGTGCCGGTCCAGGTTGCGTTGCCTGCTGGCGGCGCTCGCACCGCCTAGCTCAAGCAGCCGGGTGGCGGCCTCGGGTGCGACGTCGTCGAGATGCACCTTGACCTTGGCGACCCTCAACTGAGCCTCGGCAGCCAGCTGCGCGTCGGGTGCGCCATCGGTTTCCGATGCAGTGGCCGCGGCAATCGCCTCAGCGGCGTCGAGCACGGCGGCCTTCGCGATGTAGGCCGTGGCGGCCAGTTCGCCGAGCTGTTTCTGGTACAGCGGGTCGTCGGTCGGGGTTTCGGACAGCGCATGGCTGAAGCTGCGATTGCGCGAGCGCAGCAGCGCGATTCCGTCGTCGACCACCGAGGCGAGGATGCCCGCGACCACTGCGTGGATGTACAGCTGCAGCGAAGCGTACTGCACGGTCGGCACCGGATCGGCGTCATACGGCGTGTCGCTGAGGACCTCGTCTCCCGACACCGCCACGTTGGTGAACACCGTGGTGCCGGTGCCGGTGCGGCGCTGCCCGAAGCCGTCCCAGTCGTCGATCAGCCGCACGCCGTCCCGGTCGGCAGGCACCACCACGGTGGCGACCGAGTCGTGATCAGTGGTGGCCGCGACGGTCAGGTAGTCGGAGAACAACGTGCCGGTGCTGTAGTACTTCTCGCCCTCCAGCCGGTAGCCGCCGCCTTCGGCCGGCAGCAGGCGGGTGTTGAACACGAGGCTGCCGACGGCCAGTGAGCCTTTCTCACTGAACGCGTTGCCGAATATCTTGCCCTGGGCGACCTTGTGCAGCCACCGCGCCGAGCTGGGGTCGTCGGCGGTGCGCAGCCGCTCCTCCACGAACCAGAAGTGCGTCCGGAAGATATGAGCCACGATGGGATCGGCGTGCGCAATGTCGATTACCGAGGAGAACAGCTGCGGCACAGTGAATCCCGCGCCGCCGCGGTGCTCGGGCAGCCGCAGGCTGCCGAAGCCGGCCTGCTTGAGTGCGGCAACTTGGTCAAATGGGTTCTCGTCGTTGAGGTCTCGGTCCTTTGCGCCGGAGGCGATCAGGGACAGCAGGTCAGCCCATTCGGGCGAACTGGGTGGGATGCGGGTCACGTGGTCCACGGAGGTCATCGCACCGTTCTACCGACACGCCGCGGCTGCATGCACTGCTTTGGCTCACCCCGAACCTAAGAACGTTCGACGGGGCACAATGAGTGTTGATGACGATGAACGCCAAGCGTCGCCGGGCGCACGACAAGCTGGCTGCTTTGCCAGGGGTGCGCGCAGTGCGCAGGCCGATCCGGCCCAGGCCCAATGTCGCCGGCCAGGCGGCTCCGGCCACTGACCAGGAGTTCGACCTGTTCTATGTGCGTACGGGCCGCAAATCAGCACATCCGCTGGTCCTCATCCCCGGTGGGCCTGGCGCCGCCTCCATCGCGCTCTACCGGGGGTTCCGGCGGCGCGCTGCGGCCGATGGCTTTGACGTGATCATGATGGAACACCGTGGCGTCGGGATGTCACGCCATGACGACAACGGCAACGACCTGCCCCCGGAGGCGCTGACCATCGACCAGGTGGTCGACGATGTGGTCGCCGTCCTCGACGACGCCCAGGTGGACAAGGCGGTCGTCTACGGCACCTCGTATGGCACGTATGTGGCCGCCGGAGTCGGTGCGCGGCAGCCGGATCGGGCGCACGGGATGATTCTGGACTCACCCGTGTTGTCAGCCCACGACATCGACGCCGTTCGCGACGCGACCCGCCGGCTGCTGTGGGACGGCGACACGCCCGAGACCTCGGACCTGGCAGTCAAGGTGCGCCAACTCGTAGACCAGGACATGTTGAGCCCGGCCGCCACGCAGCTGGCCGCGGCCGTGTACGGCTGGGCCGGACCCACGGTGTTGAGGCGTCAACTCGACCTCTTGCTGGCAGGGCGACGGTCGTTGTGGTGGGTGTTGGGTCAGGGCGCCCGGTTCATGTTCGAACGCAAGGCGCCCTATCGCCACGAGCCCGATCTGGTCGGCCGGATCGGGTACCGGGAACTGAACTACGGCGCTGTTCCCGACGGAAAGCCGCTCGACCCGGCCGTCGCATATCGCGAGTTCGCCATCGGCACAACAGAATTCGAAGCCGAGCCATTCGAACTCATCGATGAGATGCCCAAGTTCACCTGGCCGACAGTCGTCATCTCTGGTGGCCGCGATCTGATCACTCCGCCGGCGGTGGCCCGCAGGATCGCGTCGCTGATCCCCGGCGCTGTGCTGGTCAATCTCGCCACCGCCGGGCATTCCGCCATCGACCTTCGCGAGCGTGCCGCGCTGGACATCGTCAAGGCCACCTACGAAGGAGTGAGCTCGGACCTGCCCGCACGCGCCGACAAGCTGGACTCGACGCCCGGCGGCCTCGGGGTCCGGCTGCTGATCTGGGGCATCGCCGCGGCTGCCGCCGTCGAACAGGCGTTGCCTGCGGCACTGCCCCGCACCGTGCAGCGCGTTACGGCTTCATGAAGCCGATCTTGGTGTAGTCGGCGTCGGCCAGGCCGAATGCGCCGAAGTTCGCCAAAGTGCCTCGCACCGCGACGTTTCCGGTCGACTGCGTCAGCGGCAGGCTGAACACCTCGTTGAACAGCATCTTGTCGAGCTCGTTGGCGAACGTGCGGGCCTTGTCCGGATCCAACTCCGCCACGGCCTGTTCGATCTTGGCGTCGATCTCGGGGCTGCCGACCTTGCCGAAGTTGCTTTCACCGTCCGACTCGTAGACCTGGGTCAGGCTCGACAGCGGAAACGGGTCGCCGCTCCAGGCGAATTGGGCGATGTCGAAATTGCCGACCGTGACGAAGTCAGTGAAGAAGCCGGCGGACGGCCTGACGTCTAGATCCAGCCGGACGCCGATCTGGGCGAGGTTGTTCTGTGCAATCTGCCCATACTGGCGGGTGCTGAGCGAGTCGTACAACACGTCGCGGATGACCAGCTGGCGTCCGTTTTTTTCGCGGAACTGCCCGTTGAGACGCCAGCCCAGGGCGTCGAGTTCCTGCTTGGCCTTCTCCGGGTCGAATGCGACGACGCTGCTGTTGTCCTGATAGCCCTTCTGGCCGGCAACGTAGATGTGGTTGTTCAGCGGGACGGGGTTGTCGGCGAGACCGCGCAGTGTCACGTCGGCGATCGCTTTACGGTCGATGCCCTTGGCGATTGCCCGGCGTAGCGCCGGGTCTTCCAGGATCGACCCCTTCGCGCCGTTGAACGTGAAGTGGTACCAGGAGAGGCCCGGTGCTCGTCGGATCTTGATGCCCTCGGTCCGCCGCGCGATCTGCATCTCGTCGAGCGTCGCGAGGCCGGAGGCGTCGATGGTGTTGTTTTGCAGCGCGGGGATGCGCGCGGCATCGTCGAGCACCAGGTAGGTAATGCTGTCCAGCAGTGGCGGTGCGCCCCACCATTTCGGGTTACGCGTCAACGTGATTCGCTGCGCGCCGCGGTCGACGTTGGAAACTATGAACGGTCCGGCCGACGGGCCCGGACCGTTCAGTTGGGCCTTGTTGAACGCTTCGGGTGTGGCCGTCATGCTCTTCGGCACCAGCACGGTGCTGCCGGCGAACATGCCCCGCCACTCGGAGTAGGGTTTGGCGAAGATCATGACCGCCTGGCGATCGTCGACGCCGCGGGTGACCGACTCGACGCGGTCGCTGCCATTGGGCGCCGCGATCGCGAACGCCTTGTCGATGCCCTTCGTGGCGTCGATCTGGGACTTGATGTCCTCCCACGTGATCGGCGTGCCGTCGCTCCAGACCGCCTTGGGGTTGATGGTGTAGGTCACGACCTGCGGGTTGGTGCCGGTCAGCTCGACGCTGGTGAAGTAGTCCGTGTTGACGCTGGGCGAGCCGTCGACGGCGATCCGGAATGCGCGGGGCATCGTCGGTCGCATGAGCGCGGCGACGTCGCCGGTGTTGCCATCGATGTGCAGCGAGTTGAAGTTCGGTGGGAAGTCGGTCAGCGCGAGTCGAAGATTGCCGCCTTGTTGCAGGTTGGCCGGATCTTGCGGGTTTACGTCGTTGGTGGTGCCGACTTCCGCCGTACCTCCCCGGGTGGGGGCTTCCTCGTTACCGCCGGAGCAGCTGGCCAGGGTCAGTGCGGCGATCAGGGTTGCCACAGCGAAGCGTCGGGTCTTCATGCCGACCGATGTTATCTGCGGCGCATCTCAGGTTGCGGCACTGCGGCAAGCAGTCGGCGCGTGTATTCGTGCTGCGGGTTGGTGAACACCTGCTCGCCATCGCCCTGCTCGACGATCGTGCCCTTGTACATCACGGCGACGTGGTGAGCGAGATGTTTGACGACCGACAGGTCGTGTGAGACGAACAGGTAGGACAGGCCGAATCGCTCCTGCAGGTCCAGCAGCAGGTTGATGATGCCGGCCTGGATCGACACGTCCAGCGCCGATACCGGTTCGTCGAGGGCCAGGATCTTCGGCTGTAATGCGAGCGCCCGTGCGATGCCGATGCGTTGCTTTTGGCCGCCGGAGAACTCGGCCGGATAGCGGCTGGCGTCTTCGCGGCGCAGCCCGACGATGCCCAGCAGTTCGGCGACGCGTTCGTCGGTGCGGCTCTTGTCAAAGCCATTGGCCTGCAATGGTTCCGCGAGGACGTCGTAGACCGGCAGCCGTGGGTCCAAAGAGGCGACGGGATCCTGGAACACCACCTGCAGGTCGCCGCGCAGTGCTCGGCGGGCCCGCGCATCCAGAGTGGCAAGGTCGGCGCCGAGCACTTCGATCGAACCTGATTGCGGGACAGTCAGCTCGAGGATCTGGTGCAGAGTCGTCGACTTGCCCGACCCGGATTCGCCGACAATCCCCAGCGTGCGGCCCTGTTGTAGCTCGAAGCTGACGCCGTCGACCGCGCGCACCTCGCCGACCTGGCGGCGAAACACCACTCCCTTGGTGAGCTTGTAGGTCTTGACCAGGTCCTGGACGCGGAGCACGACCGGCGCGTCGGCTGCAGGTTGTGCGGGGGGCGGTTCCGTGGATACGCCGTAGATGTCCGCCGCGCTCCGGCCGGCCACCTGTTCGGTGCGGATGCACGCCGCCCGGTGCTTGGTGCCCACCTCGAGCAGTTCCGGCTCGGCGGCACGGCAGTCGTCGATGGCCAGCGGACAGCGCGGCGCGAACGGGCAGCCAGGCGGCAGCGTGGCCATTGACGGCGGCGCGCCAGGGATCGGAACCAGCCGCGCGCCCTGCGGCGCGTCCAGCCGGGGCACCGACCCGAGCAGCCCGACGGTGTAGGGCATTCGGCGATCGCGGTACAGGTCAGCGACCGGTGCCGTCTCAACGGCCTTCCCCGCGTACATCACCAGCGCGCGGTTGGCGAACTCGGCGACCACCCCCAGGTCGTGGGTGATGATCAGCACGCCCGCACCGGTGACGTCGCGCGCGGTCTTGAGGACCTCGAGTATCTGCGCCTGAACCGTCACGTCCAACGCGGTGGTCGGCTCGTCGCAGATCAGCAGGTCGGGGTCATTGGCAATGGCGATCGCGATGACCACGCGTTGGCGTTCGCCACCGGAGAGCTCGTGCGGGAAGGACCGGGCCCGCCGTTCCGGTTGGGCGATGCCCACCAACTCGAGCAGTTCGACGGCGCGGGCCCGAGCCGCCCGCCGGGTGGAGTCGCGTTGGTGGATTTCGATCGCCTCGGCGATCTGGTCGCCGATCGTGTAGACGGGAGTGAGCGCCGACATCGGGTCCTGGAACACCGTGCCGATGGCCTTGCCGCGGATCGCCGACATCTTTTGGTCGGAAAGCCCGATCAGCTCGTTGCCGTGCAGCCGGATCGACCCGGACACCTCGGCGTATTCGGGCAGCAGACCCACAACCGCCATCGCGCTGGCGGACTTTCCGGCGCCGGATTCGCCGACGAGCGCAACGACCTCGCCCGGATTGACGTCAAAGTTCATGCCGCGCACCGCGGTTACCAGTTCGGCGTCAGTCGGGAACGTGACGGTCAGATCGGTGACCGCGAGAAGGCTCACTTGCGGGCCTTCCGCAGCGGCCGGGCGCCGGGATCGAGCGCATCACGAAGGCCGTCGCCAGTCAGGTTGGCGCACAAGATGATCAGCACCAAGACGCCAGCCGGAAACAGGAACAGCCACGGGAACGTGGTCGCCGACTTGGTGCCGTCGGCGATCAGGGTCCCGAGCGACACATCTGGCGGCTGGATGCCGAAACCCAAGAAACTCAAACCCGTTTCGGCGAGCACAGCCACGCCGACGTTCAGCGCGGTGTCGATGATGATGATCGAGGCGACGTTTGGCAGGATGTGACGGACGATGATCCGCCGGTTACTCACGCCCATATACCGTGCGGCGGCGACGAATTCGCGATCGCGCAGGCTCATCGTCATGCCGCGCACAATGCGGGAGCTGATCATCCAGCTGAACGCGCCCAGCAGCACGATGAGCCAGAAGATGTTGCCCTTGGTGCGCTGTACGACGATCGATATCAGGAGGAAACTCGGCACCACCAGCATGAGGTCGACGACCCACATCAGCGTCCGGTCGCGCCAGCCGCCGAAGTAGCCGGCGATCGTTCCCACTGTCGCGGCAATGATGGTCGAGATGAACGCCACGCAGACGCCGATCAGCATGGATTTCTGCATACCGCGCAAGGTTTGGGCCAGCAGATCCTGGCCGAGCGCGTTGGTGCCGAACCAGTGGTCGACGTTGGGTGGTTGCTGCAGTGCGTAGTAGTCCAGGTCGCTGTAGCTGTACGGCAGCAGCGGCGGCAGGGCGTAGCAGCCGATGAACAGCAGCACCCACAGGACGAGCGACGCGACCGCGGGCTTGTTGCGCAGGAATCGGCGCAGCACCAACGCGCGCCGCGAGGCGAACGCCGTAACGTCGACCCCCGACTTGGCGGTCGTCGCGGTCTCGGTGGTCACCGGTTCGCTCATCTTGGTCCTCGGCTCTTCGCGCGAGCGCTCATCGCGCCCGCACCCTCGGGTCGAGGGCGGCGTAGATGATGTCGGACAGCAATCCGGCCAACAGGATCGTCATGCCGGCGAACACGGTGATGGCGGCGGTGATGTTGGTGTCCTGGGTGTTGATGCCCTGCACCACCCATTCACCCATGCCGTGCCAGCCGAAGATCTTCTCAGTGAACACCGCACCGGTGACGAGCCCGGCGACACCATAGGCGAACAGTGTCGCCATCGGGATCAGCGCCGTGCGCAGCCCATGTTTGAACAGCGCCCGCCGTCGGGTCAGCCCCTTCGCGCGGGCGGTGCGGATGAAGTCCTGGCCGAGCACGTCCAGCATCGCGTTGCGTTGATACCGGCTGTAACCCGCGATGGCCCCGAGCGCGAGCGTGAACGTCGGCAGCACGAGGTGCTGTAGCCGATCGACGAACTGGTTCCAGGCTCCACCGACCGCGTCCGGCGACGTCTCGCCTGTGTACTCGAACAGCTGCACCCCCAGCACGGTGTTGACGCCCAGCGCCGACAGGATCAGAAGGTTGGCGATCACGAATGTAGGCGTGCTGATCACCAGCAGCGAAAGGACCGTGATGACCCGATCAGACAGGTGATACTGCCTGATCGCCCCCCACGCGCCGACGACCACACCGATGACGGTGCCCATGATCGAGCCGACGATCAGCAGCCGCAGGCTGACCCCGATGCGCCGCCACAGTTCGTCCGACACCGGTTGGCCGCCGATCGTTGTGCCGAAGTCGCCGTGTACTGCGCCCGACGCCCAATGTAAGTACCGGACGGGTATCGGCTTGTCGAGGTCGAGCTCGGCCCTCTTGGCGTCGATCACGGCCTGTGGCGGCCTTGGGTTGCGCTGTTGAAGACTCTCCAGGGGATGAAACGCGAACGACGCGAGCCCGAACGTCAGAAACGACGCCAGCGCCAGCAGCACGATGTAGTTGAGCAGCCGGCGAGCCAGGAAGCGCATCATGCGTTGGCTCCACCCCGCGGCTGCATGACGCACAGGGTATGAGATGGCTCCCGTGGCGGCCGGATCTTGCATATCTGGCGTGGCTGGGCAATTCGCACTGTTGCTTAAGGCCATTTCCAGTTTGGGCGAGTTGACTGGTTTTCACCTGCAGGTTTACCGGTCGCCCGCCGTCGCGGCGACCTGCCAAACGCCAGAAAGGTGGTGTTCGGAGAATGGATGCTCCAAAGCGCAACAACGTGAGACTGCTCGTCGCGGTGATCGGCGGCGGTGTGATTGCCATGGGTGCGCTGTCCGCGGCCGTCGGTCAGGAACAGGCCGGTCAGGAGCCCGTGGCCAAGTCATCAAGCATGAACGTCGGCTCGACAACCACCGAGACGACGCCGCCGTTGGTCGAGGCGACGACGATGGCCGCGCCGGCAATGAAGGGCCCGGCCCCGCTGCCGGCCGAAGAGCAGTCGCCCGCAGCGCCGTAGCCTCTCAAGGCGACTGCCTCGGGCTCATAGCACCCGACGTTTCACCTCCGACCGCATCGGTTA
>WNFK01203370.1_pt1 | contig 10645 bp, 9 predicted proteins | sample 5400281 | NCBI WGS metagenome assembly WNFK01 (sample SAMN13153350, study PRJNA577476) | soil metagenome | isolation source: 20 cm soil on Douglas fir-dominated hillslope | place: USA:California | collected 2013-09-17
CGGTTTCGCCGGCCGCGGTCGAGACCTCGACGGTTTCCGAGACGGCGCCTGCCTCGAGGCTAATGTTGATAGTAAGTCGTGTATCGGCAGCAAGAGCGTTGTCAGTTTGGTTCGCTTTCTTGAACCCTGTGCGCTCAACCTGCACGCTGTAGGTGCCTACAGGAAGGTTAGTCACCGTATAGAAACCGGTATCATCAGTGACTGCTGTGCGCACGAGGTTTGTCGCGCTATTTGTCACCGTCACTGCGGCATTGGGGATAACAGCGCCCGAAGAATCTGTCACCGTACCGGAGATGCGTCCGGAAGTAGCTTGTCCAGAGACGCCGAAGGCCGCGTACAGTACAAGCACCACGACTCCGCACATTTGAAAGTAAGGCGAAAAAGTAAACCAGGATTTTCTCGTGTCTCGCATTGTTCCGACACCTCCAGTTTTGTGATTGAAATTTGAATGTTGAGATCAGGCAGTCAAAATCCAAAGAGCTTTCTGGTTCCGACTATTACCTGGTCCGATAAGTTCTCATGCCTCGTTCAGGCAACCATTGGAGCAGCAAATGCGGGTGCGGCCACGAGCGCCACTGCACCGCGCAGTCGCGGATGTTCTTCCGCCGGCACCACGTGGATCTCTGTGGCGCCGCCAAGATCGGTTAGAGTTCTTTCACGCAATGCGCTGCGAACAATCGGCTCGATCAAGCTCCACGCCGTCGTGATTTCTCCACCGATATAAATGCGACCTGGATCCATTGCGTTGACGATTGAGGCGAGTCCCAAACCCAGATAGCGTGCAGTAGAATTAATCGCCGCGAGAGCCTTGGCATCTCCAGCGCGCGCCCGCGCAATTAGATCTTCGATAGTGAAAGTAGACGTTTCGGTGCCCCGGGGTTTAGGGTCAGAAAGGTCACGACCAAAATAACGAGAGAGCGTGGCAAGGTTAGAAACGTATGATTCCCAACATCCGGTAGCGCCACAGGAACAGCGCGGTCCGTCCACACTCAAAGGGACATGTCCAAACTCGCCGGCGGCATTGTGGCGGCCGCGTAACAATTCGCCATTAATAATTATCCCGACGCCAAGTCCGTCTGAAACACTGACGAAGACAGAGCTCCCTGAGGCGACTACGTCGCTGCGTGTGGCCCAAAGCTGGGCCAGGGCGCAAGCCTTACCAGAATTCTCCATGTGGACTGGAATACCGATCGCTTCAGCCAGGGGTTCACGCAGATTTACATCGCGCCATCCTAGCGTAGGAGCGTGTAGCACGCGGACGATTCCCTGTTCAATCATGCCCGGTACTACCACTCCGACGCCCTCACAGGCGCCAGTCTCTTCGTAGTCCAGGAGCGCTTGCTTAATGCGACGCGCAAGTTCTTTCGTCAAGAGCCCAACATCTCTATTCGTTTGGAAGCTGGTAACTGCTCCGAGTTGGCGGCCCATTAGATCAGTTACCATGATGTAAGTACGCGAAGCGCGAATATCGACGCCGACGACACAGCGCTCTCGTGAGTCAATGTAAAGAAAGGTCGGTTTGCGACCGCGCCCGACGGCCTCACCCACTGCCCCTTCAAAGATCAAGGCTTCATCCAACAGTTCGCTTACTAACAGGCTGGCGACACCACGTCTCACATTCATCAGCCGAGCCAGATCAGCTCGTGAAACCGGCTGGTGAGCGCGAATTAGATTTAGAGCGATCTGCCGGTTTATTTCGCGGCTCGTACCACGTCGAGCGACCGTGAAGTTATGGGGATTTATCTTACGCATGCCCTAATTGTTCTCTCTTGAGACTTATTAACTAACCCCATAGGACTACTTTTGGGCGCTGTCCGAGCAGCCCCGGCGAATTCGTTAAAGCCGATTAAAGACCTGTTTTAGCGATAAAATCAGACGTTCGTCAACTCGCAACCTGGAGTTGCCGCCATTTGACGTTGCACCCTTTGGAATTCAATATCGCGGGAAGTATTGCGAAATACTAATTTGTCCTAACGACGAACATATACTCCAGAGTCCTACGGCGTCAAGAAGTTTTTCCGGGAGCGGTAACGACCGCAGTCAACCAGCGCAGGGAACCCAGTCACGCCAACCAGAACTACGACCCAACGGTCGTCGCTTCGCACTTAGTCGGCGGAGACGTTGGTTGCGCCGCAGGATCGTCGGACAACAAGTTGAGGCTTGACAACTATTTGTTGGCTGTTTCGCGGTTTTTTCTTGCTCTCGATTAGCTCTAATAACAAACGCACTGCTATCTGGCCCATCTCAGTCGTTGACCAGGAAACAGTCGTCAGCGGCACCTTCAACATGTCTCCATAGTGAATTCTGCCTGCGCCCACAATGGCCACATCATCCGGTACTTTTAACCCGGCTTCGTTGAGAGCAGCCATAGCCCCAATGGCCGCGGGATCGTTTGCCGCAAAAACAGCGGGAGGCACGCTCTTTTCCTTTAACCAGGCCTTCATCGCTTCATATCCCTGGGCTTCCGTAAAACCGCATTCACGGACCAACACGTCGTTGAGAGGTAGCCGATGCCTGGCGAGAGCCTGGCGGTATCCATCAAACCGTCCCATTGAGGTTGAGACGCCAGTGCCACCAAGATGACCAATCTCTCGATGCCCCAGTCTTATTAAGTGTTCAGTTGCCAACATGCCCACCTGGACGTCGTCGGTAGTGACTGCTGAACAACGCAACCCATCGAGCAGACGGTCAATCAAGACAATCCTTGCCCCCTCGGCCATTATTTTTCGGTAAAACGCAATCCTATTTGGAGACCATGCTGAGGCCACGATGAGTCCATCAGTTCTGGACAGTAAGGCTTCAACTTCATCCTGCTCTTTGTCGAAGTCTTCATCCGTGCTGCAAATCAAGTTTTGATAACCCGCCGGCCGGCCATGCGACTCCACGCCCCGGCAGATCTCGGCAAAGTACGAGTGCATCAGGTCAGGAACGACAATACCGATTAAATAGGAGCGGTGCGTGGTAAGGGCGCGCGCAAATTGATTGGGGCGATAGTTCATTTTCTGAGCCATCGCGAGGATACGGGCACGCGTTTCTCGATTAATCTCCGGATGATCGTTGATGGCGCGCGAAACCGTCATCTTGGACACGTTCAGAGCGCGCGCGATATCTTCTAGGGGGGTGGGCATGCTACTTCTTTAGTGCTTGTAGGGGCGTCCCTCCGTGGGCGCCCCTAATCCGCCACGACCTTATGCTCGGGGCGTGAGTTAGGGCGCCCACGGAGGGACGCCCCTACAAGTGGCACCAGCGACATCATTCTTCGCTGCAAACTACTTTCATCCTTTTCATACCTATCTACCATGCTTGAGGCTTGAAGCTATGGCGGCTTCTGCGAGAGGATTCATCGCGGCGTAGCCTTTAACATTGGGGTGAAGCCCGTCGTTGCTCAACTCCTCTTTCAGGAAGCCCTTTTCATCTACCATTGCCGAATAGTAATCGAGATATGTCAGGTGATTCTGCGCGGCGTATTCCTTCATCCACTTGTTAAGAGCTTTGATTTGTTCGGGTGGCCGGCGGACAGTTTGTATGATCTGCTTTCCATCCCTGACTTCATAATCGCTGACTGGAAGCAGCGACGAGAAGACCACGCGGATGCTGTTTACGCGCGCTAGTTCCGCCATTGAAAGAAGGTTGTCCTCGATCGCTTCGAGTGTCATGGGACCTGTGTTGCCTGCTATATCGTTCGTTCCGGCGAGGATGACGACCACTTTAGGCTTCAATTCAACAACATCGCGACGAAAGCGGATCAGCATCTGCGGTGTGGTTTGGCCACTGATTCCGCGATCGATGTAAGGCTTGCCTGGAAAGAAGCCGCCGTTGCTGGGATTATCCCAGCCATCAGTGATCGAGTCTCCAAGGAAAACGACGCGCTTCTCGCTTTTCGCCGGAGGCACAACTTTTCCATTGTCGTCGCGATAGCGCGCCAGGGCGGGCCAGTCTTTCAACTTGGCTGCCGCGCTCGCAGCCTGCGCCTTCACTTCCGTGCAATCAGTTGAATCCTGTGGCGCTATCTGACCAAAGGCAGACATCGTTAACAACAGGAAGACTAGACAACATGCTAATGATCGAAGCATCCGAACCTCCTAAGGCAAGTCAAAACCATCAACGAAGTCGATCCCCGTAAGTGAGCCAGATGCAATAGCATGCGCTCCTAACGCAGCCACAAAGTCAGAACCGAGGAGCGGTAGCGACCGGGTCAATCTTGGGTGGCACTCAAGGATCGTTTTCACCAAAACCTACGAGAACGATCAGAACTTAAAGGGGTCACGATCATCGCACGCTGAGTCCTTCCGAGACTGACCCGGTCGCTACCGCTCCTCGATTCTGACGTTGAATCGTGCATCCATATCACTCAACCTATTTTGGCGCGGGCTTTGGCTTGGCTAAGTGCCGTGGCTCCAGATAGATCTTGATCAGGATCATGGAAAAGTCCTGTCCAACGGTGCTGCGCTGGTGTGGTGTCCCACGAGGCACGATTATCAAATCGCCTTTCTTAACTGCCAACTGCTGGCCACCAACTATCCGTTGGCCACGCCATTCGCCGGGTTCGACCTCGCGTGGAGTCTCGAGTGAGCCGCCTAGTGTGAGGGTGGCTGAGCCCTCAATCACGTAATAGACATCGTCCGAGGCGTCATGAACCTCGCCGGAGGGAGCCTGCACGTCCTTCTCATGTTGTACCGCAACCCTCAACTGCATGCCGTCGCTGTCAATCAATTCCTCGACCTTGTTTCCAGGATGCAGCTTTTTTTCCAGATCATCCAATGACTGCGCCGGCAAAACTACGAAGGGGCGAATTGGTTTACTGGGCGTGCGCTGGGTCGCACCAGAGGTAGCGGTCTGTGCCCACGCACTCACGGTTAGCAACATGATAAAAGCGGCCCCGCTCAAGGTTCTTTGTGTGCTCAATGTCTTCTCCTCTTACTCCTGTTTCGGCTCGTTCCCATTCGACTGCCAGGCCTCGCCGCAGGGAAACTGATAGCGTTCCAGCGAGGCCGATTTCATCTCGATGCTAAACCCGGGCGCCCAGGGCAACATGTATCTATCGCCCTTCGTTACTACCGGATTCACAAAGTGTTCATGGAGATGATCGACATATTCAACGATCCGATTCTCGAGCGAGCCGCTGACTGCTATGTAATCAAAGATGGAAAGATGCTGGACATACTCACATAAACCAACTCCCCCTGCGTGGGGGCAGACAGGCACGTCAAACTTGGCTGCCATCAGCAACACTGCCAGCACTTCATTTACTCCCCCGAGTCGACAACCATCAATCTGGCAAAAGCTTATTGCTCCAGCCTGCAGGAGTTGTTTGAACATCACGCGATTCTGGCAGTGTTCACCAGTGGCCACTCCAATGGGTGCAATCGCGCGGGCGATGGTCGCGTGTCCCAACACGTCGTCAGGGGAAGTAGGTTCTTCAATCCAGTGGGGACGGAATTCCGCAAGCGCACCCATACAGCGAATCGCCTCGCTAACATCCCACACCTGATTGGCATCCATCATCAACGTGCGTTCCCAGCCAATCTCCTCACGAATTATCCGGGCTCGCCGCATGTCGTCTTTGAGATTGCGTCCCACCTTGAGCTTGAAATGGGTCCATGTGTAAGCGGGATAACCATGCTCGCGCATCTGCTGCTCGCGGTGTTGTTTTGTCGCTGCGTTGCGCCGCAATATCTCCAGCGCCTCATCGCGGGTTATTGCATCTGTTATGTAACTGAAGGGAACGCACGACACAATCTGCTCCGGCGTCATATCGACGAGCAGTTTCCAAAGCGGCTTGCCTTCGAGCTTGGCATAGAGGTCCCACATCGCGTTCACCAGCGCCGCAGTCGCCAGGTGCACGACTCCCTTTTCCGGTCCGACCCAGCGAAGTTGACTATCCGACGTCAGACGCTTCCAAAACGGCCCCATGTCTGTGGCTGGTTCGAGTGTTAAGCCCACGACCAATGGTTTCAAAGCATTCACAGCAGCAACACACAACTCGTTTCCCCGGCCGATCGTAAACGTCAGCCCATGTCCTTCGAGTCGTGCCGGGTCATCCGTCTTTAAAACCACGTAAGCCGCGGAATAGTTGGGATCGATATTCATAGCGTCCGAACCGTCAAGCGAGCGTGAGGTGGGGAAACGAATGTCACGGACGAGAATATCGGTAATAGTGATTGGCATGCTCTTTTTTAGTCGTTCGGTGCCCCGGTTGCTCGAGCATCAGGTCGTAGCGCGAGAACTACGCCAACGGTCCACTGCGACAGCGACGACAATGATAGCGCCGATGATTATCTCTTGAATGTAGTTTTCCCAACCAAGCTGCTGGCAACCGTTGCGTAGGAACGCCATGATCAGAGCGCCGATCATCGAACCCAGAATTGTTCCTTCACCGCCGTTCAGACTGCCACCGCCAATGACCACCGCCGCTATTACGTCCAGTTCAAGCCCGGCGGACACTGTTGGATCACCGAGTCGCAAGCGCGACATCTGCATCACGCCGGCAAGCCCAAACAACAAGCCCGATATTGCGTAGATTGATACCTTGAGACGATCCGTCGCGATGCCGCAGGCACGCGCAGCAGCTTCATTAGAACCCAACGCAAAAACCCTGCGGCCAAACACCGTGTTACGTAAAACAATCGCCGCCACTATCGCAAGCGCAATTGCGATCCAAACGCCTGGCGCCACCAGTAACCACTCGGGCTTCGGAACCGTGGAGAGCAGGTTATTGGCCCATGTCTCCGGCATGATCACTGTCTGGGAACCCGCAACCCCCTTGGCCACTCCACGCGCAACCCCCAGCATTCCGAGAGTCGCGATAAAGGGCACGACTCGTAAGCGCGTGATTGCCAAACCGTTGACTACTCCTACCAGGCCTCCTACCAGAATGCCAGCTGTGATCGCAATGACGGGCGACAACCCTGCCTTGATGCCGAGGGCGGTGATCACGCCGGTTAAGGCAATGGCCGAACCCACCGAGAGATCGATACCGCCGCTGATAATGATCATTGTCATGCCGATGGCTCCGATGGCCACAATGACTGTTTGCACAAGAACTGTGCGCAGGTTCTTAGGAGCGAGATAGCGTTCGGGTGCACCCGTGAGGATCGAGAAGACGACGACAACCAGCACCAGACCCAACAGCGGGCCGAAGCGGTTCAGCTGCGCACGAAAAAAGGCAGGGGCGGCAAACACTCGGCTCTGTTTTAGCTCAACGATCATCCGTGTGTGTCTCAGTTTTCGACCGGGCTGACATACCACTTCGAAATGCGGAATTCTGACTTCGAGCCTGAGTGTAAGACAACTTACTTTAGATATTGATCCAGCGGTGGGTGAATTAAAGTCTGGATCTCGGCAGAATCCAGGTTGTCACGAGTCACCATCGTAACGCCCGTATCGATTCTTTTCTCGACAGGCTTGCCCTGCAAATGATCGATTATGCTGCGTACGCCGAGATAGCCCATATTAAATGGATTCTGCACGACTATCCCGTGCAATTGGTTCGCGCGCATCGCGTCGATGAAAACCTGGCTCGAGTCAAAACCGACAAAAGTGACTTTACCTGCCTTACCGATATCCTGTAGCGCCAGCAGCATTCCAGCGGTGGCTGATTCATTCGGTGTAAAAATGCCCTGCACTTCATCGCCAAACCTATTAAGTAGATTCTCGGAAGCCCGCTTGGCGGTATCGCGTGTCGCGCCCGCATATTGATCGATGGAAACCAACTCTATGCCGGGAAACTTCTGTTTGATCTCCCCGAGAAAGCCCTCTTCCCGATCAGTAGTACTCGCCGACCCTTCGGCATAACGCAACATAAGAACCTTCCCTTTGCCATTCAGCAGTTGGCCCAGGCGATCGGCCGCAAGCATTCCACCTTTGCGGTTATCGGTGGCCACGAAGCTGACGATGTCATTCGACTCGAGAGCCGAGTCGATAATTACCGTAGGCACGCCTGCTCGTTTGGCATCCTCCACTGGTCTGACAAGTGCCCGATTGTCGAGTGGGGCGAGGACGATACCGTCGACGCCCTGGGTTGTGAAGCCCTCTACCACTTGGATCTGTTGCTCGCGATCATCTTCCCGCAAGGGTCCTTTCCAGATCACTTCGACTTCAGTTCCCTGCGCTGAAAGTTCGCTGGCAGCCTTATTACTTCCCGCATGAATGCTCTTCCAGAATTCATGCGTCGTGCCCTTCGGAATAACGGCGATAGTCAGCTTCTTCTTTCCGCTTGCTGCCGGCCCTCCGGGCTTATTGCAGCTCAGCGTTGCAATGACGACCAATACGATCACTAGGGAGACAATTCGGCGCATGGCATTTTTCCCTGTTCTTAAACACTTGAATGAGCGAGCTTAGCAACACCTTCCTCCGCTGAGACAACTGGATTGTTCAACTTGCCAACGCTCTCGATGTCCACCACCATCTCGTCTCCGGGCCGCAGAAAGACCGGCGGCTTGCGCGCGAAGCCCACTCCCGGTGGCGTGCCGGTGGCTATGACATCCCCCGGTTCCAGCGTGATGGTTTGCGATAGGAATTGTATTAACTCAGGCACACCAAAGATCAGCTGATCCGTGTTTGAGTTCTGCATCGTCTTGCCGTTGAGTATTAATTTGATCGAAAGCTTGTGTGGGTCGGGCACAACGTCGGTCGTCACAATAGTCGGTCCCATCGGTGCAAACGTATCACACGACTTTCCGCGCTGCCACTGCCCGTCCGCGAATTGAAAATCGCGTGCACTGACATCGTTGAAGGCGGTGTAGCCGAGTACATACTCAAGCGCATGAGTGGTGCTGACATTTTTCGCACGTCGTCCGATGACAACTGCAAGTTCCGCTTCGTAATCAACCTGTGCACTCGTGGCGGGCAGTACAACTGGCTCGCCGGGCGCAATCACAGCCGTAGAAAATTTAGAAAACACGACCGGTCTTTCAGGAATCGCCATATTACTTTCGGCAGCGTGGTCTCGGTAGTTGAGTCCGATGCAGATGAGTTTCCCGGGACGAGGCACCGGCGCGAACCAATACGCGTCTTCACTTCTGATTAACCAACCGTTTTCTCGAGCCTGGTCAAGAGCGCTGGCATCGCGGACGAGTGTTTCATATGTCTCGCGAGACTTCTGGAACCATGGTCCATCCATGTCGAACCAGGACAGGGGGTTTGCCGGTCGGTCCGCGCTGTCAAATAGCCGCTCACAATCTAGACGGTATCCTTTGTCATGGTATCCGTCGTCCAAAATAATACCCATTCGCGGCGTCTTCCAGTCTGTCTCTTCCGTTGTGAAAGCTATGATCTGCATTTTCGGCAATGCTCCCTTCGATGTTGTTTGGAGCTAAATTTTCAAACGTCTGCAATCCGGCGTGTGTGTAAAAACGCAATCATTGGTCATACGCGGATTCAATTTGGAAGCGCAACAATCTATGTATACGGTGAAACAAACATTTATGTTTATCTGGTTAGCCCGGTTGGTAGTACGCGTTGACCGGCTTCAAGCGCTGCCTGCTTTAGCTAAGGCGACAGCACGTTGTTTGAAAAATACTTCGTTCGGAGTGCGGTAACCAAGGGTCTTGCGAGGACGGTTGTTTAGTCGTTCCGCCACGCGACGCAGCTCGGCATTCGTAATCCTGGTGAAGTCATACTTCTTAGGAAAGTATTGCCGCACTAGTCCGTTGGTGTTCTCGTTCAGGCCTCGTTCCCAGCTGGCATACGGATGCGCGAAGTAAATTCGTGCCTGCAACTGCTTCGCAATCGCTTCGTGCTCGCAAAACTCTTTGCCATTGTCCACTGTGATGGTATGCACCTTAGCTGCCAGCGACCGTAACAGTTTGGTGCTTTCTTGTTTGAGTTCGCTGGCCCTTTTACTCGTAAGCTTGCACAGTAGGACCAGCTTGGATTTACGCTCAACGACGCTGAAAATGCCGCCTTTATGGTGCGCGCCGACGATAGTGTCCGCCTCCCAGTCGCCCAAGCGGCCTTTGCGAGCCACGATCTGGGGACGCTTATCAATGCTGGTGCGGTTGGGGATCTGCCCACGGCGCACGTACCCGCTATAACGTTTGCGCTGCACCTTCTGGCTCCGCAAATGGCTATGGAGCGTGCCGCCGCGCCGCTTATCAGCATAAATGTATTGATAAATGCGCTCGTGGCTAACCGTGGACTGTTTGGTCCGCCGCAGGTGCCCGTGGATTTGTTCCGGGCTCCAATCCTGGCGCAAATGGCGTTCGACTCTGCGCCAATCCCGCGCAGTAATGCGCTGGCAGTGGCTGCGGCGCCGGCGCAGCCGCGCGCGCGCGGTCGCCAGCTTGGGATAATACTTTTTCTGGCCGCCGTTGCGTCCTAGCTCGCGCGAGATCGTGCTCTTATGGCAAGCGACCATGCTGGCTATGTAAGTTTGGTTATGTCCGGCTTTCTTCAAGATAGATATCTGGTATCTTTGTTCGTGGGCAAGCTGTTTGTAGCTCATTTGTGTGCTTCCTTTGACTTGGCGGTTGAAGAGCACCCTTACGCTATCGCAGCTTGCTCTTAACCACTAATCTCAAAGTTGCACTTCAGACTTGAATCCACCTATGACCAATGATTTCGGTCTCGTCCAAACTTTTACTTGGGAACTGCACTAAGTACCTTATCTCGATAAATCACATTAAAGAACTCGCTGGCCAGTTGC
>WNFK01034977.1_pt1 | contig 10644 bp, 7 predicted proteins | sample 5400281 | NCBI WGS metagenome assembly WNFK01 (sample SAMN13153350, study PRJNA577476) | soil metagenome | isolation source: 20 cm soil on Douglas fir-dominated hillslope | place: USA:California | collected 2013-09-17
ATCCTGCTGCCTGTCGTCTACGAGACTGGCACCGCTATCTGGATCAGGAATACGGCCACCCGTGAGGAACTGGGATTTCCAGAAGGGTTCGCCCCTCGGGCCGCTCGAGTCTCGTCTTCTTATCCGCGAGGGTCACCCCGCGAGATCGGAACGGGGCTGCTCCTCGCACCAATGGCCTGGGAGGAGAGTAAGGCTAGTCAGACCGGCGCCTACGATGGCCGACTGGGCCAAGCTCCGCGCTAGCTATTGGGACGGACGCCCCAGACGGGCCAGCTCCCGCCGGGCCTCGGGCTGATCCGGCACGATCTGGAGAATGCGGAGGTATTCCTGCGCGGCGGCAGCCCGGTCTCCGGCCTTGGCGGCGGCGCGCGCCAGGCCGAGCCGGGCCTCGAGATTGCCGGGATCCTGGCCGAGCACGCTTTGCCACTCGTTCATCGCCTGATAGTACTGCTCGGTCCCCCAGAGACGCCGGGCCAGACGGAGCCGAAACGCGCGGCGCGTGCCGTCGAGAATCACCGCCTGCCGATACTCTTGGAGCGCGGAATCAGCCCTCCCGAGCGCGTCCAGAACCACCCCGCGGGCGAAGTGGGCTTCCGCATCCCCGGGAACCGCCGCCAGCACCGCCTCCCACTCGGGCAGTGCCTGATCCCACAGCGCGCGGCCCATGAGGTACTGAGCCAGGGCCCGATGGTACCGCGCCGGGCCGGCCGGGGCCTCGAGGGCCCGGGAGACCAGGGTCTCGACACGGGGAGGCAGGGCTCCGAAGGGCCGGTCCGCGGGCCGGCCCGCCGACATCTCCGCCTTGAGCACGGCTAGCCGGAACGCGGTCAACGCCGCGGCGTCGCCGAGCGCCACAAGGGCTTCGGCGCGGACCAAGTGCAGCTCCGGGTTGTTCGGATCCTGAGCGAGGGCCCTTTCGACGTCCCGCAACGCCTCACGGGGACTCCTCTCCCGCAGCCGGAGACGGGCCGACAGCCAGTATGGGAGGGCCACTTGATCGGAAGGAGCCACCTCGATCGCGCGGCGGTAAGCCTCCGCGGCCCCGGCCAACAGCGCACGCTGCTCCAGGAGCGTGCCGAGATCCGCCCGATCGACGGCCGATTCGGGGACCAAGGCGACCCATTGCACGGGGGTCAAGCCCTGAGGGAGGAATTGGTCGATGAGGTCCGGCAGCCGCCCGGGATCCCGCGCGACCACGGCTCGGGCCGCGCGGAGCCCGATCTCGGTCGCCCCTCCACCTTGCGGCACGGCGAAGGCGGCCAGCGCCTCCTGGATGAAGGGATCGTTCGGGGCCAGGACCGCGGCCCGAGAGAAAGCCGCAAGCGCCGCCGCCAGGTGCTGCGACTTGTCTCGAGAGTCGAGCAAGGCCAGCGTCCACTCGGCACGCGCCAGGTCGCCATGGTAGGTCGGCTCGGACGGGACGCCGCGGATCGCGGCCCGGTGATCCTGGACCGCCCCTATCGCCAGAGGCAGGGCTGCCTGCAGACGCTCCTCCCAGGAGGGCAGGACCCGCCCGTCGGGCGTCGCCCCGGTGTTCCAGATGTCGAGCGCGGCTTGCCGCCGCAGCCGTCCCCGCACCGCCAGCGCACGCTCGTCGCGCGCATTCAGCGCGAGCGCGGCTTCCGCCCGGTGGATCGCGGTGAAACGATCGACCCCGGGTCGTGTGGCCTCCGCGAGTCGCGCGGCCACCAAGGGGGGCCGTACGATCCACACCGTGAGGACGAGCGACAGGATGATCGCCATGGCCCCCAGCGTGACGGGGAACAGGCGGCCGTCTGCCAGGGTCCAGACCCGAACCCTCGTCAGGAGCCGTTCGCCGGTCGGGCTGAAGCGCGTGTGCAGGGCGACGGTGGCGATGCCGAGACAGGCGGCGGCCAGGATGCCGTTGGCGGGAATCCGCGCCGCGAAATCGAAAAGGCTGTGGACCAGCAGAGCCACCATGCCACTTAGCGCGCCCACCGCCAGCCCGACGCTGAAGGGGTCGTTCCGGCGGGCCCCCTCGGCCTCACCTCCTCCGACCGGGCACGCGGCGCGACCCAGAAGGTGGGCGCCCAGGAGATCCCGCGTAGTCTGCCAGAACAGGGCCAGGAGGAGCACCGCTCCGACGACCCCTAGCTCGAGCACCAGCTGGAGGAGATCGTTGTGGGCGTACGTATAGTAGACGCGGCCCGGGTCGAGCACGGCCGGCTGGTAGCGCACAAAGATGTCCTGATACGTCCCCAGCCCGATCCCCAGCAGTGGGAACGATCCGAGCATCGGCAGGCTGCTCCGAGTCTGCACCCAGCGGCCCGTGTAGTCCGCGTGCCAGAGGCGCGTCAGGAACGGCTCGAAGCCGATCCAGGCCGCGTAGCCCATGGTCGCGACCAGCAGAGCCCCGACCAGCGCCAGGCTTCGGCGAATCCGGCTCAGGGCGCGGAGCAGCGCCAAGAGGAGCAGGACTGCGATCAACGCGCTCACCACCGCGCCCCGGCTCAGCGTGAAGACGAGGGCGACCGCCATGATGACCAGGGCGAGGAAGGGCAGGTACCGGCGGGCGGCCTCCTCTCGCCTTGCGGGAGAGCGGAGCAGGCCGCGAAGGGATGTCCCCCCGGCCGCGGGACCACGGCGTGCCAGCAGATAGCCGATGCCGAGAAAGATCAGCATCGTCAGCCAGGCACCGAAGTGGTCCGGGTTCGCGAAGGTCCCGGAGAGCCGCCCCGTGGCCGGCGTGTTCCGCCACCGCAGCAGCCACGCCTCGCGGCCGAGATAGTCGAGCAGGCCGAGAAACGCGAGGCCGCCGCCGAGGATCAGGAGGGTGCTCATCAACCGATCGAGCTGCGCGCGGGTCCGGATCAGATGGACCACCAGCACGTACGCGCCGGCGTAGGTCAGGAAGATCCGAAGGGCGCTGATCGTGTGGGTCGGGGCGAGCGTGCCGAGGGTGAGCACGAGCGACGGGAAGGCCGGCGGGGCGTCAGGACTCCCGGACGGGGCCAGCGCCCACGCCACCAATGGGCGGTTGCCCAGGGCGAGCTGGACGAAGACGAGGGCGATCAGCAGGCCGAGCGGCCAATCGGGGGCTGAGCACCGCCACGCGAGCCGGCGCTCGGCCACCATCCCCAGTAGCCAGCCAAGCAGCCCGACCAGCACCAGGAGCTCGGCCACCGCAAGCGGCCAACCTCGATCGGCGCCGGAGGCCAGAGGCGCCCAGAGGAGGAGTGCGTAGAGGCTGGCGCGGCTGAGACGATCTAGCAGGGGCGACGCAGAGCCGGGCAGCTATCCGGCCTCACTGGCCCGGTTGGCCCTGGCAATTCTCCTGTTGCCCCCCACTGCTCGCGCAACTCTGGTTCAGGATCTGCTGATTGACGACGGCGTCATTCCCGAAGGAGGCCGGCGGGCCGAAGCTGAAGGGACCGCCGGTCGTGCTGAAGCTCACCGGCGCCGTGGCCGACTCGAGGCCCACGCTGGTGACCAGCTGCTCGATGTTGGCGGGAACGGAAACCGGCGCGTTCAGCAGCGGGGTGCCGGCCGTCGCGGGATTCGACAACGACATGAGCTGCTGCGTAGCGGTCACGGTCGGCCCGCAGTCTGTCGTCGCGTACCCCGCGAGCACCATCTGCCGCTTCGCCTGCTGTGCCGTGGCCACCGTGATGCACTCGATGCGGGGCTGGATCCGGAGCCCGGGTTCCGGCTCGACGGCCATGAGAGTCCTCGCCCCATCGGTATAGACCCACACGATCGTGCCCCGGGCCGCCGCCACCGCCGTCGGGGTCGAGATGCCGAAGTTGGACTGGCGGGCCCGGACCAGCGTGATCGCGGTCTGGGCGATCGCGGCCCGCACCTTCCCCACCACGAGGTGCATGAGGACGAAACGGGTCTGCTGTTGCTGGTCGTACTCGAGCTTCGTCATCAGCAGCCGGCTGTTCTCGGCGAGCTGCACCGTGCTCGCATCGGGCAAGGCCAGCTCGGCCTGGGCCCCCGAGAAGGCCCGAATGTCGTCACCCTCCACGAGCTGGGCGCCGATCACCGCGGGAATCCATTGGGCCTGGCCCTTGCGAAGGATCTCGACGCGGCCGATCACGCGCTTGAGCTCGGCGCTGGGCGGGGCCTGCTGCGCGAGGGCGGGAACTACGAGCGCCAGCGGGATCAGGGCGCCGAGGACGATCGCCACTGCGAGCCGGAGCGATCCGTTCGTCCACCGTCCGGGCATGGCCTACTCCTTCCTCGGGGTCAGGTGTTCGGCGTACCGCATCAATAGGCCCGCGCGGGCTCGTTTGTCAAGGGAACCGCCACCGGCACGGGCTCCGCGGTTGTGCGGATCCCGCACAACTCGTAGACCACGATGGGACGGGTCTTGCCCTTGACCGTCGCCTCGCCGAGCCGCCGAACGTCCAGGACGTCTTTGGCCGCCACATACGTGGTCTCGCTTATGATGATGGACGTCTCGGTCTTGTATTCCTTGTTGAGCGATTCTACTCGCGCGGCAACGTTCACCCCGTCACCGGCCACCGTGTAGTCGAAGAGCTGCTCCGATCCGAGGTTGCCGACCATCATGTCGCCCGTGTTGATCCCGATGCCGATCCGGAAGGGCTCGCGGCCCTCGGCCGCCCATCTGGCCTGGAGCGCCTCCAGCTCTCGGATCATGCCGAGCGCGGCCCGGCACGCCCGCTCGGCGTGATTCGGCAGCGGCACCGGCGCGCCGAAGATCGCCATGACGCCGTCGCCGATGAACTTGTCGAGCGTGCCCTGCTGGGTCAGCACCTGGTCCACCATCTTCGTGAGATACTCCCGCAGCATCTGCACCACTTCATGGGGCGGATGGCGCTCCGTGTAGGGCGTGAAGTCCCGGATATCCGAGAAGAGCACGGTGAGGTTCCGCATCTCGCCGCCGAACTGGAGCGCGGCGGGGTTGTCCATGAGCTGCTCCACGACCTCGGGGCTCACGAACTGCTGGAACGCGCGCTTCGTCCAGAGCCGCTGGCGCTCTTCGGTAAGCAGGCGATACACGGTGATGCCGAGGAAGGTGAGCCCCAGAGCGAGGGTCGGATAGACGACTGGGAGCCAGAGCCCGCCCCGGAAGGCCAGATGGACGGCGCCGAACAGGGCGGCCCAGACGAGCGCCACGGCGCCCACGCTCACCGCGGGCCGGAGCCGGGGCAAGAGCCACGCCAGCAGGAGGGGGAAGCACAGGATGCCGGCCAGCTCGACGAGCTCCACCCAGTCCGGCCGCCGGAGGAACCGGCCGCTCAGGATGTTGGCCGCCACGTTGGCATGCTTCTCCACGCCCGGCATGATCGGGCTCGTGGGCGTGACGCGCAGATCGTACGTCCCGGCGGCGGTGGCGCCCACGAAGACGATGCGATCACGCACCGCCTCCGGCGGGACCTTGCCGGTCAGTAGGTCGACCGCGGACAGGTGCCGGAACGTCCCGCCCGGTCCTGCGTAGTTGATGAGCATCCGGTCGCGGGGATCGAGGGGCACCGCGACGGACCCGACCGTGAGATCCCGACCGAAGTCGAGCGTCAGCTTCGTCGGCTCCACGCCCGTGGCCAGACGGACCGCCTGGACCGCCAGCGAGGGGTAGTAGCGGCCCTGGTCCTCGAAGACCACGGCCTCCCAGCGCGTCGTCCCATCGCGATCGGCCAGCATGGTCACGTGCCCGAGCGTCTGCGCCGCGTCCGCGAGCCCAAGGATGGGCGGCGTGGCCCGGCGGGAGGCGGGCGGCGGATACACCGCCCGTTCTTCGTAATGACGGAAGCTCACCAGCGCCGACTTGAAGGCGGTCCTCGACGGCTCGGGTGGCGGTCCGGAGCGATCGGGCCCGACCTCGAACACGAGGGGCAGAATCACGCGGCCACTCTCGCGGACAGCCTCCGCCAGCTGGCGATCGTGGTCGGCCTCGCGGCCGAACGCGTCGAGCTCGCGCTGGACCGCCGATCCGGCCGAGCTCGCGGCCAGCCCCAGGGTCCGCAGCCGCTCGGACAACTGCGTGGCCGCCCGGAGCTCGCCGCTCACTTCGGGCTCGCTGAGCAGGATATCCACCGCGATGATCTTGGCTCCGTCCGCGGAGAGCTTGCGGATGAGGTCGGCCATGAGCGAGCGCGGCCACGGCCAGCGCCCGAGTGCGGCCAGGCTTTTCTCGTCGATGGCGACGATGACAACCCGCTCCGCCGTCTGCGGCTGCGGGCCCCGCAGCTTGAAGTGGAGGTCGTAGAGGCGCACCTCGACGGCCTGCAGGAAGTCGGGTGCCCAGAGGAACAGCGCGCCCACCACGACGATGACCGCGAGGGCGATCAGGTAGACCCGCGCGCGGGTGCCGGTGAGGCGAAGGGCCATCAGCGGAGCCGGCGTAGCGCGGCCGGCAGCTCGCTCAGGTGCCGGATGACGGCATGCGGCTTCACGGGGGCGGTGGCACGGCCGTCGGCGGTCACCTGGATCGCCGCCATCCCGGCATCCCGCGCCCCCTCGACATCGAGGATCGCGTCGTCACCGACATGCACTGCGTGCCCGGCGGGTACGCCCAGCTCTGCCAGCGTGCGGAGGAAGATCGCCCGGGCTGGCTTCCGTATCCCGCACTCGTCGGAGAACGTCAGCACGCGGAAGAACGGCAGGAGCCCCGCCTGGTCGAGGATCTGTCGCACCACCTCGCCCGGTGTACGCATGGTGTTCGAGACGACGGCGAGGAGGGCACCGTCGGCCGCCAGCGCCTCGAGCGCGGTGCGCGCGCCCTGGTCGATCGCCGGAGGGGCCACCAGGGCCGGGCTCCCATAGGCGCGGATCAAAGCGACCATGGTCTCGGGGCTCACCTGCCCCGGCAGGGCGGCGTCGAGCGCCTTGAGCAGGGTCTCGACGTGCTCTCGGACCGAGACGTCCCCGTTCATCTGCCACAGCCGCCCGAGCCAGTGCCCGACGGTGGCGTAGGCCCGGCCCAGTCGATCCGGAGCCACCAGGACGCCGGCGGCGGCCAGCACGGTCTGCATCCCGGCCAGCCGCGGGCGCATGTAGCGGTCATCGCTCGCCGGCCCGTCGAGGAAGAGCGTGCCCCACAGGTCGAGCGTCACCGCGCGGATCACGCGCCCGCCCGGTCGCCCGGGCCGGTGCGACTCAGCGCTTCGCGTTGCCCTCATCGGCTCCGTAGTAGCGCTGGTAGGCCCGGTAGTAATAGTAGTAGCCGTCGCGCCGTGGATCCACCCGGTTCAGGACGACGCCTAGGATCCTGCCCTTGACCGACTCGATCTGATCGACCACGCGGCGAAGGATGTCGTTGGGCGTCTTGCCCGCCCGGATCACGAAGACCACCCCGTCGCACTGCGCGGCGAGAGCCGACGCGTCGCCGACCGCCATCAGGGGGGGACTGTCGCACAGGACGAGATCGAACGATTCGGTGGCGGCCTGCAGGCCTTCGCGCATCCGGTGGGAGCCCACCAGCTCGGCCGGGTTGGGTGGCAGTGGCCCGCTTGTCAGTATCGAGAGGTTCGGCACCGTCGTGGGCTGCGCGACCTCGGCAAAAGACAGGCCCTCTACCAGCGCCGTCGTGAGACCGCGCGTATTGCTCAGCTTGAAGAGTCGATGCAGGGTCGGGCGGCGGAGGTCGGAATCAACCACGCACACCCGCGAGCCGGCCTGCGCGGCCACCACCCCGAAGTTGGCCGCCGACGTGGTCTTTCCCTCCTCGGGGCCAGCGGAGGTGACCAGGATGGTACGGCATGGCTGGTCCAGCCCGGCGAACTGGATGTTGGTGCGGAGCGTCCGGAAGGCCTCCGAGGCGGCCGACTTGGGCTCGGTCAGCGTGATGAGGACCGGATCCGGATGGTGGGGATGGCCCCGACTCTCGTGGGTGGCCATCAGCGTCGCCTGGTCTGGAAGGCGGGGACGACACCGATGACCGCCAAGCCCAGGTAGCGCTCCACGTCGTCGGGGGTCTTCACGGTGGTGTCGAGGTACTCGAGGCCGAAGGCCAGCCCGAAGGCGAGCACCAGCCCGGCCACGAGGCTCAGGCCCAGGTTCCACGCCTTCCGGGGGCTGATCGGCACCCGGGGTGGGGTGGCTTCCTCGACGATCCGTACGTTGCTGTTCTCCAACCCCCCGGCCACCCCCGTCTCCTTGAGACGCTTCACCACCGAGTCGTAGAGCTGCTGGTTGGATTCGACCTCGTGCTGGAGGTTCTGGTACTGGCTCTCCTTGTCGTTGAGCTCTTGCCCCTCGCGCCGCAGGTTGTTGACCTCGCTGAACAGGCTCGCCTCCCGGGCCCGGGCCACCTTGACCTGGGTCTGCACGGATTGTAGGGTCCCCCGAAACTCCGCATCGAGCCGATCGCGCAGATGCTGGATCTGCGCGTCGATCTTCACGATCTCGGGATGCTTCTCCTTGTAGACCTTGAGCAGCTTCGACTTCTCGGTTTCGAGCCCGCCGATCTCGCCCTTGATCTTGCCGACGAGGGGATTGTCGCCCTCGCTGAAGATCGTCCCGGCAGTGGCAGGATCCTTCGCGACCTGGGTCAGCTCGCCGAGCTTGGCCTCCAGAGACATCCGCTGGGCCTGGGCCTCGAGATATCCCTTGTTAGCCTCGATGATCTTCTGGGCACTGATCTGCCGCTGCTCCTGCATGCCGAGGATACCGGACTTGACCCGGTAATTCTGCAGCGCCTGGGAGGACTCCTCCACCTTCGCCCTGAGGCGGCCCGCCTCCTCGGTGAGCCAGACCAGTGCGTCCCGCGCCCCCTTCAGCTTGAGCTCGACATTGTACTTGGCGTAGGCGCTGGCGACGGCGTTCGCCTCGGCGGCCGCGCGTGCCGGGTCGGGGCCCGCGATCTTGATGAGCACCAGCCGCGTGTTCCGCACCGGGTCCACCGCGAGCGAGCCCGAGAGCGCGCGGCTCGGATCGGCGCCGGCGTTGGCCGCGCGCGTCTTGAGATTGAGAGCCTCGAGCGCGCGTTCGACGACGGCCCGGCTTCTGATGATCTCGTACTGGGTCGGATAAAAGGCCGGGTCATAGGGTGACATGGCCCCGAGCGGGGTCACGTCCTGGATGTTCAGTATCTTCGGCGGCTCGGGCTCGATCAGGATCGTGGCCGCCGCCTGGTAGATCGGGACCTGCACGAAGGTCCAGATCGCGACGGTGAGCACGGTCAGCAGAAAGATGCCCGTGATCAACCACCGGTGCTTGCGCAGCACGCGGCGGACGTCGGCTACCCTCGGCTGTGAATCGACCTCACGTGTGACCATGGTGTCTCTATCTCGGGATAAACCCGTCCAAATGCGTCTTCCCCGTCAAAAAAAACTTTCGGGCACCACCACGACATCGCTCTCCTGGAGCATGACGGTCTTCGCCTCGCGGCCCCGCCGGAGGATGTCGTTCATGTCCACCTCGATCACTTTCTGGCCCTGGGGGGTGGAGCGGATCACCCGGGTCCGGCTGGGCGCCGCCTTGTCTGTGAAGCCGCCGGCGACGGTGATCCCTTCGAGGATGTTCGTGTCCTTGTCGAGCGTGTAGGCCCCCGGCTTCCTGACCTCGCCGAAGATGAAATACGAGTAGGCTTGCGCCTTGGACACGATGACGATGTCCTGGCTCTGCACGCGGGTGTTCTCTGATGGGTCGCCGGCCTGGATCTTCTCCAAGCTCAAGCGCACGGCGGCGCTCGATCCGTCGGAGACTCCGTTGTTGCGGACCAGGAGGACCTGCTTGCCGGCCGTCGAGCCAAACCCCCCGGCCCTCGACAGGATCTCGAGGAGCGTCGTGGGCCCCGTCAGGTAGTACACGCCGGGCTTCTCCGCGGCCCCGAGCACCTGGACCTTCTGCGAGAGATACTCCTTGACCGCGACGATGACCTGCGGATTGACCAGGTAGTCCTTCCCGAGCAGCTCCGTCAGCTGAGCCGCCAGCTCTTTCGGGGTCGCCCCCGCCGCCTTCACGCGGCCGATCAGGGGAAACGGGATGAAGCCGTCTGGATCGACCCCGTAATCCCGGGAGAGATCCGCCTGCCCCCACACCGTGATGCCAAGCACGTCGTGAGGCCCGATCGTGTACTCCTGGCCGGATGCGGGCCCCGGCGCCCAGGACCACAAGGTGAGGCCGATGAAAATCCACTGAGCCAGACGCAACTGCCAGGTCATCGGGGGCATTACCTATGGTGGCGGAAGCTTAGGCGGCGGACGGCCCGCTGTCAAGCCGACTACAGTGAGGGGGGCTAGAACTGCACGGTCGCCCGCGCGGTGATGCGGTCATCCACGAAGCGAAAGGAAGGAAAGTTGGAGTCCCGGCTGATCCGAAGGTACTCGAGACCCACCCGGAGCCATGGCTGGATCTCGTAGTCGGCCTGGGCGCCGGCCAGGATGAAGCTATCGTGGCGGAAGTCCGTTTTCCCGTCGGCCGTCTGCTTCGTCGAGTAGTCGTTGATCCCACCCCCGACACGGGCGGTCAGGCTCACCTTGGGCAGGATCTGATGCGTCACTCCGAGGGTCCCGGTATTCGTGACATAGAAGACGGTCGTGCCGAACGTCGACTCCTGTCTGGCTCGAAGCGTCGACAGGGTGATGGTCGTCCGCTCAGTCGGCCTGTAGGCCCAGTCGCCTCCCATAAAGAAGCCGCTAAAGCTCGTCTGATTGCTCCGGTTCGCGTCCTCCCAGGTGTACCCGACCCGGAAGCTCGAGGAGAGCTTGGACGTGA
>WNFK01177956.1_pt2 | contig 10640 bp, 6 predicted proteins | sample 5400281 | NCBI WGS metagenome assembly WNFK01 (sample SAMN13153350, study PRJNA577476) | soil metagenome | isolation source: 20 cm soil on Douglas fir-dominated hillslope | place: USA:California | collected 2013-09-17
GATTGCATATGACATTTCGTTGACGCCCACCGGGATTCAACGGTCCTCGGGGCCACTCTTCCCTCTTTTCACTGTCTACTTTCTCGCCTGCATGATCACAGCGCTCACTGTTTTCATCGCGAAATGGCGCCGAGAACGGGGCCAGGCGAGAGCTCAGTTGCAGCATCTCGGCATCGGCCTTCTCGTCCTCAGTGCGGGCGCTATCACCACGAATCTTCTACTTCCAATCGCGACAGGTCGATCGACACTCAGTTGGCTCGGCCCATACTTTACGCTTCCCTTTGTCGCACTCGTTGGGCACGCCATCATCCGCCACCGGCTGATGGATCTCCGCATCTTCGTCAGCCGCAGCCTCGCATATGGCGTCGCGATGGCCGCGGCCTCGGCGCTCTCAATAACCGCAGCCCGCCTCATTTTTCCTGGTTGGGATGCGCAAACGTACTTTGTGCACCCCAACATAGTGACGATCACGATCGTTGCCCTCGCGATGCTCTCGAGTCCGGCTCAGAAGTTCTTCAATCGAGCTATCGACCCGTATCTCTATCGAGGTATCGAGCATGCGATCGCGCTGCGCGCCGCAACGCGACGCTTGAGCCGCCTCATGCAACCCGCCGAACTGGCATCTGAACTCAGACAGATTCTTGCTGAAGTTCTAGTACCGGAGTCCTTCACTTTGCTTGTCCGATCGTTCGAAAGCGACTCGTTTGAACAGTTGTCTTCGAACGGATCGTCACAAGTCGATCCACAAATTTGGGATGCCCTGCAATTGGACTACTCGGATTCAGGTGGCGTACTGGTCGTCAATCCGGCGGAAGACGCCGGCGTTCTAAAGCCGATCCATGACGCCCTGCGAAGCTTAGACGTGGAACTCGTCGTAACGATTGGTCGGCGAGGACAACTATTGGGCCTTGTACTCCTCGGTCCCCGACGAAGCGGAGACGCCTACTTCAAAAATGATCTCGCATTCATCGAGTCACTATCCGATGTCGCTTCGATAGCACTAGAAAACGCTTTGCTCTATCGCCAGCGGATCCAGATGCTTGAGTACTCCGACCGACTTCTGGAATCGATCGACTCAGCGGTCGTAGCAATAGATGTAGGGGGCAAAATCACCAGCTTCAACCCGGCGGCGACAAAGCTGCTTGGCGTTAGTGATGAGTACCGGGGAGCACTCATGCACGTGCTGCCATCGGAGATTGGGTGGTCGTTAGTGCTCGCAGTAAGCGGGGGTTGGCATCCTCGGGAGGTAGAAGTCACGATCGACCATGTCGTCCGTGGCGCGCTTTACGTGATCCTATCGACTGCTGTGCTACATGACGACGAGCAGCGCGTGGCTGGAGCGTTGGTAGTCGTGACCGATCTTTCGGCTGTCAAGGCACTCGAGAAGAATCAACGGAGAGTCGAGCATCTCGCAATTATGGCCCGCTTCTACGCCGGCATAGCTCACGAGATCCGCAACCCCCTAGCGGCCATTTCAAATCTGGTTTCTATGCTGCCAGACAGATTTGATGATCCCGAGTATCGGGACACAGCCGTTCGGTTGCTTCCGATGGAAGTCGCGCGAATCGTTCGGCTTTCTGATCGCTTGCGATTGATGGCGCCCAGCGAAGGAGGAAAGCTAAGCGTGGTGTCGATACCTCCCCTGCTTCACGATATCGTCGCGATTCATTCGCCGACAGCGCAGGAGCAACATGTCAAGATCGAACTCAAGTGTCCCGACGAATTGCCAGAGATTCAGGGCGACCCGGGTCAGCTTGTTCAGCTGTTCGTAAACCTCCTAAGAAACGCTGTCGAGGCCATGCCGGACGGCGGGACCGTCACAATCGAGGCCGATTGCGCGGGCAGAATCGGAGTCGACTCCATTCTTGTTCGTGTGCTTGATGAGGGAATCGGCATCGATCCGACGGTACGGGCCAAAATATTCGACCCATTCTTTACGACCAAGCCATCGGGCACCGGGTTGGGGCTATCAATCTGCAGGGAGATAGCAGACTTCCATCGCGCCAGACTAGCCCTCTCGCCCCGATCACTGCTAGATGGAGGAACGGTCGCCGAGGTTGAGTTCCCAGGTCTACCGTCAGAGCCTTTGCCGACATGACTCAATTCTCACACTATCTAGTCGCCGCATTGGTCCTTGGGCTCGCAATAGTCGTCTGGCGGGCGCGGCCCAGCAGCGCAACGAATCGTCTGTTCGGAGTCTTCACGCTAGTCATTGCCGTTTGGGTACTTGGAATTGCGTCTATGCAGTCAACGGTCAACCTCTATTTCGCGGCGCGCCTTACGTTCGCCGCGGCCAGTCTTATTCCCCCAACGTTTCTCGCATTCGTTCTGTACTACCCGACGCCTTCGGCGTGGCCGGGCAGCAGAGTCATTCTCTACACAAACCTCGGTTCAGGCGTCGCCATCGCCATCGTCGCGTTGGCGACGAGGCTCGTAGTAAGCGACGTGACGATAACTGCGAGTTCCGGAATTGCTCGCGCGACGGGCCCCCTTTATGGCCCTTGGGCGGTCTACTTTCTTTTGACCTGGTTGGCGGCGATTGCGGTGTTCGTCGCGAAGTGGAGGCGGGTACGCGGACTCTCGCGTGGACAGCTCCACTATCTTGCCCTGGGTGTCATAGTTTCAACGGCTGGCGGCACGACGACGAACCTAATTCTGCCCCTGCTTAGTGGAAGTTCGGAATCCGCGTGGATCGGCCCGTACTTCGCTCTCATTCTCGTTGCCATGGTTGCTCACGCCATTATTCGTCACCGTCTCATGGACGTCCGCCTGGTCATTCATCGAGGCCTGACGTTCACGCTGGCGCTGGCGGTTTCGCTCATCCCGGTGGGCGGTCTGCTCGCGCTGGCCTGGCCGAGGCTCTCGGATCAGCTCGATGCCGACGAGCTGGGCGCTCTCATTGTCGCCGTCGTCGCCGTCGGCATCCTCATCCCCCTCACGCGCGACGCCGCGGGGCGGCTCCTCGATCGCTACGTCTACCGCACCCGCGTGAACTACCAGCGCACGCTGCGGGAAGCGAGCGAGGCGCTGACGCGTGTTCTCGATCTCAAGGTGCTGCTCCAGTTTGTGAACTCCACCGTAGCGGCGTCGACGAACTCGGAGGGCGCCGCCGTCTACCTGCAGGCCGGAACCTCCGAGCCCGAGCCACGATTGCGGCGGGCGATCGCGGAGAAGCGCCATGCGCAGAGTCACTTCGATACGCCCGAGGCGGCGCCCGAAGAGATCATCGCTGCGCTGACCCAGACCAAGGACCCTCTGCTGACGGACGAGATCGCCCACGAACGGCCGAGCACCGCACGTGAGCGGCTGCACGAGGCGCTCTCGCGCCTCAACTGGGCGCTCGTCCTGCCGCTCACCTCCGAAGCGCGCGTCATCGGGGCGATCGTGGTCGGGCCGAAGCTCTCAGGCGATCCCTTCTATCCCCAGGATCTCGATCTCCTGATGACGCTTGCCAATCAGGCCGGCGTCGCGGTGAAGAACGCGCAGCTCTACGCGCAAGTGCTCCTCGCCAACGAGCACCTCAACAACATCGTCTCCACGATCGAGAGCGGGGTCGTGGCGGTCGACGCGAGCGGGCAGGTCACCCTCTTCAACCGGGCCGCGGCGCAGCTGACGGGGCTGGCCGATGAGAGCGTTCGATACCGGCCGCTGGGCGTGCTGCCGGCATGCGTGAGCGAGATGCTCGCCGAGACGATCGCTGGTGGCGGCCCTCGAACGCAGCCCGAGGCCGAGCTGTCCGACGGCGCCACCACACGGTCGATCATCTGCGCAACGTCGCCGTTGCACGATCAGGCCGGCGTCGTGCTGGGAGCGGTCGCGGTCTTCAGCGATCTGACGCCGCTGAAGGCGCTGGAAGTGGAACGGCAACGGGCCGAACGGCTCGCCTACTTCGAGATGCTGGCGTCGGGCATCGCCCACGAGATCAAGAACCCGCTGGTAGCGGTCAAGACGTTTGCCCAGCTGCTGCCGCGCCGACAGGGTGACGAGCGCTTCGTGGCCGATTTCGGGCGCGTCGTGGGCCGTGAGATCGCCAAGATCGAGCGCCTGCTGGACCGACTCCGCGTCCTGTCACGGCCCGGAGAGCGCCCGCACCGTCCGATCGACCTGCGCGCGCCCATGACAGACGCCATCGAGGCGATGCGCCCCGTATTTGCCGAGAAGAGCATCGTGCTGTCCTCGGCCATGGGCCAGGTCCCCATCACCGTCCTCGGTGACCACGTGGAGCTCGAGGGCCTCTTCGTCAACCTATTGATGAACGCCCACGAGGTCACGGCGCCCGCGGGGATGGTGCGAGTCGAGGCCGCGACCACGGCCGACCGTGTTATCGTCGCCGTCGTGGACACGGGTCCTGGCGTTCCGGCCGAGCTCCTGGAGCGGGTCTTCGAACCCTTCTTCTCCACCAAGGAACGCGGCTCCGGCCTGGGTCTCGCCATTTGCGCCTCCATCGCTCAGACGCACGGCGCGCGCATCAGAGCGGCCAATCGCGAAGCGGGCGGCGCCGTCTTCACCGTTGACTTTCCCGTCGCCGCCTCGGCGACGCTTCCGGTGTCGGCATGAACACGATCCTGGTCGTTACGTCCGACGACGCGCTGCGGGCCCGTCTGATGGTCGCGCTCGGCTACCATTCCGTCTTCACGGCCTCCAACGACGCCGAGGCCCTCAAGACGCTGCGGCTCATCGAGATCGACGTCGTCGTCCGCGGCGGGGCCGGCATGCCGCGCGACGTCAGCTCGTTCGTCGCGCGAGCCCGGTCGATCGCCCCATCGGCGCTCACCGTCGCCATCAGCGCGGCGACCGAGGACGCCGAAGCCGCCGACTTCACGCTGCCGGTCACATTCACCCAGCGTGAGCTCGACGGCGTGCTGCGACGCGTGACCGACAAGCTTCGCCTGACCCGTGAGATCACCGCATTGCGCTCGAGCCTGGCCCCCGGGGCGCCGGATACGCCGGCCGGTCCCGACGAGCCGTGGGAAGGTGCGGCCTTCGCGCGAGTCCTCAAGGAATTCACGCGCGCCTTCGCCGCCGGGTTCGATCTGCCGCGTGCTCTCGAGATGTTCCTCGACGCGATCGGGGAGCTGGTGCGACCGACGCGCATGGCGCTGTTACTGCCGGATGCCGACGCGCAGGAATACCGCGTCGCGACCCATCGCGGGCTCGCCCGACCGATCGTCGAATCGGTGCGCCTGGACGCCGGGCAGGGCCTGGCCCGCTGGCTCGCCGCCCAGGGACGGCCGGCGCGTCTTCACGACATCAACGACCCGGAGATCACGCGCGAGCTGAAGCTGCTTCAGAGCGTCCTGGCCGTGCCGCTCCTGGCGCACGGGGAGCTCGTCGCGATTCTCACCGTCGGGCAGCCGCTGGTGGGCTCGATGTATCGGCGCGGCGAGACCGAGACGCTCTTCGACCTCGCGTCGCATCTGGCCACCGCCATCCGCGACATCGCGCTGCACAACCAGCTCGAGCGCGAGCAGCAGTTCAGCGAGCGGATCCTCGCGCACATGTCGAGCGGCGTCATCACCATCGGGCGCGATCAGCGCATCGGCACGATCAATCGCCGGGCCGAGGAGATTCTCCAGCTGTCATCCGGCGAGGTCCTCAAGCAGGATCTGCGCGCCCTGCCGTCACCGCTGGGCGACATGCTCTTCGACACCCTGAGGACCGGACGCGCGGCCGGGCGACACGAGATCCAGCTCGCGCTGCGCGGATTGTGGCTCGAGGTCTCGACGTATCCAGTGCGCGGCGAGGACGGGGCGCCGCTCGGCGCCGTGCTCGTCTTCGAAGATCTGACGGCGCAGAAGGAGCTCTTGACCCAGCGGCGCCAGGTGGAGCAGACCCAGCTCCTCACGCGCGTAGTCGCGCGGATCGCCGACGAGATCAAAAATCCGCTGGTGTCGATCAACACCTTCATCGAACTCATCGGTGAGCGCTACGACGACCCAGATTTTCGCCGACATTTTTCATCCGTCGTCCGTCGGGACGTGCGCCGATTGGTCGAGGTGTTCGAGAAACTTGCGGGGCTCGTGACGGAAGGTGAGTTAAACTTCACCACCGTGGATGTGCACACTGTTGTCGACGACGTGGTGACCGCGATCGAGCTCGTCGACGAAGTTCCCGCCCGGCCGCTACAGCTCGACGTGACTCGCGAGACGACGCCGCAGGTCGTGAAGATCGATCCGGCCCAGCTGAGAAAAGCGCTCTCATACCTCATCTGGTATCTCGCGCACAACTCGCCCCCCGACCAGGCGCGTGTGTCGGTCTCGGTGGCGCGGCACGCCGAGCGCGAGGGCGGCGAAGGCGTCCGGATCCTCGTCGGCTCTCGCACCGCGTCGGTGCCGCCCGAAAAGCTCCAGCGTGTCTTCGATCCGGTCCAGATGGTGCAAGAGAGCCTGATCGACGTGGGGCCGGCGGTGAGCCAGCGTCTCGTCGAGGCGGTNNNCTCCCGCTCGCGGCCTCATGAGCATGACCGCAAGCGCGCTCGGGCGCGTCCTGGTCGTCGACGACGAGCTCGGTCCCCGCGAGTCCCTGCGGATGCTGCTGAAGCCGAGCTACGCCATCCAGACGGCCGAGAACGGGCGGACGGCGCTCGATCTGCTCCGCCGGTTTCAGCCGGACGTCGTCATCATGGACATCAAGATGCCCGAGATGGACGGGCTCGAGCTGCTCCGGCACGTCAAGCGCGCCGACCCGTCCATCGAGGTCGTGATGATCACGGCCTACGCGTCGCTCGAGACCGTCCGGCACGCGCTCACGAACGGCGCGTTCGAATACCTCATCAAGCCGTTCTCGCGCCAGGACCTCGAGGACGTCGTCCACCGCGCGCTCGTGCGACGACAGACCGATCTCGGCACTCGCGGCCAGGTCGCGCGACTCGTCGAAGACATGCGGAAGCTCTCCGCCAAGACCCGCGAGCTCGAGCAGGCGGAGGCGAACGAGCAGTCGCTCCGCGTCGCCCAGCTCTCGATCTTGCGCGAGATCTCGCGGACGATCATCGGCCACCTCGATCCGCATAACGTGACCGCCGCGGTGATCGAGCAGCTGCGAGTCTCGCTCGGCTACGACAGCGCCGACATCGTGCTCGAGCTGCCGGCCGGCGTCGACAAGAACGATCCGTTCGTCGTGGTGTGCGTCGTGCGCGACATGCAGGGAATGCTCGGCCACCTCGTCGTCGATAACCGGGCCACCCGGCGCGCCATCGATCCGCGGGAGCGCGAGCTCCTCGAGATGCTCTCGGAGTATCTGGCGATCGCCCTGCGCAACTCGAAGCTCTACGGCGAGATCGCCGACACGAAGCAGCGGCTCGAGCAGACCATCTCGTCGGCCGGCGAGGCCATCATCTCGCTCTCGCCCGACGACCGCATCGAGAAGTGGAACCCGGCGGCCGAACGGATCTTCGGCTGCAACGCGGTGCAGGCGATCGGACGCCTGATCACGGAGCTGCTCCCGCGCGGCGACTACGCCGAGGCGCGGCGCCGGCTGGCCGAGGGCACGGCGCGGCACGAATTCCAGACGACGGCCACCGCCGGGCAGCCGCGGCCGGTCGAGCTGGCGGTGACCTTGTCGGCGCTGCACGGACGCCACGGAGGGCTGGAGGGCCTGATCGCGATCGTGCGCGACATCACGGCCCAGCGCGAGGTCGAGAAGCAGTTGCACCAGTCCGAGAAGCTCACGGCCCTCGGCCAGCTCGCCGGGGGCATCGCGCACGACTTCAACAATCTCCTCCAGGCGATCCTCGGCTACGCGCAGCTCATGAAGCAGAGCCTCCACGACGCCCAGTTCGTCAGCCGCTCGCTCAACGTCGTCGAGGCGGCGGCCGTCGACGGCGCCGAAACGGTCCGGCGCATCCAGCAGTTCGCGCGCCTGCGTCCCGACGGTCCGCCGGTCGGGGTGGATGTCAACCAGAGCGTGCACGACGCGGTGGCGATGATTCGCCCGCGCCTCGAGGAAAAGATCGCGCGCGACAACCGGCCGATCGACCTTCGGCTCGACCTTGGCACGATCGAGACCATCAACGGCCGTCCGGCGGCACTGACCGAGCTGATGACGAATCTGCTCCTTAACGCTCTGGACGCGATGCCCGACGGCGGCACCCTGACGGTCACGACGCGGGGCGAGGCCGGGCGGGACGTGGTGTTGACGGTGACCGACACCGGCATCGGCATGCCCGAGGCCGTCCGACGGCGCATCTTCGAGCCGTTCTTCTCGACCAAGGGCGAGGGCGGATCGGGGCTCGGTCTGTCGATGGTCTACGCGATCGTGCGCCGGCACGGCGGCGACATCCGTGTCGACAGCGAGCCGGGACGCGGCGCGACCTTCACGCTCACCTTCCCGGTCGCCAGCGAGCCCGTCGGCGCCGAGCCCGAGTCGGCCCTGCCGCGGGCGCGCCGGCCGGCCCGGGTCCTGCTGGTCGACGACGACCCAAAGGTGCTCGGCACCTTGACCGAGATCCTCCGGAGCGTTGGCCACACCGTCACCGCCGCGGCGAGCGGCGGCGCCGCGCTCACCGCCTACGGGCCGGGGCGCTTCGACGTGGTGCTGACGAACCTCGGCATGGCCGGCATGAACGGGTGGGAGCTGGCCGAGCGCGTGCGGCGGGTCGATGCGGACATCGCGATCCTCCTCATCACGGGCTGGGGTCTGCGTGACGAGGAGCACGGACGGCTGAAGACGCTCAAGATCCGCAAGTGTCTCTTCAAGCCCGTCCGTCCGGGCGAGCTCGACTCAGCGATCCAGGACGCGCTCGCCCCCGCCTGAGCTCAGGCGCGCTTCATCGGTCGGCCACAGCAGATCTTCTGACCCATCGCGACCTTCCCGCACTTCGCGCAACGAAAGCCGGCCATGTCCCCTCCGTGCCTCGGTTAGAGCCGCTCGATGGCGGTTACAGCCGCTCGATGATGGTCGCGATGCCCTGGCCGAAGCCGATGCACATCGTCTGCAGGCCGTAGCGCTTGTTCGTCCGCTCCAGCTCGTGGAGCAAGGTCGTCATGAGCTTCGCGCCCGAGCAACCGAGAGGATGTCCGAGGGCGATCGCTCCACCGTTGACGTTGACCCGGCTCATATCCGGGTGGTATTCGCGTTCCCACGCGAGCACCACGGACGCGAACGCCTCGTTGATCTCGACCAGATCGATCTGATCGAGCTTCATGCCGGCTTTGCGGAGCACGCGCTGGGTCGCGGGAATCGGGCCCGTGAGCATGATCGTCGGGTCGACGCCGGCGAGCGCGGTCGCCACGACGCGGGCGCGCGGCTCGAGGCCGAGCGCCTTCGCCCGATCGACGGACATGAACATCAGCGCCGCAGCGCCGTCGGAGATCTGCGAGGAGTTGGCGGCTGTCACGACACCGTCCGACTTGAACGACGGCGTGAGCGACGCCATCTTGTCGCGATTCACCGGGACGCGAACGCCCTCGTCGGTGTCGAAGACCGAGCCGTCCGGTAGAGTCACCGGAACGATCTCTCGCTTGAAGCGCCCTTCGGCGATGGCGCGGCCCGCCTTCTCGTGGCTCTGCGCGGAGAACTCGTCGAGCTCTTCCCGCTTCAGCCCCCACTTCTCGGCGATCATCTCGGCCGAGATACCCTGCGGCACGATGTTGAAGCGCTCCTGAAGCTTCGGCGAGAGCGGCCCGTCGCCCGGCCCCATCGCGTTGGAGCCCATCGGCACCCGCGTCATGTGCTCGATTCCGCCGGCGATGACCACGTCGTACTGACCGGCCATCACGCCCATCGCCGCGAAGTTGGCCGCCTGCTGCCCGGAGCCGCACATCCGGTCGAGCGTCGTGCCGCACACTTCCACGGGCAGGCCGGCGATCAGTGCGGCGTTTCGGGCGATGTTGAAGCCTTGTTCACCGAGCTGGTCGACGCAGCCGAGGATGACGTCCTCGATCTCCGCCGGATCGACCTTCAGTCGGGCGACCAGGTCCTTGAGGACGAGCGCCGCGAGATCATCCGGGCGAATGCCCGAGAGCTTTCCGCCTTTGCGCCCAACTGCCGTTCGGACCGCACCCACGATGACTGCATCCCGCATAGCGACCTCCCAGGGAAACTGAACAATGATTCATAGTACCGGCGCGATGGGGCGCGACGCAAACCACGGCTCCGGCCGCGCCGTGGCGACGCGGCTGGAGCGCGCCTATCGAGTGACGCGCCGTGGGTGGCCGTCGAGCGAGGTGTCTAGACCGCTGCTGCCGCTCAACCCTCCGAACGGCGGCGCGCCAGGGATGGATGGGAGCTCCGCTCGAACGGGTGTAGCGACTGGCGCGCTTTCATTCGAAGCCGGCGGAGTCTCGCGCAACCGAGAAGGCGAGTCGGCGACGAGCTCGGATCGAGCCGCCGATGGCTCGGGCTTGGCCGGCGGCGTCGCGGGCGGCCTTTGCACGATGACCGGGTGCGGAGAAGGCGTCGCCGGCTGCGGCAGCAAGTCAGGCTCTCGCGAACGCTCGACGGGCCGCGGTGCCGGAGCGGCGCGACGAACCTCTTTCCTGGGCGTGGGCGGCGGCGGGGCCGGCGGCAGGCTCAGATCCGGCGTGGGCGCTATCGCCAGCGGCGCGGCAGGGACCGGCGCAGGAGGCGGTATCTCATTGAGCGTCGGGCTCCGCAGCGTCGAATATCCCGCGAGCGCGACGGATATCGCCAGGAGCGCCATC
>WNFK01177102.1_pt1 | contig 10636 bp, 11 predicted proteins | sample 5400281 | NCBI WGS metagenome assembly WNFK01 (sample SAMN13153350, study PRJNA577476) | soil metagenome | isolation source: 20 cm soil on Douglas fir-dominated hillslope | place: USA:California | collected 2013-09-17
CGGCTCCTCGAGCCGGCTCGACCCGAGGAACGGAAAGATCTCACGCGGCTCGCCGTCGACCGTGTCGACGACGGGGGAGTAGTGCAGGAGCACGACGCGCCCGGGTGTGCGTAGCCGCGCCAGCGCCGACTCCAGCTTGAGCGTTTCGTCGACGGCCTCGCGCACGAACACCTTCGTCGCGCTTTCGCCCCACGCCTGGAGCGCGCGCTCGCCGAAGCCGCCCGCGAAGCCCTTGGCCCCGGCGAAGCCGATGCCGGCGATCTCGATGGCCGTGCCATCCAGAACCGTGACGTCCGCCCCGGCGAGAATCTCGATGACTTCGCCCGCGGCATCCGATTCGAAGTCGTGGTTACCGAGGACCGCGATCTTCGGGATCTTCACCGCCTGAAGCTCCTTGGCCAGGATCCGCGCCTCGTCGGCAAGGCCGCGGTCGGTGAGGTCGCCGCAGAGCGCGAGCACGTCGGCGTTCTCGCCGATACGGGAGAACAGCGTCTGCAAAAAGCCGGAAGAGCTTCGCTTGCAATGGAGGTCGCCGACTGCGGCGACCCGCACCGAGCCGTTCACGGTTGTCAGCTCAGTGTGGAGCGCCCGACGGAGCCCAGCAGCTGGGCGAGATGGCCGGTGTCGAGCGGCTTCACCAGATGGTGGTCGAAGCCCGCGGCCCGCGATCTCGCGCGATCGGTTTCATCGCTCCACCCGGTGACGGCGATCAGGCACATCTGCCGACCCCAGGGCTCCTTGCGGATGCGCTGCGCGACCTCGTGACCGTCGATCTTCGGCAGGCCGATGTCGAGCAGCACCACCTCGGGCCTGAATTCGTTCGCGACCTGCAGCGCCTCGAGACCGTCGTAGGCGGTGCGAATGTCGTTACCGGTGGTCCGCAGCAGCATCGCCAGGCTATCGGCGGCGTCGCGGTTGTCGTCCACGATCAGGATGCGGAGCGAGGGCGGGCTCATGTGTGCGGGGCCCTCCGCCTGCGGTTGCGGGCAATGCGAGGAATCGAGGACGGCCGGAAGGCGGATGACGAACGTGCTCCCCATCCCCAGCCCCGTGCTCTCGGCGGCGACCGTCCCGCCATGCATTTCTACGAGTCGCTTCACGAGGGTGAGACCGATCCCCAACCCTCCGAGAGTCCGGGTCGGCTCGCCCTGGGTGAACATCTCGAACACGTGGGGCAGCATCGCTCGAGCAATCCCGACGCCGGTGTCGCGCACGGTGATCACGGCATCGCCGCCGGCGCGCTCCGCGGTCAGCCAGATGTGTCCGCCGCGGTCCGTGAATTTGGCGGCATTGCTCAGGCAGTTCGAGATCGCCTGCGCCAGCCGCATGGGGTCGGCGTCGAGATGGATCGGGTGCTCCGGAACCACGGTCGTGAACTCCTGACCCCCGGCTCTCAACAGGCTCCCGCTCGTTTCGACGGCCAGGCGCAGGACCACCGCCAGATCCACGCGCTCCTTGCGGAGATCGAAACGATTGGTGCTCATCCGAGCCACATCGACCAGGTCGTCGATGAGGCGCGCCATCTGCCGGACCTGCCGGTCGATCGCGGAGAGCGCCCATTGCGACTCGGGGGCGAGCGTCCCCTCACGATTCAGGATCTGGACCGCGGTGCGGATCGGGGCGAGAGGATTGCGCAGCTCATGGGCCAAAATCGCCAGAAACTCGTTCTTGGACCGATCAGCGATCTGCAAGAGACATCCTCAGCGCATGCTCACGGGTCGTCATTGGCCCTTGGTCGCCGACACCGGCGCTCTTCAAATAGGTGAGAGCAACACACATGCCATCGCGCAGGTGCGCGGGCTCGCCGGCTCGACCGCGGACTGGGCCCGTGGCTCTAGGACTCTCGACCTGCGTGATCTCCGACCGGCTCGATCTCGTCGAGAAACGTCTCGGGATCGGCGTCGAAGATTCGCTTGCATTCGTCGCAGCAGAAATAGATCGTGTCGCCCTCGTATACGAGCTGCGCCTCGGCCGAGTCGGGGGTGATCTCCATCATGCAGACCGGATCTAGTGCCATGGTAGCCTCCTCGTCCCGCTGGACTCCGCTACCTGGGGCAAGGGTCGTGCCAGGGTAAATTCCACAGGAAATCGCCGGGTTTCAGGAAATCGACGGCGTCATGGCAGGTAAAAACTCCATGACAACCGTGTAAGTTCGGCCGACCGTGTAACTTCGGCCGAGGCGTCCCGAGAAGTCAGGACTCAGTCAGGAACGCGGAGAGCTTGGCCGGATCGACGGGCTTGGTCATGTGCGTGTGGAAGCCGGCGGCGAGAGCTTTCTGCCGGTCCTCGGCCTGGCCGTAACCCGTGAGAGCGACCAGGTAGGTGGCTTGTGCCTCGGGCGTCTGGCGAGCCATCCGGGCCAGAGCGTACCCGTCGACCCCCGGCAGGCCAATGTCGATCAGCGCCACCTCGGGCCGGAAGCTCTTCAGCTTGTCGAGTCCGCTCGAGGCGTCCTCCGACGTTTCGACCTCGTGGCCCGCGTAGGTGAGCAGGAGACGGAGGCCCTCGCGCGCATCGGCGTTGTCCTCGACGATGAGGACCCGCCGCCGGCGATTCCGGGCTGCGCCGGGCGTTGGCGCCGCGGGAGGCGCAGACTCGGCGCGCACGGCGGACGCCGGCAGCCGCACCACGAACTCGCTTCCGTGTCCACGACCACCGCTGACCATCGACACCGATCCGCCGTGCAGCTCGACCAGCTGCTTGACCACCGCAAGCCCGAGGCCGAGACCGCCGCGCGCGCGATCGAGCGCCTGCGGCTCTTGCACGAACAAATCGAAGATTCGCGCGCCCAGCTCGGACCGGATGCCCTCACCGGTGTCGCGCACGCGCAGCAGGGCGTCGCTTCCCGCACGCTCAGTGGTCAGCCGGATCTCGCCCCCGGACGCCGTGTACTTGAGTGCGTTGTCGAGGAGATTGTTGACCACCTGCTCGAGACGCGCGAGGTCGCCGTGGACCAGGACGGAATTGCCGTCGACCTCGAGCCGATGGTCGCGCGCCCGCCCGGCTTCGCGCAGCGCGCTCGCGCACCGCTCGGCCAGCTCGAGCAAGTCGACCGGCTCGAGCCGCAAGGCGATCTTGCCCGAGGTCACCCGGGCGACGTCGAGCAGGTCGTCGACCAGGCGGGTCAGGCGAGTGGTCTGGCGCTCGATGATGCCCGCGGCCTTGCGGAGGTCCTGGCTCGTCGCGAGCCGATCCACCACGCCCAGCGCGTTGGTGATCGCGCCCAGCGGGTTGCGGAGCTCGTGGCTCAGGATCGCGAGGAATTCCTCGCGCCGCGCCTCCCGCTGTGTCTCGAGCTGCTTGCGCTCGGTGATGTCGACGGACACGCTCAGCACCGCCGGCTCGCCCTCGTACGTGATGACCTCCGAATTCGTCAGGAGCTGCCGCTCCTCGCCCGCCTTCGTGCGGAAGGTCACCTCGAAGTCGCGCGCCTGACCGCTCGACAGCAGCTGGTGCAGCAAGTCGTCGCGCTGCTCGGCCGCGACCCAGAAGCCCAGCTCGGGCTTGGTGCGCCCCAGCATCTCCTCACGGCTATAGCCGCTGTGGCGTACCGCCGCGTCGTTGACGTCCAGATGGCGATGGGTGCGCATGCTGACGATCGTCATCGGCAGCGGGTTGGCCTGGAACAGCTGCGCGAAGCGCCGCTCGCTCTCGCGGAGCGCCATCTCGGCGCGAACCCGGTCCGTGATGTCGATCAAGGCGGTCAGGATGCATGGGCGCCCGTCGATGACGACGACGTCGGCGTTGGTGATCGCGACGATCTCGCGGCCGTTCTTGGCCCGGAACCGGGCCTCGACGTTTCGAATCGAGCGGCCCGCCCGAAGCTCGGCCAGCCCGGCGTCCCGCTGGCGCGGATCGACCCAGACGGCGATGTCCGGCACCGAGCGCCCGATGACTTCGTCGCGGGCGTAGCCGGTGGCGAGAAGAAAGGCGTCGTTGACTTCGACGATCCGCCCGTCGTCGAGGCCGGTGACGGTGAGGATGGTCGGGCTCAGCTCGAAGACCGCCTGAAGTCTAGCGGCCCACGCAGAGTCCATCATCATCGTCTGGGGAGTTTACGACAGGAGCGCGCCCCCTACCAGGTGGTGGTGACGCCCGGCTTCACGATCCAGACACTGTCGGCGTCGAGGTGACGTCGCCCGACCTCCTCGGCGATGCGGCGAGGCGGCTCGTCGTACGCCTCCCGGGCGAGCGCGAATGTTCCCCAGTGAATTCCGAGGAACTTCGCCGCGTGCAGGTCGGTCCACGCCTGGAGCGCTTCTTCCGGTGACATGTGCACGGGCTTGGCGAGTGCGCGGGGCGTATACGATCCGATCGGCAGCGCCGCCAGGTCGAACGGACCGAGCGCCTCGCCGATCTCCTTGAAGTGCTGGTAGTACCCCGTGTCCCCGGCGAAATAGAAGCGCTTGGAGCCGAGCACCGCCCACGAGGCCCAGAGACGTCGCCCCTGGTCCAGGAGCGTCCGGCCGGAGCCGTGCTGCGCAGGCGTGCACACGACGGTCAGGCCGCCGATCCGGACCGATTCGCCCCAGTTCAGCTCGACCACGTTCGTGATTCCACGATCCGCGAGCCACTGCTTGATGCCGAGCGGCACGACGAAGCGCGGATTGAATTGCTGCGCCAGGTGCTTGACGGTCGGCTCGTCGAGGTGATCGTAGTGATCGTGGGAGATCAGCACGAAGTCGATGCGCGGCAGATCGTCGAACGCGATCGCGGGGGGCGTGTATCGCCCGACTCCCACGAGCCCGCCGAAGGGGCCGCTGCGGCTCGCCCAGGTCGGGTCGGTCAGGAAGTTGACGCCGTCGAGCTGGACGAGCAGAGTCGAATGACCGATCCACGTTACCGTCGCCCGGCTCGCATTGTCACGAAGCTCGGCCCTGTCCGGCGTCACGACGGGAAGCGGCTTGACGTTTCGCTCGCCCACCAGCCATGTGCCGCCCACGATCAGCGAGCGCGCGCGTGACCACAAGGTTGCCCGGTGATATTCGGGGTCGAGGTTGCGGAATTTGCCGCCGACCCGGGGCGCCGCGGGCAGCCCGGCGACGATCGCCGGGGGCGAGATCGCGGCGGAAACGGACTGCGGCGGCGCGGCTTCGCTCGCGCCGACGAGCAGAGCCAGGACGAGGAGTAAAGCGGCCACGCTTCCGAGCTTACCTGAGGCCTGAGCGGCCTACCAGCGCTCGCCGGCTACATCTGCTCCTTGAGCGGGAACGCCAGGAGCTCGAGGAATCGGCTCGTGAAGCCGCGATGATTCCAGTCGTCGTACATCACCCGGCGCGAGTTCCTCAGGTCCTCGTCGAACACCCGCTCGAGCCGCTGCGCGGTGTCGACGTCGTAGATCGCGACGTTGAGCTCCTCGTTCAGGGCGAACGAGCGACGGTCCAGGTTGGTGCTTCCGATGGTCGCCCAGATGCCGTCGACGACCATGGTCTTCGCGTGCAGGAGCGCCGGCCGGTACTCGTAGATCTGGACGCCGTTCTTCAGGAGGCGCCCGAACTCCGAGCGGCTCGCCTGGCGCACCAGGTTGTGGTCGATGGCGCCCGGGATGAGGAGCTTGACCTGGACGCCACGGTTCGCGGCACCGACCAACGTCGTGATCATCGTGTCGTCGGGCACGAAGTAGGGGTTCGTGATGTGAATGGAGTGCCTCGACGAGGCGAGAGCTAGCAGGAACATCGTATACATCGCGGTGCTGCCGCCCGCGGGGGAGCTGCGCACCACCTGGGCGTCCACGTCACCCTTCGACTCCAGGCGCTTGCGCGGGAAGTAGTCAGGCCCTCCGATCGCGACGCCCGTCGCCTCCAGCCAGTTTTCGGCGAACGCACCCTGCAGCTGCTCGACCACCGGCCCTTCGATCCGGACATCGGTGTCCCGCCAGTGTCCTTCCTGGCGCCCGTTCCCGCTCCACTTGCCGCTGATGCCCGAGCCGCCGGTCACGCCGACCAGGCCGTCCACCACGAGGATGCGGCGATGGTTGCGATAGTTCACCCGATCGACGGAGAACGGGCTCAACGGCCGGAAGCTCTCGACCTTGCAGCCGGCGCTTTTCATCTCCTCGCGAAGCTCCGCGGGCATCGCCAGCGCGCCCACGGCGTCGAGCAGCACGTTCACCTTGATGCCGGCGGAGCAGCGTTCGGCCAGCGCCCTGGCGATATCCTTGGAGGGCTCGCCGCCCTCGAAGACGTACTGGGCGTAGTTGATGGTGCGACGCGCGCTGCGAATCAAGGCGATCTTCGCCGGAAAGATCTCTTCGCCGTTCAATAGGATTTCCACGCGGTTGCCGCCGACGACGGTGGTGCCCGTGTACGCGCCGAGCGTGGCGGCGAACGCCGGCTGCTTGATGTCGAGCGTCGGCAACTCGAGGTGAGGTGGTACTCCCGCGCAACCCGTGGTGATGGTGAGCTGGACGACAAGGGCCATTCGTGCGAACCCGCACCGCGTCTTCATCGCGTTCTCCCGTTTCACTGTCTGTGTTGTTGGTCTGTTGAAACAGCAAGCGAGATACCAGAGTCGAGAGGCGGGAGATCACCTGAGTCCGCTTCGACCGCCGCGTAGGATTTACCGCGCTGCCGCGTAACAACTACTGCGCCCGGGGAGGCGCGTCCCGATGATTCGCCATCGCCTAAATCGCTGTCCGACAGGATTTTCTGCGCTGGCGTCGCACGCACAGCCCGTGCTGGCAAGGTGATTGCTCATTCCTGGGCAGGCGGACGAATCGGATACCCGCGCGAGCGGCCGGGGTCCACTCATATACCGAGAACCTGGGAGGACAATCAGCGATGCGTAACGAACTGAAGACTGGAGCAGCGCTTCTGACCGCTGCCCTGTTCGCGCTCCCGTTGACTGCGGGCGCCGCCGACAAGGCGACCGACAAGACGGCTCCGAGCACGATGGACAAGATGGAGAACAAGACCAAAGAGACCACGCAGGAAGTGAAGGGCGCCACCAGCGACAGCTGGCTGACGTCGAAGACGAAGATCGCCCTCTTCGCGGACGATCGGGTCAAGGGCCGCGACGTCCGAGTCGAGACCGTGAAGGGTGAAGTGTTCCTGCGCGGTAAGGTCGACTCCGACGAGGCGAAGATGGCTGCGGGCGACATCGCCAAGACCGTTGAGGGCGTGAAGGGCGTGAAGAACGACCTGCAGGTCGTGGCCCCTGCGGCGCGCAAGGCCGTCCAGGCGAATGACAAGCAGATCACCAAGGCGGTCGAGACCACCCTCGGTAAGGATCCGCAGCTGAAGAAGATCGACGTCCGCACCGACGCGGGTGTCGTGGTGCTGAGCGGCGAGGTACCGAACATCACCACGTCCGCGAAGGCCTCCGAGATGGCGCACCGGGTCGACGGCGTGAAGTCGGTCAAGAACGAGCTGCGTGTGTCGCAGGCGAAGGCCAACTAGCTAGCCCAGAAGCGAAGCTGACCCTACGACGCGAGCGGGCGGCCGAGAGGCCGCCCGCTCTTTTTGTGTCCGCGACGACTTACCGCCGAGCCGGGTCGCGCAGCTCTTCGTCGTATTGGTCGAAGCGCTTCTTCATCTCGCGCTCGGCCTGATCGCGCTCCCAGCCGTATCGCTCCTGCAGCGAGCCGGCAAGCTTGTCCATCGCGCCGTCGATCCGATCGAGATCGTCGTCGGTGAGCTTGCCCCACCACTGCTTGACCTGACCGCGCATCTGCTTCCACTTGCCGGTGAGAATGTCCTGGTTCATGAATGTCGCCTCCTTCGGTTTCGTTCGTCGAACGAGATCACGAGGGAGCAAGACGTGTGCCTTCACTCTCCGCGATCGCGCGGCCGTCTCTCGTAAAAGTTACTCGGTAAATCTTGCCGCCTCTCGACGTGGCCGCGCGCACAGCGCCGTCGTTGCTGTACATGGGAGCGCATCGCAATTGGCATCGCGGCTGCAGGTATTGCCCAGGTGTACGTACAGGGGAGGACGCAAGCATGTTGTCGACAGTTCTGATCGTCATTCTGGTGCTGGCGCTCGTCGGCGCCTTGCCGGCGTGGCCGTATAGCTCGGGCTGGGGCTACTATCCGAGTGGAGGCCTCGGCATCGTCGTGCTCATCGTTTTGGTTCTGCTGCTCACCGGAAGGGTGTAGCTCGTGGCAAGGGGCTCATCGAGATGATCCGGGAGGATCTGGTGGCCGAACGCATCGTCATCGAATCGTATTCCGAGATCATCCGCTTTCTCGGCAACGACGATCCGTCGACGCGCCGCCTGATGGAAGAGATCCTGGCCGAGGAGGAAGACCACGCCAACGATCTGCGCACCCTCCTCGAGTCGCTGGGCAAGGATGAGCACGAGAAGGCCGACCAGCGGCGCTGACGGCGCGGACGAGCGCCTCGCGACCCTCGAGCAGCCCTGGAGCCCGTGGGGACGTGAGTATGTGAACACGCCCGATCGCTTCATCTTTGGTACGCACCCGTCGGCTCTGGCTCGCGAGGCCGGAGAGCTCACGGGCCATCGCGCCCACGTGCTCGATCTCGGCTGCGGTGAGGGGCGCGACAGCGTCTTTCTGGCCGAGCAGGGACACGACGTCGTCGGCGTCGACCTCTTGCTCGACGGCCTCCGAAAGGCTACGCGGCTCGCGGAGAAGCGCGGCGTTCAAGTGCCGTGGGTCTGTGCGGCCTTGCCGGATCTGCCGGTCCGGGGCCCGTTCGACCTGGTTTATTCGTGTGCTCACGCGCCGGGGCGGGCACCACGCGCACGTCGTCTTCACCGAGCGGCGGATCTACCGCGAGAAGAACGAGGTCGTGCACTACTTCACTCCGGATGAGCTGGGCGACGCCTATCGCGGCTGGATCATCCTGCGCCACGAGGAGGGACTGATCCCGTGTGCCCAGGACGGTGTGCGTCACGTGCACAGCGTGGAGACGATTCTCGCCCAGCGGCCGTGATCCGGGCGGCCGTGCTACGCTTTTCTGCGATGCGACATTTCCTGAGCGCCTCCCTCGCGTGCGGTCTGGCGCTGCTGCTGGCCGGCAGCGCCGTCGCGGCAACGCCGCCGGCGCGGGCGAGCGGCTCGCTCCTCGAAGCGTGGAACAACATCACGTCGTTCAACGAGGACCTCTCGCGGATCGACCGCGCGCGCGACGCGCTCGAAAGCGAGGTCGCCCGCACGCCGAGTCTCGATGCGCTCCTCCTGCTGGCCTGGGCGCACCTGCTCTGGGCCGACTACCGAGCCCCCGATGTGGACGCCAAGCTCGCGAGCTACGAGCGCGGGCGCGATGTCGCCAAGCGCGCGATCGACATGGCGCCGCGGAGCCCGGAGGCGCATCTCTGGTATGCCGCCAATCTCGGCCGCTGGGCGGTCACGAAGGGGAAGCTGCAGGCCGCGTTTCTCCTGTCGACCCTGAGGCAGGAGATCCAGACGGTCCTGGAGCTCGATCCCGACAACGTGCCGGGGCTGGCGGTCGCGGGGTCGTTCTACCTCGAGACCCCGTCGCTGTTCGGGGGCGACGTCCCGCGCGCCGAGGGATATCTGCGAAAGGCGCTCGCGCTCGATCCGCACTTCACGCGCGCCCGCGTCGAGCTGGCCCGGTGTCTCATCGTGCAGGGGCGCTACGAAGAGGCCCGACAGGAGCTGAAGACCGTCATCGACGAGCGCCAGCCGAGCTACATCGCCGACTGGGCCGTGAAACACCGGCCCATGGCCGAGCGCCTGATGGCCGAGATCCGCGCGAAGTAGCCCGGCCGTAGTACAGTCGGTCGCGCCATGAAGGCCGCCAACGAGCGTGCCGACGTTCTCGTGATCGGAGCCGGTGCGTCCGGCGCCGCCGTCGCCTGGAAGCTCGCCGGGGCCGGCATCGGCGTGGTGTGTCTGGAGCAGGGGGACTGGGTTGACGCGCGCGCGTACCCCCACTGGCAGGCCGACTGGGAGCTGCACCGGAACACCGACTGGAGCGCCGAGCCGAACGTGCGGCGGCTTGCCCAGGACTATCCGGTCAACGACCGGGCCTCGGTCATCTCGCCGCTGATGTACAACGCGGTCGGCGGCAGCACCATTCACTGGAGCGCGCACTTCCCGCGTTTCCGTCCCTCGGACTTTCGCGTGCGGAGTCTCGACGGTGTCGCCGACGACTGGCCGATCGACTACGCCACCCTGGAGCCGTACTTCGACCTGAACGATCAGATGATGGGCGTGGCCGGGATCACCGGCGATCCGGCCTATCCGCCGAAGTCGCCACGCCAGACGCCGCCGATCCCGCTCGATACCCTCGGCGTCACGATTGCCGGCGGCTTCGACCGGCTCGGCTGGCACTGGTGGCCCTCGGACAGCGCGATCCTCACGCGCGACTACGACGGCCGGCGGGCTTGCGTGAACTGCGGCCCCTGCGATCTCGGCTGCCCGATCGGCGCCAAGGCGAGCACGGACATCACCTACTGGCCGAAGGCGCTGGCGTCCGGCGCACGTCTGGTGACCCGCGCCCGCGTGCGTGAGATCACGCTCGGCCCGGATGGGCTCGCCGACGGCGTCGTCTACTACGACGGCGAGGGCCGAGAGCACGCGCAGAAGGCTCGAGCGGTCGTGCTGGCCGCCAACGGTATCGGCACGCCACGCCTCCTGTTGAACTCGCGCTCGGCGCGCTTTCCCGAGGGGCTCGCCAATCGCAGCGGCCTGGTCGGACGGAACCTCATGTT
>WNFK01164505.1_pt1 | contig 10633 bp, 9 predicted proteins | sample 5400281 | NCBI WGS metagenome assembly WNFK01 (sample SAMN13153350, study PRJNA577476) | soil metagenome | isolation source: 20 cm soil on Douglas fir-dominated hillslope | place: USA:California | collected 2013-09-17
TGTTCTCCGCCACGCGCCGGCCGAACTCGCTCCAGGCGAGGATCATCACCCGGTCCTGCGCGTTCCCGTCCCCGGTCTGGATGCTCGCCAGATCCTCGTAGAACGCGCCGATCGATCCGCCCAGGGCGCGCATCAGATTGGGGTGGTCCGCGAGCTGGTTGCTATGCGTATCGAACCCGCCGAGGCGCGTGAAGAACACCTCGGTGGGGAGTCCGGAGGCGAGCATCTGCGCGATCAGCTTGAACTGGTTGGAGAGCGTCGAGGACAGATTGCCCCCGCCGGTCCGCTTGATGGGAAAGTCCGCGTCTCCCGGATAGAGCACCGACGGCGTCCTTGCGGGCAAGTTCCCGTCCGTGCCGAACCCGTTCTGCGCGTCGAGGAAGAGCTTGCCGGAGATGGCGGCCGCCCCGTAGTCCGGCGCCGACGCCGGGTCCGAAGTGGTGGACGTCACCGCGGCGGTGAATTCGTCCTCCAGCAGCTGCGGACTGTACGGCGATCCTACCCGGCCGGCGCGGAGCAGGGAGGGATAGACGAACCCGCTCGAGCTGGTGATGGAGACGAAGCTCCGCGTCGCTCCGCGGAGCATGAGCGGCTGGTCGGAGGTGACGGTGAGCCCGCGCAACACGTCGCCACGGGTGTCGAACGAGCCGTCCGCGAATCGGCCCAGCCAGCCGGTTCCGTTCGGCTGCGCGGCGCCCTGTCCCCAGAGCGCGATATTGACGAAGTGCGAGAGGTTCGGGTTGTTCATGCCGATGCCGGGGATCCACGCGACCCGCCCCTCCGCGCTCAGCTCCTCCATGCCGGAGAAGTCGGCGTTCAGGCCGGCGCCGTTCGAAAGGGGAGTGGCCTGGGCGGTCGGAATCGCGAGGCTCGGCCGCTTCGACTCGTAGGCGGTGCGGTTGGCCCCCGATACGGGCGGCATCATGTTGAGCCAGTCGTTCCCGCCATCGATGTCGATGACCACCAGGATGGGCCTGGCCGGGACCGAGATCGGGGGATTGACCGGTCCGCCGTCGACGCCGCTGCTGCCGGCCTTCGACCCGCAGCCCACCGCAGCGAGCGCGCCCGTCGCGCCCACTCCCTGGAGGAACCTTCGTCGCGTGATGCGCATCGCGGTCTCCTGGCAAAAAGAAAACTGCGTAGCCGCTATCCGCCTTCGGCGGCGCGGCTAATAGAGGTGCCCCGCGGGCGAGCAGAGGATGAGGTACGCCAGCTCGCGCACCTTGTTCTGCGCGTCCGACGCGCTCCAGTTGAACGACGAAGGCCACAGGGCCTGGAGCCACGCCGCCCCGAGCGCCGCGGGAAACGGCGCCGGCTGGAGCAGGGCCACCAGCCGATCGAGCACCGCCTGCGCCGTCGCCGGCGGCGTGGGGAACCAGCGCGCGACGTCGCTGGGGAAGAGCTTGTACGTCACCGAGGGCGAGCTGTTCAGCCAGGTATCGTCCTCGCCCCATCCGTTGGGTCCGTTGGGATCGAGCAGCTTCATCCCCGCCTGGTCGAACGAGCCCGCCACCAGCGCCCAGGCCGGGAAGCCCTTCGGGCTCAGCACATCCGCCGAAGCCAGGTCGTAGCCGAGGGCGCGCGCGGCGCGGACGGACCACGAGACCGGCCCTTCCACCAGCGCGAACCGGTTGGCCGGATCGAAGAAGAAGCGGGACTTGAGAAGCGTCTTCATCACCGCGCGGACGTCGAACTGGCTCGACTGGATCATCGACGCCACGTCGGAGAGATCCTGCGAGGTGAACCGCGCAGTGACGAAGTGGATGAGCAGGCGCTTGGCCAGGAACGAGGCGCTCTGGGGGGCGCGGCTGGTGACGATGGAGCGCAGCGCGTCCTCGCCCGGGACCATGCTCGCGGGGGGCGTCCTCACGTCGAACGCATGGTCGAGGAACGTGATCGACCCGCTCCCGTGCATGGAGGGCAGCGTGGTCCGCTGCTGCAGGTTCCACAGATACGCATCCGGATTGGCGCTGCCGTCGTAGACCCGGAACGTGCCGCTGCCGGCGACCTTCTTCGAAGGGTCGGTCGGGTCGGTGGAGACCTGGCTGGCCGAGACCGTGAAGCTCCAGCCGGAGAGCGCCCGCGCGAGCTGCGTGATGTCGGTCTGGCTGTAGCCGTTGTCCGCCCCGAGGCTGTAGAGCTCCATCACCTCGCGCGCGTAGTTCTCGTTGGGCACGTTGGTGCCGGCGCCGTTGTTCTGCACGGAGTCGAGCCAGATGGCCATCGCCGGGTCCTTCGAAACGAGCGCGAGGAGGTCGTCGAATCCGTCAAGGCCGTGGGCGCGGAAAAGCGCCTGCTGCTGCAACATCAGCGCCGCGTTGTTCACCTTGTGCCAGCCGGTGGCGAAGAGGTTGTGCCAGAAGAGCGCCAACCGCTCGGCAAAGGCGTACGGCGCGTACTGCATGCGGAAGGCGAGATAGGCCTGGGATCGGGTGAAGTTGTTGCGCCAGGCGTCGGCCGGCTCCACCCGGAAGGGATGCGGTCCGGGTTCGACGGGAAGGCTCACCGCGCCTGGGGTCGTGCTGGCGTTCCGTGCCGCCTCGGCCACGGCGTCGGCGCGGGTGGCCAGCACGTCGGCGAAGAGCGTCTGATCGAGCCCGGTCCCGTCCACCCAGGCGTCGATGGCCGAGCCGGGGGTCTGGGCCGCGAGCTGCGCCGCGGCTTCAGGCGAGAGTCCAAAACCGGCCCTGCGCCCGAAGTGCTGCGCGTCGGCCGAGGTCCAGGTGCTGACGGGCGTCAGATCGGCCATGGGTCCTCCCTCCTCGGGGCGCTAATACGGGGCTGCCTGCTGGATCCAGGCAGTGATGGTGGTCACGGTCGATGGACAAACGTCGGGCAATCCGTACGGCATCCGCGCCCCGTACCCGGATCCTCCGGGCTGGTCCTTGGCGATCTTCTCGACCAGCCAGGAGTGCTCCGGGTCACCGGGCGTGACCCGATGCGGAAACGACGGCGGCGCGTTGGCCGGCGGCGGCCGGGTCAAGTCGTCGTAGACGTCCTGCGCGGTACGCGGGGGATCCGTCGAGTAAGCCACGTGGCCAGTCGGGGCGTTCCCGCCGTGACAGGTGCTGGTTCCCGATCCGCAGCTCATCTGGAAGGCCGGGAGGATGTCGCGCCTGAACGTGGGCGCGGCGACGGCAACCGGGATCGGACAGGTCGTGTCCGACGTCGTGCCGCCTCCGCAGGCGGCGACGATCACCAGGGCGATTGGCCGGCGTGGCACGGGTCGGGCCCCTCCGCGACCTTGGTCCATCCACCTCGACTCGAGGTGACACCCCAGGTCCCGGACTGGTAACACGCCCTTCGCTTGGTCGCGACGAGGCCGCCATCGGAAGCCGACGCGACCCGGATCGAGGAGAATGGGGCGCGCCGTCTCGCGGCACGGGGTGGTGCTGGCTTCCGGCAAAGGCCCCGTGCCGAATCTCGCCGAAGCGGTCGCGGGCGAGCCGATCCGCGGGAGCTGGTGGGGCCATCCGAAGGGCACCGAGATCTTCCGCGCGCTCGGCGCCGTTCAGGACTCCCCCGACGTGCTCTGCTTCCGGCTCGTCGAGAAGAAGATCACCTTCGTGCACCGGAGGCTTTGGCCGGCCCTGGTCCGCCTCGCGGGGGATCTGGGAAAGGAGCGATTGGCGGCGGTCCGGCAGGAGCACACCCCGTCGGGCGCGCATCGGAACGTCCGGACCTCCTTCCCGAAATGGGTGACGCGGGAAGTGGACGCGGCGGCGAAGGACCTCTCCGAGTCCGAGGCGAGAAAGCAGCTGGGACCTTGGGCCGGACACTGAGCGGACAGCAAAGGAGAGTCGCGCTCGCCAGCTATCTGGAAAAATACACAGCCACGGCGATCCGGTGATGGTCGGATCCCGACACCTCCATCATAGCCTCCCCAATCATCGCCGCGCGACCTTTCCTGGAATCTGCCATCCTACCTCCACGGCAGGTTCACGAACGGTCGGAACGAGAGGGACGGATCGGATGGCAATTCCCGTAGGGCAGATGGCGGCAGTGACACGGTACGTACTGAAGCAACGCTGGCTCGGGCGAGAGCGCTACCCGCTGGTCTTGATGCTGGAACCCCTCTTCCGCTGCAACCTCTCTTGCACCGGGTGCGGAAAGATCCAGTACCCCGTCTCTCTCTTGAAGAAGAACCTCTCGGTGGAGGACTGCGTCCGCGCGTCGGACGAATGCGGCGCTCCGGTGGTGAGCATCGCCGGCGGCGAGCCGCTCCTCCATCCCCAGATCGCCGACATCGCGCACGAGCTCGTCGCCCGGCGGCGCTACGTCTACCTCTGCACCAACGCCCTCTTGCTGGAGCGCAAGCTTGACTCCTTCCAGCCGAGCAAATACCTGAGCTTCAGCGTGCACATGGACGGCCCGCGCGCCGAGCACGACTTTTCCGTCTGCCGCGAGGGCGGCTACGAGGACGCGGTCAAGGCCATCCGCGCCGCCCTCTCCCGCGGCTTCCGCGTCACCACCAACACCACGGTGTTCGACGGAGCCGACCCGGAACGAATGCGGGGGTTCTTCGACGACATGATGGAGCTGGGCGTCGAGGGGATGATGATCTCTCCCGGCTACTCGTACGACAAGGCGCCGGACCAGGAGCATTTCCTCCGCCGCGAGCGTGCGCACCGCTTGTTCTCCCGGATGCTGGAGGCGCCCAAGCGGAGCTGGCGCTTCAACCAGTCGCCGCTCTTCCTCCAGTTCCTGATGGGCAAGCGCGACTTCGAATGCACGCCGTGGGGCAATCCGACCTACAACATCTTCGGCTGGCAGCGGCCCTGCTATCTCCTGCAGGATGGGTACACGAAGACCTTCCGCGAGCTGATGGAGGAGACCGACTGGTCGAAGTACGGGCGCAAGAGCGGCAACCCGCGCTGCCAGGATTGCATGGTGCACTGCGGGTTCGAGCCCAGCGCCGTCCGCGCCGCCTTCGACTCGCCGCGCACGATGGGAACGACCTTCGCGGCCATGGTGACGGGCCGGCTATGACCGATCCGCGTCTGGCGGAGCTGGTGGAGCGGGCGTTCGACTACCGCGGGTACGTCACGCTCCGGCGGAACGACGGCACAGAGCTGGTCGGCTTCGTGTACGACCGCGGCGCCTCGCACCTCGAGCTGTTCGACGAGACCGCCACGCGGCGCGTGCGCGTCGAGCTCGCGGAGATCGCCGACATCGACTTCAGCGGGGAGGACGCGGCACGGAAGTCACAGGAGATCTGGGAGCGCCGCAAGGGGAAGCTCGAGCCGCGCGACACCCCCGCCCACGGCGGCTGGGACGAAGCGCGGCCGATCCTGGTCCTGGTCGCGCTCGAGCGGGAGCTGCGCAGCGTGGCGCGAGCCCTCGGGCTTTCGCTCGCCGGGACCCGGGCCCGCGGCCGGCTTGGCGGCAGCGACCTGATCGCCCTCAGCCTGGGCGTCGGGGGAGGAGCGCGCAACGCGGTCGCCGGCGAACGGCCCGGCCTGGTGCTGAGCTGTGGCTTCTGCGGCGCCCTCGATCCCGTGCTCCGGCCGGGCGACCTCGTGCTGGCCACGGCGGTGAACGACGAGAACGGAGATCGGATCGGCGCGCCCGCGCCCCTGCGGACCGCTGCCGCCGCGGCCTTGCAGGGCCTGTCGTGCTTCCAAGGCGAGCTCGTCTGCACCAGCTCGGTGGCGGCGACCGCCGGGGAGAAGCGGGCGCTGGCGAGACCCGGTGCGCTGGCCGTCGACATGGAGAGCTTCACGGTCGCCCGTGCGGCCGCGGAGGCTGGCATTCCCTGGGCTGCGTTGCGCGCGGGGGTCGATCCGCTCGACTCCGCCCTTCCGCGCTTCACCCGCGAGGAGCACGAGAGCCACCTTCTTCCGGCCCTGAAGCACGCGGCCTCGGGTCCGCGCGCGGCCTGGGAGCTGATCCGGCTCGCGCGCGATGCACGCCGCGCGGCGGCCGCGCTGGAGAAGGGTCTGCGCCGGCTAGGGCCCGCGCTCGTGTCTTTGGAGGCCCGCCCGTGAGAGCGCTCGTGACCGGCGCCAGCGGCTTCATCGGCGGCGCGGTCGCGCGCGCCCTCTTGCGCCGGGGGGCCCAGGTGCGGGTCCTGCTGCGCCAAGGCGCCGTTCCGAACTTGCCCGACCCTCGAGAGGTGGAGATCGCGCGCGGCGATCTGCGCGACGCGCAAGCGGTCTGCTCGGCGGCCCGCGGCTGCGACGCCTGCTTCCATGTCGGGGCGCTCTATTCGTTCGCCGCGCCCGAGAGCGACGTGCTGGCCGTCAACGTGGGCGGGACCCGCAACGTGATCGAAGCGGTCCGGTCCGCGGGCGGACGGCTCGTCTACACCTCCAGCATCGCCACCATCGGTGGGATGCACAACGGCGCCCTCCCCGACGAGCGCTCGTTTCCCACCGGCCCTCCGCCGGGTCCGTACAAGCGGAGCAAGTGGGAGGCGGAAGCCCTGGTCCGCGAGGAAGCGCAGCGGGGCCTCGACGCGGTGATCGTGAATCCGACCTTTCCCGTCGGCGTGGGCGACATCAAGCCCACGCCGACCGGCGCGTTCATTCGCGATTTCCTCGAAGGCCGCATGCCGGCCTACCTCGACACCGGCATGAACGTGGTGGACGTGGACGACGTGGCCGAGGGCGAGCTGCTCGCGTTCGAGCGCGGCGAGCGGGGCGAGCGCTACATCCTCGGACACGCCAACCTGACCATGCGCGACCTGCTCGAGGAGCTGGCGGCGATCACCGGGCGGAAGGCCCCGCGGATCCGCATGCCGCACATGATCGCGCTGGGGCTCGCCCACGCCGACGCGTTCGTCTCGGGACGAATCCTCCGCCGGGCGCCGCGCATCCCGCTGGAGGGTGTGCGGACCGCGCGAGAGATCATGTTCGCGAGCTCGGCGCGCGCCGTCCGCGTTCTCGGCTTCCGGCAGACGCCCGTGAGAGAGGCGCTCACCAAGGCGGTCCGCTGGTTCGAGGAGCGCCCCCGGCGCGCGCAGAGAGGGGTCTCGTGATCGGCGGCGAGAGCATCCTCGGCGGCACATCCCTTGATCTCGCGATCGAGCGCGCCCAGGGCTGGTTCTTGCGCGAGCAATACCCGGAAGGGTTCTGGTGGGCGGAGCTGGAGTCGAACGCCACCATGGATGCCGAGTACCTGCTCCTGACGCATTTCCTCGGCGCCCGCGACGAGCAGCGCTGGCGCGGGGTCGCGCAGGACATCCGCAACTACCAGCGGGAGGACGGGAGCTGGGCGATGTACCACGGCGCGCCCGGCGACCTGTCCACCACCATCGAATGCTACTTCGCGCTCAAGCTCGCGGGCGACGCGGCCGACGCGCCGCATCTGGCCCGCGCGCGCGAGTTCATCCGCGCCCGGGGCGGCGTCGCGCGGGCGCGGACGTTCACCCGCATCTGGCTGGCGCTCTTCGGCCAGTGGAGCTGGGACCAGCTGCCGGCCATGCCGCCCGAGCTGGTGCTCTTGCCTCCCTCGGCACCGTTCAGCATCTACCAGTTCTCCTCCTGGGCCCGCGGGACGCTCGTGCCCCTGCTCCTGCTCATGAGCGACCGGCCGGTGTGCGCGGTGCCGGAGTCCGCGCGCCTCGACGAGCTCCGCGTCGACGGTGCACCCGCGCGCGGCCCGCGCGACGCGCTGGATCGGCTTTTCTTCGCCTTCGACCGCCTGCTCCGCTGGTACGACCGCGCGCCCATCGGGCCGTTGCGCGAGCGCGCGCGCAAGGAGGCCGAGCGCTGGATCGTGGCGCACCAGGAGGCCGACGGGAGCTGGGGAGGAATCCAGCCGCCCTGGGTCTATTCGCTGATGGCGCTGCACACGCTGGGGTATCCGCTCGATCACCCCGTGATGAAAAAAGGGCTGGACGGGATGCACGGGCGCTGGATGGTCCGTCGCGCCGACGGCAGCTTGCGCGTGCAAGCGTGCCTCTCGCCGGTCTGGGACACCGGGCTCGCGCTGCTCGCGCTCTTGGAATCCGGGATCGACCCGTCGAGCCCCGTGATCGCGCAGTCGGCCCAGTGGCTGCTGCGGGAGGAGATCCGCGTCCCGGGGGATTGGTCCGTGCAGTTGCCCGGGGTCGAGCCGAGCGGATGGGCGTTCGAGTTCGAGAACGACCTCTACCCGGACGTGGACGACACCGCGGTGGTGCTGCTGGCGCTGCACAAGGCCGGCGCGCTCGACCCGGAGACCCGCCGGCGCGCGCTGGACTGGGTCCTGGCGATGCAGAGCCGCAACGGCGGCTGGGCGGCGTTCGACAAGGACAACACCTCGCGGCTCCCGGCGCTGCTCCCGTTCAGCGACTTCGGCGAGATGATCGATCCCCCAAGCGCCGACGTCACCGCCCACGTGGTCGAGATGCTGGGCGCCTTGGGCATGGAGCCCGGCCATCCCGCCCTGGCGCGCGGGCTGCGCTATCTCTACGAGAAGCAGGAGAAGGAGGGCTCCTGGTTCGGCCGCTGGGGAGTGAACCACGTCTACGGCGTGGGCGCGGTCCTGCCCGCACTGGTCGCCGCCGGCGAGCCCATGGACAGCCTGGCAGTCCGCCGCGCGGTCCGCTGGCTGAACGAGAGGCAGAACCCGGACGGCGGCTGGGGAGAGACCTGCGCGTCGTACGTCGACGTCCAGGCCCGGGGCCGGGGCGAGAGCACACCCTCGCAGACTGCCTGGGCGATGCTGGGGCTGATCGCCGCAGGCCGGGCCGACTCCGCGGCGGCCCACCGGGCGGCCCGCTACCTGATCGACCGCCAGCGGGAGGACGGGGCCTGGGACGAAGATTCGTTCACCGGCTGCGGCTTCCCGGGCTATGGCATCGGCGAGGAGCAGGGCGCCCGCATCACCGAGGGGCGGGAGCTGGCCGCGGGCTTCATGATTCGCTACCACCTGTACCGCAATTGTTTTCCGCTGCTTGCGCTCGGGCGCCACCGTGCCGCGCTCCAGCGCCCAGCGCGCTCGATCCCGGAACAAGGAGAGGATGCATGCGATCGCCGGAGTTCTATCAACGCCATCTCGATGCGGTGAGCCGGAGCTTCGCGCTCTGCATTCCGGAGCTCGAGCCGCCGTTCCGGGACCAGGTGGCCCTCGCTTATCTCTTGTTCCGCGTCCTGGACACCGTGGAGGACGCGCCTTTTTCCGACAAGCTGGTGCAGCAGCGCCAGTTCAACGCCTTCCGCCAGTTCCTCATCCGGCCGCCGACGCGGGCGCAAGTCGACGCCTTCCGCGCCGCCTTTCCCGCCAGCATCACCGAGGGCGAGCAGAACCTGCTCGCGGACACCGAGCCGTTCTTCGAGGACGCCCACCAGTTGCCCGCCGAGGCGCGGGCGGCGATGTTCGGGGCCATCGATCGGATGGCCCAGGGGATGGCGGGCTACACACGGCGGCCCCAACCCCTGCGGCTCCTGGATCTGCAGGACGTGACCCGCTACTGCTGCATCGTGGCGGGGCTGGTGGGCGAGATGCTGACCCGGCTGTGGGCGCTGGGAGGCGAGCCGCCGCCGCGCATGCTGCACGCCTACCAGTTCGGCCTCTTCCTGCAAAAGGTGAACATCCTCAAGGATCAAGCCGAGGACGAGGCCGTCGGCCGCTTCCTGGTTCCCGATCGCAAGGAGATCCTCGCCAGCCTGCGGGCCGACGCGGCGGGCGCGCTCTCGTACCTGACCTCGCTGCCGACGGCCGAGCGCGGCTACCGCATCTTCTGCGCGTGGTCGTTGATGCTCGGCGCTTCCGCCCTCGCGCTGATGGACGGGCCGCGGGAGAGCCACCGCGCGCAGACGTTGGGGCTGTTGGGTCGCACCGCGGAGATCGCACAGGACGACGAGGAGCTGCGGCGCCAGTTCGCCGAGCTGCTCCCGAGGCTCCCGGACGTGCGAGCCCGGACGCCCGTGGCAAAGCCGGAATCGCCCGAGTGGTTCATCCGCACCCTGCAGGCGCCGCTCCGCGAGGACGACCTGATCCAGATCGGGGCCCTGAGCGCCGCATCTCCGGCGGCGGTCGTGAATCAGTAATGGGGAAGCGATTCAGTAGGGGTATCCGATCTCGACGTACACTTTCAAACCTTCGCCGCCAGTGGCTACGTCGATGCGGCCGACGACGTTTGGCCGGACCCAAGCGCGGAAGCCCAAGCCCCCAGTCAGGCGAGGGTGCGAGAGCACTTCATGCAAGGGCCCGTAGACCTGTCCCACGGCGATGAACGGGTCGACCCGCCAGTCCGCGGTCACGCCGTAGATGTGCGTCTGGAACAGGCGGCTGCGCTGCTCGATCTCGATCGTCCAGGCACCCCGGTCGATGAAGCGATCCTCGGTGAATCCGGCCGGCCTCCGGGATCAAGGCGCGGAAGCGCACCTGTCCTCGGGCGAAAGCGGGCGAGCCGTCGAGGCCCTCGACCGCTCCGATGCCCGCGCTGGCATAGATGCCGCCCTCGGAGTTCTCGCGGTTCGGCCGGCTGTCGTAGCGGACGTCGATGGTCTGTCCGAGCGTGGTGGAGCCGCTCATGCCCGGAACGTCCGGGAACACGGTGGGGCTGAGCGGCAAGCCAGGGACACCCGCCGCCTGCACCTCATCGTGATGGAGAAGAAGGGTCGGGCCGACGTTCCACCCGTTGGCGAAGTTCAGCCCGTAGCGGATGGAACCGTGAGCGCGGATGCGCGTGTAGCTCGTCTCG
>WNFK01017903.1_pt1 | contig 10629 bp, 13 predicted proteins | sample 5400281 | NCBI WGS metagenome assembly WNFK01 (sample SAMN13153350, study PRJNA577476) | soil metagenome | isolation source: 20 cm soil on Douglas fir-dominated hillslope | place: USA:California | collected 2013-09-17
AGGGTGGCGGGCATTTGAGACGGCTGCGCTCGACCCGGAACCGGAAGGATCAACAACGCGGCGGCGAGGAATAGTATGTATGTCATCCTACATACTATGAAGGTCGACATACTGATTTGCAACTGATATTTCGAGCCATGGCAAAAGCATCTGATTCTAAAGGGAAAACGCTGACCGCCGCGGCCAGGCTGTTTCGCCAGCAGGGCTACCACGGCACCGCCCTGCATGACATTTTAGCCGCCGGAGGCTCCCCGCGCGGCTCGCTCTATTTCCATTTTCCCAAAGGGAAGGAGGAAATTGGCGGTGCCGCGCTGACGCTGGCCGGTGAAGCCGTGCGCCAGGCCATCGCCAAAGCCGCCGAGACGTCAGAGAACGCCGAAATGTTTCTCGCCCGCGTTATCAGGGGCATGGCCGCCGATTTGGAGAAGTCCGGCTACAAGGAGGGTTGTCCGATCGCGACCACGGCACTTGAAACTGCGGCGCAATCAGAGGTGCTGGGCGCTGCGACCCGTAACGCCTTCCAGAAATGGGAGCTTGAGATCAAGCGCGGGCTGTTCCGTTTCGGCATGCCGGCCGGCGATGCGGATCTGGCCGCCACGTTGGTGCTCAGCCAACTCGAAGGCGCGCTGTTGCTCGCGCGAACCTATCGCAGCCTCGAGCCGCTGCACCGCGCCGAACAGGCGATGAAACTTTTGGTGCGTCCTCGAGCAATCGAATAAATTTGGACCACGGGCTTGGGCATAGATGGTGCCCAGGAAAGGACTCGAACCTTCACGGCCGTTAAGCCACTGGCACCTGAAGCCAGCGCGTCTACCAATTCCGCCACCTGGGCCCGGGCCGGTTAGTACGGATCGGTCGCGCGCTTGTCAAATTGGCGAACTGCCATATTTCTCGAGCACGATCTTTTCGGAAAACCGGTGTCCACTTTTCCGGATCATGCCCAAATTCGCTGTACAGCGTCGACATGATGGCGTATCGCGAATCCGCTAAATAGCCCTGCGATCTCTCGAATTTGACCCTAGGAAATTGACGCCATGGCATCGAATCTGGACACCCTGGTCACGGTTTTCGGAGGATCGGGCTTCCTGGGGCGAAGCGTGGTCCGCGCGCTTGCCAAGCGCGATTACCGCATCCGGGTGGCGGTGCGGCGGCCGGAATTGGCCGGGCATCTGCAGCCGCTCGGCAAGGTCGGCCAGATCCATGCGGTACAGGCCAATCTGCGCTACCCGGCCTCGGTCGAGGCGGCGATGCGCGATTCCCACGTCGCCATCAACCTCGTCGGGATTCTGGCCGAGAGCGGCGCCCAGACCTTCGACGCGGTGCAGGGCAGGGGCGCCGGGGCAGTGGCAATTGCTGCGGCCGCCGCCGGGGCGAGGATGGTGCACGTCTCCGCCATCGGCGCCGATGAGAATTCGCTGTCGGGCTACGCCCGGGCCAAGGCGGCAGGGGAAAAAGCAGTGCTGTCGGCCACTCCGGCGGCCACGATCCTGCGGCCGTCCGTCGTATTCGGGCCCGAGGATCAATTCACCAACCGCTTTGCGGCACTGGCGAGGATGTCGCCGGTGCTGCCGCTGATCGGCGGCGGTCTGACGAAACTGCAGCCGGTTTATGTCGGCGATGTCGCGACCGCGGTCGCGGATGCGGTCGACGGCAAGACCAAGCCCGGCGCGACGTACGAGCTCGGCGGCCCGGAAGTGCTGACGATGCGCGAAATCATGGAAATCATCCTGGCTACGACAGAACGCCATCGCATGCTGGTTTCACTGCCGTTCGGGCTGGCGAAACTGCAGGCGCTGTTCCTGCAATTCGCGCCGGGGCCGTTGAAACTGACACCGGACCAGGTGGAATTGCTGCGCTCGGATAATGTGGTGTCGGACGCGGCGAAGGCGGCGGGACTGACGCTGGAAGGCCTGGGAATAGCGCCCGATTCGCTGGAAGCGATCGCGCCGCAATATCTCTGGCGCTTCCGCGCCACCGGACAGTTTCATAACAAGAGCGTGTAGATCTCACGTCGTCCCGGCGACTGCGGGACGACCCTAGAGCATGATCCGGAAAAGTGGGCACCGGTTTTCCGAAAAAGATCATGCTCAAACAAAAAGATAGAGCGAGATGACGAATCGAAGAGAAGTCATCACGCTCTAGGGATATTATTTCCCCATCGCCAGCGCGATCAGGCCGAGCGTGCCGACAATGACGCGCCACCATGCGAACAGCGTGAAGCCGTGGCGGGTGACGTAACTCAGGAACGTTTTCACCACGATGATTGCCGTGACAAAAGACACCACGAATCCGATCGCGACGATGCCGGCGTGACCGGCGGTCATGTCGGCGCGGTTCTTGTAGAGATCATAGACAAACGCGCCGACCATGGTCGGGATCGCCAGGAAGAACGAAAACTCCGCGGCGGCGCGCTTGTCGGCGCCGAGCAGCATCGCCGCGACGATGCTGGCGCCGGAACGCGACACGCCCGGAATCATGGCGAGGCACTGCGCAAAGCCAATCGCGAGATACATCGGCAATGGAAACATCGTGGCGTCGTGTTCGTGCGGTTTGAGGTCGAGCTGATCGACCCACAGCAGGATCGCACCGCCGACGATCAGCGAAAAACACACCACCCATGGATTGAACAAAAATGCCTTGATGTAGCCACCGGCAGCGGCGCCGATCACGGCCGCCGGCAGAAATGCCACCAGCACGCCGATGACGAATCGCCGATCATCGGGATTGGAGAACATCCCGAGCGCTATGCGCCACAATTTGACAAAATAGATCGCGAGAATGGCGAGAATCGCGCCGAGCTGAATCAGCACCGTGAAACTGTTCCAGAAACTGCCCTCGCCGAGATCGAAGAATCGTTCCGCCAGCAGCAGATGACCCGTCGAGGACACGGGCAAGAATTCCGTGACACCCTCGACGACGCCGAGTATCACCGCCCTCACTGCATCAGACATCATGATATGGGTCCGTTATGATCGATATCGACCGAGAAAAGCCGGGTTCTTCTCGCTTATTCGTCCCGCTGCCGCAACGTCAAAAACGCGAAAACACAGGTTGCCTGGTTCGTCCGCTTATGTAGTTTGGCGCCGCTTCGGGCGGTTGAGGTTTTCTTAAGCACCGCCAAATATCCAAGGACTGCATGTTCACGCTGTTTCATCATCCATTCTGCCCACATTCGCGATTCATCCGTCTCGCGCTTGGCGAACACGGCCTCGATCTGCGGTTGGTGGAGGAGCGAGCCTGGGAGCGGCGCGAGGCATTTCTGGTGCTGAACCCCGCGGGAACCACGCCGGTGCTGATCGCTGAAGGCCGGCCGGCGATTCCCGGCGCCGGAATCATCGCCGAATACCTCGATGAAACGCACGGCGCGGCCATGAACGGACGCCGGTTGCTGCCATCGGCGATGGGCGACCGCATCGAGGTGCGCCGGCTGATGGCCTGGTTCAACGAGAAGTTTTTCGAGGAGGTGTCCAACCCCCTGGTCACCGAGCGCATCTACAAGCGTTTCATGAGCGAGGAAAGCGGCGGCGGCGCGCCGTCGATGGACGTGATCCGCGCAGCAAAGGCAAATGTGCGCTATCATCTGGCCTATATCGGCTGGCTGGCGCAGACGCGGAATTTCCTGGCCGGCGACCAACTGACCTATGCGGACCTCGCCGCCGCGGCGCATCTTTCGGCGATCGATTATCTGGGCGACGTGCCATGGATCGAGGACGACGCGGCAAAGGCGTGGTACGCGCGGGTGAAATCCCGCCCGTCGTTCCGTCCGCTGCTGAGCGAATGGCTGGCGGGCGTGCCGGCGTCGCGCACCTACGTGGACCTCGACTTCTGAACGTAACCCACAAGGTCTCCACGGCCGATCTGAAAGCTGCGCTCGCCGACGAAGCGCGTGCGCTCGGTTTCGATTGCGTCGGCGTTACCGCTCCGGATGCGATCGCGGACGCGGCGAGACATTTCCACGCCTTCCTGGACGCCGGCGCGCATGGCGACATGGATTGGCTCGCCGCAAATCCGGAACGCCGCGCCGATCCGCGCGTGCTCTGGCCCGGCGTGCGTTCCGTGATCATGCTCGGCGTCAATTACGGGCCCGACGAAAATCCGCTTGATATCCTCGCGCAGCGCACACGCGGTGCGATCTCGGTCTATGCGCAGGGCGACGACTATCACGATGTGATCAAGAAGCGGCTGAAGGCGCTGGCGCGATGGCTGGTCGCCACCTCGGGCGGCGAGGTCAAGGTGTTCGTCGACACCGCGGCCGTGATGGAAAAGCCGCTGGCGCAGGCGGCAGGACTGGGCTGGCAGGGCAAGCATACCAATCTCGTGTCACGCGAATTCGGATCATGGCTGTTTCTCGGCGCGATATTCACCGAACTGGATCTGCCGCGCGACGACGCCGATGGCGATCACTGCGGTTCATGCCAGGCCTGCCTCGATATCTGCCCGACCGCGGCGTTCCCGGCGCCTTACAAGCTCGATGCCCGGCGCTGCATCTCCTATCTCACCATCGAGAACAAAGGCCCGATCCCGCGCGAATTCCGAAAAGCCATCGGCAATCGCATCTATGGCTGCGACGATTGCCTCGCCGTTTGCCCGTGGAACAAATTCGCGCAAACCGGGCGAGAATCAAAACTCGCCGCGCGCGATGAGTTGCGTGCGCCGTCGCTCGCCGATCTTGCGCGGCTCGACGATGCCGCGTTTCGCGCGCGATTTACAAAATCGCCGGTCAAGCGCATCGGCCGCGACCGCTTTATCCGCAATGTGCTGATCGCGATCGGCAACTCGAACGACAAAGCTTTGGCGATCGAGGCCGAACGCCTGCTGGAGGACGACAGCCCGCTGGTTCGCGGGGCGGCAGCATGGGCACTGTCGCAATTGATGGGGCAGGGTGAATTTAGTGCGCTTGCGGCGAAGCTGATCGACACGGAGAGCGACGAAACCGTGCGCGCCGAATGGCGGCTCGGATAAATACTCAGTTGTCATGCCCCGCCACCGGGTCGGCGCGAGCGCCGCCCGATGACAGAGGCTACAAATTCCGTCATGGTCCCGCGCCATGACAAATCAACCCTTCTTCACCAGAGATCGCGACGCCTTCATTCCCACCAAGGTCGCGGACGGGCCGTGGGACCCCAATTCGCTGCACGGCCGCGTCATCATCGGACTGCTGGCCTTCGTGATCGAGCAGCGCCACGGCAGCGATGACTTTGTGCCGGCGCGGCTGACGGTCGATATATTTCGCCTGCCGAACATGGCGCCGATCGAGGTCAAGACAAAGCTGGTTCGCGACGGCCTGCGCATCAAGCTGGTCGAAGCCGAGTTTTTCAGCGGCGGCACCAGCATGGCGCGCGCCTCCTGCCAATTGCTGCGGAAGACCGAAAACGCGCCGGGCAATGTCTGGTCGCCGCCGAACTGGAACGTGCCTGCGCCGGCTGACATTCCAGCTCCGACCGATCCGCGGCTCGGCATGAACGGCAAATGGACCACCCGTCCGATCACAGGCGCGATGGGTACCCTCGGCCCGCGACGGCTGTGGATGAGCGAAGTGCGCGACCTCGTCGAGGGTGCGCCGCTGACGCCGTTCGTGCGGGTCGCGGTGGCGTCGGATTTTGCCAGCCCTTTTGCCAATGCCGGCGATCAGGGCCTCGGCTACATCAACAGCGATGTCACGCTGTACCTGCACCGGCTGCCGGTGAAGGAATGGATCGGCTTCGAGGTGGTCAGCCACCACGCCTCTGACGGTATCGCGATCGGCGAGTGCTATCTCTATGACGAGCAGGGCCCGATCGGCACGTCGACGGTGGCGGCCCTGGCGCAACGCAAACCAGTGACCAAGCCGCCGCCGCTGTAACCCTGAATCGTCATGCCCCGCGAAAGCGGGGCATCCAGTATTCCAGAGCATTCGAAATAGATCGCGATGTCACGGCGTACTGGATCATCCGTTGGAGCCTGTCATCGGGCTCGCGAAGCGAGACCCGGTGGCGGACGATGACAGGCGCGTGGAACGCCCTGTCGTGAACAGCCGGAACATTCACTCCACCAAATGCCGCTTCATCTCCGGCCGTGCTTTCAGCGCCGCGCCCTGTTTCGCGACAATCTTCGCGATCCGCTCCGGCGCAAAGTTCATATCGACAAAGCCGGTCGCGGTGTTGGCGACCTCGTGATACTCCGCGATAAGACCACCGCGCAGCTTCATGATCGCGACGCCCTCGAACATCGCGCGCGCCCCCTTGGCCTCCGGCAGCATCGAGCGATAGCTGAACGTGTAGCGCGCATAGAGCGTCTCGCCGTCGCTGACCGGCGAATGCATGTCCCAGCGGAAATCCGTTGCCGTGCGATAGAACCAGTCGTCGATCATCTCGGCGATTTTCGCGCGACCTGCGAACACGCCGTAGAACACGTCATGGTAGACACCATCTTCAGTGAACAGGTCGGCGAAATCAGCGCCATTATGTTGTTCGACGGCGTCGCAGAACTTTTTGAGCATCGCTGTGGCGTTCATATTGTTCTCTCCCTGACGAGAGCAGTCTATCCGATCTCCGCCACCGCCGCGATGATCCGCGCGATGTCCTGCGGCCGCGACAGCCGGTGATCGCCGTCCTGGATCATGGTCAGCACCACATCGTCGCTGGGCAGCCGATGCGCCAGCGCGAAGGCATGCCGCCACGGCACATCCGGATCCTGCGCGCCCTGCAGGATGCGAACCGGGCATCCCACTTCGATGGCGCTGCCGAGCAGCAGATGATTGCGGCCCTCCTCGATCAGCGCCCGCGTGATCGGATAGGGCTCGCCATATTCAGATGGCCGCAGCCACACCCCCTTGGTCTCGATGTCATGCCGCGCCTCAGGTGAAAAAGCCTTCCACATCAGCTCTTCGGTAAAATCCGGCGCCGGCGCGATCAGCACCAGCCCGGCGAGCGAAGCGCGGCTTGCCGGGCGCCTGGCCATTTCCCGCGCCAGCAGCAGCGCCATCCAGCCGCCCATCGACGAGCCGATCACGACCTGCGGCCCTGCGCAGAACTGCTCGAATACCGCGACGCTCTCTTCCAGCCAGCGCCCGATGGTTCCGTCGACGAACGCGCCGCCGGATTCTCCGTGACCGGAATAATCGAAGCGGACGCAGGCGCGATGATGCCCGGCGGCCCATGCATCCAACGCGAGCGCCTTGATGCCCTGCATGTCCGAATTGAACCCGCCCAGCCAGAACAGCCCGGGTGCGCCGCCGGAACGGGCGCGCACCGCGATCCGCCGCCGGCCGCCATCCTTCCCAATTTCGATGAAGGCCGGCTGCGGCCCGGATGCGGCGGAATTGGTCATGGATCGTTACCCTTGTTCGGCTGCTGTTTGAGTGAGCACATACGATCCGTCAACGGAAGGCTGATACGGCCTCTACCGGAACGCTTGCGGAGCGAACCTTCGCCCTCTATGTGGGCGGGTCTGAACCATACCGACACGCCGGCGTCAGCCGACGTGACTAAAATGCCTCGCATTTGACGGTTTTCGCGCGTCGCCATGCGAGTTTGCTTGCCCACCGAGCCTTATTCCTTCACACTACTGGCCTTCGTTCACAACCTTGGAGAACTACCCATTCGCCGTCCCAACAGAGCCCCGCCCGCTGCCACCAAAGACGGGCCGCGCACCAACGATGAAATCCGCAATCACGAAATCCAGCTGATCGATCAGACAGGCCTGAACCACGGCAATGTCGAAACGATCGCCGCCATCAAGATGGCGATGGAAGCCGGCATGGACCTCGTGGAGATTTCGCCCAATACCAATCCTCCCGTTTGCAAGATTATGGACTACGGGAAGTTCAAATACTCGGCGCAGAAGAAAGCCGCCGAGGCCCGCAAGAAACAGAAGGTCGTCGAGATCAAGGAGATCAAGCTCCGGCCGATGATCGACGATCACGATTACGACGTGAAGATGCGCGCGATGCAGCGGTTCTTCGAGGAGGGCGACAAGGTCAAGGTCACCTTGCGCTATCGCGGCCGCGAAATGGCGCACCAGGAAATCGGCACCAAGCTTCTGGACAAGGTCAAGAGCGACGTCGCCGAGATCGCAAAGGTCGAGCAGGACGCGCGCTTCGAAGGCCGCCAGGTCGTGATGGTTCTGGCGCCGCGCTGATTCGCAACAGCCATTCGCGTTTGTGAATTTTGCGCGTTTGTGAATTTTGGAACACGGCCCGTCAGGCGATCTGGCGGGCCATTTTCTTGATCAAAGCGATCAACCCCGCGTCGCCTGCCAGCGGCCGCTGCAGTTGCCGGATGACACTTTGGCGCTCCAGCGGCCCGCGCCGGTGCTGCCGCCGAGCCGGCCGCTGCCTGACGCCATGGAGCCGCCAGCCGAAATCCTCACGGCAACGCTGCCTCCTGCGCCAACGCTTCCGGACACATTTGCCGAGCCAGCGGACGAAATCCGGCTCCCCGAGACCCGGAATGGATAGCTGTAGGCAGGGTCGCAACTGCCGGCCTGGGTGATGATCAGAACGTTCCAGATTCCATCATAGCCGCCGGCCGCGGCGGCACCGGGCGCGGCTGCCACGGCCAAAGCGGCCACCGCAAATCCCCATCGCATGGCGCGCTTAAGCGTGAAATCGGCAAAAAACTCCGTCGGCCGGGCTGATATTCTCATTTTCTTCCTGCTTTTCTGGCTGTCGTTGAGGTTGCGAACCGGTACGTCGAATCAACGGGTTCCACGGTTCATCATTGCCAATCTTGCCCGGCTCTGCCATAAGCGCAGCCTTCATCGCCCGGCTGATCAAGGGCTGCCGTGTCGATGTCCGTGCTGGCTATCTCGCTTCGGAAATAGCCAAGTACTTTCAACGCTCTAACGAGCATTTTAGCCGACCGAGCGCCTTCACGGGCGCTTTTGTGTTGCGGCAACAGGAGAGCCAAATGCCCAAGCTGAAGACCAAATCGGGCGCTAAAAAGCGCTTCAAGGTGACTGCCACCGGCAAAGTGATGCACGCCCAGCGCGGCAAGCGCCACGGCATGATCAAGCGGACGAAGAAGCAGATTCGTCAGCCCGACGGCGACAACATCAAGAAATATTTCTTGCCGAACGCCTGATCGCTCAGGCCCCCCACGCCGTCCATCACAGCCGAGCCGCGTCCGCGCGGCGATCCGTCACCCATTTCCATATGAAGGAGACCCGTCATGTCTCGCGTCAAACGCGGTGTGACCTCTCACGCCAAGCACAAGAAAGTCTACAAGGCCGCCAAGGGTTTTTACGGCCGTCGCAAGAACACCATCCGCGCCGCCAAGGCCGCGGTCGAGAAGGCCGGGCAATACGCCTTCCGCGACCGCAAGCGCAAGAAGCGCACCTTCCGCGCGCTGTGGATCCAGCGTCTCAACGCCGCGGTGCGGCCGTTCGGCATGACCTACAGCGTCTTTATCAACGGCCTCTCCAAGTCGGGCATCACGGTCGACCGCAAGGTGCTGTCGGATCTCGCCATCCACGAGCCGGCGGCGTTCCAGGCGATCGCCGAAAAGGCCAAGGCCGCGCTGGCGGCGTAAGCTCAGATCGCTGCCGCGTCTTGCAACTCCGGTGTCATGCCCCGCGAAAGCGGGGCATCCAGTGACCACCGACCAGAATTTGACCCCGGGGGTTACTGGATCATCCGCTTTCGCGGATGATGACAGCCTCGCGTGCTGGACGGCGAGCACACCCAACAGGTGACCGTCGCCATGACCGACCTTGCTCAACTTGAATCCCAAATCCTCGCTGAAGTCGCCGCCGCCGGCGACGAAGCCGCGTTGGAGATCGTGCGCGTCGCGGCGCTCGGCAAGAAGGGTTCGATCTCCGCGCTATTGGCAACGCTCGGCAAGATGTCGCCCGACGAGCGCAAGACGCAGGGCGCTGCGATCAATCTCGCCAAGGACAAGGTCACGCAGGCGCTGACCGCGCGCCGCGACATCCTGAAATCCGCGGCCCTCGACGCACGGCTTGCCTCCGAGACCATCGACGTCACGCTACCATTGCGCGAAAGTCCGGCCGAGCAGGGCCGCATCCACCCCCTCAGCCAGGTCTTCGAAGAGGTCAACGTTATCTTCGCCGACATGGGATTCGCCATCGCCGAAGGTCCTGACATCGAGACCGACGATTACAACTTCACCAAACTGAATTTTCCGGAAGGCCATCCGGCGCGGGAAATGCACGACACGTTCTTCCTCGCCGGTGCAGGTGCGGACCATGCTCACCCAGAAGCCGCCGATCCGCATCATCTGCCCGGGCCGCACCTACCGGATCGATTCCGACGCCACACATACGCCGCAGTTTCACCAGGTCGAAGGCCTCGTGATCGACAAGAGCTCGCATCTCGGCCATCTCAAATGGATCCTGCACGAGTTCTGCAAGGCGTTCTTCGAGGTCGATCACATCAACATGCGATTCCGTCCCTCGTTCTTTCCCTTCACCGAGCCTTCGCTCGAAGTCGATATCCAGTGCCGGCGCGACAAGGGCGAGATTCGTTTCGGCGAGGGCGAAGACTGGCTGGAGATTCTCGGCTGCGGCATGGTGCACCCGAATGTGCTGCGCGCCTGCGGCATCGATCCCGACGTCTATCAGGGCTTCGCCTGGGGCATGGGCATCGACCGTATCGCGATGCTGAAATACGGCATGTCCGATCTGCGGCAG